>Ga0265338_10007529_pt1 | contig 13472 bp, 10 predicted proteins | sample 42126metaG_FD_193579 | JGI IMG/M metagenome (GOLD analysis project Ga0265338, IMG submission 193579) | Rhizosphere microbial communities from Carex aquatilis grown in University of Washington, Seatle, WA, United States - 4-21-26 metaG | ecosystem: Host-associated > Plants > Roots > Rhizosphere... | reverse complement strand
CTCAGTGAGGTCAAGGCAGGCAAGTCAGAAGGAAGATCGATATGTGTCAATTGATGGCAGCCGCTTATGTTCAGTGAGGTCAAGGCAGGCAAGTCAGAAGGAAGATGTAGATCCGTCAATTCATAGCAAGTTATGCTCAATGAGGTCAAGGCAGGCAAGTCAGAAGGAAGATGTAGATCCGTCAACTGATGGCAGTTGTACAAGTCGAGAGTGATTAAGGCTGGCAAGCCAGAAGGAAGATGTAGATCCGTCAATTCAAAGCATGAGTACAGGTTGAGAGTAGTCAAGGCAGGCAAGTCAGAAGGAAGATGCAGAACCGTCAAGTGATCGCAGTCGTACAGGTCGAGAGTAGTCAAGGCAGGCAAGCCAGAAGGAAGATGCAGAACCGCCAATTCATAGCAGCCTATGCTGATACTGAGAGTGGTCAAGGCCAGCAAGCCAGGTGGAAGATGCGTCAAATAATCGCAGCCATTCAAATGAAGAGTGGTCAGGGTCGGCACGTTCGCTAATTCACTCACGTCTGTTAACTGGCTGAAGCAGTGCAAGGTGAGCGTCGTCAGAGCAGGGAAGTGAGCAGGTAGCTTGAGATTTGTCTGCTGATTGAAGTCCCACAATGTGAGTGTGGTCAAAACGGGTAATTCAGGTGGAAGATGCAGGTCCGTCAAGTGCTCGCAAAGGATTATGCTGAGAGTGGTCAAGGCAGGCAATTCAGGTGGAAGATGCAGGTCCGTCAAGTGAGGGCAGAAGGTTACGTTGAGAGTAGCCAACAGAGGCATATGCTCCCCCAGATGTACCTCTGTGAGTTGAGGGCACTTGCTCAATTCGAGGAACGTCAACGTGTCCAGGTGAGCCAGGAAACGCACATCGGTCAAGAGCTCGATGTTGTTCAAGGTGAGGGAAGTCAGGGCAGGCAAGTGAGCCAGGGGGCTGAGATCTCTCAAAGCTGAAACGTTGGTAAGAGTCAGTTTCGTGAGGCTAGAGAGTAGAGCGAGGGGGCCGAGGTCCGTGAATTGATCACTGTCGCCTATTTCTAAAGAGGTCAGAGAGGAAAGAAATTGGATGTCAGCGTGCTCCAAAGAGGTGATGTTGGTCAGTGTTTGTGAAACAATATGCTGGCTATTGTTGTTGCTCTCAATCATGTCTGGCGTTTTTTCCTTTTTAACCTGAGTTCTGGATAAGCAAACCCTTCTCAGTTGGGATAGGATAGAAGGAGCATTGAAAAGCAGCTTCAATTCACCAACGGAGGGATCTGCTATAAGTTTACTTAAGTTATTCTGCGATTGGAAGTTCGTGACCCCAGGCGGATCAGCCAGCGCCGGGTCTTTGCTCACGAGGCGAACCTCCATGGGCTGGTTCTATGGCTTCAATTGGAGAGTATCATGAGAGACAGGACGCGGTCAATACTCTTATTCTGAGCATTGACCGCGTCCTGTCTCTTCCAAAGTCAAAAGGTTAAGTGAGCCTCTGGGGTGAGATCAGATGCTAGCTAACCGTTACACCATTAAAGATGAAGATCGTTGGACTGGTATCGTTGCTGGTCCAGGTTCCATTGAAGCCCAGCGTGACGGTTTGACCGGGAGCAATGGTTCCGTTATAGCTGGCGTTGGTAATGGTTACCTGCTCTCCTGACTGCGTATAACTTCCACCCCAGAGTTGAGTGATTTTCTGATCACCTGGAAAGGTGAATTGCAGCGTCCAGCTATTCACCGCAGAGCTGCCAGCATTGGTAATGGAGAGGTTGACTGAAAGACCGCCCGGCCACTGTGAACTGAGCTGATAACTCACATTCACCCCTGGCGAAGATGTGCTGGTTGGTGTAGGTGTGACTCCAGAAGTTGGTGTAGGAGTGATCCCAGACGTAGGTGTAGGGGTGACTCCAGGCGTCGGTGTAGGGGTGACCCCAGGCGTTGGCGTACCACTGCCGCTACCACCGCCGAGACCCAGGGAGAGCAGATGGGTCTTAAATCCCGCGCCAAAGGCCGTCGGGTCTCCGTTAAAGTCAGTGATCAATGAGGGCCCTGAAGCACAATTGTACGGGTTCCAGGACCAGGCCAGATAGCTGATACCTTGCTGATCAAACCAGCTCATAAGAGGATTGATAAATGTATCGGCACAGTCATTTTCGCCGATTTCGCCAGCAATGACCGGTACTTTGGCGGCCACCGGGGCAATCGTTGTGTTCCAGCAGGCCGTTGTGTTGCATGTATTGAAGTTATAGATGTGGACTGAAGCAATCAGACTCTGTAAGGGATCAGTCGGCTCATATTGCAACCACTGGGACACATCGTTAGAGTAGGCGATACCGCCGAGCATCAGCGGATTGGTGGCTCCTGTCGCGCGTACGGTGTTCACCAGGTCCTGCATCCCGGCAATAGCGAACGGGCTACCAATACAGGGGGCTGTATTGGCGGCACTTGCGCCATTCAGCCAGCACTCCCAGGCAGTTGAGCCAGAAGGATAAGGTTCGTTGTAGAGGTCAAAAATGACCGAGGAATTACTTTTAAACGTATTCGCCACCGAGGTCCAGAACGTTGGCGCGTGATCCAGGTCAGGCATCGGCTCCTGAGAATTTGCCTGATTGCTCCCGCTATTATTCCAATGCAGATCCAGAATGACGATCACATTGTCCGCGGTAAGCTGGTTGACATATGCCTCTATGGTTTGCTGGTAATATGTCGCGGTATAGGCTGCGGCTGGTTCCCCATTAATGCCCAGCCAGCAGTCTTCATTGAGGGGGATGCGTACAACGTTGATACCCCAGCTCAACATCGCGGGAATGTCACTGAGGTTGTTTGGATCGTCAAAAACGTTCGTTGTGCCCCCAGAGTTGCAGGAATACTCCGCGCTGGAGCGATCGACACCCACAAGGCGAATGGCCTGCCCGCTACTATTTAGTAGCTGGTTGCCCAAAACATGTAGCCCGCCCACCGATTCGGCGGCCCTGGCTTGCCTGGTGGTGCTGAAAAAGCCGACAGACCCTATCAGCAGGATGGCAAGCAAAATGGATACGAGATACCGTTGCATCCTTTGCATACAAACATTTCCTTCCCTGGATTTGTGGACAATGGTCAGAGGCCAGTCCTGTCTCATCAAGCATTATGCAAGTCTGGCCGGGTACATCATGTACCGCTCATCATTTTATAGCATATACAGGATTATCTGCGCAATCAGTCAGGCGCGAGGGAGGCATCAGACCAGGCGTACTCTGGAGAGAGCCAAAAAACTCTAGAAGGTCTTTTAAGCGTAAGAGTAATTGATGCACCAGAGTATATTTGTTTTCCGGCAGCGTGTTTCACGTCATAGATGATGGTGTGTTTCTGCTTGTCCTGGGCGTTATTCTCTTTCGGTGCGACCGGTTTCCTGCTGGATATGTTGAAAGAGAACATGCTGCATCTGTTCTTTCGGTCTATTAGCAGGTTCCTCCAGATCTTCCGCGTCGGATGTCCAGGTCATTGTTTGCCGTGTTGAGCGTGCGGCTTCCAGATACCCGAGCGTCTCTATACTTTCGGCTATCCAGTGGTCGGCGTATCTCTGTTGGGTGGCCTGGTCTGTTTCAAAGATGCTTTCGAGTTCCTGCAGAAGCATGGTATCTCCTCCCTCCTTTGCTATCTTGAGTTCGCAGACGTTGCCATCCTGGTCGCAGGTACACAGGAGGCTTTGTATGGCCTCCATCTCGTTGAAGGCATTCTTTTGCGGATAAAATTGGGTATATCGATAGAGCCTTGTGGCAGTGGCTGCTGGTTCGGTACTCCATGCCTCAATGAGCACACCGGCGTGTTCTTCTCCCTCTGTCATCTGCCCTGGTGGTGTTGGGTATCTGATGCGTGCCTCGCAGCGAGGGGCGCGATCAAATGCCTCGCGCATGTCGAGGATACTCGCTAATTCCTGGAGTCTGTGTAAAAATGTTGGCTTGTTTTCATCTGCCATATGTTGATTCATATTCTGGCCTCCAAATAAAAATAGCCCCGTTATCTATAATGGACACCAGGGCTATTTCATCGCTATTGTATTTGTAAACATCTTCCATAGATTGATGTTTAGTATAGAGCTTTTTCTGGTAATGTACAAGCAAGCTGGCTGCTTGAAGCTATCTTATTCCACTACCGCCGGAAAGCTGATAATTCTCTGTCCATTCTCAGCGCTTTCGCTCCAATCCTCGCTGAAGCCTTCTGCGCGGAGTTGGGCCTGGATCTGCTCTTTTGTTTTGCCAAGCTCGTGCCCCAGCACAATGATTTCATTTTTGCGGCTGGTTCTCGGTCTGATCTCTTCGGCGTCGTCTTCGTCGTCTGGATCGTTCAAATCATCCTGTATCTGGGCCTCGGTCCAATACCAGGTTTCTGGCGTTTTCTCTTCTTCACTGCTGCGCCGGGCATGAAAAATTACCAGTCCATCTCTCTCCAGTTGCGGAAAATCAGCTTTATGCGCCGCCATCAAAAGAATAGCCTCTTGCTTATCCTCGCTCAACCCCTGGATATTCACCTCAACTTCTCTGTGATCTGGGAGCACATAGATGGCGTGATCCAGGTGGAAAGAGGCAATAGAGTATCCCTCTTCGTGTTTGATGGTGTCTTCTATGGTCCATTGTCTGATCTCGTGCATATAACCCTCTTCTACTATCCCCGCATGAAACGCCGTTCAACAGGTTTCGTGCGCTACTCTGGCTATACTGGCAGTGGCATACAGTATGCGCACCGTATATGTCCTGACTTGCAGAAAATAGAGCAACCGCAAGCATGGGGTAATCAGACGATTACAGCAGAAGCCTGCTGTTGCTTTTCAATGTACTCTGCTCGCTTGATAGCCTGTACTTCTATCTTTATTGTACCTGACCTGTCATTACATCTCCGGCGATGAGTTATCTGAGAGTCTGTTGTGAGATGGCCCAGGTTTTTTGCCTGGCTCAATGGGATCTGTTTGCTATGAATGTATGGGTGAGACCTCTACCCAGGCATCATATGCGGCCTGGCCACCGGGAATCCCGGCTACAGCATCGCTGGCGGTCCGTGTCAGGGCTGGATTGCCGCTGGTGAGTTTGTTCAGTCCTGACCAGCCGTCGCGCATCCAGACTACGCCACGTAAAACGGCCTCGGTTACCAGGGCGACGGCTTCAAACTGGCCGCGTTCGTTCGCGATGAGCACCTGGTCACCTGTCTTGAGCTGACGCTTACGAGCATCTCTGGGATGTATCCAGAGCTCTGGCGCGGGGTTGGCTCTGGCCAGTAAAGGCAATGCCTGCCCTTCATCGTAGAACGCGTGAAATGCGCTGAGCGTGCGGCCCTGGCAGAAGCGTAGAGGTGTGGCAGGAGAGGCCGATCTCTCTGGCTCTGTATATGATGGCAGTGCGGAAAGACCAACCTTCTGGGCACGTTCACTCCAGAATTCCACTTTGCCGGAAGGTGTATGAAAGCGATAATCAGGGTAGGCGACCGGTGAATGGTGGCTGCGTTTCCAATAGCCCCCCATGCGGCGCAGTTCCGCTACCGTTAATGCCTGTCCATTTGCCATACGTTGCGCGGACAGCAGGGTGTTGATATAGTCTTCCTGATCCTTCCAGGGAAAAACATTGGGGATTGAGAGCCTGTTTGCCAGTTCCGGTAAGATCGTACTGAGTGGTCGCGCCTCGCCTTCGGGAGGAAGTACCTGCTCCATCAAGTAGATATGCGAGGCGGTTTGCTTCAATCCCAACTCTTCCAGCCAGGCCGTGCCAGGTAAAATTACGTCAGCCGAGCTACGAATGGTCTCGTTCATAAAAAGATCGTAGGCGACGATCAGTTTGACCTTTGAGAGTCCCTGGGCCAGGTGATTGGTATTGGCAAAGGATGACAGGATATTGCTACCCAGCAGCCAGAAGACATCAATTTTTTCAGCGTCCAGGGCTTCAGCAATAGAAGCCATGTGGCTGGGGACATAGTCACCCTGGGGTCTGAGTACATCGGCCAGGACGCTGGCATAGTCATCGCTATGAGAATATGCGCCGTGGCGAGGTCCAAAGCCAGTGCCGATTTTGCCCAGTTGTCCCGTCAACGCAGGCAGACAGGCAATCGCCCGGCTTGCTTCCCAGCCATGCTGATGTTTAAACATAGAACTGCCGCCCAGGACAATCATGGCCGGGGTTTGCCTGGCATAGAGCCGGGCCAGAGCGCGAATATCCTCGGCTGCCAGACCCGTAATCGCGGCTCCCCACTCCGGGGTGAATGCTTGTAGATGTTCGGCAAAGGCCGTAAAACCCAGCGTATGGTCGTTGAGGAAGGCATGATCGACAAGATCTTCTGTTGTGATCACATGAGCCAGTGCGAGTGCCAGAGCCGCGTCGCTGCCTGGCCGCAGCAGAAAAATTTGATCGGCGTGTGGGGAAAGTTCTGTGCGCCGGGTATCGATCTGCACAACATGCGCTCCGCGTTTATGAGCCTCGATCAGATGAGCAGCGGTGGTGGGCTGGCTGGAGAAGGTCGCGCCCCAGAAGAGAATGGTTTGCGCATTGGCTGCCATATCCTCTTTCGCGTTCGCTTCAAGCACACCTGTCAGGGCCAGTCCATAGCCACCAAGTGCCCAGCAAACAATCGATGAGGACCAGTTCTGCATGCCGCCAAGTGTGGCAAAGCGGCTGATGAGCGGAGTATTTACACCAGTTGTGCCCACTCCATGCCCGCGCCAGATACCTACACGGTCGCGCTGCGTCTGCTCAATCGCCTCCACCATCATTTCCAGGGCCTCATCCCAGGAACAGGCTTCCCACTTCTGTCCCCCACGCGGACCAACGCGGCGCAATGGCGTAAGCAAACGCTTCGGATTATGAAAGATCTCGCGGGTAGCATGCCCACGTTGACAGAGAAAGCCATGGCTTTCGGGATGTTGAGGATCACCCTTGATGGTCAGCAGCGTCCTGTCCTGGACAGTGACCGTCATTCCGCACTGCGTGGGGTGGCAATTCATCGGACACATCGTGGTAATCTGGTGTGCGCTGTGCTCTTGCGTGGTCATAGCTGTGCTCCATGGTGTGCTCTCAGGTACAAGATATAGCGCTATTGTACCACAGGTTCCTGGATCCTTCCGGGGCCTTCTTGCGTGCTAAAGATGGTTACATAGTCCTGGACAAGGCTGAGATTTTACCAGCGCGCCAGTGAAACGTTAGTGTAATATGTGCATATTTCTCTGCGCATATCTACTGATACTTTGGATTATGGAGGATGAAGTTTCGTTATGACCTTATCTTGGAAACGTGTGACTCGGCGCCTCTCTTTGGGCTTAAGTTTCTTCTTGCTTGCTTTCCTGCTGACCGCGTGTGGTGGCATTGGGATCAGTCTGGGTAGTTCGTCAACGCCAACAGCAACGCCGACTCCTAAAACCTCAACGCCAACACCCACACCAACGCCCGCTATAGCATTGACCACATATACAGGAACTGGCTTTACTATTGGGTATCCCTCAGATTGGAAACCACAGACATCAGGATCAGCCGTTGCTTTTCAGGATGCGCAGGGGTTAAATGCATTGACTATTGCTACGATTCCCAACCCTGAAGGGACACAGAGCGCGGATACCATCTCTACTACCTCTCTGGCAACGCTGGAACAAACGGGAGGTGTCAAAAATCCTCAGCCCGTGAGCCTCTCGCCTACCACAACCGTCGGTGGAGAGAGTTGGGTTCAGAAAGGCATCACCGGTACGGCTACCGATAATGGTGTCGCTGTGCCAGGGGAACTGGTTTTGCTGGTTGATAACCACCCTGCGAATGCGCCAACTACGCTGGCATACGAAATCTACTATGGTGGGCCTTCAGTGACCTTTAGCGTGACCAACGCCACGATTTTCCAGGCCATGCTCCAGAGTTTCAAGTTCACGTCATAAACGATCTTTTTCAGATAGGCTTTGCGGCGACACAATCCTGGATTGTGTCGCTCTTTTTTATTGATATATATAATTTTATGTATAAGAAGCGTTTGATAGGAATAAAATACCAGACAGGTATCTATCTGTTTTAGCATCAGGCATGGTATAATCTCCGGGTGCACCGGAGAGGTGCGGTGTCCTAACCTGGGACAGATACAAGTCTCTAAGGGGAAAAAGCTCAGCACCTTTCTGCCTGGATAGAGCCAGACTCAACCACCAGCATAAGGGCTGGAGGTGGTTTGTGTTGTGGAAATTGGATTTTGGAGGATGTTTCTGGTATGGTAGTGTCTACAAAAAAGACTGGTTCCCGCGTTCTGGCGGGATTTTCTCTGCTACTGATGCTCTGTTTATTGGCCGCCTGCGGGAGCAGTAGTCAGAGTAATAGTAGTAATAATGGTAATACAAAAGCTCAGCCTGTAAAGCAGGTTATTACTCCGACAGCCACAAAAGGAACGACATTTAAAGCGTATAAAGGGGCTAATTACACTATCAATTATCCCCAGGATTGGAGAATTTCGGCCTCAAGCACCGAAGTGGCTTTTACGGACCCGACAGGTAACTATAATTTGACGATTGGCTCTACATCTAATCCCAATAGCAGTGTCAGTGCTGATCAACTGGCGAATGGTGGTGTGAAGGGGGCCAAAACAAACTTAAAAGACACCGAGGATGTCACAGTGCCCGCTACTCTGACCATTGGCGGTCAGACCTGGAGTCAGCGCGCACTGAGTGGCGTCAGTACTTATCAAGGTCAGAGTTCAGATGTGGAGGCTGGAGTTGTGGCGACGAATCGTCCCACGAAAGCTACCACCACCCGAGGGTATGTCATTGCGTATGTGGCGTTAAAGTCGCAGTTTGCAGAGGCGCAGACGCTCTATTTCACGCCTATGCTGCAGTCATTTACATTTCTCTAAATGAGTATGATTTGCTGGGTCGCGCCGCGACCCAGCAAATCATACTCATTATCCTTATCAAGCAGGGAGCGATGTATACAGTTCAATGACATGCCCATCGGGATCGGCGATATGGGCTGTACGTGCGCGCCAGGCCGGTCGATCCTGTGGTGTCGAAACAGAGATAGCTCCCTGTGCCACGAGTTCGGCATAGGTTGTATCCACGTCATCGACGCGGAAATCAAGCACGACCTGGCGCCCCTGCGGTTCCGCGACTGGCGTTACCTCTCCGATCGCTGAGGCAAATTCGTTGCGTTTATACAGTTCCAGCCCTGCTTTTCCGGTCTCGAAATACGCATAGCCCACCGTCTCATCCTCAAATTGTAAAGACAGCTTCATCAAGTCCCGCCAGAAATGGACTGCCGCTTGAAAATCTCCAACCAGTAAACGAACTCCAAAAAATTCCATATTCTGCTCCTTGTATCTTTCTCAATACGAACGTCTGTTCCGAGAGATCACTTGCAGTATACCTGGAGTACAGGCTAAAATTGGTCCTGTATTCCTGTTGAATATTCTGACCAGGGGAAAAAAACGATGTATCACCCGGCTACACGTCTGTTGACGATTTTAGAACTGTTGCAAACGCATCCTCATCTGAGTGGAGAGGAGCTCGCGCGCCGCCTGGAGGTGGAACCACGCACCGTGCGGCGCTATATTTTGATGTTGCAGGAGATGGGTATGCCCGTCGAGGGTGCGCGTGGACCTGGAGGTGGGTATCGCTTGCGTCCTGGTTTTAAGTTACCTCCGCTCTTATTCACCGAGGAGGAAGCGACTGTACTGGTGCTGGGCCTGCTGGGTATTCCCTGGTTAGAGGTCGATTTCTCATCTATGGCTGTAGAAGGGGCATTGGCCAAGGTCTATCGCGTGTTGCCTTTGAAGGGACGCGAGCGGCTCCAGGCCATTTCGTCTCATATTGTGCTTTCTCCCTATCGCCAGGAGGCACGCCCTGATGCCTCACTCCTGGTGGAAGTAAGCGCGGCGGTTCAGGAGCGTCGGCGCATAGCCATTGACTATACTTCCTATCAGAACGAGGTGACGCAGCGCCAGGTAGAGCCATACGGTATCGCCGGTTGGCATGGGCACTGGTACATTGTAGGGTACTGCTGTCTGCGCCAGGCCATACGTATGTTCCGCATGGATCGTGTGAGCAAGGTCCATTTTCTTACTACTACCTTTGAACGTGTCGAGGATTTCGATTGCCAGGAGTATGTCATCAAGCATCTGGCCACTATTCCCCCCGTCTGGCAGATTGAAGTCGAGTTTCAAGCAGAGCTTCATGCTGTTCAGCAGAAGATCCCGGCCTCCTATGGTCCTCTCACTTCGACTCCTGCGGGCACCGTCTTGCAGACCCACCACAATCATTTACCGAGCATGGCTCGCTATCTGATCGGGTTGGGTCTTCCATTCGTCATTCATCAGCCGCCGGAGTTGCGTGACGTGCTGCTGCAAATCGCCGAACAGTTGATAGGGATCGCGGCCCAGGGAGCGTCCGCGCGCGCGGACGCTCCTGGCTCGCGGTTGGGAAACTAATTCGTAGGAATGAGTGGGCTGGAGATCTGTCCCGCGAAGACCAGCATGGTCAGCGATGTATAGTCGTCGGCAGGTTCAACACTTGGCCAGTCCTCTACATTATCGGCATAGCGTGCGCCTTTGCCAGTGAACGAACTGAAAGCATCTCCGCCGCCAACCGGGCAGGTCTTCATGCCGTCCTGCAAGCTGAGTCCGCTAAAGTTGGCGGTCGCGCTCGGTCCATCCGGGACCGCGCCCAGCAGCAGCGGCGAACTGCCATTTAACGAACCAGAGAGATTTGCAACCTGGCTTTGCATACAATCCGGGAAGGTACTGCCCGCGCCAACCACAAACGAGGAACCCCAGGCGTTTGTGCCCAGCATCCAGTTGCGTTGTTCACGCCCAAAGTTTTTATAACCGGTGCCAGCGGTCAGGATATCGTAATACTCGGTCTCCAGTGCCAGACCCAGCGCGTGTGGCGTGGCATCAGCACCTCCATAAGCGAGGCCCAGATTAAAGGGATCGGTTTTGGACTGTGTATTGCCGGTTGCCACCTGGCTCTTCAAATCGCTCAGGATGCTGGCCTGTGAAACCCCCAGGCCGCTAGGATTACCAGCGTCGGTGATGGCATTGTATAGCTCAAAGTCTGCCAGGCCGCTGGTGTCGTAGAGATTGAGTGAGTCGGAACCTTCATCGCTGCTGATATAGTCACTGGCCCAGGTCGCAGCCTGTTGCAGATAATACGCAGGACTGGTCTGGAGCAAACCAGAGGGGAGGTTGCCTTTATCCAGTGCGTAGTAGAGTTCAGTCGCACCCAGCTCCATATCATCATGCCAGGAGGTCTCAGGATAATAGTCATAGGGCGCCGTCGTCACCAGTTGTCCGACACTGGTCGTTTTTGCCAGCGCATAGATATTTTCCGCGTCGCTCAGGCACTGGTTGGCATAACTGGGATCAGTCGCAGCAAAAATCTGATAACAGAGAGCAAAGTCCGCTGTCAGGCGCCCTGCCAGATTGGGACTGATCTTTGTATTGCTCGGTCCAATGCGGAAGACTGGACGGTACTTGACATAATACCCAGGATCACCAGCTTTGACGCTCATCTGATCGTCAGCCTGGGGGAGACGCCAGTAGTCATGATCGCCCAGGATGCTATCGCCGTTGCCGTCGCCAATGCCAACCTGATAATAGAGAATCTTATTGGTGTTGTCCCACATCTTCTCCAGCCAGTCCAGGCCATACAGGCTCTCGCTGCTGAAGGTGTACGAACCGGTGTTCAGTGTGGGGTACTGGCGCGCGGCCAGCAGCATCACAGCATCGGTATAGCTGGCTGTTTCGACAAACTTCACATAGTCGCCTGCATCAAACCAGCCGCCTGAAACATCGATCGGGCCACCGACTTTTGTCAGACTGCCTTGCAGTGTATCATCGCTATACGTCGGTGTGTTATAGATATATGCCTGCTCATCGGTCAGGTGGGAGGGCTGGCGATCCAGCACCGACGAGTCTACATTTGGACCATCTTTCTGTCCTTCATAGAAGAAAAGTGCATTGGAGGCTAGCCCCTGATAAAGATTGGTCGCGCTATCGATCTTGAACGTAGGGGAGGTTGCGGTAATCGACCCGTTGACATGAACCTGGTAGCTGCCAGTTGTCGTGACCGAGGAGAAATCAACCAGGTAGGTATCAGGGTAAGAACTGTTCCAGGAGCCAGTACTGGAGCCGATGCTGGCTGAATAGACGCTCTGAGAAGTGCTGGTATTGACGATGCTAAAGGTCGCGCCGCTCTCGGAGCTGGAGGCCATAAGCACAGCTTGCTTGGTTTCGCCATTGATATAGCCCACCTGATTGACGCGGACATACGCATGGCCTGCTGCGCTGGCCGAGGTTGTCAGTAAGGGCATGAAAATTATGGTCAGGGCCAGGACAATCATGCCTGCCAGACTGAGAAGAAAGAAGCGGCTTCGTCGCCAGATAGTACCGAAGATCATAGCTACCTCCTTGTGGAAAAACAGACCGAACAAAAAACAAGCAATGAGAAGGAGAAACGCATTAGCGCGAGACAATGCGTGGAATATGGCACTGTTCCTACCAGCAATGGTGTTCATAAAAAAGAGCTGGACATCCTGTCCTCAATTTGTCAGCATCTCCTGACCACAAAAGCGCATGCTTGACGAGCTAGAGATACATAGCTTCCCCGGTCCCGGTGAAAGCGCTTACGTTACCGATTGCGAAACCGCTTTCGGTAGCGATTACGAAAAGTATAATAGCAGAAGCGGCAAAAGTCAAGTTTACGAGGTGGCTAAACGCTGTTGCGGCTTGAGAATCCTTGGGTTATACTGTGTAGCAAGCTGCGAGACTATATCAGACATTAAAGTGAGTTTTTTATGACCAGAAGTATTCTTTTTTGCTATGCCCATCCTGACGACGAAATAGGAATTGTTCCCCTGGCTAATCGCTATATGCGCGAAGAGCATGCAGTCACTACCCTGATTTGTACCACCAACGGTGATGTTGGGACGATTGATCCAGAATATATGCAAGGGTATGCTTCAATTACGGAGCGCCGTCTGGCGGAATTTGCAGGCGCGACGAAAGCCGCCGGTTTTACCAATGTGGTGACCTTTGATTATCGCGACAGCGGCATGATGGGCAGCGCTGACAATGAGCATCCCGATAGCTCCTGGCGGGTTCCCCTTGATGTGCTAACTCAGCGGGTCGTAGAAGTTATGCGCCAGGTACAGCCTCAAGTAGTGATTACCTTTAACACCTTTGGAGCCTATGGGCATCCCGATCATATCAAAATCAACCAGGCTACCCTGGCCGCCTTTCAGCAACTCCGGTCAGAACCTGGGGCACCCCAGAAGCTTTACTATAATGCTATGCCAGCGTTCCTGTTGCGTATTGGCATTGCTGTAACGCGCCTGCGTGGCAAAGATCCACGCAAAGGTGGAAGAAATAACGATATGGACTATGTCGCCACCCTTGAAGCCACTTCTCCGGTTACTGCAAAAATACGCGCGGTGAAATATATGGATGCTGCCTGGCGGGCTTTAGAATGTTATGCCAGCCAGATTCAACTGCCACCCATGGCGCGCCGCCTGCGCAAGATCCTTGGAC
>Ga0265338_10007528_pt1 | contig 13472 bp, 14 predicted proteins | sample 42126metaG_FD_193579 | JGI IMG/M metagenome (GOLD analysis project Ga0265338, IMG submission 193579) | Rhizosphere microbial communities from Carex aquatilis grown in University of Washington, Seatle, WA, United States - 4-21-26 metaG | ecosystem: Host-associated > Plants > Roots > Rhizosphere... | reverse complement strand
ACGGGAAGAACGTCGCCTTCGTGCGCGAGGCCTTCGCCGACAACGGGGACCTCGTGGACGCGCTCGAGGTCGCACCGGTCGCCGGCGGCGATCCGACGCAGCTCGCAGACGATGCTCTTCAGTCGGCTGCGGGCGGGAAGATCTCCTACTCGCCCGACGGCAAGACCCTCGTCTACGCGGGCGGGATCGACGCGCCCGGCATCTACTCCGTCGCGGCGGCCGGCGGCGACCCGAAGCAGCTGACGCAGGACGAGGACTACTGGCCGAACGTGAGCGCCGACGGCAAGACGATCTTCTTCTCGCGCGACTCGACGAGCGACAACGCCGACGACAACGCGTCCTCTCCTGCCAAGCCGTCCGATGCCGACGTCTACGAGCTCTGGTCGATGAAGCTCGACGGCTCGAGCCCCGCGGTCGTGGCCGAGGGCGACTACGAAAGCCTCGCGCTCAGCGTCTACAAGGCGGCGCCGCCGAGCAGCGGCGGCGGCGGCTCGAGCGGCGGCGGCGGCTCCAGCGGCGGAAGCGGCGGAAGCGGCGGAAGCAGCGGCGGCGGCGGCTCGTCCTCCGGCGGCGGCTCCTCCTCCGGCGGCGGCTCCTCCTCCGGCGGCGGCTCGTCGTCGGGCGGCGGCTCCTCCTCGGGCGGCGGCTCGTCCGGCGGCGGTTCGAGCTCTGGCGGCGGTTCCTCGTCGGGTGGCGGTTCGAGCTCGGGCGGCGGCTCCACGATCACCCCGGCGAAGTCCGGCGCGTCGGCGGTCAAGGTCTCGGTGAACGGGACGAGCTACCTCGTCACTTGGAAAGGCACCGCAGCGAAGTGGAAGGTGACGCTCAAGGTCGGCAAGAAGACCGTCTCCGCGACCGTGAAGGGCACGATCCACAAGAAGGTCTTCACGGTGCGCGGCGCCAGCGGGAAGCCGAAGGCGACCGTCAAAGCCGCTTGATCAGGGCAGCCTGGGCGCCCAGAGCGCCGAGGCGACGCCCGCGAGCAGCAGCAACACCGCCGCGCCCGCGACGAACTCGTCGGTGACCTCCTTGCGGTCGCGCGCGCGGCCGAGGCTCGAGCCGAGCTTGGCGTAGGCGCCCTGGACGGCGCCCGCGGTCTTCGCGCGGAAGAACTTGCCGCCCGTCACGGTCGCGATCTGGCGCAGCGTCGCCGGGTCGGGCGCCAGCCCGCCGCCGCCGCCGGGGCCGAAGCCGCCGCCGCCGGGGAAGCCTCCGCCGCCGCCGAAGAAGCCGCGCCCGCGCCCACGCATGGTCGTGTTCCCGGTCGTCCCGAGCGCGACGGTGTAGACCGGGAAGCCCGCCGCCTTCGCCTGCCGCGCGCCCTGGAGCGGCAACAGGATGCCGCGGTTCTGATGTCCGTCCGAGAGGAAGAGGATCGAGACGAGCGAGTGCGGCACCGCCGCGGCGCGGTACGCGGCGAGGCTTCGCTCCGCGAGCGCGGTCTGCTGTGTCCCGGTCGTCCCCACGATCTCCCGGCCGAGCTGGACGGCGAGCGCGAGCGCGTCGCCGATCGCGGTGCCGCCGAACGGGTTGACGTCGCCCGCCGAGTCCACCGCCTCGGCGACGAGCTCGTGGTCGGCGGTCGGCGGCGTCGCGACGACGGCCTCGCCTGCGAAGAGGATCAGCCCGACGCGCACCCGGGCGGGCACCTTGTCGAGGAAGGCGTGGAGCGCGCGCTGCGCGGCGGCGAGCCGCGTCGGCTTCACGTCCTGCGCCTGCATCGAGCCGGAGACGTCGAGCACGAGGATCACCGCGGCCTTGTCGCTCGGCACGAACGCCGTCACATGCGGCCGCGCGACGGCGACGCCGAGCGCGGCGAGCGCAAGCGCGAGCAGCGCGGGCGCGACGAACCTGCGGCGCGAGCGTGTGCCGACGACGCCCGCGAGCACCTCGACGTTCGTGAAGCGCACCGCGTAGCGCATGCGCCGGCGCTCCGCGAGCAGCCGCGCGCCCCACGCGAGCGGGAGCACGAGCAGCGTCAGGAGCAGGAGCGGGTGCCCGAAGCTCATCCGCCGCCTGCGCACAGGAGATCGAGCTGGACGACGGCGTGGACGGCGCTCAGCGCCGCGCCGCCCTGGATCGTCACTGCGACGCGGCCGCCCGCCGTCGTGCGCGTGACCTGTACCGCGCCCGCCAGCGCCCGAGAGGGCGCTTGCTCCGTGTAGAAGCCGATCGCGCTGCTCGCCGTCACCAACCGCTCGCCGGCGCGGCAAACACGCGTGACGCGGCGCGTCGCGCCGGCGCGGACGGCGAGCATGCTCGCGCGCACGACCGTCGGCTTGCCCGGCGGATAGACCTTGCGCAGCGCGGTCGGCACGCGTTGGCCGCCGCCCGTCGCCGGGATGCAGCCGATGTGCGGCCGGAAGCTCGCGGCCGCGTCGCTGCCGGCGACGAGCCTCCCGAGGAAGACCGCCGCCGTCGAGGTGCTGATCCCCGGGTTGACCGGGCTCCCGAGCGTCGCCCGGAAGACGAGGTCGAGCGCGCGGGTCGTCAGTTCCGCGTCGAGCCCGCCGACGACGAAGCGCTGCGGGCAGGAGAGCTGCCACTGCGTCTCGGTGCGGCCCGGCGTGAGCACCCACGGTCCGGCAACCGGCACACAGACCTGGAAACCGTTGCACTCGCGCGTCGCGCTCGCCGAACCGGCGGCGACCAGTGCGGCTCCCATGACAGCCGCCACGAGCAGCAGCCGCCTCACGGGACCACCCGCCGGAACCAGAAGACCGAGAGGCCGGCGCCTACGAGCAGGAGCAGCGCGGCGCCCGCGGCGAAGAGGTCGGTGATCTGCCGGTCCTCCTTCTTGTGGCCGAGCCGCGTCGCGAGCTTCCGGTAGACGCCGGCGAGCGCCTGCGGCGTGCGTGCCCGGTAGAACGTGCCGCCGCTCGTCTGTGCGATTTGCTGCAGCGTCCCCGGGCTCGCCGGCACGCGGATCTGCTCGGTGTAGCCGCCGACGAGCGACGCGGTGACGACTCCGGTCGGCGTGCCGACGAGCACCGTCGAGACCGGGACGCCGAGCGCCTTCGCGCGCCGCGCCGCGGCCAGCGGGGCGACCCGCCCGCCGTCCCGGGCGCCGTCGGAGATCAGGAGCACCGACGTCGGCGGCACGACACCCTCCACGGCCTTCTGCTTCTGCCCGAGCCGCGCTGCCAGCAGGACGGCGTCGCCGATCGCCGTGCCCTCCCCGGGGCGCATCTGCCCGAGCGCTTGCTCGACGAGGGCGCGATCCTGCGTCGGCGGCACGGAGACGAACGCGCCGCCCGTGAAGTTCACGAGCGCGACGCTGTAGCGCGCCGGGATCTCCTTCAGGAACCGGTCGGCCGCGGAGACCGCGGCGAAGAGACGGGTCGGCGGCACGTCCTCGGCGCCCATCGAGCGCGAGGTGTCGATCGCGAGCACGACCGTCGCGTCGCGTCGCGGCACGGTGAGCGTCGCATGCGGTTTGGCCATCCCGACGACGAGTGCGCAGAGCCCGAGCAGGAGCAGCGCCGCCGGAACGAGCCGCAGCCGTCCGGGAACGCGCTGCACGAGCTCGGGAAGCAGTGCCGCCGAGGCGAAGCGCTCGCCCTCGGCGCGCCGCTGCCGCTCGAGTGCGCGCCAGCCGAGCAGCAGCAGCGGCAGGGCCGCGAGCGCGAACAGCGCCCAGGGACGGTCGAAGCTCACCGCGCCCGGTTCCTCCCGCGCAGGAAGAGCGCGAAGGCGCGCAGCCAGTCGCCCTCGGTCGCGAGCACGACGTGCGGGACGCCGAGCGCCGAGAGCACCCGCGCGACGCCGCTCCGCTCCTCGGCCGCGGCCACCGCAAAGCGCTCCCGCAACACGGCGCTGCGCGTGTCGACGCGCACCTGGCGGCCGGTCTCCGGGTCGACCAGCCAGACCTCGCCGACATCCGGGAGCTCCTGCTCGCGCCGGTCGCGGATCTCGACCGCGAGCACGTCGTGGCGGGGCAGGAGCCGCAGCAGCTGCGGACGCCAGTCGAGCGGGCCGCGGAAGTCGGAGACGACGACGACGAGCCCGCGCTGGCGCGCCACCGCACCCGCGCGCCCGAGCGCCGCGCCGACGGAGGTCGTGCCGCCGCCCTCGAGCTCCGGCTCCACCTGCAGCGCCGTGAGCAGGCCGAGCAGCCCGTGCCGGCCCTGCGCCGGCGGCAAGGTCTTCTCCTCGGCGCCGCCGAAGGTGAGGACGCCGAGCCGGTTGCCGCGCCGCGTCGCGACATGCCCGACGGCGAGCGCGACCCCGGCGGCGACGTCGCACTTGCGCCGCTCGGCCGTGCCGAAGCGCATCGAGGGCGAGACGTCGAGCAGGAGCCACGTCACGAGCACGCGCTCGGCGAGGTTCACGCGCACGTGCGGGACGCCGGTGCGCGCGGTGACGTTCCACTCGAGCAGGCGCACGTCGTCGCCGGGCACGTACGGACGGACCTGCGCGAGCTCGGCGCCGTCGCCGTGGCGCGTCGAGCGGAACTCGCCCGCGAGCAGCCCCTCGATCCGGCGGCCGACGTCGAGCTGGAGCGCGCGCAGGAGCGCGCCGGGGAGGTCGCCCGGTCCCGCGTATGCGCTCACGCGACCGCGGGCCGCGCGGTGCTCACCTCGGGAACGGGCACCGCCTCGAGCACGCGGTCGAGAATCGCGTCCGGGCTCACGCTCTCGGCCAGCGCCTGGTAGCTGAGCACGAGCCGGTGGCGGAGCGCGTCCTTCGCGAGCGTGCGCACGTCCTCCGCGGTGGCGTAGTCGCGCCCGCGCAGCAGCGCGAGCGCGCGCGCCGCCTGCGTGACCGAGATCGGGCCGCGCGGCGAGGCGCCGTACTCGACGTAGCCGCCGAGGTCGACGAGCCCCGCACGGACCGGGTTGCGGGTCGCCGTCGCGAGCGCGACCGCGTAGGAGACGAGCGCCGGGTCGACGTAGACGCGGCCGACCTCGGCCTGCAGCGCACGCAGCTCGTCGAGGCTCAGCACCTCGCGCAGTTCCGGCTGCGCGACGAGCTGCCGCTGCACGATCGTCAGCTCCTCGTCGTGCTCCGGGTAGTCGATCAGGATCTTGAGCATGAAGCGGTCGATCTGAGCCTCCGGAAGGGGATACGTGCCTTCCGACTCGATCGGGTTCTGCGTCGCCATGACGAGGAACGGCTCGGGCACGGGATGCGTGGTGTGCGCGATCGTCACGTGCCGCTCCTGCATCACTTCGAGCAGCGCCGACTGCACCTTGGCCGGGGCGCGGTTGATCTCGTCGGCGAGCAGGAAGTTGCAGAACACCGGTCCGAGCTCGGTCTCGAACTCGCCGCGGTCGGGCCGGTAGATGCGCGTGCCGACGAGGTCGGCCGGAACGAGGTCGGGCGTGAACTGGATGCGCGAGAAAGAGCCGCCGAGCACGCCCGCGGTCGTCTTGATCGTCAGCGTCTTGGCGAGCCCGGGCACGCCCTCGATCAGCAGGTGGCCCTGCGCGAGCAGGCAGACGAGCACCCGCTCGAGCATCGCGTCCTGCCCGGCGATCACGCGCCGGATCTCGAAGAGCGCCTGCTCGAGCCGGTCGCTGACCTCGGCGGGCGAAAGGGACTGATCGGTCACGTGCTCCTCCCCGGTCGGTGGAGCCTCGGATTGTTCCAGGGGTTCCTAAGTCTGGGGTGAGCCGGGCCGCTCGAACGCGCGCACGGCGGCGGCGTCCGGGAAGGTGAGCACGGCACCTTCGGCCCCCGCGTCGAGGAACGCGTCGAGCTTGTCCGGCGTCGTGCGCGGGAAGACGCGCAGCTCCGGGTGCTGCTCCTTCACGCGCCGCACGTCGTCGGGCACGACGCCGCCGGAGGGATGCCACGCGTCGCCGAGCTCGCGCGCCCGCCGAATCGCGCGCTCGGAGGCGCCGCCGATCCAGATCTCCGGCGCCGGCGACGGGTGCGGCTCCGCGATCGCGTCAGGAAGCTCGCCGGCCCAGAGCGTCCGCAGCAGCCGGATCGTCTCGTCGGCCCGCTTGCCGCGCCCCTGCATCGGCACGCCCATGAGCTCGAACTCGCTCGCCTGCGATCCAAGCCCGAAGCCGAGCGTCAGCCGCCCGCCGGAGAGCTCCTGCAGCGTCGCGGTCTCCTTGGCCAGCCGGAACGGATCGTGCAGCGGGAGCAGGAGCACCGACGTGCCGAGCCCGATCCGCTCGGTCTGCGCGGCGAGCCACGCGAGCGTGAGCAGCGAGTCGTACATACGCCGGTAGACCTCGGGCGCGTCGGGCCCGACGACGATGTGCTCGGTCGTCCAGATCGAGTCGAAGCCGACTTCCTCCGCGGCGAGCGCGACCTCGCGGATCCCGTCCGGCGAGGAGCCGGAGCCGAAGTTGGGGAGGATGACGCCGAGCTGCATCAGCGGTTCCGCGCCAGCCACCAGACGGCGTACGAGCACACCGGCTGCGGCGTCTCGCCGCGCCGGTCGAGGTCAGCGACGATCTCGCGCATGAACCGGTCGGCGTAGCCCTGGCCGCGCAGGTCGTCGGCCACCTCGACGTGGAGCAGCGCCGCCTCGCCGTCGCTGCGGCGGTAGTCGGTCCAGCCGGCGAACCGCTCGCCGAGCCAGAGCTCGTAGCGGCTGCGATCGGGGTTGTCGATGACGCGCTCGTCCATTTCAGACGTTTCCATGCGTTCCCACTCCCTCTACCATGACACCGTGGCTGTGAAGAGCGTCGACAAGCTGAAGCTGACCGCCGTCTTCGAACCGGGTGAGGACGGTTGGATCAATGTTCACGTACTCGAGATTCCCGGGATCAACACGTGCGGGCGCGGCGAGGCGGAGGCCCGGGAAATGTTGGCCGATGCCGTGCGCGAATTCGTCGCCTCGCTTGCCGACGAGGCCGACCCCGCTGCGGCGCGCTACGAGACGATCGAGTTCGACCTCGGTTGAACCGAGCGAAGCTCGAGCGACACCTCAGCGAGCACGGCTGCGTTCGATTCCGGCACGGCTCGCGGCATGACGTGTGGATCCGCGTTGAGACGGGGCGGCGGTCGGTCGTTCCCCGCCATCGAGAACTCCCCGTCGGAACGACGATCTCTATCTGCCGTGCCCTCGGCGTGCCGCCGCCGCGCGAGCGCTAGGCTCGTTTCGTGCAGGAGATCGTTCCCGGCCTATGGCACTGGACGGCGCTGCGGGAGTCCATCGGCAGCGCCGTCAGCTCGTACTACCTGCGCGCGGAGCGCGTCGCGATCGACCCGATGCTCCCGCCGGAGCGGCCCGACTGGTTCGCGCCGAAGCACGTCTACCTGACGTGCCGCCACCACGACCGCGACGCGTGGCGGCTGCAGGACGAGCTCGGCTGCGACGTCGGCGTCGCATCGAGCGGCGCCCACGAGCTGAAGGGCCGGGGCGACTTCGAGACCTTCGAGTGGGGCGACACGCTGCCCGGCGGCGTGACCGCAGTCGAGGTGGACGCGATCAGCCCGGACGAGACCGCGTTCTTCCTCCCTGGCTACCGCGCGCTGGCCGTCGCGGACGGCTTGATCCGGTGGGAGCCGGGCGGCCCGCTGGGCTTCGTCCCGGACAAGTACATGGATGAGCCGGAGCGGACGAAGGAAGGTCTACGCGCCGCGTTCCGGAGGATCTGCGCCGAGCTCGACTTCGACGTGCTCCTGCTCGCGCACGGCGACCCGGTAGTCGGCGGCGCGCGGGACGAGCTGCGCGCGTTCGTCGAGAGCTAGACCGCGCTCGCGACAACTTTGGGCCGGCCGCTGACGTCTTACCCAAGGACGTGCCGCGCCCCCTCGTTCTCGCCGCCGCTCTGCTCGGCACGGTTCTCCTGGTCGGGAGCGCCTCGGGTGCCAAGTCGTTCTCGTTCCAGCTCGTCGCGAGCGGCTTCACCAACGCGGACTACGTGACGTCGCCGCCGGGCGACGCGTCGACGCTGTACGTCGTCGAGCAGCAGGGCGTGATCGAGAAGGTGCAGGGCGGCAAGGACGCCGGCCCGTTCCTCGACATCTCGAGCCGCGTCTCCTTCGACGGCGAGCGCGGCCTGCTCGGGCTTGCGTTCTCGCCGAAGTGGGCGACGAACGGGCTCTTCTACGTCGACTACACGAGCGCGGACGGCGTGATCCACATCGTCGAGATGCACGCCGCCGGCGGTGTCGCGGATCCGTCGTCGGCGCGTGAGCTGCTCGCCGTCCAGCATCCGTGGCCGAACCACAACGGCGGCCAGCTCGCCTTCGACCGGACGGGGAAGCTCTGGGTCGGCTTCGGCGACGGCGGCACGACGCCCGGCCAGGACGTGTCGGTCGGCGATCCGTTCAATCACGCGCAGACCACGTCGAGCCAGCTCGGGAAGATCCTGAGGCTCGATCCGGCGAAGCCCGGCGCGTGGCAGATCGCGGAGCTGGGTCTCCGCAACCCGTGGCGCTTCTCGTTCGACCGCAAGACGGGCGACCTCTGGATCGGCGACGTCGGCGCCGCCACGTGGGAGGAGGTCGATCACCGCGCAGCCGCAGACGTCTTCAAGGTCGCGGACTTCGGCTGGAGCCACTACGAGGGCGCCGAGACCTACAACAAGAAGATCAAGGTGACGCGGAAGCCGCTCGTGATGCCGCTCTACGTCTACCGCCACACGACCGAGAACGCCGCGTGCGCGATCGTCGGCGGCTACGTCTACCGTGGCAGCGCGGTGCCGTCAGCGCGCGGCAAGTACTTCTACGGCGACTACTGCAACGGCCGGATCGGGGTCCTGACGCTGACGAAGGGCAAGGCGAGCGTCGTCTACCTCGCCGACCGCCTCCAGCCGCTGACGTCGTTCGGCCAGGACGCGAACGGCGAGCTGTACGCGGTCACGGCGACGGGCGAGCTGTACGAGCTTCGGTAGACGAACCAGCGCGTAGACCGCCGGTCGTCCGCTACGGAAAGAGCCGCTGCTGTTCAGCATCGTCATCGTCTGCTGGGGCGGTCGTGTCCACGCGCCTCCAGGCCGCCTTGTTTCCTTCCTTACCAGGGACCCGCTCAATCTTCCTCGCATAAGCGAGTCGCAAGAAGACTCGCTTCATGACGTTCTCCGACCCGATTCCACAGATCTGGCGACCTGTGGCGTTCGTGATTTCAGAGTGGCTGCCTAAGTAGTCGATGACGATCTCTTCTGGCCGCGCCAGCGGCGTGTGGTTCAGGACAACCACCACCGCGTCCTCCTCGACGCGAATGTCGGGGCGGTTCAGCTTCGCTTCGACCATCTTCGCGACGACGGTGTTGAGGCCCTCGCCGATGTCTTTGTTCGGCGGGTCGGGGTACTTATTCAGAAGCCGCACGATCGTTGGATTGCGCGCGAAGCGCTCATCGAGAATGTTCTCGATGGTGATGTGGCCTGGGAGTTTGCCGGGGCTACGAACTTCGACGCGGTTGTCATAGACGCTGACGAGGATGTCGTCTGAGAGGTTGTAGTCCCGATGAATCACGGCGTTGACGATGAGCTCCTTCAGAGCCTCCGGCGGATAGCGAGCCGGCGTGAGTGAGCCGTCCGGTTCGAGGATCGAGACTGCTTCGACAAGCTTGGTCACTTCCTCGATCGCGCGATCGATAACGACGCGAGCTGGCCCCTCAATGGTCAAGGGCGTTCCCAGCAAGTGTTCGCGAGATGGTACGACCTCAGAAGTCTCGTATCGCGCGATTTTCAACGAGCACTTCTTCGGGATCGCCGCTGGCGGAACCTCTGCAAACAAGACGGCCGAAGCGACCGTAGCCCTTTCGGCGGGCCGGTCGACAAGTCGTTGCTTGCGGACGAAGTCGAGTGGCTCTGTGGTTGGGCTCAGAGTTGTGAGAAACGAGATGAGCTCCGCCTCCTGAGCGAGGTCTGTCGCTGTGAAGCGCTCAAGGAGCTGATCCTCGTATGAAGCTGCGCCCTTAGAGAGGCTCAAATTCGTTATGGCGGTTCCAGTCAGCCGGAGACACTGCGCGCCGTTGCGCTGCCACACTTCGTCCTTCGAGGTGCGGTGCGCGGAGGGGCTCTTAAAGACCGTTACAAGCGCGGCGAAACCACGCGACTCCTCGCCTGAAATCGCAAGCCACTGAATGGCGTAAGGGACGTTCGGCTGCAAGAGATTCGTGAGCGCCTGTTGCACGTAGTTCCCGTCCTCGATCGTGCGGAAGCCGTGCCAGCGATCAAGGCCAGCGGCGACCTTCGAATCTTCGACTCCTACGAGGAACTCGCCGCCATCAGCGTTGGCAAAACAGGAGCCGATCTTTTCGATGGCGGCGCCGCCGCTCCGCGCGCTCTTCACGTCCCAGAAATGGGACTCCTGTCTATCGAGTAGCGCTTCGGCCTCTCTGCGGCTGACCTCGGTCCAGTCCACGGCGCCAGGCTAGCGCGAGACGCCGTCGACCCTAAGAACGTTCCAGACCTGATCTAGGCCTGCGGAATCCGCGCCTCGAGCGCGGCCGTAACCGCGTCCCGCACCGGCTCGAGTTCGATCCGATCCAGGATCTCCTGGAAGAAGCCGCGCACGATCAGGCGCTCCGCCTCCTGGCGCGATAGCCCGCGGCTCATCAGGTAGAAGAGGTCTTCGCGGTCGACGCGGCCCACGGTTGCTGCGTGGGTGCACCTCACATCGTTCGCCAGGATCTCCAGGCCCGGGATCGGGACGGCGTGCGTCGTCGGGCTCAGCATCAGGTTGCGGCACTCCTGGTACGCGTTCGTCTTCTGCGCGTCCTTCTCGACGCGGATCATCCCGCGCCAGACCGCGGTCGCGTGGTCGCGCAGCGCGCCCTTGAAGGCGAAGTCGCTCGTGCAGTCCGGGGCGATGTGCTCCTGGAAGGTGTCGAAGTCGAGGTGCTGCGTGCCATCCGCGAAGTACGCGCCGGTCACGCGCGAGGTGGCGCCGCGGCCGTTCAGGTCGTTCTGGATCCGCGTCTTGCCCTTCTTCGAGCCGAAGCCGCCGGCGACCCAGTCCAGCTCGGCGTCCTGCTCGACGCGCGCGTGGTGGCTCGCGAAGTGCCACGTCTCCTGGGAGAGGTTCTGCAGCGAGACGTACTCGAGCTTCGCCGCGTCCTCCACGAAGAGCTCGACGACCGCGTTCGAGTACGCCTCGGTGTCGGGCGCAGGCGACGCGTACTCCTCGATCAGCGAGGCCCGCGCGCCCTCCTCCGCGACCACGACGAGCCGCCAGAACGTCTGGCCGGTCACCGCGATCCGCACGTAGAGCGGCTTCTCCAGCACGACGCCCTTCGGGACGACGACCAGGAGGCCCTGCGTCCACATCGCCGCGTTGTGCGCGGCGAACTTCTCGTCCCAGCCGACGAGCGAGTAGAGCCGCGGATCGTCCTCGGGGAGCAGCTCGAAGGTCACGCCCTCGGGCGCGCGCTCGATCTCGATCCCGTCCGCGGTGACCGTCGCGTAGCCGGATACGTCGAGGTCGAGCAGAGTCTCGACGTCCGCCGAGGCCGCGCCGGCGAACGCCGCCGGATCGAAGTCCTTGAGGTTCGTGAAGCGCCAGTGCTCCTCGGTCGTATCCGGGATCGGCAGCGCCTCGTAGGCGGCGAGCGCGGCCTTACGACTCACGGGGCGCGTATCTCCGGTGGAGCATGAACTGGTTCCCATCCGGGTCGCGGAAGAACGCCATGTGGCAGACGCTCGTGTCGAGGATCTCGCCCTCGAACTCGACACCCTTCGCCTCGAGCTCGGCGCGCGCGGCCGCGACGTCGGGCACGCGCAGCGCGAGGTGCGCCGTGTGCGGCGCAGTGAACGTCGAGCCGACCTTCGTCATGTCCAGCAGGTAAAGCGAGATGTTCTCGCCGAGCTGGTACTCGGGGAAGCCCTGCTCCGGGTGCTCGATCTCGGGCAGGCCGAGCGTCTCGCCGTAGAAACGCTTCGCCCGCTCCATGTCCGTGACCGGCACCGAGATGAAATCGGTGCGCTCGACGATCAACCGACCGAGCCCTCCATCTGCAGCTGGATCAGCCGGTTCATCTCGACCGCGTACTCGAGCGGCAGCTCCTTCGTGATCGGCTCGACGAAGCCGGAGACGATCATCGCGCTCGCCTCGGACTCGGAGAGCCCGCGCGACATCAGATAGAAGAGCTGCTCCTCGCCGATCTTGGAGACGGTCGCCTCGTGGCCGATGTCGACCTCGTCCTCCTCGATCTTGATGTACGGGTAGGTGTCCGAGCGCGACTCCTCGTCCAGGATCAGCGCGTCGCAGACGACCTTCGACTTCGCGCCGTGCGCGCCCTTGTCCACCTGGAGCAGCCCGCGGTAGCCGGCGCGGCCGCCGCTCTTCGAGATCGACTTGGACGTGATCACCGACGTCGTGTTCGGCGCGACGTGGACGGCCTTGCCGCCCGCGTCCTGGTGCTGGCCCTTGCCGGCGAACGCGATCGAGAGCACCTCGCCGTGCGCGCGCTCGCCCATCAGCCAGATCGCCGGGTACTTCATCGTCAGCTTCGAGCCGAGGTTCCCGTCCACCCACTCCATCGTCGCGTCCTCGTAGGCGACGGCGCGCTTCGTGACGAGGTTGTAGACGTTGTTCGACCAGTTCTGGATCGTCGTGTAGCGGCAGCGGCCGCCCTTCTTCACGATGATCTCGACCACGGCGCTGTGGAGCGAGTCGGTCGAGTAGATGGGCGCGGTGCAGCCCTCGACGTAGTGCACGTAGGCGCCCTCGTCGACGATGATCATCGTCCGCTCGAACTGGCCCATGTTCTCGGCGTTGATCCGGAAGTAGGCCTGGAGCGGCATCTCGATCTTCACGCCCGGCGGCACGTAGATGAACGAGCCGCCCGACCAGACGGCCGAGTTCAGCGCGGCGAACTTGTTGTCGTTCTGCGGGATGATCGTCCCGAAGTACTGCTTGACGACGTCCTCGTGCTCGCGCAGGCCGGAGTCCATGTCGAGGAAGAGCACGCCCTTCTTCTCGAGATCCTCCTGGAGCTTGTGGTAGACGACCTCGGACTCGTACTGGGCGCCGACCCCGGCGAGGTACTTCTTCTCCGCCTCGGGGATGCCGAGCTTGTCCCAGGTGTCCTTGATGTCGGCCGGCAGGTCCTCCCACGAGTTGGCCTGATTCTCGGTCGGCTTGATGTAGTAGAAGATGTTGTCGAAGTCGATGTCGTTCAGGTTGCCGCCCCACTGCGGCAGCGGCCGGGCGTAGAAGTAGTCGAGGCTGCGATGGCGGTACTTGCGCATCCAGTCCGGCTCGTTCTTGTGCGAGGAGATGGCGTCGACGAGCTCGTGCGAGAGCCCGCGGCCGGACTTGAAGAAGTAGTCCTCGGTGACGGAGAACCCGTACTTGATCGCGTAGTCGGAGCCGATCCCCTGGACGACTTCGGTCTCTGATTGGGCCATTACGCCTCCGTCCCTGCTGGGATGAACTTGTCGTAGCCCTCGGCCTCGAGCTGCTTCGCGAGCTCGGCGCCTCCGGACTCGACAATCCGCCCGTCCACGAAGACGTGCACGTGGTCCGGCGTGATGTAGTCGAGAATTCGCTGGTAGTGCGTGATCACGAGCGCGCCCATCTCCGGGCCGACGAGCTCCTTAACGCCGCCCGCGACG
>Ga0265338_10007527_pt1 | contig 13472 bp, 13 predicted proteins | sample 42126metaG_FD_193579 | JGI IMG/M metagenome (GOLD analysis project Ga0265338, IMG submission 193579) | Rhizosphere microbial communities from Carex aquatilis grown in University of Washington, Seatle, WA, United States - 4-21-26 metaG | ecosystem: Host-associated > Plants > Roots > Rhizosphere... | reverse complement strand
GCTCGACCATGCGGCCGCGGTCCAGCATCAGGACCTTCATGCCCTTCTCGGTCAGTTCCTTGGCCGCCCAGCCGCCGCTGATGCCCGAACCGATCACAATGGCGTCGAAATCGTAACTGGCCATGGCTTATGCGGAAAACACCCGCCCGACCTGGGCGTAAGGATACTGGCCGTCATAATGGCCGGGCACGGGCACATAGACCCGCTCCTGCTTGCAGCCGATCTCGGAACTGTAATAGCCCAGGATCACAAGCTGGCGGCAATGACCGAAGAAACCGCCGACACCCCCGATCTGGCCGCGCATGGCCAGAGTGAGAACTTGGTCCTGCTCTTCCGGCGCCAACTGCGTGAAGCCGGTCTCGAAATGGACTCGGGCATAACCTTCCACCACGCCGAGCCCGCTCAGGAAGTCGTCGCGGTCGGTGGTCTCATACCAGTCCGCGACCATCATCTCGATATACTGGGGCACGCCTGCGGCGATGGCGCCTGGCGTATCGGTGGTGGGGATGATCCGCTCGCTGATAGCCGCGACCAGGCTGCGCTGATCGGCGGTGAAGATGGTGTGCGAAGCCGCAAAGCCTGGCGTGGGCGCGGCGGCCGCCTCCGCCGCCAGTGCCTTGGCCAGCGGCATGGCCAATTCCGTACCCAGCAGCGCGGCCGCAGCGCCCAGCAGATTACGCCGGTCCCACATGCTCAGTCCTTCAGTCCCGACGTCTTTTCCACTTCGCTCGCATGGTACGGACGCGCGCCCGCCGATGCAAATGGCTGAGAGATGACGGAGCGCCTAAGCCCCGTCATCGCGCCCTACCGGCCCGCGGCCGCGCGAGCTGCCTTGCAGGCGTCCGACAGCTTGTCTTTGTTCTCCTCCATGCAGGCGCGGCGGTCCGGCCCGGTCTTGCCGGCGCAGAGCTTCTGCGCATCGTCGCGGCAAGCAGCCATACGGCCACCGCCATTGCCGCCGCCTTGGGGAGCCTGTGCCAACGCGGTACCCGCGGCCAGAAGTCCGGCGGCAACAAAGATCGACAGTTTCATCATGCGTTTTCCTTCCCGGGTTGAAACGGTCGGCAAACTCTAAGAAACGCCGGTGCCAACACACGTTACATCCCGGTCAGTCGGGAACCGCTGTCCGGAAGGCCAGAAAATCCCGTGATTTGCGAGGGGGTTGACGGTTCGGTGCTTGCGGGCGCCAAGCCGCCTATGGTCTAGAACAGCCATGGGCAAGGGGGAACTTCTGAATCAGGCGCTGGCTCTGCACCAGCAGGGGCGGCTGGCCGAGGCCGAGCAGCTCTATCTGGCCGCGATCAAGGCCGCGCCCCAGGACGCCGCCGCGCCGCATCTTTTGGGTGTGGTGCGCGCCCAGCAGGGGCGCAACCGCGAGGCGCTGGATCTGATGACGGCGGCGTTGAAGCTGAAGCCCGATGCACCGGAGATTCTCTCCAACTATGGCAATGTGCTGAAGACCGAAGGGCGCGCGGCGGAAGCCCTGGCCAGCTTCGACCGCGCCATCGCCCTGAAGCCGGATTATGCCGCAGCCTGGACGCGCCGCGGCCAGGCGCTGCGCGATCTCGGCCGGCTGCCCGAGGCGCTGGAGAGCGTGGACCGGGCGCTCGCCTTCAATCCGAGCCATTTGGAATCGCTGAATGCGCGCGGAGCGCTGCTGTCGGAACTAGACCGGCCAGATGAGGCGCTGGCGGCTTACGACCAAGCCTTGCGGCTGGCGCCGGATTTTCCCGACACGTTCAACAACCGCGCCCTGCTGCTGAAAAACCTTCGCCACCTCGAGGAAGCGCTGGCCAATGTGGAACGGGCGCTGACCGTCGACCCCGGCATGGCCGAGGCCTGGAACAATCGCGGCATCATCCTGTTCGACTTAAAGCGCATGGGCGAGGCGATCGGCAGTTACGACCGCGCTTTGGCGCTGCGCCCGGACTATGCCGAAGCCCTCAACAATCGCGCCGTGGCCAAGGCGGCGCTGAAACGCTTTGCGGACTCGCTAGCCGATTGCGACCAGGCGCTGGCGCTCAAGCCCGATTTCGCCGATGCGCTTTACAATCGCGGCAATGCCCTGACCGAACTCAGCCGCCCGCAAGAGGCACTGGCGGATTATGAGCGCGCCTTGGCGATCGATCCAAACCATCCCAGCGCCCTCAGCGGTCTTGCTAACGCCGCCCTTCTGATCGGCGACTGGCAGCGCACTGCGGACCTGAAAGAGCGCCTGAGGGACGATGTGCTGGCCCACCGCTCGCTGATCCAGCCCTTCGTGGTGATGGGCTATTGGGACGATAACGAGCTGCAGCTCAAGGCGGCGCAGAACTATGTCCGGCGCGCGGGGCCCGGTCCGCTGCCCGCATTATGGCAGGGCGAGCGGTACGACCATGACAAAATACGCGTCGCTTATCTGTCCGCCGACTTCCATAGCCATGTGACGGCGGCGTTGACGGCCGAAATGTTCGAGCGCCACGACCGAGAGCGCTTCCACATTACCGCCATGTCCTTCGGCCCCGACGACGGCAGCGCCATGCGCGCCCGGCTGATCAAGGCTTTCGATCATTTCCATGATGCCCGCCAGCAAAGCGACCGTCAGGTGGCTGACCTGCTGAAAGCCATGGAGATCGATATCGCGGTGGACCTGGGCGGCCATACCAGCGGCGCCCGCCCTTGGGTGCTGGCCCACCGGCCCTGTCCGGTGCAGGCCAAATATATGGGCTATCCAGGCACTTCCGGTTCGAACTTCATAGATTACCTGATCGCCGATCGGACGGTGGTGCCGCCGGACCAGGAGCAGTTTTTCAGCGAGAAGATCGCTGCCCTGCCCGATACGCTCTGGGTCACGGATACCGCACGCCCGGTCCCGCCCGCGCCTGCCCGCGCCGATGCCGGGCTACCCGGGTTGCCTAGCGACAGCGTAGGCAACGGCTTTGTCTTCTGCTGCTTCAATCACAACTGGAAGATCACCGCCCCCATCTTCGATGTGTGGATGCGCCTGCTGGCAAATGTAAAAGGCAGTGTGCTCTGGCTGCTGGAAGGCAATGCCGCGATCGGCGCGAACCTGCGCAAGGAGGCGGCCGCGCGCGGCATTGCGCCCGAGCGGCTGATCTTCGCCAAGCGCGCCACGCCGGAGCAGCATCTGGCGCGCCAGCAGCTTGCCGATCTGTTCCTCGATACCCTGCCCTACAACGCCCACACCACCGCCAGCGACGCGCTGTGGGCAGGGCTGCCGTTAATCACCCTGCCCGGAAACTCTTTCCCGGCCCGTGTCGCCGCCAGCATTCTGCAAGCCGCCAACCTGCCGGAGCTGATCGTGCCCGATCTCGCGAGCTATGAAGGCCTAGCCCTGAAGCTGGCGCGCGATCCGGTGGCGCTGAACGCGATCCGCGGAAGATTGGCAGACAAAAGCGCGATGCCCCTGTTCGATACGGCTCGCTTCACCAGCAATCTGGAAGCGGCTTATCTTGCCATGATGGGGCAGACATGAATGCCCCGATAGACACGCTGTCGGCGCCTCTGCGCCTGTCGGTGGCGGCGCCCGCCTATAACGAAGCCGAGGGAATCGAGGCGGTGATCGCCGAATGGCACGGCTTTCTGGCAACCGCGTCCGAGGTGGCGGAGTTCGAGATCGTGGTCTGTAATGACGGAGCCACGGACAGGACCGGCGATATTCTCGACCGGTTGACCTTGAGCTATCCGCAGCTGGTGCCGGTTCATTTCCAGAAGAACCAGGGCGCGGCCGCGGCCCTCACCGCCGCCATCGCGGCCACCAAGGGCGATTGGGTGCTGCTGATGGACAGCGACGGGCAATTCCCCGTTCAGGCCCTGCCCGACATGCTCGCCGCCCTGCGCCGTTCCGGTAGCCTCGCGGCCATCGGCATCCGCCAGAAAAAGGATGTGCCCTTCGCCCGCTTCGGCAGCTGGACCAGTGGCTCTATCTGCAATCTGGTGCATGGCACACGGCTTGCCGATTTCAATTCCGCCTTCAAACTGGTCTGGGGCCCGACCTTGCGCAAACTGAGCCTGGAAGCCAAGGGCATGAACTATTCCACCGAAGTGACGTCCCGCCTGCTGGAATGTGGCATAGTGCCGGTCGAAGTCACCATCGAGCACCGGCCTCGCGTGACCGGCGTCAGCAGCATGAAGCTGGTGCGCGGGGCGCTGCACCGCCTCCTGTTCGTCACTTATATTGCCCTGCGCCAGCTTCTTCTGAAGTTGGGCATTCTCATACGGCCAGAACCATGAGGGTGGGGCCATGACCGTTCGGATCGCACTTTTTTGCGGCGGCCGCGGCAGCGCCACCATCATCCGTGCCCTGCTCCGCCGCACCGATATCGAGCTGACCCTGCTGGTCAACGGCTATGACGACGGCCTTTCCACCGGGGCCTTGCGCACCTTTATTCCCGGCATGCTGGGCCCCTCGGATTTCCGCAAGAACCTTTCCTATCTCTTCGGCAATTACTCCCAGGCTCAGTACGCGCTCAAAAGCCTGATGGAATACCGCCTGGCGGGCGCGGCAGAGATCGAAGAACTGGCCCGCTTCACCCAGACCGGCGATCTGGCTTTGCTGGTTGCGCCGCTGAAGGGTTGGTTCGGCCAGTTGCCGCCGGCGCCCACCGGCCGCCTCCGCGATCTGTTGAACCGCTTCTTCGCCCGCGCCACCAGCACCGATTTCGATTTCCGCGACTGCTCCTTGGGCAATCTGGTTTTCGCCGGGGCCTATCTGAAACACGACAACGACTTCAACGCCGCCGCCGCCGAGGTGGCGGAGCTGGTGGGCAGCCGCGCCCAGCTGCTGAACGTGGCCGAACAGCAGAACCGCGTGCTGATGGGCCTGAAGCAGGACGGTACGTTCCTGCCCAGCGAGGCGGCCATCGTGGGCCCCCAATCGGCAAGCCCCATCACCGATCTCTATCTGCTGGAAAAGCCGCTGACCGCGGAAGAGACGCAAGAGCTGGCGGCTCTAGACATGGAGGGCAAGCAACACTGGCTGGCGGCGCGTGACCGCGTACCGCTTCTGTCACCGGCAGCGGCCGCCGCGCTGGCCGGCGCCGACATCATTCTCTACGGGCCCGGCACTCAACATTCCTCGCTGCTGCCGTCCTATCGCATCGCCGGCCCCACCCTGGCGGCTGCGCCGGCGTCGGTGAAGGCATTGGTGCTGAACCTGGACAGCGACAATGATATCCAGGGCCTGAGCAGTGACGATATCATCGCCGCGGCCCGCCGCTACGGCGCTGTGATCACCCACGTTCTTGCCAGCAGCGATGGGCGCTTGCGTCCGCCAGCCGATCTTCGCGCCGTGATCGTACGCGGCGATTTTTCGACGCGGGCGCGGCCGCAGGTCCATAACGGTACCGCGGTTGTCGATGCGTTGCTGGACCTCAGGGCTGGCCGCGCCGCCCCCTCAGTGGAGATTTTCGCCGACATACTGGGCCGCTCGGTGGCCAGCGACGAGCTGGTGGAGGAGTATCTGGAAACCAACTGGAGCGGTTTCGCCGCCCATCTCACCCTCAACCGCGTCACGCCGACCGATCCCTCCGTGGGCATGGTGCGATTTGCCGGATTGTTTCCGGAATTGGATTTCCTGCGCGACTGGCTGGCGCACGGCACATCCGACTATCTGGTGCTGATGACCGGCGATGGCGCCTATCGTTTCGCCGATGTGCGCGCGATCCTGCATCTGTTGGAACGGCAATCTTCACTGGGCGGCGTGTTTGGCTCGCGCACCCAGAGCCGGCGGCAGTTCATTACGTCCGTGCGCGCCGCTTATGGCGAGAACAAGCTGCTCTACTGGCTTGGGAAAGCCGCGGCCTTCTTTCTCAGCAGCGCATTTTACCTGCGCAGCGGCGTGATCTTTTCCGATCCGCTGACGGGCCTGCGCGTCTTTCGCCGCAGCGCCATTGCCGGCCTGCCCGCCCTGAAAGGCCGTGCACCCTTGGCCATCGTGGCGCAGCTTATTGGCGAGGGTGTGGAGCTAGCCGAATTGCCGGTGCTGTATCGCACCTTCTCCGGCTTCACCGATCCGAACTGGCGGGTGCGGCGGGGCCTGGCCAACCTGATTGGTCTGTTATGAGAATTTGCGCCGTCATTCCCGCGGCCGGCCGCGGCACGCGCCTGGGCGGCAGTGGGCCCAAGATTCTCACGCCCCTGACGGAGCACGATACCATCTGGTCCATTCTGCATGCCAAGCTGTCCCCGCTGGTGGACCATGTTCATCTGGTGCTGTCGCCGGAGGGCGCGGCGGCCTTCCCCGTTCTGCCCGCCCACGTGTCGAGTAGCGTTCAGAGCGAACCCATTGGCATGGGAGATGCGATTTTCCGCGGCCATGATGTCTGGTCGAAATACGATGCCGTGCTGGTGGTGTGGGGCGATCAGGTTTTTGTTTCCAATAATACGCTGGAGTGCGCCATCGGCGCCTTGGACACGTCACATCGCCACGCCGTCCTGCCGGTGACACGCATGGCGCAGCCCTATGTGGAATATGTCTTCGAAGGCCAGCGGCTGACGAAAGTGCTGCAAACCCGCGAAGGCGATACCACCACCCCGAACGGATTCTCCGATGTCGGCACCTTCCTGCTCGCCACCAGGGGCCTGAAAGCGGCCTGGGACGATTATCTGGCTGTTGCCCCGCGCGGCGCCAGCACGGGCGAGATCAACTTCCTGCCCTTCCTGCCCTTCCTGTCGTCAAAAGGCTGGACCATCACACCGGTGGACGTGGCGGACCAAACCGAGGCCCGCGGCATCAACACCAAGGAGGACCTTGCCTTCTTCCGGCGCCTCTATAGTGAGACGCCATGACAAAGGTCCTGGTCACCGGCGGCGCCGGCTTCATCGGCAGCCATCTCTGCGAAGGCCTGATCGCGCGCGGGCTGGATGTGCGCGTGCTGGACAATCTTTCCTATGGCCGGCGCGACTGGGTGCCGCCCGCTGCCGAATTCCTGGAAGGCGACATCCGCGATCCAGAAGATTGCCGCCGCGCCGCCGCCGGTGTCCATGGCGTCTTCCATATGGCCGCCATGTCCCGTTCCGGCCCATCGCAGGATGCGATCGAGTTTTGCACAGCCAGCAATATCGTCGGCACCCAGAACATGCTGCTGGCTGCGCGCGATGCCGGTGTGAAGCGCTTCATCTATAGCGGCTCTTCCACCTATTACGGCAGCCGTCCTCCGCCGCACCGGGAAGGCGATCCGCCCGATCTTCTGAACATCTATGGCGTGACCAAACGGGTCGGCGAGCAATACACGCTGTTGTTCGACCAGGGCTTTGATCTTCCCTCCCTGGTGCTGCGCTATTTCAATGTCTATGGCCCGCGCCAGCCCGAGACCGGTGCCTATGCGCTGGTGCTGGGGATTTTCCTGAAGCGCCGGGCCGAGGGCAAAGTGCTGGAGATTCATGGCGACGGCCGCCAGCGCCGCGATTTTGTCCATGTTCGCGACGTGGTGGCCGCCAATATCGCCGCTTACGAAAGCGCTGTGCGGGGCGAGGTGTTCAATGTCGGCAGCGGCACCAGCCTGTCGGTCAAGGAACTGGCCGATCTGATCTCGGCCGACCAGGTGCATACCGAAGGCCGCAAGGGCGACTCCCTGGCGACCCTGGCCGACATCTCCAGGATCAAGGCCGCCCTCGGCTGGTCGCCCAAAATCTCCTTCACAGAAGGCCTGAAGGAACTGCTCTAAGTAGCTTTCTCAGCGAGAGCTTCTTCGGTTTCTTCCCGGGCCAGCAGCACAATTGTTGCCAGGATCAACACCGTCCCCAGCCAGTCCATGGGACCGAATGACACCCCCAGCCACCACACCGCCAGCACCGCCGCCGACAGCGGCTCGGCGCAGGTCAGCAGGATGGTGGTCTGCGCCCCCACCAACCGCAACGCCTTGTTGAACAGATAGAAGGCCGCCAGGGTCCCCAGCACCAAGATAAAGGCGAAGAACAGACCGGCGGTCGCATCCCAGCGCCCTTCGATCTTCCATGGCTGGTGGACCAGCGACAGTGCCAGCCCGCCGATCACCATGCCCCAGCCCGCCACCAGCGCCGCGCCATGCTTCTTCAGCAGCGCCGTCGGCTGCAGCGAGTTGAAAGCCGCCGCCGCCGCGCTGGCCAGGCCCCAGAACAAAGCCCAGGCGGAAATGGAGAGCACGCCGAATTGTCCATGGGTGACCAGGAAGAAGGTGCCCAGCATGGCCAGCGCCACCGCCGCCAGCTCGCGCGGACCGGGGCGCTTGCTGCCCACCAGCGCCATCCACACCGCGACCATGGCCGGCGAGGTGAACTGCAGCACCGTGGCCGTGGCGGTGTTGGAGGCATTGATCGCCGCCATATAGGTGTACTGGACCGGCATCATCCCGACGACGCCGAACAGGACCAGGCCCGGCCAATCGCGCCCGCGCCAGGCCGCAAAGATCTGTCGGCCACCTAGCGCGGAGATCAGCAGCAGCACGGGACCAGCAAACAACAGCCGCATGGTCACCAGCCAGTCGATATTGACGCCGCGATGCTGGAAGAGAAATTGCGCGAAAGTCCCCCCCACCCCGAACAGGATGGAGGCCGCAATGGCCGCTGCGAATCCCAAGCCCCTCACCCCGTCAGAATGACGGACTAAGCCGGTTTGCGGAAGCGCAGGGTCATGCGGTCGCTTTCGCCGATCGCGTCATATTTGGCGTGGTCGAATTTGGGATTGTCGGGCAGGCCATTCGGGGCGCTTTGGCGGGTCGGCGGCAGGGTCCAGACGCCGAAGGGATGGTCCTTGGTGTCCTTGGGATTGGCATTGATCTCCGAACTGGCGTCCAGCACGAAACCGGCGTCCTTGGCCATCTTCACGATATTGGCGGTCGCGACATAGCCATCACGGGCATCGCCGATCTGCGGCCGCGGATCGGCGCGGTGATCCTCCACCGCCAGGATACCGCCCGGTTTCAGCACGGCATAGAAATCCTTCATGCCCTTTTCGGCATAGCCGGGTGTCCACATCCAGTCATGGATGTTGCGCGCCGTCAGCACCAGATCGGCTGAGCCTGCCGGCCCCAACGGGCCCGACGAATTGCTGAACACCGTGTATTTGATCTCGCCGTAGGTCTTCGCATCCGCGAACCTGTCCGGTAGCTTCTGACCTGCCTTGCCCATCGCGGCGATGTAATGGCCATGGGTCTTGCTGGCATAAGGCGCCAGGATCTCACTCCAATAGCCGCCGCCCGGCGCAATCTCGATCACCGTCTGGCCGGGCTTGAGGCCCCAGAACGCCAAGCTGGCGGCGGGATGGCGGGCGCCGTCGCGGGCCTTGTCGCCCGCGGGCCGGTTGGAAGACGCCACCGCCGCGGTCAGCGCGGCATCGGCGGCAAAACTGGAAACCGGCATCCCGGCCGCTAAAACGGCAGCCAGCATCAGCGCGTGGAATCGCATGTGAACCCTCCCCTTTTTCCGGGAAGCAGGTGCGCGCTTTCCGGCTATTTTATGTCTTCAGGCGCCAGCGCCGCCACGTGCTGCGGCACCGGCTCGGCGTCCGCCACGCCATGCGGCGCAGGTGTTTCATACTGGCGATATTCCGGCATCTGGTCGAGGCGGACGAAACGATAGCCTTCCTCGATCAGGGCGGGCACCACTTCGCGCACCAGCGCCGCCGAGCGCAGATGGATGCAATGCATCAGCACCACACCGCCATCCTTGCGCCGGACTTCGCGCAGATAGCCCTTGGCGCAGGTATGGGCCGACCAGCCCTTGTGCCAGCAGTCCCAGTCCGCGGCGCTCATCACATAACCGTCACGGTTCATGGAGATGTCGCCGCCGACGTCCCAATAGATCGGGCCGACATAGCGGCGCAGCGCGCTGTCCGCGTTCAGGATGCGGGCGTGACCCTTGGTCCATTTGCCGTAAGGGGCGCGGAAATAGAATTTGGCGTCTGCGGGCATCAACGGCGCGATCTGTTCGTGCACGTCTCGGATCTGGTTGATTAGACCTTGCGGATCGGCGTCATAACGCGCGCCCAGGAAGGCGTGGCTTGCGCTGTGATTGGCCAGCAGATGACCCTCGCGGGCGATGCGGGCCAGCACATCAGGGTGCGCCCGCGCCTGCTTGCCGACGATGAAGAAGGTGGCCTTGACGTGCATCTCCTTCAGGGCGTCCAGCACTTCTTCGGTGCGGGCATTGGGGCCGTCATCGAAAGTGAGCGCGATGGTGTGAGCGTCGCGCAGGCCCGAATGGAAGATGTTGCGCTCCTGGAACAGGGCGATCTGGGTGTCACCGGCCGCGACCGGGGCCGCGCCGCCCGCCGCCAAAGTCAGCAGGACGCCCAAAGCCAACGCAACTTTCCGCATAGATCCCCGCAATGGACGCCAGAAAACTGGATTTAATTTACCAGCCGCCGCCTTCCGGACAAGCCGCCACTGGCGTACCGAGCGCACATTCCCCTAGATTCTCGGGTGATTTTCAGGCGGCGGGCATGGGCATGACGGTTTCGCGGCGGACGATCTTGGTAAATGGCGCCGCTTTGCTGGCCGCGCCGCCGGCCTTCGCCAAAGAGCCGCCTGCCCGCGCACTGCATCAGAAGCTGATCTGCCTGGACACCCATCTCGATACGCCGGCCAGCCTGGCGCGGCCTGGCTGGGACATGATGCAGCGTCACACCCGCGATGCCGATTTCACGCAAGTGGATTATCCCCGCATGATCGAAGGCGGTCTGGATGGCGGCTTCTTCGCCATCTACATGCCGCAAGGCCCGCTGACGCCGGAGGGCATGATGGCCGCGCGCGATGCGGCCTTGGCTCGGGCGGTCGAGATTCGCGAGATGGTGGCGGCCCATCCGGCCAAGTTCGAGCTGGCCTTCACGGCCGAGGATGCACCCCGCATCGCCGCCCAGAAGAAGATCATCGTCTATCAGAGCATCGAAAACAGCTATCCCCTGGGCGAGGACATCACCCTGCTGCGCAGTTTCTACCGGCTCGGTGTGCGGATGGTGGGCTTCATACATTTCAAGAACAACCAGTTCGGCGATTCCGCCACCGACACGCCGCAATGGAACGGCCTGTCGCCCAAGGGCCGCGAGCTGGTCGCGCTGGCCAACGATCTGGGCATGGTGGTGGATGCGAGCCATGCCTCCGATGCGGTGTTCGACCAGATGCTGGAAACATCCCGCGCGCCGATCATCCTTTCCCATTCCGGCTGCCGCGCGGTGTTCAACCATCCCCGCAACATAGACGATGCCCGAATCAAGAAGCTGGCCGCGGCGGGCAGCACCATCCAGATCAACAGCTACAACAGTTATCTGGTGGACGTGCCGCCCAATCCCGAGCGCGACAAGGCCCGCGGCGCCCTGATGCAGAAAATGCGGAATATGGACGATCTCACGCCGGCGCAGAGGACCGCGGTCATGCGCGAGGTGGCAAGCGGCATGAAGGCGCTGGATGCGCGCTATCCCGAACCGCGCGCCACCTTCGACACCTATATGAGCCACGTGACCCACGCGCTCGACCTGGTGGGCCCCGAGCATGTGGGTGTGGGCTGCGACTGGGATGGCGGCGGCGGCGTGGTGGGCATGGAAGACGTGGCTTCCATTCCGAAAATCACCGAGCGGCTGGTCAAGCTGGGCTACACCGAAAGCCAGCTGGCCAATTTCTGGGGCGGCAATGCGCTTCGGGTGCTCAAGGCCGCGCATGATGCGCGCAAAATTTAGTGGTCGCACGGCCTACGGCTCGCTTCGCTCGCCTGGCCGATGCTCCGGACCTGACGGCCCCCCTCCTCCTCGCTAGACTCGGCGGACGCAAGGGGAGACCCCATGAACACCGACCGCCTGCTCGCCATGACCGATGGCCTCATCGCCGTCGATCTGTTGCGCAGAAGGCGGACACTCGGCGCTCCAAGCGCTGCTGGGCCGCGATCGGAAAGGCACGATTTCTCTTCTGCTCTATGCCAGCGGCGTTGGCCTGTCCTTCGTGGCGCCCTGGGCGGCGCTGCTGTGCTACACCGCCGTGGCGCCGATCTGGCTGATGCCGGACAGGCGCATCGAACGCCTGACCGAGCATGGCTAGGGCTATCGGTGCAGGTCCGCGAAAGAGACAAGTTTTTGACGGCTTTCGCACCATAGGGTGAGCCGGACCGCGCGCAGGCTGTCCAGAAGGGTCAACCTGCCGACCTTTTTCAGTTCCGGATGATCGCGCAGAACCTGCGGCAGGCGGTAATAAGGGATACGGCTATTCAGATGATGCACGTGATGAATGCCGATATTGGCGGTGAACCAGCGCAGCACGCCCGGCAGATCGTAATAGGAGCTGCCTGAAAGCGCCGCCTCGTGCTGAACCCAGCCATCGTTGCGCATCCACACCACGTCTTCGAACTGGTGTTGCACATAGAACAACCAGACCCCCATGGATGCCGCAAGTAGCATGATGGGCAGATACACCAGCAAAAATGGACCAATTCCCACCAGCCAGATCATCGCCGCCACGGCCAATGCGATTGCGGCGTTGGTGGCCATGGTGCTGACCCACGGGCGCCAGCCGGCGCGCATCTGGTAAAAGGGCAACCGGTGCTTCAGAAAAAACACATAGGCGGCGCCGATACCGAACATGACGATCGCGTTGCGATAGAAGCGATAGAAGAAGCGGCCCGACGCGGACCGCGCGCAATACTCCTCCACCGTCAGGGTTTCGATGTCGCCAATGCCCCGGCGGTCCAGGTTGCTCGAGGTCGCATGGTGAATCGCGTGATTGCGCTTCCAATAATCGTAAGGCGTCAAGGTCAGTACGCCCAGCGCGCGGCCCACCCAGTCATTCACCGCGCGACCGCGGAAAAAAGCCCCATGACCGCAGTCATGCTGGATCAGGAATAGGCGCACCAGAAATCCGGCCGCCGGTATGGCGAGCAGAAGTGTGAGCCAATAGCCCACATCCAGCGATAACCACATCAGAACCCAAAGCGACACCAGCGCCAAAAGCGTAACGCCCAGTTCGAACAGAGCGCGTGGGTGGTCCGGCTCACGGTATCGCAACAGAGCCAAAAACAAGGTCTTGGGGTCGGTCATACTTAGCCAGCCAGCGCGGATATGCGTTGTCGAAAGCCTTTAGCCGAGGAGCGTGAGAAGTTCTACCCTAAAATCGGCCGCCCAGAATGGGACAGGATCAGATATCCGCGTAGCAGCTTTTTTCTTTTTCGGCGCCCGGGGCGGTCAGCGCACCGTAGCGCGCTGGCCCCACCAGCTGGGCATATTTCCAGATCGCGCCCGAGGCATATTCCGTCTCGCGCGGTTTCCAGCTCTTGGCGCGCTCGGCGAGTTCCGCCTCGCTCACATTCACCGAAATCTCGCCTGTGGTGGCGTCCAAGGTGATGGTGTCGCCGTCCTTGATATGGGCGATGGGCCCGCCAACCGCTGCTTCCGGTCCGACATGGCCGATGCAGAAGCCCCGCGTGGCGCCGGAGAATCGCCCGTCGGTTATCAGGGCCACTTTGTCGACCATGCCCTGGCCATAGAGCGCGGCGGTGGTGCTTAGCATTTCGCG
>Ga0265338_10007526_pt1 | contig 13472 bp, 13 predicted proteins | sample 42126metaG_FD_193579 | JGI IMG/M metagenome (GOLD analysis project Ga0265338, IMG submission 193579) | Rhizosphere microbial communities from Carex aquatilis grown in University of Washington, Seatle, WA, United States - 4-21-26 metaG | ecosystem: Host-associated > Plants > Roots > Rhizosphere... | reverse complement strand
GGGTTGAATTTATTGGGGCGCGGGCCCGGCGGTGGATAGCCGGGACCGGTCGCCGGCTGGCGCCAGGACGGGGGGCCCGGGCTCGGGCGAGGCGGTCCGGTCGTGGGACGCCACGGCTCCGCTGGGCCGCTACTGTGGGGAGGTTGTCCTTGAACGGGCCCTGCGGTCCGCGGACGCGTGCCGGCCCAGGGGTTGGCCGACGCGGGCGCGCCCACCACGTGCGCGCCGCCGCGGTACGGCATCATCGACCCCCTCGAACCCACCGGGCGAACGTACGTCACCGTGGCCACCCGGGCTCCGCCGCGAGGGCCCCACTCGGCGCGAACCGTGGGCCTGCCCCACACGGCGACGTTCAGCGTTGCGATCGGTGGCGCCGCGCTCCTGGTTTGATAGAAGCGGCCCTCCTCGTAGTAGGTCGGGTAGTAATCGCTGAAGTACGCGGCGTAATACGGTTGGTACGCCGCTGCCGCCGGATCGATCGCGCCGTTCCAGAGCACGCACGGTCCCAACGGCACGAACTCGGGCGACCACGCGCGCCACAGGTGGCGATGCAGTCCCTCCATGAAGCACCACCCACCGCCAAACGCGTCGGGCACCGGGTGATAGCCGAGATAGGCGTACCAGGTTCCGGTGTACCCGAAGTCGACCGGATCCCCGACGAAGAAGTAGCAGCCGTCGCGGTAGGCGAACAGCCGCACGTCGAAGGGAGCGTAATCGTGGCGATGCGGGACGGCGGCGACCTCCCATCGCCCGTCGACGTCGGGGTGCGAGCCGGCGAAACAATACGTGCCGTCGGGCGTTGGCTGAGCGCCTTCGTCGGGGCGATAGAAAACCGTCTTGGGCGGCGGTGGCGGGGGGACGTCCACGGGCGGTGGCGGATCGACCGGTCGCGATGGCGGCGGCGAGGGTTCGTCGATCTTGCCCGGCGGTGTCTGGCGCGGGCCAGGCTGAACAGGGCCAGGCGGGACAGGGCTCGGCGGGCCAGAGTCAGGCTCCGGCTGGTCGCGCTTCGTCGCGATGAACGTCAACAGGCGGCCGAGCACTTGGCCTGGCTCGACCACCTCGCCGATGAATGCGACCGCCATATTGAGAGGGAACGCCACCCACTTCGACTGCACGACGACCGAGATAGCCGCCTTGAGGCCGCCCTTGATGTTAGTGGTCCAATCGAAAGGCTTCGCGCCCGGCCCGCCACCATCGACGACGTTGACAATCCAGCCGTCGCCGTCCACGACGAACTTGAGATCGCGTTGCGTGGTTCGTTTCAAAACCGCGAAATCCTTGTAGGTGACGTCCAGGTGGTAGGTCAGCTCGATCTGCTCGCCGGGCCGATTCCACCCAACGTAGGTCAGTCCACCATCGTTGTTGTTCGGCGCCGCGCTCAGATAGCAGGCGTGCAGGATGAGCCCCCTGTGCTCCTCGATCTGGGCTCGCGCGGCTTGCACGACGGGAGGCTCGACCTGGGCGAGAGTCGTGTCCGCAAGCAGAGTTAAGGCCAGTGCACCAACCGCCGGGGCCAACACCAACCGACCAAGGGGATCCATGGGTGTTCCCCAAACGTTCACCGCTTTGATTCTTCCCAGAGTATTTTTTTCTTGAGGAAGGTGTGGGCTCAGTCGCAAGCGGATCCGCGGATCGAAGTCGAGCGTGGACGTCTGCGACGGGCCTGCTAAACGAGGGTAGCTGCCCACCACCCGCATGTAACCGCTGCACGGACCGCACGTGGCGCGGCGGATCGCCGCACACTTGACGACGGCGGGCGGTCCTACGTCGCGCGGCGGGCGTGGTCCGGTGTCGTCGCCAGCTCGGCCGGGATCTCGAAGGATGAGAGAGGAGCCGCGGGATGGGGGCAGTCTCGGCGTCGGTTGGGGGCGGGGTAGGCGACGTAACGGATGCCGCCCGCGCAGAGCGCGTAGACGGTCGCGTCGGATACGCTGAGCAACTCGGCGACTTCGCTGACGGAGAACAGGCGATCGCGATCACCTGGGAGCCGCGCGACCGGGAGAAAAATAGGAGCAAACTCTTTCGCAATCGCCTGTTTGCTTCGCATGGGTCGAAATCTAATCGACGGACACCTCGACGATCTCAGTTGCCGAATCGGGGGAAGATGGCCCGAACAAACATGCCCCGATCGCGTTGCGATGAGCCGCGATCGGTATATGCGGCTCGCGGTGACTCAAACGTGGCCTGCGCGTCTTCTTCCGCCGTTCATCTTGAGACCGCGGCGGTACTCAGTTGGGGTCGCGCGCACGAGCCTGCGAAAGCTCGCGCTGAAGGCCGACGGCGTCTGGTAGCCAACCGTCAACGCGATATCGGTGATTCGTAGCGAAGGATCGGCGAGCAGCTCTCTGGCCCGTCCAATGCGTCGCATGACGAGCCATTCATGGGGCGTCTGTCCGGTCGCGAGGCGGAAGGCGGTGCAGAAGTGAAACCGGCTGAGCCTCACCAACTGCGCGAGCTCACGGAGGCCAATATCCTGACCCAGTTGGTCACGCATGTAACCGGTGACCCGCTGCACTTGCCACGCAGCAAGACCTCGGCGGTGCGGCGAGACGCCGAGCTTGCGATTCGAGCAGTGGCCACGGGCCAGCTGTGCGCAAAGCAGGTCGACCCCACGGTCGAAGAACAGACAGTTGCGTGTGTGTCCGGAACATCTTCCCGTTCGGCGCCGGGGACACGAGGTCGGAAGGCGAGGCGCGGATCGCGTGCTCAGGTCGTGGGCCAGCAACTCGCTCTTGATCGGGACAGCATCGGCGCCGCCGTTCTTGGGCGTGTCGCGATCATGAGATCGGCTCACCGTGATGATCCCCGCCGCGAGATCGACGTCCGTCTTTCGGAGCGCGAACAGCTCCTGCCGTAGCGCCGGCACGCTAACGAGAGGTGCCCTGCACGACGTCATCAGGGGTTGCGTGTGTCGCTACGTTGAATCTCAGCGTCGTAAACGGGACCTGCAGGATCTCGGTCGCGAAATGCAGCGTACCCATGGCAGAGGGCCGATTCGGTCGCTCAGGTAGGTCCCATGATCAGGTAGAGTTGCCCGACCGCACATGGAAATCCGTTGAATGGGTAGCTCGGCCGACGCCCTTCGCCCGGCCCTCGAGGTCGAGAACCTCTCGGTGCGGTTCGGCCAGGTAGCCGTTCTCGAACACCTATCCTTCACGGTCCCGCACGGGAGTGCGCTCGCCATCATAGGCCCGAACGGTGCCGGCAAGAGCGTGCTCGCCAAGGCGCTCATCGGAACACTGGCGTTCGAGGGCAACATTCGGTGGGAGGAAAATACGAAGATCGGCTACGTACCTCAGAAGCTCGACATCGAGCGTGACCTGCCGATCACCGGCGCGGATTTCCTTGACGCCAAGGCGGCGGTCGGGCGCGCGTCGCGAGACGAGGTCGTGAACTTGCTGGGACTCGTCGGGCTGAAACCGGAGGCCGCCGCCAAGCCGATCGGAGCGTTGTCGGGCGGCCAGTTCCAGCGGCTTCTCGTCGCGGCGGCGCTCGTCGGACGTCCAACAGTCCTGTTGCTCGACGAGCCCACGGCGGGGGTGGACGAGCCGGGGCAGGACAGCCTCAACCACACGATCGAGCGTCTTCGCGACGAGCGCGGCCTGACGATCCTGTTCATCTCGCACGACCTGAGCGTCGTCTACCAGTACGCCACGAACGTGCTGTGTCTGTCCCACGGGCACGTCTGCTTCGGCGCACCGCGGACCGTTCTCACGCCGCAGGTACTCCAGGAGCTCTACGGCGCTCCGATCGGGTACCACCTCCACCATGACGCTCGAACCTAGCGCCATCGCGCTCTCGGTCGGAGCGGGAGCCGCTGCGGGCTTGGTGGGCTGCTTCGCCGTCATGCGCCGGATGACCCTGGCGGCGGACGCGATCTCGCACATCGCCCTGCCTGGCATCGGCGTCGCAATCCTGCTGCGGCTGCACCCGATCCTGGGTGGCGTCGCCGCGCTGCTCATAGGCACGCTCGTCGTCTGGGGCATCGAGAACCGGACGCGTCTTGCCACGGAGACGATCATCGGCGTCGTATTCTCGACGGCGCTCGCCATCGGCAGCCTGATCACGTCGGGAGAGGATCTCATCGAAGCACTCTTTGGCGGCGTCGGGCACCTGACCCTGGTGGAGGCGTCGCTGGGCCTCGTCGTGGCGGTGGGTGTGATCGCGTTCGTCGTGCGGCAGAGACACCGCCTCGTGCTGGCGCTTGTTTCTCCCGAGATCGCCCACACCAGCGGCATCGATGTCCCCCGGTTGAACCTTCATTTCTTGCTGGTGTTCGCTCTGACGATCGCGCTCGGTCTGCGCTACCTCGGCGTGCTTCTCGTCGGCTCGCTGGTGATCATTCCGGCCGCCACGGCGAAACGCCTCGCGCGCAGCCTGCAAGGCATGCTGATCATCTCCGTGGCGGTCTCGATCGCGTCGACCACCGTCGGGACGCTCCTCTCCATCGCGCTGCACCGGACACCAGGATCGATGATCGTCCTCGTGGCTGCCAGCTTCTTCCTCGTGAGCCTCGTGCGGCGACCCGGCGCATGAGCGTCGCCTCGTTGTTGCTCGGATGGGTGTGAGACCGTGACGCGTTCGATTGAGTCCGCGATCCTCAAGAACGAGAGTCTTCGCACGGTCGTCTTCGCCTTGGCCGCGAACCTGGGCACGGCTCTCGCCAAGCTCGCGGGCGCCCTGTTGACGGGCTCGCAGCGCCGGATCCAGCTCTCCTGGTTGATGTACGGTCGCGAGAAAATTTGCCGAGTGTCTGTCTTGGCCGGCTACGACCGACTGGCACCGGCCATCGACGCCTTGGCCGGGCGCGAAGTAAAATGTGGCTTGACGCCAAGGTGACGAGTCTTTCGGGATACGGCCTTCGCCCATTTTGCAATCCAAGCAATCGGCAGGATGGCGTACGCCCCGTTGAGCATGGTCTGGAAGGGGCGAAACCCGAGAATGCTGATGCCGAAGGTCCAGGCAAGCCACTTGGTATTGCCCAACGTCCGCAGTACTTGCGCAACGGCTTCACCCCCGCGCTTCGTCGAACCATCGGGCATCAGTAGATGGATCGTCTCGTAGGCATCCCAGAATCGAGATCCGGGCTCAGCGATCGGAGCGCCGCCGGGTCGTCACCAATAGGTCGCACGATGAGGCTTGTGTCGCCGGATTTGTTCTTTGCGGACTTCTGCACCCATGTGCAATGCGGCGGCAGACACCGCACTCGTCGTTGAACAACAGGAGTGGTTGTTCATGCCTCGAACGGTTGCGTGACGGCCGTCAGGAGTCCCGCTGCCGTCGGGGGTGGTCCCTCGGCGCGTCCCACTTCTTTTCCGTCGAGAAACATCAGCAGCGTCGGGGTGCCCTCGATCTCGTAGCTGGCTGCGAGCTCCTGCTCGATCGCGACATTGACCCTGAAGATCGTCTCTCCGAACTTCCGACAACGCTACCAGTCGCGCGCGGAGGAGATCGACCTGAATGACCTTGTCCGCGAGGCGTGCGCCACGAAATATCGCCTCTGTGCTGGGGCAGGTCGGGTTTCGCAATTCGGCGGCGTACGTCGCGGCGAAGCACGGCGTCGTCGGACTCAGTCAGAACGCGGCGCTCGAGTACGGCCAGCGGAAGATTCGACTGAACGCCGCCGGTCCCGGGGTCATCAAGACGCCCTTGGTCGACCGGGGTTACCTTGCTCCAGAAAGACGACGCCCCGGTCCAGCCGCCCACCATCATCCCTAGGGCGAAATCTCCCTTTCGGGCGAAATATTGCCGGTACGGGTCGTTAATTCGTCGTCGGGCCACTCACCGCGGTGGTGTCTCGACGTCGGGTAGCTTAACGGGAGGCTGGCATGTACTCCGTTTCTACGGGTGTATCGGCGCTGGACCAGATGCTCGGGGGTGAGGGTATTCCACCGGGTACGATCGTACTCATCCGGGGAGGCCCCGGCAGTGGCAAGACCACGCTCAGCCTGCAGATGATGGCGCATCACCTGGCCGACCCCAAGAATTCGGGGTGCTACCTCTCCCTCGAGTCCCCGCCAGATGAAGTCGTCCGAGACAGTGTCCGGAAGTTTGGTTTCAACCTCGACAGAAAAAGGTTGGCCACGATTCCGCGCAACTCCTTGGAGGTCAGATTCTTTGGCCAGGTCAACCCGCTAGCCCGAAACACCCTGATCGCTGCGGCCCTTTCTGAGGCTCTCGCGAAAGCTTCCGATCCCGCGCGCTCGCTGGTGGTCATCGATTCACTCAATCTGTTCGTCGATATCGTCTGCGAGGCGTATCCCACCGTGAATCGCCGGGCCGTGGTCCACTCGGCCTGCAAGACCATCCAGAACACGCTCGCGCAGGCCGTCGTGGTCATCACGGGTGAGCACGACCCGGCCGCGATCGACCGGGCTTCGGTAGCGGAGAGCTTCCTTTGCGACGTGTTGCTCGACCTCACCTCTGATCCCGTCCCCTCTCGCGTCCAGGGATCGGACAGTGTGCGTCTGGAGAACCGAACATTTTGTCGCGTCCTCAAGTCCCGCTTTGGGCGAAATCAACTCCGCCGTTGCTGCTACGACATCGTGCCGCGGGCGGGTCTCAGGTTCTACGAGACATACCCGGGGGATGGTCGAATCCTCTTGTTTCAGGAGAACGAGCCCCAACGTGCGGTGGTCCGAGAGTTCTTTCGCTCTGACGTTCCCCTGCTGTATCCCACGCTGCAGTGCCAGACGTTCGAGCGTGACAACTTGCACCACGTACTGGGCAATCAGCAGCGCTTCCAGCACATCCCGGAACGCACGGACCTTTACATGGCCAGCTTTGACACATACTGGATCAATTGGTACGTCGAGCGGTGCCAGAGAGAGCTCATTCGACACGTGCTGGGCGACTCGGGGATCGACTCGGCCTCCCCCCACCTCGTCGGAGCCGTCCACGCGTACGCGCTCGCCGACGCGAGCTCGCGTGCCGCAGAAGCACAGGCTGTTGCTCAATTGGAGCCAAGAGCTCTCAAAGCTTTGGACCGCGCGAGTGAGGAGGTTGCTTTGCCGCAAGGCCAGTGCGGCATTTTTCACGTAATCGATCGCCGCCAACTACGCTTGATGGGTGAGCGGCGGTCTCCGTTGATCGATGAGTTGGAACGCGGGCCTCACCGAACGACCCATCCCGACTTGTACCGTTCCGTCCCCTACAACTTCGACGTGGGGTGTTTCGTATGGCGGGCCGATAAAATTCCCGATCCTTCAACGGCCGTGGAGTGGGATGCGCGTGTACGATCCCAAGTGGCGGAGATCAGTCGAGTTCAACGCGACTTTGGCGGGGGCAACGACGAGGCGGAGAAGAGGGTCATCGAGACGTTGGAGTGCACCTTGCCACCGCGCACGTGGGAGGAGGCTGCGGCGATCTGTCAGACGGCGGGCGGCCACCTGGTCATCGAATCGAAGACCTTCGACACAACGGCCGTCACGCTGCTCGAGATGATCTGGGCCCAGGGCAGCCGGTTCGAGGTGGGAGCTGACCACAAGATCCGCCACTGGGAGGGGCTCAAACGGGCGCTGCTCCGCGCGTTCGCCCTCCTCAAATATCTCTTCGACAGAGGAATCACCCCGCGCGATTCCAGCATCGAGCCGTCGCCGTTCTGCGGTCGATACAATGTCGTCGCGCCGAAAGGCAGCCCCCCTCGACCCGATTGGATCATGGCGCGTCACTGGTATTCAACCTTGGTTGATTTGCTGACGGCTCCAAAGCCTCACGTTGACGAATACCCATTTTCGATCTCGGAAGAGACGCCGTTGCTGTGGGATCAGCCGGAGGCGCGGCTTCGGATCTGCCCCATTCCGACCTCGGTCCTCAATTGTGCATCCAATCCGAGAGCTCCCGACCACGTCTCTTGCCTGGGCGAGTGGCATCTGGTCATCATCGGCGGTAGCGAAAACGTCGCCCTCGGCCACGATCTCATCAACTGGATGACCACCAGTCAGGGCACCTGCGACTGGGCGTTTCGCGGCGCGATCCTGCCGACGGCGAACGACTTCTACGAGCTCTACGGAGACACGCGCTGCTTTCGCTTCGAACGGCCTCGTCAGCCATTGGAGGCCCTGCCCGATATCACGTTCGACGGCATGCGGGCCCTGGCGAAGAACGCGCGCCTGCGCAGTAGCATCTATGACTATCGCCGATGCATGCGACCGGTGCACGGCGCCTTCGAGGCCATTCGAAGTGGGATGATCGATACGCCCAAGCAGATGCAGGATCTGGTCGAAGGCATCCGCGTCACGATTGAAAAGCTGGCGGAGCTCGAAAAATGAAGCAACGTCCCTACGCGAAAACCGACCGCAAGCCGATGGCCGTCTTCCTGTCGCACGCCACCGCCGATGCGCCGCTGGCGATAAAGCTCAAGAAATGGTTGAAACAGATCTTGCTCGGGCAAGTCGAGGTGATCGTCTCTGGGGACAGCGAGAGTCTGGCGGCGGGGCAGCAATGGCTCCGCCGGATTTCGACGGATCTGCGCCGCTCGAAGCTGGTCATCTTGCTTTGTACGCCGGCGACCGTCGATCGCTTTTGGACCACATTCGAGGCGGGAGGAGCATTCTTTCTCGAGAAGCCGATCATACCGCTTTGCGCGCAGGGGACGGCGTTTGCGAAATTGCCCATTCCGCTCCAGTTGCACCAGGGGTACCTGGCCTGGGAACCCAGCCAGCTGCGACAGCTGGTCGAACGTATTGCCGAGGCCGCCGAGCTCAACTGTCCGGAGCTATCTGAGGATGCCATCGCGGCGCTCGCCCGACAGTTCGGCGGTGGGCGCGTCGGCGACGGCGTCGGCGTATGGGTTGGTGACAGGACGGCGGACGACGAGCACCTCCTCGAGCAAATCACGCAGCGGCACGGCCCCGTGACACACATCCGGACCCCGACGTGTACGACGATCGTCGGACTGTCTCCGTCATTCGTCGTATTTCGCCCGCGCGGCGATGATGACCCCCGCGGGTTGATCGAGGAGCTTCGGGGAAAGCTTCCTGCGGTCCTGGTAATCCTGTACGTCGACGGCACGTGGGTCGCGCGCAATCGGCATCACTACGATGCCACCCTCACGATCGAGGCACTTGATGTTCTACGCGCTCTGAGTTCCACTAACGACTAACCAGAGCTTTGGCCGTGAACCGAATTCTCGAAATCTTCGTGTCGTCGCCCGGCGACCTGGCGGAAGAGCGTCGCGCGGTCGCCGAGATCATCGGACGGCTCGCGCGCGCGCCGCACATCTCCCAGCGCGGGTACTCGCTGCGCGCTCATCTTTACGAAGACGTGGTGCCTCCGGTTCTCGCAAACGGCCCCCAGGATGCCATCAACGCCTTCATGATGGATCCATCGCGATGCGACGTTCTGGTCTGCCTGCTCGGCGATCGTCTGGGCACCCAGATGAAGGATCCGCGCCATTCGACCGAGACCTATGTTTCGGGCACGGTCTACGAGGCGACGACGGCCAGCGAATCCAGGAAGAGGCCGAAGCCCCAGGTGCTGATCTACTATCGGCGCACGCCCAGGGACGGATGCGTCGCCGCCGATCGGCGGGATGTGGACAATTTCGTCGCCGGGATTCGGGGCGGCGTAGGTCCTTTGCGGGGCATCGCGCCGCTGCCTTTCGACGACAGCCGCGACCTCGCGGTCAAGATCGCCGAGCACCTCGACGCGACGGTCACGCACGTGACCCGCCTCTACGAGACGCGGCGACGTCAGTTCGGGCTCTTGGGGTTGCTCGCGGCGGTCGCGCTCGGCGCCGGCGGCTACGAAACCGCGACTCGAGTGGTCGACGCCGCGCACGACCGGGGGCTTGCTGAGGCAGCAAAACAGACCGAACCCTTGCAGCAGAAGATCGATCGGTTGAACAATGACGAGCCCGGTCGACGGACACAGTTCTTGATGGACGCGATCGTGGCCGGCCCGGCCATCGCCATCGGCAATCTCGACCAACAGGGATGCGGGGCCGCGGCCCCGCTGATTGATGCGGTCGCCAGGCTGCAATCCGGCGGCGATCTGACGATTATCGGTCCAGCGATCGCTGCGCTCGGCAAGCTGGCGGCGGGAAAGGACAAACGTTGCGGCTGCCCCGAGTTGCTCTCGGTCTTGACCACGGACGACGTCCAGATCCGCTATTGCAAGAGCACGCATCTGCTGGCGCTGGAAGCGCTGCCGAACCTGTTGTGCCAACAGAAATCCAAGGTGATTGCCGCATATTTGGGGAAGATTCACATCCCTCATTCGTTAGATAATGTGTTTTGCAAAGGTGAGGTGCCGGGCGCGCTCGACGACCTGGAGGCGGCTGCCCGCAAGGCGCTTCCGGGACCAGCATCCTCGGGGACGGGATTGCCGCCGTGACTTTCTTCGTTGCCGCGCGTGCACTGGCGCTGGTCTTGCTGCTGGCGCTCACGCTGGCCGTTTGCCCGAACGTCGCTCAGGCCGACTCCTGCCTGGACGCCGGGGCGGCGTTCGTTCCCGAGACCGCGCTCGTGGTACTCAGCTTCGCGTCGCCCGGATCCAGTGAAGCGCTGGTCATCGAAAGCGTGCTCGGTTCCGAGCAGCGATGGCAGGTCCGTTCCTGCGACGACCTCAGACTGCTGGACCGGATCAAGCACGGCGACAAAGGTCAGCTCGACCAGCTACTCAGCCGCAAGATCCTCCTGGTTGTTTTTCAGGAAGGGGCGGTGATCAAGCATCATCTGATTCCGTACGCGTATGCTCGCGTATCCCAGCAAAGCAGGGTTCCGGCCCCGCAAGAATTCGAGATGTGCCGCGGTGGCGCGTTCGATCACGACGAGGCATGCAAGCGATACGCGGGTCCCGTCCGAGCGGTGACCGCGGCCGCTGCAGCGATTTACAAAGCAAACCTGTCGGCGTGCCCGGAGCTCGAGGATGCCAGCCGCGGCTTGAACGAAGCGTTGGCCGAGCTCCCTCAGATCCGCGACTCCCAACCCAAGAAGGAGCTGCGCGACTTCATCGTCGAGCAACGGGATCGCTTGCAGAAAACACTGGCGGCAAAGGCGTGTGGCCCGCGCAATCTCAATACACGCCTCTTGCGGGACCGAGTGGGCGCGGGTGGTCCCGTGCTGACCAACAGCACCGCGGGTGCCGGGAGTTGAACCCGCCCGCGACGCGGAAGACGATGGTCCGATCGGAATGATCCTCGCGTCGGCGCTGTGCGGTCTCATCTCGACGATCGCTCCGGTGACCACCGCGGCGGGCCAACTGGCGGCCAGCCCGGCGCCGCCGCGCGCCGCCGTTACCGTGTCGGCGCTGGTGTGCGGAGCGGATGGCCCCGCCGACGGCGCGCTCGTCGCCGAAACAATACGTGCGCTCAGCGGCACCTCAGCGCTGCGCGCCGACGGTGTAGACCTGGTCCCGTTTTCGGCGGAGGACAGGTGTCGCCCGAGCCCGACGCGGCCAACCGGCCCCGAGCCCGTGCCTGACCTGGTCCTTGTGGCATCTGTCGCCGGCGGGCAAGCGGTCGAACGTGCAAGGATGCGCGTCGGCTTTCGCTTCGAGGGTCACGACGTGATTCTCAAGCTCTTCGGTCGGCAGCTCAGCGGCACGCTGACCGCCAGCACCCTCGTGATTCCGACGGCCCCGGCGGCCAATGCGGTCGAACCGCGCGTCGCCGGTACCGCTGACACACAGGCCGCGGCTGGCGCCGCAGCCATCATGACGCCTTGGCTACAGGTGACCACGGGGCTCGTGGAAGCACTCGCCTATCGGAAGCTGGCCGCGCTCCCCGACCAGACAGACGAAGTGCAACGTCTGGGCGAGGCCAACCGGCGTGCCGCGGTCGCGGCGCTCGCGCTCGCCGACAGCGATTGGCTGGCGACCGAAGCGCCACTCACCGCGGCGGTGATAAAACAAGTACGCGCCACGCTGCTGTTCGATGAGACGTGCCCGTCCGAGTCGCCGCGCGATCTTTTCTATGCGGCGTCGCGTCTGGCGCCCTACAGCGCGGATGCCCGGGTGTTGATTGCGCTCGCACGATTGAAGGAAGCGTACTACCCGCCGTTCTGCGCCGTAGCGGTCGAGCAAGAGCTCTTTCGCAGCCTGGACCTGAACCCCTGGAACAACGAAGCGGTCGACGACCTGGGCATCCTCTACGAGTTGGCGCTCAACGCCCAGCCCGAGAGCCGCGCGCCGGGACAGGTCTCCGCCGACGACGCCGCGCAACGACTGGACCGCGTCTGGCAAAAGGAGGTACCCGCCTCGCCGCTGGCCCTGGAGCTTGGCGTGGCAGCGAGCCTGTCATCGACCGCCGACCAATCGAACCGCGAGCTGGGACCAGGCCTGCGACTGGACTTCTCCTACGGGCGCGACGGCACAGGCTTGGGCGTCCGATTGGGGATCGAGTTGCCCTGGGCCAGGCAAAGCTTATTTCCCACGCCGAATGGGGGCCCTTCCCCATGGGTCAGTTGGACCCGGCCGACGCTCGATATCGGACCCAGATATCGGCTTCGCGTCGGCGCGTCGTACGGCGAGGTCGAACCGGCGCTGCTGATCGCCGCCGTCGTCGCCGTCGGGCACGGGTTCGACACCAATTACACGGCGACGGGCATCAACGTGGGTAGCGGAGGTACGCTGCGCTTGGGCCGGAGATTGGGGCGATTCAGCCTTTGGATCGGATCGTCGATCGCTTACTTTTTCGGGACGACCAGCCTTCAGCTGTCCGCGATCGGGGGTTCCGGCACCGGACAACTGCCCAAGCTGGACATTTCGTTGCTTGCAGGCGCTTCCGCGTTGGTGTGGCGTTGAGCGGGCTTGCCGCCGCGATCGCGCTCCTCCGCCGACGAGGTCGAGCGGCGCGGAGCATTGGTTTGATCCTCGTGCTGGGTTGCGGCTGTTCGGACGGACTGCGGGTGGGCGCCTTCAATCCGTTCGTGCCGGACGCCTCGGTCGACATTCAGGTCGACGTGGCCGCCACCACCGAAGTCGGGGGGCCGGCGCCAACCGACGCGGTGGTCGACAGCGGGCAAGTCTGCGTTGCGTTCTCGTCCGCCTGTGTCGTGGTCGACACCAACATCGTGACTCTGACCGTCACCAATTGCGGCAACCGCTCGCCCGGGCCGCTCACCGTCCGCACGACCACGGGCGTCGACATCGTCGGCGATGATTGCTCGGGCACGTCGCTGCCGCTTTCAAAGTGCGCGGTGATGATTGCGCGGGGCCGCAACTCGAACGTCGTCACCGCCGAGATCGATATCGGCGACGGCGTTGCCAGCGATTGCGCCCTTGTCTACCTGCGCGGCTCGTGTCCGCCCAGCGTCGCACCGCCCGCGTCAGACGCTTCGTTCGACGCAGCCCCCCACATGAGCTGCGGGCCGGGTGTCTTCGACGCCAACCCAGCGGGCGACTAGTGCCCTTCCACAGTGAAAACGACCGGTTCAGGCAGCCGCCTGGGCCGGCTGGTCGGCCGGCAGAGGATAGGCGCGGCGCAGCTTTAGGCGTGCGCGGTCGATGGTGAACATCCAGTTGATGCG
>Ga0265338_10007525_pt1 | contig 13474 bp, 10 predicted proteins | sample 42126metaG_FD_193579 | JGI IMG/M metagenome (GOLD analysis project Ga0265338, IMG submission 193579) | Rhizosphere microbial communities from Carex aquatilis grown in University of Washington, Seatle, WA, United States - 4-21-26 metaG | ecosystem: Host-associated > Plants > Roots > Rhizosphere... | reverse complement strand
AAACCCTCCCAACCAAAGATCCGTTCGGGCTTGGCCTGCTTGCGAAACACCTCCAGCCACGGACGTCCGTCCATGTCACCTCCCACCGGCAGGCCGAGCAACGTGAGAATCGTGGGGGTCACATCCAGAATCGTCGCGCCGTACAGACGTTCGTTTTCCTTGATGTCCGGTCCTTTCAAACAGGCGATGCCGAAACCGCGGTGGCACCCTTCCGGGTTCCGTTTGGCCTCCTCCGGGGGCGGACGGCGATGCCCGCATTCGTAGCCATGGTCACTCACCAGAATCACGTTCGTTTGCTCATCGATGTACTGGAGCAACGTGTGGAGCATCATGTCGTGAAACCGATAGCAGGAAGTCATGACGTGCTGGTACAACTCAGAATCCCGTTCCGTGATCCCCGGCATCCGCGGAGGATGGAATGACATGAATTCGTGGCCGAACTGGTCAATGGCGTCGAAATAGACCCCCATTAAATTCCAAGGCTCACTCTGGATCAGGGCGGTGGCGATGGCCTGAACTGAAGCAACCTTGGCCAGCCGGCGGGCCAGCTTCAAGGGGCGGTCGTCGGCTTTTAGATCCAGCTCGGCCAGGCGCGGAATAAAGGCCACCAAATCCTCTGCCATGAGGCTGTCGGGGGTCACCCGCAAAGCCGCCATTGAACCCGCCAACTCCGGTGGATGCACGGTATTCGCGATCTTGGCTTCCGGCGAGACCAGGAATTGGTCTGTAATCATGACCCCGTTGATCGGCTCGGCCGGGTTGGTGGCAAACCAACCAACGATATTTGACTTTAGCCCGTTTTGGCTAAGGATGTTCCAAATCGCCTTGCACTTCCGGGAAGTGCTCCTAACCGGCCCGATGCCGCTGCCATCAGCCAAAGGCTCCGTAAAGCCGCAAATCCCGTGCTTATCTGCGCGCTTGCCGGTGGCAATGGACGTCCACAGCATCGGCGAGAGCACCGGCTGTATCGTGGCCAGATTGCCGCGCACTCCACCATTGAGCAGATGGGCCAAGGCTGGCATCTGACCGCTCTGAAGCAGCGGATCAATCATTTCCCAATCCGCGGCATCCCAGCCAATCAGCAACACTTTTTTCCCAGGTAATTGAACCATACGCGAGCAATGAACTAACCAAACGGACATCGCTTTCAATATCCGGTCGAAAGTTTTGTGAACGACCCAACTTATTGCAACCAGCCCCGTAATATCAAACGGACAGATGTTGCAAGGCAGGCCAGCCGGAGTGCCGCCGGATCTTGAGCCGGTGGCCGAGGGAAGACTTAGGTCTCTGTTTTCTCAGTTTGCGAGGATTTCATTCGCTCGCTGCGGCGGGCACGACGGGCCGCCATCCCTGCGACGCCTGCCGCCAGCAAAGCGAGTGAGGATGGCTCCGCATCAGAAACGACACCGAAAGTGGTGCCCGGAGCCGACTCAGCGAAGAGTACCTGCTGTGGCCGAGCAACCATCCGGGCATTTTGAATGACTTCCTTTTCGTTGCCGGCTTCCATATTCATCACTTCAAAATTCTGTCAAGGTTTCTTAATGCGCCAGTATTGAGAAGTCGCGCCAATCGCGGGGGTGGTCACAGCCTGATAAGTAGCTGGGTTCGCAGCGTTTCCATTCGTCAATTGAGAGATAACTGCGGTGTTATCCGTCGTCCAACTAGCCGACGGACCGAGAGTGGGGCTGGTCTCAAGCACAAAAGCTGACGGGTCATCGTTTTCAGTCGAGTTCGGGGCGAAGTTAATTACGAAGGTACCGTCCACGTGAGTATTGTTAGTGAGACTGGTAACTTTGATCAGTTTCGGGACAGTAATATCGGCGTTTGGGGTTGTTTCATAGCGGCAATCGTTGATCACGATAGACTTAACGATTTTCTTGGTGGCGGTGTTGGTGTTGCCCAAAGGGTCAATGTACTGAAGGCTCGCGGTGACGAAACTGATCGCAAAATTCATGTAGCCGAAATGGTTCTGGCCATCGACGCTGCTGGTAAACTCAAAACCCACGGATTCCACAGGAAAACCCGGGACTTCGGTCCAGGCGGGATTTGCCCAAGGGTAAGAACCATAATTGTAGCTGAGTCCCAAACGTGGGTGATAGGACGGCACAGTAGTGTAGGCGTTGGTTCCGATGATCGCTCCGCCAAGGAAAGGACCACAATAAGCGTTTGTCGTGCCATTGAGCATCAGGGCGGCAAGAGCCTGACCGTTGACGATAGCAGGATTGTTAGTATCCGGCACTATTCCAATCAGGTCAATAACTTGGCTCCCAAATTGATTTGTGGGGTGAGACAAGAGATCGGCAGCGATGTAGAGGTCAAAATTCGTTTTGCTCCCGCCCTCGATGCTCAAATAAAAATTACTTTCATTAGTCGATCCAACTGGTCCAACCGGTAGAAAAACATGTGGATACGGAGCAAGCCCCGGAGCCTGGACGACCGCCGCCTCGGCGGTCTGGCCAGCGAAAAATGCCCCGAGACTGGCGGCGGTGGAGTAAGCCAGCAGTCGATTCTGTGAATCCGCAGTCATCTGCGAAGGTCGAGCGGAGGTCTTGATGTCTTTCATAGCGCGATCTTCCTGAGGTTTAGTTTGTTTCCATTGATCTGCAATTACCAAGTGAGGTCCCAGCGCGATCGTAACCTCATATCCACATTGAGACTCTCAAGCGTCAAATAGTCAAGCCAAAGGGTAGTGCCTTAATTTTCAAATTAACGTTGTTGCCTGTACTCCAAATCCGTTGGTGGCCTAAGGCACGCTAAGCCGATAGAAGCGTCGGGGATGATTGGTTGCCTGCGGTTCAGTAAATTGGAGAAACCCGTTGGTGTCGGCTGTGTTGGTGGTAAGCGGCGTCCAAAGAATGGCCGGGGCCAGGTTCGTGGTCCCTTGCAGCACGTACGCCTGACCCGGCGCGCCGGTCCCGCTTAACTGCGTTCCGCCGCCTGACGCAACGATGCCGCTGAACTTCGGCAGTTGAGGCGCGGCCAGGTAATTCAGGAGGAGATCGTTGCCGACCACAGCCAGGGCGAAACTGCCGCCGCTCCAGTCGTTACTGAAGGAGGAGGTGTCCATCGCGAACTTGCTGGTATCGAAGTTCATCACCCCGCCGCTGGCGGTCACGAGGCTCCAGGTATTGTTCGAAAACTTGTTGAAGTTCGCCATCGGACCGGGGGTGTTGCCGGGAGTCAACGAAACAAGTTTCACGGCGAACTTGATGCCGGCGCTCGCCTGGACATTGAGCGCCCCGGTGACGTTCAGGTGGTCGGCACCGGTGCGGTTGGTCGAGTTGAGCTCGCAGAGGTACCGGCCACCGCCGTTCCAGGTTTCCGCGCCCGTGGCGAGCGTGCCTGCACCGGCGCCGGGTGCAATCGTGCCGTTGAGCACCACCGACCCGGCCACAGTGCCACTACCCCCCAGTGTGCCACCGGGCGCGACGGCAACAGCACTGCCCGCCGCGAGCGAAGCGCTCACCAGAAGCGTGCCATCGCTGACGGTGGTTGCGCCGGTGTAGCTATTGGCACAGGTCAGGATGAGGGTGCCGCCACCATTCTTGACGAGCCCGCCGTTGCTGCGGACAGCGCCGACGAGGCCGTTCATGATGAGCGTGTTGCCGGCGCCCACGCTAAACCAGGCGGGCACAACGTCCCGCGCGGAGATGCCGATGTTGATGGTATTGGTCCCCGTGCCCGCTGAACTGATGCCATAAGTATAGAAATCCTGGCTGACGGGGTTGCCGACGATGGTCCAACCACCGGTGACGAATTGAACACTATTGATGGAGGTCTCGCCGGAGGCGGCGGTCACGGTGTGCGGCACAATCACGGCGCCGTCGAAGTATGCAAAATTGCCGCTGTCAATGTTGCCGGGCGGCGGCCCGCGCGGGTTCCAATTGCTAGGCGTGCTCCATTGGCTGTCGCCGTTGGCATTTGTCCAGACGTAGCGGCCGGGCACGGTTAGGGGAAAGAGGCCGCTCGAGTATTGGCTGTTGCCTGTATAGAGGTTCGCGGTGCCGGCGGGTTTGATGACTTTGACATTGACGGCGCCACCGGGGACGGCCAGGAGCCATTGGCCGTTGGCGGTGAGGTTGGAGAGGTCAACGGTTTGCAGGATGCTTGCCGAACCATCGAGGAACTGAAGGGAGAATCCTGCCGCGTCGTCGTTGCCGATATTCCAGACAGCGAGCTTGGCTGTCGAGGTGAGGGTGAGATGGATGAGGGGCTTGAGGAAATAGTCTTCGATAGCTTGATCGCTGGCGGCCAACACGCTCGAAAGCACAGGCGGCGTGAAGCTGTTGGTGACGGGCGCGAATATGGCAATACCGTTGGCTTCGGGGGCGGCAAGACGCACCAGGGCCATGTCGGCGCGTACCGCGGCCTCATTTGTCAACGGAGCGGTGCCCGGCCAGATCCCGGAGAAGGCCTGGTTTTCCAATCCGTAAGAGCGCACCGCGGCCCAGCGGCTTGTGTGCAGGTTCCACGTGCCGTCGTAGTCTTCAATGAGCACGGTGACATTGTTAGACTTGAGGAGCGCGGCGCCGGAGGCAAAGTTTGCGCCGATGCCGGCGGACCAAAGGTTTATGGAGTAGTTCGTGACCTGGGTCTGGCGAACCTTCGCGATGGCCTGCAGGATAGGATCGGTCGGGAACCCGGCGTTGCAGTAGGCCTCGTCAATCGCCATCCCGTCCGTGGTGTCGGCGTAGTTCCAGCCGTTGAACCAGTCTAGGGCATTGGTCCAGAAATGCCCATCTACGCCGCGCGAGTAAGCCTCGCCGCCGGTCCAGTCCAGCTGGGTGACTCCGCGCGCCTGCCAGGCGGAGTCCCGCTGCATCACGGCGGTGACATTCGTTTGCGCCGTGGTGCAACTCCACCAGTGGAATGTCATAGGCCGGGCGGTAACCCACATGGTCTGAGCCGCCGTGCCGGAGCTGATTGTATATTTGCCGTAGCGGGTCGGCGTCCAGAAGGCCCGGCTTTGGGAATTGGCCAGCAGTTGCGTCGTAGCGGCGTGAGAATCGGTGATGCTGATGATACCGCCTGCAGGCAGGCCTGGCACCGTGATGGTGACCGTCTGATTCGTGACGGGCATGGCGGCGGAGAGTTGAATGGTCTGACCGTGGCCGGAACGATCGCCGCCTAGTAACAAGGCCGCAATAAGGACGGCGAGGGGTATCGCGTTTCTTCTCATTAATCCGAAGCCCGGCCGCGGACCTTTCCCACGGGATTCGATGCAAGGAGTGACCGTAGGAATTCTCGTACTGTTGAAATAGATAAGAAGTTGCCTTTCGCGCGTCCGTCTCTAATCAGCTTTGGGCGGGTGAGGCGGGCATAGTCGGACCATAACACATCGCTAGGACATCGTCCATGGCGACGGCGGAGAGCATTCGACGCGCTGCCGCTTGGCTGGAGAAGACGACACCGTTATCCATCGAAGACAAGACGTTTCGGCTCCAGGGCCTCAAATCGTGATGGAATCGCCTGCGTTGCTTTTCAGCGAACAGTGGCGTGGCGCACGCAATCCGCAAACGGTTTGCAAATCAGGCTCTGACCTGCCGTCCAGTCAAGTGTTATGAAACACGAAATCTGCCGTTGTTCAATCCATCCAAGACTAGCGCCGCGATTACGGCTGCATCCGCTTCATCATCGCTAATTGTGTAATGGTCGAATCCTTCAAAGAGCAGGTAAAAGTCCGAGTATTTAGAGTAATCCGAAATTGTGCCTTCTTGTCGGGTGGCGGCGCGTGCTGAGCAAACGACTTCGCTCGGTCGCAGAACGACATACTTAAGCGGCACTTCTTTCAGAATTTTGCGAGCAACACTCAGAAACTGGGGGGGAATAGAGAAATCGAGCACCACATCAAACCCAGACCGAGCAAATGGAATGGCGGAGGCCGTCATTGCGCGCATGATTACGTTGAAGTTCTCTCTGTCTAATTGGGGAAATGCCCAAGTTACTAAAACCCGCCCAGGTCCATCATTCTCATTGCGTGCGCTCCCAGGCTAGGTTCGGACCACTCTTTACTTCTTACAAAGCAGGTGTCTAACATTACTTGCCGATTCCCAATTGCAAATTATGTCTCAACACCCAAAACGATACTCAATCATTCTTATTTTGGGCTTGCTTTCAACCATTAGTCCGTTCGCCATCGACATGTATTTGCCGGCATTTCCCCAGATTGCCGCAGCACTGCATACTTCTACCGCCAGAATTTCCCTGTCCCTCGCCAGCTATTTTGCCGGACTGGCCGCCGGTCAGCTCTTTTACGGCCCGTTGCTGGATCGTTTCGGGCGCAAGCTCCCACTCTATGCCGGACTGATATTGTTTATCGCCGCCTCCCTGCTCTGCTTGTTTTCACGAACGGTCGAATGGCTCATCGTCATGCGCTTCGTGCAGGCGCTGGGTGGTTGTGCGGCGCAGGTCGCAGCCATGGCCATGGTTCGGGATTTTTTCCACGCGAATGAGACTGCGCGAATCATCTCGCTGCTGATTTTGATCTTAGGCGCCTCCCCGCTTCTCGCACCCAGCGTCGGGGTGTTTGTGGCGATACATCTCGGATGGCAATGGGTATTCATCGTGTTAGCTGCTTTTGTTGGGCTGATGCTGATCATTTGCTGTTGGCGCTTACCACAAGGGCATAAGCCGGATCGCAGCGTTTCACTGCAAATTCGGCCTATTTTGCGCAATTATACAATCGTCTTGAAAGAACCTCAGTTCATCACCTACTCACTTTCCGGCGCATTCGCCTTCTCCGGGCTCCTGGTCTATGTGGCAAGTTCGCCCATCATTTTCATGGAGGTTTTTCATGTGAGTGCTCAAAAGTTTGGCGCAATCTTTGCCGGATTGGCCACCGGCTTCATCGGCAGCAACCAGCTCAACGTGTTTTTACTGCGGAGATTTTCCAGCGAACAGATTTATCGGGCCACCTTGATGCTGGAATGTCCCGTAGCGTTGCTCCTTTTGATCGGAACCATCTTCGGCGGGCTTGGGTTGGAAACCACGCTCGTGCTGCTCTTTATCGCGCTTTCCAGTCTTGGTCTGGCTTACCCAAATGCGGCGGCGCTGGCGCTGGTCCCTTTCGATCGCAACATCGGCAGCGCAGCTGCCATGCTGGGCTTTCTGCAAATCGGCGTTTCCGGTCTGGCATCCGCGAGCATCGGTATTTTTGATTCACACACCATGATGCCGGTGGCCTTCGTTCTGGCTGCGACTTCGTGGACCGGTCTGGCGATTTTGATAATCGGCAAACAAAGGATCCCTAATTTGCGCTTCGTCGAGGAAAAAGATGCCAACCCGATACTAGACTGATCCAATGATTCTGGACCAGGCCACAGATCGTTTTCGACCTCGAACCTCTGCATTGGAGCGGAGCCTGCAGACCACTTCACCAGATCAGGTCTCTCCAATTCGGCTGAGTTTTTTGGCTGTGCAATTGAATCAAAGCTGCACTCGAACAGGGTTGACCCCGGCGGTTGATCTGAAAAACCGAAAGCGCGCGCGGCTACCATCACTTGCGGAACCGACAACGAGGAGTGTGAACGTTAATGCAATTAAGCCCCACATGGCGTTTGTATTCGGCAAACGGCCGGACTGAGTGGCCAGAACCAGCCGCGCCTGACGCACGAATCCACCCGACCGGGACTGCTGGTTCGGGTCCGCTCCAGGCTGGGGTTCGGCCTGCTGAAACGGGTTATCATACCCACCGACCTCACCGCGAAAAGCCCATACCGGAGAAGTCCCAAAGGTGCAGACCTCGACGAATCTGTCCGAGTAAAACGTTGGCGGGCATTTATCAAGTGACCGCTCCCGTCGGGTCGACCAACCAATTCTTCCGCCTGAACCAGCACTGAGAGGCGTTCGTTAGGACGGGTCGCCGGATGGCCGCCGGTTCGGCGGCCATCGCCGGACGGAGCAGGCCTGCATGCCGCAAACGGCCCTCCGGGAATTTGCGCAAGTGGTTGATAGTCAGTGTTGTTAGTTATGGAGCACGTTTGAGCATTGCGACTTTTCACTGGCACGTGGGATGCTTTATTTGCCGCCATGGATACCATCGAGAACACGACAACTGATGACAGGTTTAACATGACTAAGGGTGTGCTGGGAGCCTTTTTGGGCGCGGCCATAGGGGTGGGAGCAATGTTTGCCTTCTATGCTTTCGCCGGGTTCCGGTTCCCGTTACTGGGGGTCGGAATTGGTGTTTTGACAGGATTCTTCGCCAAAATGTTATTCAAGGGCACCGACACAACGCTGGGCTACATTTCCGGAGGCATCGCGCTGGTCGCGGTAGTTGCGACGTTATTCCTCATGTACGGCGCTTTTCCGCTGATGAGCATCGTCTCAGTTGTCATCAGTGCCAGCGTGGCGTACCGCATTGCCGCCAATTAGAAAATGTGGTGGCTTGCGTCCAATGTGCGTATTGACGGCATTGACAACGTCGACGCAATCACCCTTGGAATTCGTTGCACTTTGGTCAGTGTCATCGGGCAGAAGAAGTAATGCTCGCATTTCGAGTGCGTCGGTGCGCTGGTTCATCTGGACGGGAAATGAAGCGATGAAAACGTAGCTTTTCAAGCTTTCCTGGTATTTCAAACAAGTCAAAACGGAGTTGACTCCAACCATTCTGCAAGCAGAACGGACGCCTCAGTTTCGAGGTTAACGCGATAAGGAATTGCGCGCTTCACAATCATGCATTGGCTCGAATCCGCACAATTGGTGGGACGCCGCACCGAGTTTGGCGGGCACCATCGCGCCCTTCGTGGACCTGATTCATGGAACCTCGACCTTTTCGCTCACTCCCTTCAAGGAGAGCAAGAGTTTCCATGCCCACCATTGGCGCACAAATCGTAGCTTCTACGACAGGCATGTTGCGCCGAAGGACCTGCGGAATGGGTTTGGCAGCGGTGAAGAGCTGAGGGGTTGGAAAGTTGATGGTCTGCCTGATCGCGACATGCTGAGGTGAATGGGCGGAGGATTAGGCACAAAGCAAACGACAATCCGAAAGTTTCAGCTTCGTGGAAAGGGGCCTTGGCCAGACTTGGAAAAGCAGGCTCGCAAGTCTGGAGTTTGTCAGATGCGCTCGTTCTCGAGAGGAAATTAAGTCAAGTTCTACACAAAATTAGGTGAGCCGCAAAACCGAAAGGGGCACAGCTTGTTGTCAATGCCGCCAGGCGCGAGACGTTGGACTGAAAACGAACGTGAAGATTTATTTCAATCGCGGACTGATGGCAAACCGGGCTTGTGCCTCGTATGCTCAGGTTCGATTGCGATGCAAACTGAACCCTGCATAAAGCCAAACCTGGTTACGTTAAGGTGTGAGGATTGCGGGAATTGCGCCGTGGTGGCTCGGAACTAGGCGACCTGGCTCGCTGGCAACGAATAATGTAATTTTAGGGAAAGTGTGGGTGCTTTGATTCTCTGAACGCGTCATGCATGCGGAGACGTTGGAGAGAATTATTACGGCAACCCCGTGTGGTCAAAATTCTACTACCGGCGAGCCGCATGAGATTTTAGACCATACGAGAGCAACCGCGCGCCGCAGCCCAACGAAAAAAGCAAAAGCATGAGAGTGTTTTGCTCTAATGTTTCTGTTTACGGATTTCCTGTCGACAATCTGAAAAACGCACTGGGCACGAGGTTTTGCGGGATCGTTTGCTCGAAGTTGCTGGAAATCGTCGCTAGGCTGCCACCCAACCGCTGCCAGGTGATTGGCGGCGCCAGGTTAGTGGTGTATTGTACGTGGAAGGCGCCGGCGTTGGTGGGCCACGTCAGCGCCAGCCCGGATGCATTCGCGAGCGTCAAGACCGGATCGGGAACCCAAGTGCCCTGATAAATAAACTGCACGTAGTTTGTTTGGTTTTGCGCTTGCCATACGAGGACGCCCGCGTCGTTGATCCCTCCCCAAAACTGGGACTGGTTGATATCGTTGATGACCACGCCGTGGAGACTGGAGAACAGATGCGGACCGGTGGAAAAATTCGAAATGACCAGGTTGTTCTGGTAGCAAAACTCACCGTGGTTATTCAGCCCGTAAACCGTGGGATAATTGCCGGGCAAAAGCCCGCGCGTGGATGAGTAGAGTCCCGATTCCGGGCCAAAGCGCGTCCAAAGAATTTCCCCTAAATCATTGATGCAAGGATTAAAATTGTCCACCGGCTCGAAGGTGATCTGGCCCCTGACAGTGGAGAATAATTGATAGTTACCGTTGGTCAGCGTCACGTAAACCACTTCGCCGTTTGAGTTCACGCCGAAATCGGAGTAGCCAAGGTCAATCAGTCCTCCATACGTCAGACGGCCGCGTGTCGTGCTCACCAAATCCAAGCCGTTGGTTTCAAAAGAATCCGCGTAAACGACTTCGCTACCGTTGGCGATGTGTGGCGACGTTCCTGAAGCCGCCAGTTGCCCGCGAGCGCTGGAGAAAATGCCGTTGCTGTTTTGCAACGACCAAACGATTTCGCCGACGTTGTTCAGCGAAGGATGCGTCGCATTTCTCGTAAAGGACAATTCGACGATGGAATAATGACCGCCAGCATCCGCGTGGCAAATTGATAGAAAACAGAATAAGGGCGAGATAGCCGCCGCCAGAGTCGCGCCGGCGAAGTGGGTAAGGCTGAACGGTTTTTGGGCGTTGCTCATATGATCAAGATGGTTCTGAGAAACCAGATAAAGCAAGAAACGAACCACGCCTTTTCTCTCGCGCCTGCTCAGTCAATGTCAATAGGCAGACCGAGGATGAAAACGATCACTTGTCGAACCCGAGATCCTCGCCTTCGTGGATTGCTACGCCGATCTGTTCGAGACCTCCATGCCGGCCGTTGTACCAGAGCAGCCATTTCTGGCCATCAAATATGGCATAAGGCTTGTAACAGGCGTCGTGATCCCATTTATCCTTTCCCGGACGCACAATGGGATTTGAAGGAAGCCGTTGCCACTGGGTGATGCCATCCCGGGAGCGGGCAAGGCCAATTTGGGCGTGCTCTTCGTCCCGAAAACCTATGTAGAACATATAATACCAATCGCCGTGCTTAACCACCTGGTCGCCCGTTACCTTGAACTGGTCCCAGGAGCTCGCGGGGTCCGGCTTGAATACGGGATTGGACGCATGCTTCGTCCACACCAGGCCATCCGGACTTGTTGCATAGCCGATCGCGTTCGGCTCGTTCTGCTCGCCTCCGGAGTACCACATACGGAATCGCTTAAGTTCGTCATCCCAAATCACGTCCGGGCACATGACCGCAACCTTCTCCCACGGCCGGTCGAACGAGAGCACCGGCTTGGTGCTCATGCGCTGCCACTGGACACCATCGGGACTAGTAGCATAGCCGATCCACGAATGACCTGCTGCCTGGCCGGTGTACCACACGTGGTAGCGGTTAGCGTGCCGGATCACCACTGGGCGATTGATGTCATCCTCCCAGCCCGTCTCACTTCGCGGGCCAAGAACGATTTTGGGGGGCTCGCTCCAGTGGATGCCATCTTTGCTCTCGACTAGCGCCACGCTTTGCTTCGGACGCCAGGAAAGCCACATCCGATAGGTCTCGGTCTCTTTCATGACCGAAATATCGAAGCACGTGCCGTACTTTCCTCCAATAACCGGGCTCCCTGAGTATTTTATCCACCCGCCAGTGGTTTCTGCCGGAGACGAAGCTGGCAAGCGAGCGGCGATGCGGGTCAACGCCCCGGCACTACCGATAGCATTACCGTCAGCAAGAACCAACAGACCTTTGCCCCGCTGATAACGCTCGCCTGTCTTATCGTAGAGAATAGTTAGGGTGTGCCCGTGATACGCGACGTTATCGAGGCAGAAATAATCCAACGCTCCTTCCGGAACGAGCGGATTCACTTCCACTTTGTCATCCGGCTGCGGGCGGAGCCCGACCAAGCCGGTTACAATCAAGTCACAAAAGGTGGAATGATTATAGTCTTTGCCGCGCTCGTAAATCCGACCACTTTGGGTCTTAAGAATCGTCCGCGCCATCCAGTCGCCGTTGAAAGGATTCAGGTTTTCGTCGATCCAAGGCGTAACTCTGCCGTCCTCGCGCCGGAGGTGTTGCGACTTTGTGTAACATTGGAGAAGGTCCAAATAATCGCGTTTCGTCACAAGCTGCTGCTGGTAATTATTGAGGAGATTGGCCATGGCCGTCAACGTGATGGCTGTTGAGTAGGGCCAGCTCGGACCGTTCCACTGGCACTCGTGGCCTTGATATGAAAGCGCGAACTTAGGGCAACGGCGCTCGGTGGTCGTCGGTCCGAACGCCGCGGAGAAGCCATTGGTGTCGGTCAGCTGCGCCCAGGCGGTTTCGTAGCCGGTATCGGGCAAATTTACATACCACGGCGAGTAGCCCGCCTCCTCCCGAACGCCGGCCAAGGCCACGCCGGAGGGCTCATTCGGCAGTGTCTCGAAGAATTGCTGGTCGGGATTCCACAGCTTTTGCTGGACCAGCTGCTTGAGTTTCGAGGCCTTGCTTTGGAATTCTGCCGCGACCTTCGAATCGCCGCAAAGTGTTGCGATCTTGGCGATCGCCTGGGCTTCGGCAAACATGTAGCTATTGATCGTAGGCCGGTAGCCGCTGCCTCCAACGGACATTTCCATCCCGTCGCGATCGTCACTTTGCCAAAAAAGTCCGTTTGGATCTTGATGAGTTCGTTCCCACTCGCGATAGTTCGAGATCAGGTCGGGTAAGAATTCCTTCAACTCAGTGGGGTCGCCCGTGACGAGGAAACGGTTCCACAACGCATCGGCAATCCAGAAGCTGTAGACGCGCAAACCTCCCCCTTTTCGCAGCCAGAACCTCGCATAATCGTTCAGATACTTCGAGTCATGCAGCCAGCGTCCCTCGTAAATATGAAGAGCCGCCGCGCAGTTAATCGAATTATATTTCCCGGCCCAGTTCACTTCCGGCAAAAACTCTGTGATGATAAAACCATCTGGCGTTGGCTTGAGATGCTTTCGGTAAGTCCACCAGCGAAAATAATAAATCTCCTCCAAGGACTTATCGGCGCAGTCAAAGAGCGGAATGTTGTCGCTCAAAAAGGCCCACGCTTTGGCGTTCGGGATCGCGCCGGCATAAACCTCCTCGTCGTTGGCGTTGAAATCCCCAATGTAGTGTTGAAAAGTTTCACGCCTAAGGACGACCGACCCATCCGAGGCTTCCGTTGCTTGCCAGGGTTGCGCCAGGCAAATAGTTGCCTCCAGGCTCACGAAAAGTGTGGTGGCGATGTTCATGGTCTGCTTGGCACGCTAGCCTTTCATTATGGCCTGAGCGAGTTAGATTTTTGTTCCGCTGCGTGATTAGGTCTGAAGTGCATGGTTGAGCGATTCACGGTGAGCCAGGAGGGGTCGCAAAGGTTTCCGTTGATACGGTGAAGCGAGAATGCGGGGGGGGTAGGTGTTAGCGGTCGGGCCGGTAGTCGGTGCCAGGGTCAGAGGAGAGGTTGCAAAGGGGGCCAGCTCGGTTATGTGGAAATTTATGCAAAAAATACTCCAAAG
>Ga0265338_10007524_pt1 | contig 13474 bp, 11 predicted proteins | sample 42126metaG_FD_193579 | JGI IMG/M metagenome (GOLD analysis project Ga0265338, IMG submission 193579) | Rhizosphere microbial communities from Carex aquatilis grown in University of Washington, Seatle, WA, United States - 4-21-26 metaG | ecosystem: Host-associated > Plants > Roots > Rhizosphere... | reverse complement strand
CATTGTCATCCTTAACGACAACGAATGGTCCATCGCCCGCAACGTCGGGGCCATGTCGAAATACCTCAACCGGCTCAGCACCAACCCCACCTACAACAAGATCCACCACGACCTGGAGCGGTTCTTCACCGGGCTGCCGCACGGTCCCGAAATGCACCGGATGTGGGTCAAATGGAAGCGCGAGACCAAGGACTTCATCGTCGAGTCCAGCCTGTTCGAGAAATACGGCCTGCGCTACCTCGGCCCGATTGACGGCCACGACATCGCCGAGCTGATCAAGAATCTCGAATTCGCGAAGCAAAGCGACAGCCCCATCCTGCTGCACGTGCTCACCAAGAAGGGCCGGGGCCTCGAGGCCGCCCAGAAGGCGCCGGAGAAGTTCCACGGCCTGGGCTCGTTTGACCCCGTCAGCGGCGAAAGCCAAGCGCCCGCGCCCGGGACCCCGCCGAGCTACCAGGAGGTCTTCGGGCAGGCGCTGGCCCGCTTTGCCCGGACCGATCCGCGGATCGTCGGCATCACCGCCGCCATGCCCAGCGGCACGGGCCTGAGCCATCTGGCCGCCGACTGCCCGCAGCAGTTCTTCGACGTCGGCATCGCCGAGGAGCACGCGGTGCTTTTCGCTGCCGGGCTCGCCACCAAGGGCCTCCGGCCGGTCTGCGCCATCTATTCAACGTTCCTGCAGCGCGCGATCGACCCGATCATCCACGACGTCTGCCTGCAGAACCTGCCCGTCGTCTTCTGCCTCGACCGCGCCGGCCTCTCCCCCAACGACGGCCCGACGCACCATGGCCTTTTCGACCTCGCCTACGCCCGCTGCGTGCCCAACGCCGTCGTCATGCAGCCGAAGGACGAGGATGAGCTCGTCGACCTCCTGCACACGAGCCTCCAACTCGATTGCCCGGCGTTCATTCGCTATCCCCGCGGCGCCGGCCGCGGGGTGCCGGTCAAGGCCCAGCCCGCCCGCATTCCCCTCGGCCAGTCGGAGCTGTTGCGGCCGGGGTCCCAAGTCATGATTTGGGCCCTCGGGCCGATGGTGCACGACGCGCTGCGCATCGCGCAGCGGCTCGCGACCGAGGACGGCGTTTCCTGCGGCGTCGTCAACGCCCGCTTTGTCAAGCCGCTCGACCGCACCCGCCTGCTCGGCCAGGCCGCCCGGGTCCCGCTGCTGGTGACCATGGAGGACCATGTGCTCGCCGGCGGCTTTGGCAGCGCCGTGCTCGAGGTCCTGCACGAGGCCGACTTTCCCGTGGTCGTCGAACGCATCGGCTGGCCCGACCGGTTTGTCGAGCACGGCTCCGGCGTCGAGGACCTCCGCGCCGCCTGCGGACTGTCGTTCGACGCGATGTACCGGCGCGTGCGCGAGCGCGCGTTGGTCGCGCGAAGCACCCCCTCGGTCGAGATCAGCGCCTAGGCGACCCGCGGCGAGGCGCGCGGGCCCCCCGCCCGCCCGTTCCGGGACGCCCCGGCGGCGCCGGCGGCCGGGCCTTTTCTTTCCATCCCGTTACGACCGCCGCCTCGCGTTCATTTGGCCCCCGGGCGAAGTTTCCCCTCAATTGGGAAACCGGCGCCCCGATGCAGCAGCCCAAATCCACAGTCTCCACTCCTGACGGTCCGATGGACATTCATTGGTCCACGCCGGCCGCGTCGCCGATTCCGCTGAACCCGGGAGTGGTGGTCTTTCACGAGGCGTTCGGCGTCAATCCGCACATCCTTCGCGTGTGCGACCGGCTGGCCGGTGCCGGTTATGTCGCCGCGGCGCCGGAACTTTTTCATCGGTCCGGGCACGCGCTGCAGTTCGCGTACGGGGACTTCGCCAGCGTCCGGCCGGTCATGGCCCCGCTTACCAACGGGCAGTTGCTGATGGACGCCCGGGCCGCGATCGAGTTCCTGGCCAAACGACCCGGCGTCAATCGCCGGCAGCTGGTGGCGCTTGGCTTCTGCCTGGGCGGGTTCGCCGCCGCGCTGGCGGCCTGCCATCTGCCGCTCGCCGCGGTCGTCAGCTTCTACGGCGCCGGCCTGACGCTCCGGCGGCCCGGCCTCGCGCGGCGGCCGCTGTTGGACGATTTCGCCGGCCTGGGCTGCCCCGCCCTGTTCCATTTCGGCGAGTCCGATCCGAACATCCCGCCCGTCGAGGTGGCGGTGCTCCGCGAGCGCCTGCAGGCGCTGGGCAAGCCGCATGAGATTGTGACGTATCCCAACGCCGGTCACGGCTTCTTCTGCGAAGATCGCGACTCCTACAACGTCACCGCCGCGGAGTCGGCCTGGACCAAGAGCCTGGCCTGGTTCGACTCGCGCCTCGGTCCGCGCGCCGCCGGGTGATGGCGGCGGGCGCCGCCGGCCGGCGGGGCCGGTCGGTTCAGCGTCGACGCGCCCCGTTGCTTCGGTACCATCGGGTCAACCGAAAACCACATGCCTACCGCCATCATTCTCCTGAAGATCGATCACCGGAAGGTCACGGGCACCGCCGAGGCGATCCTCGACATCACCGGCGTGTCCGAGGTGTACTCCGTGTCGGGCCGCTTCGACCTGCTCGTGGTCATCAAGTGCGAGTCGATCGACCTGATCGAGGCCCTCATCACCGACCAGCTGCTGAAGATCGACGGCATCGTCGACAGCGAGACGATGTTCGCTTTTCGCAGCTACGACAAACGCGAGGGCGGCAAAGCGGTCGACGTGGACTGACGGCGGGGGTGCCGGCAATCTCACCCCCGGGCGGGTTTCGAGCGGCCCCGGACCAATCGCGTGGCGGCGGAGCCATTAGTCGGGACCGCCGCCGCGATTAGCGGCCGGCGTTTTCGGGAGCCGCGGTTGCGGGTGGCCGACGCCCGGGGCAGGTTGCCGCCGTCATGAGCACTGCACACGAACGGCCTCGGCCGCACATTGTCGTCCTCGGGGCGGGATTTGGCGGGCTGACCTTCGCGCGGCGCTTCCCGCGGCACCGCGCGCGCCTGACCATCGTCGACCGCCAGAACCACCACCTTTTCCAGCCGCTGCTCTACCAGGTGGCGACCGCCGGCCTGGCCGCCCCCGACATTGCCCAGCCGATCCGTTCCATCCTGCGGGACACGCCCGATCTCACCGTGCGGCTGGCGGAGGCGCGGGCGATCGACCTCGCCGCCCGCCGGGTGTCCCTGGATCGCGGCGAACTGACCTACGACTACCTCGTCCTCGCCTTCGGCGGCCAGACGAGCTACTTCGGTCACGCGGAATGGGCGCGTTTCGCGCCCGGACTCAAGACGATCGACGACGCCCTGCGCATCCGGCGCCAGGTGCTGCTCGCCTTCGAGCGCGCCGAGACGGAGACCGACGCGGCGCGGCGCGACGCGCTCCTCACCATCGTGGTGGCGGGCGGCGGCCCGACGGGCGTGGAACTCGCCGGCACGTTCGCGGAACTGGCCCGCACGGTGCTGCGGCGCGACTTCGACCACATCGACCCGGCCCGGGCGCGCGTCATCCTGGTCGAAGGCGGTCCGCGGGTGCTGTCGACCTATCCCGAAAGGCTGTCCGCCAGCGCCCGCCACCAGCTCGAGCACCTGGGCGTCGAGGTGCGGACGGGGGTCATGGTGACGGCGATCCGCGAGAACGAAGTCGAGCTGCCTTCCGGCACGATCCGGGCCGCAAACATCATCTGGGCGGCCGGCGTGGCCGCGCATCCCCTCACCCGCACCCTCGGCGTTGCCACGGACCGCGGCGGCCGGATCAAGGTGGCGCCCGATCTCAGCCTGCCGGGACACCCGGAGGTGTTCGCGCTCGGGGACATCGTCACGCTGGTCGACCGCAAAGGCCGGACCGTGCCGGGCATCGCCCCCGCGGCCATGCAGATGGGCGCGCACGCGGCCCGGGTGGTCGCCGCGGATATCCGCGCGGGCGGGACGCCGGTGCCGCGACCGGCTTTCGCCTATTGGGACAAGGGATCGATGGCCACCATCGGGCGGTCGGCGGCCGTGGCGCACATGGGTCGCCTGCAGTTCAGCGGGTGGCCCGCGTGGGTCGCCTGGCTGGGGGTCCACCTGATCTTCCTGATCGGCTTCCGCAACAAGCTCTCCGTGTTCCTGCAGTGGGTCTACTCCTATTGGACCTACCAGCGCGGCGCCCGCATCATCACCGGACTGGACGAAACCGGCGGAGGCTAGCCGGGTCCGGTCAGTGCACCCGGCGGACGCGCACCCAGGCATTCCGTCCCGTCAGAAAGAGTTTCCACCCGCCCAGGCTGGCCGGACGCAGCTCCACCTCCGGATTTTCCGCGGTCTGCATCCAGTAAGAGTCGCGGTGGTCGGTCTGCACCCACACCTGGCCGTTCTCGAGGCGGAAGGTCGTGGAGCCGGACCAGCCGTTGGTCTTGCCGGTGATCCGGGTGCGGATCACGGCCCGGTCGTCCTCCGCCGGCAGACCGGCGCGGGCCGCCGCCTTCGTCGTGGTCTCGGCGGTCAGCTCCCGGCGCACCTCCTCGCGCACTTCCTGGCGGGCCTCGGCGCGGACCTGGCGGGCGGCGTCGCCCGCATACTGTTCCGCCAGGGAATCGAGCGCCTGCTGTTGCGCCGGCGTGAGCTGCTCCACGCCCGCGGCGCGGCGCTCCGCCGGCGTGAGCCGCTGCCAGAAACCCGGTGCCGCCGCCGGGGTCGTTGCCGCCGCCGCCAGGAAAATGACCAGCGCGCCGATCGTCCTCATGGCAGCCAGCATGCAAGGCGAGGATATGACTTCCACCCCATTTTCGACCGCCTCCGGGATGGCGCCCCCGCCCCGGGCGCGGCAAAGCCCGGAATGAGCAATTGCATCGTTGCCTCGCACGGGGTGATTCCGCAAATTCGACCGTTTATCCATGACTGCCGAGAATTCCACCCCCGAGCCGGCGCCCCGCGATTTCATTCGCGACATCGTCGCGCAGCACGTCGCCGAGCGGCGCTATCCGCGGATCGTGACCCGCTTTCCGCCGGAGCCCAATGGCTATCTGCACATCGGCCACGCCAAGTCGATCTGCCTCAACTTCGGGATCGCCCGTGAGAACGACGGCCAGTGCAACCTGCGCATGGACGACACCAATCCGGCGAAGGAGGAGGTCGAATACGTCGAGGGCATCATCCACGACGTCAAGTGGCTGATCGGCGGCTGGGCCGACGACTGCCTCGGCCTGAAGGCCAAGGGCGCCACCGCCCGCGAGCAAACGATCGACGGCAAAGCCGACTTCCACCTGGCGGCCGTCCTCCCGACCCCTGGCGCCCGACCCCCGGCCGGCCTCGAGCCGTTCTATGCCAGCGACTATTTCGACCAGCTTTACGCCTACGCCGTCGCCCTGGTCCGGAAGGGCCAGGCCTACGTCTGCGATCTCAGCCCCGAGGAGATGGAGCGCTATCGCGGGGCGCCCGACGAGCCCGGCAAGGACAGTCCGTTCCGCAACCGCACCGTCGCGGAGAGCCTCGACCTGTTCGCGCGCATGAAGGCCGGCGAATTTCCCGACGGGGCCCGCACCCTCCGCGCCCGGATCGACATGGCGTCGCCGAACATCTGGCTGCGCGACCCCGTGCTCTACCGCATCCGTCACGCCGAGCACCACCACACCGGCAACCGCTGGTCCATCTACCCGCTGTACGACTTTGCCCACTGCCTGAGCGACTACCTCGAGGGCATCACCCACAGCATCTGCACGCTCGAGTTCGAGGTGCACCGCCCGCTTTACGACTGGATCCTGGAGAACCTCGACCTGCCGCGACCCCTCCCCCGCCAGTACGAATTCGCCAAGCTGATACCCAGCTACACGATCGTCTCCAAGCGCAAGCTCATCCAGCTCGTGAACGAGCAGGTGGTCGCCGGCTGGGACGACCCCCGCCTGCCCACGATCAGCGGGATCCGGCGGCGCGGCGTCCCGGCGAGCGCGGTACGCCGGTTCGCCATCGGCGTCGGCGTCACGAAATTCAAGAGCCTGACGGACATCGCGCTCTTCGAGCATGCCATCCGCGACGAGCTGAACCGGGCGGCGCTCCGGCGCCTCGCCGTGCTGCGGCCGGTCAAGGTCGTGCTGACCAACCTGGCGGCCGGGCAGACGGTCCCGTGCGACGCGGTCAACAATCCGGAGGACCCCGGCGCCGGCACCCGCCCGCTCGCCCTGACGCGCGAAGTGTTCATCGAGAGCGACGACTTCAGGGAAATCCCGCCGCCGAAGTATTTCCGGCTGCGGCCCGGCGGCGAGGTGCGGCTCAAATATGCCTGCATCATCCGGTGCGACGACGTGGTCAAGGATGCCGCCGGCAACCTGGTCGAACTGCGCTGCACCGCCGACCTCGACTCGCGCACGGGCGGCCCGACGGCCGGACGCAAAGTCAAGGGCACGGTCCACTGGGTCAGCGCCACCGGCAGCGTCACCGCCGCGGTCCGCCTCTACGACCGCCTGTTCACGGTGCCCGAGCCCGACGCGGACGGGGATTTCCGCCGTTATCTCAATCCCCACTCGCTCGAGACGGTGACGGCCCGGCTGGAACCCGCCCTGGCGGACGCCGCGGCCGGCCAGACCTTCCAGTTCGAGCGCCTCGGCTACTTCGTGGCCGACGCCGGGGAGTCGCGGCCCGGCCGCCCGGTCTTCAACCGCACGATCACGCTGAAGGACCTCTGGGCGAAGACGCCGGGGCCGAAATGACCCCGGCGTCCGGGCGCTGGGGAAAATGGCCTGTTCTATTGTTAGACACGACGGTTCGTTTACAGCAGCGGCGGCGTCTGCCACCAGCACAAGAGCCGGGCCTGCGGCCGCTCGTTCCTCCGGTTCGGGAATCCCGCCCGCAGGCATGATCCTGACCGCACCGGCCGCGGGGTGCCACCGCCGTCCGCCGCGAGCGTGGATGGATTGAGGCGCCGCGCCGCGCGTGACTTCGCTGCCTCCTTTCCCCGCCAACCCGCCCATCGGCTCCCTCGCCCCCGTGCGCATGAACACAACTGCCTTCAGCCGGCTGGTCCTGTCATCGCCCCAGCCCCTGCCGATGCCCATCGCGACCTACCCGGGCATGGCCCTGACGGGCGCCCTCGTCCGCGACGTGGTGACGAACCCCCACGCCCAGTTCGAGATCCAGGCGGCGCTCCGCGGGCGCTACCGCACCCCGGTCGTGCTGTCGGCGATGGACCTGAGCGCCGAGGCGGACGCCTTTGGCTGCGAGGTGCGCCTCTCCGACCACGAGGTGCCGTCGATTCCCGGCCGGCTGGTCACAAGCCGGGCCGAGGCCGACCGCCTCGCGGTGCCGCAGCCGGGGGATCGGCGGACCGGGGTGTACCTTGAGGCCGTGCGCCTGCTCCGGCGGGTGACCGGGCATCCGCTCGTGCTCGGTGGCTGCATCGGCCCGTTCTCGCTCGCCGCCCGGATCGTCGGGGTAAAGGAGGCGATGGAGCTGACCGTCCTCGATCCCGACCTCATGCACCGGGTGTTGGAGAAAAGCGCGCGTTTTCTCGCGGCCTACGTCCGGGCGTTCAGCGACGCCGGGGCCCACGGCCTGATCATGGCCGAACCGGCGGCGGGCCTGCTCTCGCCGCGCAGCATGACGGCGTTCTCCTCGGATTACATCCGGCAGATCGCGGCGGCGGTGGACCCGGCCCGCTTCACCCTGATCCTGCACAACTGCGCCGCGAAGGTCGTGCATCTGCCCGCGATGCTGGCCACCGGCCTGACCGCGTTTCATTTTGGCGCCCCGATGGACCTGCCGGTGGCGCTGGGCAAGGTGCCGGCCAAGGTGATCCTGTGCGGCAACCTCGATCCGGCCGCGGTCTTCTGCCAGATGACGCCGGAGGAGGTGTCGGTGCGCACCGCGGATCTGCTGGCCGCGACGGCGGGCCACCGCAATTTCGTCATATCCTCCGGCTGCGACCTGCCGCCCGATTCCTGGCTGGCCAGCCTCGACGCGTTTTTTGACGCCGTGAAGGTCTCCGGCCCCACGGCCCGCACCTATCTGGGCCGTTGACCGCAGCCGGCGGAGCGGCGCCGGGCGAAAACGGGGTTTTACAGGCCGCGGACGGGCCGCTAGGCATGGGCGCGACGGACCAACACCCATGAATCGTCATCGGATCGGCATCATCGGCGGCACGGGGCTCTACCACATCGAGGGCTTTTCGGACCAGCGCTGGGTTCGCGTGAGAACCCCGTTTGGCCCGCCCTCCGACGCCCTGCTGACGGGGACCCTGGCCGGGCGCGACGTGGTCTTCCTGCCCCGGCACGGCCGCGGGCATCGGATCCTGCCGAGCGAACTCAACCACCGGGCCAACCTCTGGGCGATGAAGAAACTGGGCGTGGCCTGGGTCATCAGCGTCAGCGCCGTCGGGTCGCTCCAGGCCCGGTATCGCCCGGGCGACGTGGTGGCGATCGACCAGTTCCTGGACCGGACGAAGCGGTCGGCCGAGCACACGTTCTTTGGGCGGGGCATCGTGGCCCACATCGCCTTTGCCGACCCGATCTGCGAGGAACTGCGCCGCCTGCTGCTGGCGGGTGCCCGCGCCGTCAAGGCCCGCGCGCACGATGGCGGCACCTATGTCTGCATGGAGGGACCCGCGTTCAGCACCCGGGCGGAGTCGCTGACCAACCACCGGCTGGGCTGCGACGTGGTGGGCATGACCAACCTCGGCGAGGCCAAGTGCGCCCGCGAGGCCGAAATCGCCTATGCCGCGCTGGCCATGATCACGGACTACGACAGCTGGAAGGCGGACGGCGAGCACGTGACGACGGAGATGGTCGTGGACTGCCTTTACCGCAACGCGGCGACGGCTAAAAAGATCATCGCGCGGGTCATCCCCCTCGTTCCCGCGGCCCCGGACTGGCCGTGCCATTCGGCGCTCCGGCAGGCCATCATGACGGCGCGGCCGCTCTGGCCCGCCCGGACGCGCGCCGAACTGGCCCCGCTCCTGGAGAAATACCTCTGAGGCCAACCGCGCCGGGCGGCCCTTGGATGCCCTAGCGCCGCGCCGGACCGAGAGGCAGGACGATCTCGCCGAACTGCTCGTTCAGGACCTGGGCCAGTCCCGCGTACATGGCGGAAAGCCCGCAGATGATGCCTTCATAGCCGGCGAGGCGGGTCAGAGCGACCATCCCGGTCAACTCGGCCACGCCCAACAGGCCGAACAGCACGGTCAGCGAGGCGAAGACGAACTGGATCGCCCGGTTCAGCCGCAGAGTGCCAACGAACATCACCGCGGTGAAAAGGCCCCAGAGAAGGAGATACGCCCCCAAACCGCCCGCACTGGTCGACGAGGCGCCCGGAATCGCTTTCGGCAGCAGCACCAGCACCACCAGCGACAACCAGAACAATCCATAGGACAGGAAAGCGGTGGTGCCAAAAGTATTGTTCTTTTTCCACTCCATGATGCCGGCGATCACCTGGGCGATGCCGCCGTAACAGGCGCCCATCGCCAGGATCATGCTGTTCAGCTCGTAGTAGCCGGCGTTGTGGAGATTCAGCAGGACGGTGGTCATGCCAAAGGCCAGCAGGCCGAGCGGGGCGGGATTGGCGGTAGTGTCCTTGATCTGGGTCAGCGTGACGTTAGCGACGTCCATGGGCGGTAGTTATTGGGGGTTGTTGGTGGGTGATCCTGGCGCGCGACGCCGCGACCGGCCCGGGCGCCGCCGCCAAACGACCGGCAACTTCGCGGTGATTTCCAAATAGTCAAACGGCCGGATCCCCGGTGGCCGGACGGCGGACCCCTCCCCTCCCCATCGCGGCTTGCCAGCCTGCGAACACTTCTGGTTCACTGCGCCTCCTGTGAAACAAAGCATCGTCACCCTCGACATGGAGGGCGTCCTCACCCCGGAGATCTGGATTGCCGTGGCCGAGCGCACCGGCCTGCCCGAATTGCGCCGCACCACCCGCGATGAGCCGGACTACGACAAGCTCATGCGCGGCCGCCTGGCCATCCTCGACCGCCACGGCATCACGCTTTCGCGGATCCAGGACGTGATCGGCGGCCTCGAGCCGCTGCCCGGGGCGGTGGATTTCCTCAACGTGCTGCGGGCCCGGACCCAGGTCATCATCCTGTCCGACACCTTCGAGCAGTTCGCCCAGCCGCTGTTGCGCCAGCTGGGCTGGCCCGTGCTGCTGTGCCACCGCCTGGTCGTGGAGCATGACCGCATCACCGGGTACCAGCTCCGCATCCCCGACCAGAAACGCGAGGCCGTGCGGGCGCTGCAATCGATCCACTACCGGGTCATCGCGGCCGGCGACTCCTTCAACGACACGTCGATGCTGAAGGAGGCGGATCACGGCATCCTCTTTCGGGCGCCCGACAACGTGGTGCAGCAGTTCCCGCAGTTTCCCGCCGTCGAGGATCACCCCGCGCTGCTGAAATCGATCACTACGCTGCTGTAGGAGTTGCGTTGCCCACTCGTGACCGGTCGGTCACACACCCCGTCGCTTCGCGCCGCCCCTCTTGGTAGAGGGGATCCGGCACGCCGCTCATAGAATCCCCTCTTGAGAGGGGTGCCCGCCAGGGCGGGGTGTGTTTGCGGTGCCGAGACGCGACGAGGGCGTCGCGTCCCCACGCGAGGTCGGGGCTACGACGCCAGGAACTTCTCGATGCGGCCGAGGACGCGTTTGGGGCCCAGCACGACCATCATTCCGGTCAAGTTCGGTCCAACATTGGTTCCGGAGTTTGCCAGGCGCGCCGGCGCCTGATAGTCGCCAAAACCGAGTCCCTGTCGGGCGGCCACGTCCTTGATGACCGCCTCGATCGCGGCATCCGACGAAAAATCAGCCGCCGCCAGCGCGCCGGCCAACTCCCGCAGGCGCGCCTTGGGGTCGCCCTTGGCCATGACCTTCTCCCGGACCTTCGGGTCGATCGCGAAATCCTCATCGAAGAAATAGGCGGTGTAAGCCGGGAGTTCCTCGATGGATTTTATCTTCGGCTGGGCGAGCAGCATGACTTGGCGGAAATAGGCATCATCGGCCAACGGTGCCGTGAGATTCTGTCGCTCGAAGTACTCCCGGGCCCGCGCCACGAACCGGTCGGCCGGTAGTTCGAGCAGGTAGGCCATGTTCATGTGCGCGAGTTTCTTCTCGTCGAACCGCGCGTTGCTCTGATTGACGCCCGGCAGGTCGAAGCGGCGGATAATCTCGTCCAGCGGCAGCTTCTCCTGGTTGTCCTTGGGGTTCCAGCCGAGCAGGCAGAGGAAGTTGACCAGCGCCTCGGGCAGAACGCCGCGCCGCTGGTATTCCTCGACCAGCGCCCCCTGGTCGCGCTTCGACATTTTGCCCGGCCCGTTCTGCTTCAGGATGAGCGGCACGTGCGCATACACCGGCAGGGGGGCGCCGAAGGCCTTGAACAGCTCGGCGTGCTTGCTGGTGTTGGAAAGATGGTCCTCGCCGCGGATGACATGCGTGATCTGCATCGTGAGATCGTCGACCACGTTCACGAGGTGGAAGACCGGGTTGCCGTCGGAACGCACGATGACGAAATCCTTCTCCTCCAGGCGCTCGACGCGTCCGCGGATCGCGTCGTCGATCACCTGCGGCTCGCCCGAGACCCGGAAGTAGACGGCCCCGTCCTTTTCGTAGGTGCGGCCGGCCGTCCGCAAGCGCGCGAGATGCTCCCGGTAGATGGCGGCGCGCTCGCTCTGCCGGTAGGGACCGAAACCGCCGCCCACCCGCGGGCCCTCGTCCCAATTGAGGCCGAGCCAGGTGAGGCTGTCGTAGATGAGATTGAGGAACGCCTCGGTATTGCGCGCCTGGTCGGTGTCCTCGATGCGCAGGACAAAGACCCCGCCCGTGTGGCGGGCGTAGAGCCAGTTGAAGAGCGCAGTGCGGGCGCTGCCGATGTGGAAGAACCCGGTCGGGCTGGGGGCGAAGCGGACGCGAACTTGCGGCATGGAATCGTGGGTGACAGATTGGACCGGGCCCCGCGGCCCCGACCAAGCCGACAATCCAGTGAATCCCGCCGACGCTGTCAAAGATTCCTCTCCGGGCGCCGTGGCCGCCCTGGTCGCCCGCCTGACCGCCGCCGGGCGGGCGGCCGGTTTCCACGCCGAGATCTTCGGGGAGGCGGCCGGCGTCCCGCTGCTCGCCCTCACCCGGCCGGCGGCCGGCTCCCGGCCGCGCGTCTACCTGTCCGCGGGAATCCACGGCGACGAACCGGCGCCGCCGCAAGCCCTCCTGGGCCTGCTGGAACAGGGTTTCTTCGGGGATGACTGCCGATGGTACCTCTGCCCCGTCCTCAATCCCGGAGGACTGGTCCGCGGCACCCGCGAGAATCCGGAGGGCCGCGACCTCAACCGCGACTACCGCTCGCCGGCGACGCCCGAAGTGCGGGCCCACATCGCCTGGCTGGAGCGCCAGCCCGCCTTCGATCTGACGCTGTGCGTCCATGAAGACTGGGAGGCGCGGGGCTTTTATCTCTACGAACTCAACCCGGACGGACGGCCCAGCCTGGCGGACCCCATCATCGAAGCCGTGCGTCGCATCGGACCCATCGATGAGGCGCAGATCATCGACGGCCGGCCGGCCCGCGGCGGCATTATCCGGCCCGACGGCGACCCCGCGAAGCGCGACCAGTGGCCCGAGGCGATCTATCTGCGCGCCCACCATACCCGTCTCAGCTATACCCTGGAAACGCCATCCGGCCGGCCATGGGCGGAGCGCGTCGGGGCGCACCGCGCGGGCGTGACCGCCGCCTGCCAGGCGCTACGGCGGCAGTTTCCGTCGGCCTGAGGATGGCCGGGGCGTGAATCGCCCTTTTCCGGCGGCCCGAAATGCCTCCCCGACGGGGCCGGCCAGGCCGGTCTCCGGCGACCGGGCGCGACGAATTTCGGCCCCGGGAGCGGGGTGCGGGCGCCTTCGCACCAATTTCCCGCTTGCGCCATCGGGAAAAAACGCGAAAAACTCGACCCTTTCCTTTGCGCACAGGTGCGCCCGGGATCCCCGCCAGTCCCACCTAATCTGCCTGCATGCACAGCTTCTCCGAGCAATGTCTCGACATGGCCCGCTCCATGCTGGGTCAGAATCTCGACTCGATCAATCCCGACGGCACCGTCACCCCCGTTTCTGGCGAACCTCCCCGCCCTGACGAACCCGGCCATGTCGCCTTCGCGCTGGGCGAGTTCTATCGGGCCACCGGCGAGACCGTCCTGAAGGACCATGATCTCATCGACCTCGTGGCGCGCTGCGTGACCGCGCAGGTCTTCACCGAGCCGCCGTCGGAGAACGGCCTCGCCTACGCCGCGCTCGGCCTGCTTTGCTTCGGCCCGTCCAAGGAGCGCAATCCCGTCTGGGAACGGCTGGTCGACGAGACCCGGCAGCGGCTGGACAAGATGCTGCTGCACCGGAGCGACTACGACAACCACTGGCAGGCCTTCAATATCGCCAAGGCCGTATGCCGTTTCAGCCTCGGGCTCTCCAAGAAGGACGAGACCAGCCGCCTGATCGAGCGGATGGTGGACCGCATCAACCAGACCAGCTCGACCGGCTTTTTCGACGACGCGGCCAAGGGCTTCGGCGGCAATTTCAATCTTTACGGAGTGATGACC
>Ga0265338_10007523_pt1 | contig 13478 bp, 5 predicted proteins | sample 42126metaG_FD_193579 | JGI IMG/M metagenome (GOLD analysis project Ga0265338, IMG submission 193579) | Rhizosphere microbial communities from Carex aquatilis grown in University of Washington, Seatle, WA, United States - 4-21-26 metaG | ecosystem: Host-associated > Plants > Roots > Rhizosphere >... | reverse complement strand
CCGGCCGACGAAGCATCGAGCGCGAGCTGCCGCTTGATCGCGAACGTCGTCACGCTCAGCGAGCCCAGCGCACCAACCGTGACGCTGGTCGCGCCGCCCGAGACCTCGGTGACACTCGCATCGACGAGCGACGGCCCACCGGCGAACGACCAATCGACGACCGTCGTCGCGTTGTAGGTGAACGCCACGCTGCTCGCCGTCACCGACACCGGCCCGAGCACCGCGCTCAGATCGAACGAGTCACCCTTCACCAACAAGCTGCTGCCGCCCGCCGTCACGAACGAATAGACATCGAGATTGCCGTGCTGAATATCCAGCGTCGCGACCCCACCGCCGAGATGCAACGTGATCCCCGTCAAGTGCAACGTGAACAAATCGCCGCTGCCAAGACCGGCCGCAGAAGCATCCAACGTCAACTGCCGCTTCACCGAGAAGGTCGACACGCTCAACGAGCCGAGTGCGCCGACCGTCACGTTCGTCGCGCCGCCCGTCACCTCGGTCACATTCGCGTCGACGAGCGACGGGCCACCCGCAAACGACCAATCGAGCACGGACGTCGCGTTGTAGGTGAACGACACGTTCGAGGCGTCGGTCGACACCGGGCCAAGGACCGCGTGCAGCCCGAGCCCGCTGCCCGACAGGAGCACCGACGACGACGTCGACGACGCGAACGAGTACGCGTGCAATGTTCCGCCCGTGACGTGCAGCGTTGCGTTCGAGCCGCCGAGCTGCGCGTCGATGCCCGTGAACGTCGCGGTGAACAGCGTGCCCACCCCGAGCGCGCCGGCGTCGAACGCGTCCTGGAAGGTGAGCGAGAACGTCGTCACGTCGATCGACATGACGCCGGTGACGACCAGCGTCGTCTGCCCGCCAGAGAGCTCGGTGGCGATTCCGGCGGTGATCGCGAACGACGGGAGCGTCACGCCGGCCGCAGCGCTGAGCGCTGTCGTCCAGTCGAGCCGCGCGGCGCTCGAGGCGCCGGCGGCGTCACTCGCCCGGTTCACCTTCAGGGTCGCGCTCGCGAGGTGGAGCTGGATCGCGCCCACTCCCTGGAGGTCCGCCGCACCGATGCTCGCCTGGACGGCGAGTAACGAGGTCTCGTCGCCGGGCGCCAGCCCATTCGGCGTGACAAACGCGATCTGGATCGTCGCGGACGCGACATGGATACCCGTCGCGCCCGTGACTGCCAGGCTGCTGCCGGAGAACGACGCGCCCGTCCCGACGAACGCGTCGCCGGTGATCGAAAGCGACAGCAGGCTCGACGGCGTCGCCGCGCCGCCGTTCAAGGCGGGATCGGTGACCGTGACGTCGCTGCGCGACATGTGCAGCGTGCCCGTGACGAGAACGACACCCGCGAGGGCGGCCTGAATCGAGCCGGAGATGTCGAAGCCGCCGGCCGTGAGCGAGATCCCGGCCGAAAGCGGTGTGTGGGTCGTGGCGTCGAGAACGTCGGCCGTCCAGTCGATCGCCTGTGCGTCATTCGCGTTGCCGCCGCCGGTGAAGGTGCCCTGCGCGACGTTGATCGCAACGTGGATGCCTGTACCAGTCGCGGTGAAGCCGGAGAAGCCGGTGAAGGAGACGTTCGGGATGTCGCCCGTCAGCGCGATCCACTCGCGTGAGTCGCCGACGCTCGAGGCCGGTGTGACGATCGCAAGAGACAGCGTGCCGCCGGTGGCCGTGAGGCGCGGGCCGTTCGGGATACCGATGGAGATGCTGGTGACCGTCAGGCCGAGCGTCGTGAGAGTTGCGTTGTCGAGATCTGGCGGGCCGCGCGCCGTCGGGTCGCCGGGGACGCCGGTGTCGAAGATGCCGTTGCCGTCTGCGTCGACGTCGACGGTCTGCTGCGAGAACGTGAAGGTCACCGCGCCGCTGATGACGTCGAGGATGCGGACGGTGGCGCTGCCGGAGGCCTGCGCGATGCCGCCGGTGAAGTTGATCGGCGTCGTGCCGACAGCCAGCTGATCGGGTGTCTCGCCGAAGTGCGTATCGGTGTTCAGGTCGAGTGCGGTTTGCCAGTCGAGCGGGGCTGCATCGATGGCGCCGACGCTGCGGGTGCCGGACGCGCTGTTCAGCTTGACCGTGACGCTCGTGAGGCTCAGATCGACGCCCGGGACTCCGTGAACGATGATCGAGCCGCCGGTTCCTGCGAACGCGATCCACGCGCGTGTGTCGGTGCCGCTGACCGGAGTCGGCGCCGACAGTGCTGCGAGAGCCAGCGTGCCTCCACCGATGTGGATGTTCGGCCCGCTCGCGTCACCCACCGTCAGGTCGAGATTGGAGAGGCCGAGCGTCAGGAGCACCGCGTTCGCCAGGTCGCCACCCGTGAGCGTCACACCGACAAGCGACCGGGCCAGATCGAAATCGGCCGCGCCGGTCACGAACTGGCCGATCGTGAGCGAGACGAGCCGGCCGGACACGACGGTCTGAATACCGGACACGGCCGGGAGGCCGACGCTCCCGCCGGTGACGTCGGTCGACCACGCAAGCGTGTGAGCGGTGCCGGTCGCGCGCGTCACGGTGACGGTCACGTTCGAGAGCGTTGCGGACGCCAGGTCGGCGAGATGCAGCGAGCCGCCGATCCCGGTTCCGACGAGCGCGAACCAGGAGCGGCCGTCGGCGACGTCGGGCGCGACGGAGTAGAGCCCGAGCGAGCCGCTCGTGACTGCCGCATAGACGTTCGCCGTGCCGATGTTGAGAGCCAGCGCATTGAGCGTCAGCGCGAGGAGCGTCGAGGCGACCGACGTCGTGCCGTCGTCGACCGTCACCTGCTCGTGCGTGAAGGTGAAGCCGGCCGAGCCGGTGAAGACGTCCGCGATGCTCAGCGTGTCGAGCGAGCCCTGGATCGTGGACGTGGCGGCCGTGAACCCGATCGTCGTCGTCAGCACCGTGATCGGATCGGCGTCGAACGGCCCGGCGGCGTCGAGATCGACCGCCGTCGTCCAGTTCAGGGCCGAGGCGCCGCCGTTCGCGAGATTCAGGTCGATGTCGACCGTCGCGCCGGCCGTGACTGTGCCGCCAAGGTCGAGACGGCCGCTCAGGCCGTGCGCCTCGACAGCAACCCAGCTCCGTGAATCCGTGTCAGATGCCGGCGTCACGATCGCGACGACGGCCGAGCCGTCCAGGAGAACCAGCGAAGCATCGTCGGTGCCGAATCGGAGGTAGCGCGTCTCGGGATCGCCGACGTTGTCCTCGTCGAGGCTGACGCCGATTCGGAGGAGAGTCGCGTTGTGGAGGTCGACGCCGCTGCCCGGGTCGAAGCCGCCGCCGTCGACGTCGACGTCGACGGTCGTCCGGCTGACCTCGGCGAGGAATGGAAGCGTGAAGCGCGGCATGCCGGCCGGCGTGTCCTCGATCCCGGAGATCGTCGCGCCGGTGAGGTCGGTCAACTCGTAGAGCGTGTCCGTCCCTGCGCCGCCGTCGATCGTCAGCTTGGCGGCGACGGCGCTCGGGACCGCGACGACGAGTGCGTCGTCGCCGTCACCGGCGTCGACATGGATGTCGGCCGTCCAGCTGTTCGTGAAGGAGTCGACGGCGACGACGTCCGCGCCGCCAAGCGTCTGGATCGTGAGCAACGTGCTTGGGGCGGTGAAGCGGGCGTCTGCGAAGGCGTCGGTTACGAGCGGTGCGACCGAGAGCGTGCCCGCGCCGTCCGACTGGCTCACGCGAACAGCGTTGTCCGTCCCGTCGAAGACCAGGTCGAGGTTCGCCGCTCCCGAGGTGTCGTTGACGTGCTCGATGCCGTCGTAGCTCAGCGTGGCGCCGTCGATCGTGATCGTGCCTGCCCCCACGCCCGTGAACGTGTGGACGACGTGCGCGGCACCCGAGGCTGCGACGACGAGCGTGTCGTCCCCGGCACCTCCGTGGACGATCATCGTCCCGGTGAAGAGCGAGTCCGTCCCGTCGTAGATGAACGTGTCGTCGCCGTCCTTGAGGTCGATCGTCAGTGTCGAGATCGTGTCTGCGGTGCCGACGAACTCGGTGCTCTCGCCGGAGGTCGAGGCAACCTGGAACGAGTTGTCGCCTGCGGCCCCGCTGTCCGAGACGGTGATCGTCTCGTCGCCCGCGGTGCCGGAATACGCCCGATCGGCGCCCGTGGTCGTGTCGCCGATCGGCTCGAGGCCGGCGTAGCGGATCACGTTTCCATCGCGGGCGACCGTCCCCGAGTTCCTGTCGATGGTCGTGTAGGCGACGTTGGCGTACGTCCCGCCCGAGAGGACGAGCGTGTCGAAGCCGCCGGCGCCGCCGTCGGCGATACCGCTGAGCTCACCGGCAGGGGCGAACACGAAGGTGTCGCGATTGTCGGGCGCGCCCAGCAGGTTCTCGAAGCCGCTGAAGGCGACGCCTGCGACAGAGCCCGAGCCCGGGCCGGAGACCGACCACGTCGCGTCGGCGGAGGGGCCGCCGAGGGTGTCCGTGCCCGCGCCACCGTCGACCGAGATCGAGAGGCCGCCAAGGCCGTTGCCGATCACGATCGTGTCGTTGCCGTCGCCGCCGAGGATCTCGAGGCCGGTGAACGAGGTGAGCGCGCGCGTCTGCGCGACGCCGTCCACGGTTACAACGACGTTGCCGCCGTCGACGGAAATCGTTGCCGTGTGCGTGCCGCCGTTTGCAAGTCGCACGATCCAGGCGGCGGGCGGAGAGCGACCGCTTTCCGCGACCGTTGCCGGGTCGGCCGGCGAGCTTGCTCCGTCGACGGGCTGCGCAGCGTCACCTCCATTGCCTGGGCTGCCGGCACCCGAGGAGGGCGTCGAGTCCTGCGACGCGCCGCCGCCAGACGATCCCGACTGCGGCGTCGTCGCCGAGTTCTGCTGGTTGTCGGCCGGGCCGGAGAGCGTGGAGCTGGTCGACGACCCGTCGCCGCCCTGCGTCGAGGTGACGCCGACGGGATCGCTCGGCCCCGTGATCTCGCCGGGTGCCAAGCCGAGCGTCTGGTTGCCACCGGTCGTCGGCACTGCCGCGTCCGGAGCGGAGAGGGTCAGAGGGGGAACGACGATCGGCGGAGCCGGGTGGACGGCCGGCGGCTGGATCGTGGCCGGCGGAGCCGACGACGACGACGTGAGAGAGTCGGAGCCGGGGGTGGTGGCGCCTGAAGGAGAGCCCGAGGTAGAGCCGGAGCCGGACGTGATCGTGTCGGCGGTCGTCGCGGGTGTGTAGTCGAAGAACCTCAAGGAGCGGTCGGATGCGGAGGGAACGGAGGGAACGGTCGAGCCGTCGGCGAGGTCAGCTGCGCCCGGGTCGACGGACGCTTGGCTCGACGCCGAGGGCGCGCGCACATCGGGCGGCCCAACCGACGCTGAGCTTTCGCCGGTCACCGTTGCGTCTGGCGGTGCTGGAAGGGATCCGTCGGCGGGGGGAGCCGACGGGGGAGCTGCGGCCGGCGGCGCCGCGGCGGCCGAGGGGGACGTCGAAGCCGAAGTGATGGGCACCGCGCCGATCGTGTCGACCACATTGACGACGGGGGCGGCACCGAGGTTTGTCGTAATCGGCTTCAGCTTCTTCTTCTTCTTCTTCGCGGGCGGTGTGACGATGAAGGTGTCCTTCACGACCGGCACGCGAACCTGCTGTGTCTTCGCGAGCGGATGATGCGCTGCTTGCGTGGCCGCCGCGCCTTTGCCGCGTGCGGGAGTGGTCTGCGCCGTGGGGAGCTTCGGGACGCCGAGCGAGGGAAAGCCGACGCCGGGAACGAGGAGCACGGGGAGACGCGCAGGAACAGCGGACGTCGCGAATGTGGAGCCCGACTCAGTCGCGAGACGGATCGCCGGAAGCGTGTCCGGCGTCGTGAAGACGAGCAAACCGAGGATCGCAAAGCAGATCCGCGCGGCGCGACGATTGCGCCCGGCGAAACTCAGTCGATCGAACTCGATAGCGACGGACGGCGCCGCCGAAACCGCACTCACAGACGCTATGCCCCCACTGTCCCCACTCGTAGCACTGCTGATGCCCCCACGGCATCGTTCGCGGTGCCCCCCGGCACTCGCGCGGTGATCCTGTCACATGAATTGACCAAAGGTAAATAGGCCAGGTGGCCTATTTACAAGTTCGATACCGCCGGTCTACCGCTCAGCGACCGCGGAGAAGGAACCACGCGAGCCGCACCTCAGGCGGGAACGCGCTTCTCGAGCCTGCGCCGCTCGGTCTCGATCTGCGTGGTCAGGCTCTTCATCGCGTGCAGCCGAGCGTTGTACGCGAGCGCGCCCGCACGCTGTGCCTTGACGACGGAGGTGTCGGCCTCAGCCCGGCCGAGGTCGCCCAGAAGCTTCTGTGCGACCTTCAGGTGCTTCTGGTCGAGCGCGGCGGCGATCTCCGAGGCGAGTGACGCGAGCCGGCGAAGCTGGGCAAGCTCGGCATTCCGCGCCGCGACGAAGAAGGACGGCGGCTTGAGCTGCGCGACGCTCTCCGCCGCCGCGCTCGTCTCCCCCGCGTACGCCGTGAATGCAATCGCCTGCGTCTTGGCGGTCTTCGCAGACGCCACGTTCTTCTGAAGAGCCAGGATCGCGCTGCGCAGGTGCGCCTGCTCGACCGTCAGCGCCGGAATGTATCCGGCGATTGCCGCAACCGCCTGAGCGGCGAGGACGTTGTCGTCTGCGAGCCGGAGCAGCAGCGAGTGCAGCTTTCGCGCATCCGGCGGCGGTTGCACCTGCCCGAGACGCTCACGCAGGACCGCAAGCGTCCGTTCTGCGCGTTCGTACTGTCCGACGTGCGAAGCGGCCCTTCCCGGATCGTGCGCGAACGCTTTGTACTCCTTGTCTATCGCGCGTACCTGCGCAGACATGCCGACCTGGATCCGCCCGACGCGGGTGATGTACGCGCTCACCAAGGTGCGGCGAACACTCGGCCCCGCCGTATGATGCGGCCGCAGGCTGAGAGCGACGGCGACGACGAGCGCGATCGCCGCAACGCCCGCAACGATCCACAGGGCGGCGCGAAGCCGTTTAGTGAAGAAGCTCGACAGTAGAGACACTGCCGTCGGCATGGTCGAAGACGAGCTTGACGAGCCCCTTGCCCGGCGCAAACCAGCTCGTCCGTGTCCCGCTGCCGTAGGGGTAGCCCTTCTGCACGAGCTTCGAGCGCTCGACGAGAGCGGTGAAGGTGCCCGCCGGCACGGTCACCCGTTGCGTGCCTACGACGGTCGAAGTGCCGGTGACGCCGAAGATCGAGTAGTCGCGGCTCGGGACGATCGCCGACCAGCTCGACCCCGTTGTCCCATACGCGGGCAAGATGGGGTTCAGCCCGTAGATCATCAGGTCGAACGGCGTGATGAAGTGCCGGCGTTGAGCCGCCGGCGCGGAGCTCGGACCGAGCGGCGGGAACGTGAGCTGCGTCGCCGACTGCGTCGACGCCCACAGATTGCTCACGCCGTCCGTGCGCAGCGTGAATCCATACGCGCCGGCGATCTTGATCGGCCCCGACGCGCTCTTGACCGTGAAACGGGCGGAGCCGTTCGACACCTGGTCGACGGTGAAGGCAGTCACCGAGGGCTTCTTCAGGTGCTTCGTGTTCGACCAGCGATACGTGAGCTTCTCTCCCTGCTTGAGCGGGAAGTAATCGGCGTCCGGCGGCGGGGCGACGGGTGTCTGGTTCGTACTCTGCAGGACGGACGTGGTCACCGCGCCGCCCGTGTGCAGGAACTCGACCTTCACGGGCCCGACGCCGTACACCCACCACACCGTCCGCACGCCTGAGCCGTATGGGTCGCCCAGCGCTCCGGCCTGCGTGACCTGCGTCTGCACCTTCGCCGCGGCGACCGGCGCCGAGAACGCAGGCACCGTGAGGGAGACCGTTCCGAGATAGGTCGAGGTGCTCGTGACGTCGTTCTGGAATCCGCCCGTCGACGTCCACGACGTTCCCTTCAACAACGGCTCGACGAGCGTCGGTTGGCGGGTCCCCCAGATGACGTCGTAGTACGTGCTGGCCAGGCTGTTGCCGCACTGGGTGACGGTTGCGCAGAGCACCGGGAAGTTCGCCGGAGGCTGGCCGCTGTTCCAGTCGAGCGTCACGAGGCCGCGCCCGGTGTCCTGAAAGACGACCTGCCCGGCGCTCGTCGGCGCGTCCGCGGCGTTGTTGTTCCCGTCAGTTGTCCACGCGAGCGTGAAGGACGCTGCCGTCTGATCCTTGACGGTCACGGTCTCACCGGTCGGCACCGTGTTGTAGACGCTGTCCGTCCACTGGTACGTCCACGTCGCATCCTTCGGGTGAGGCAACCAGTCGGCGGCGCTCGCCGGCGACACGAAAACGACCGCGAATGCGGCCGCCAGCGCGACGAGCACAACCCTTCCGCACCTCACGCGCTCAGCCTAGCCATGGAAACGCCGTCCGCAAGAGCGAACCGCGCATTACGCGCGGATGCGTTCACCCGTCGGGTCGAAGAGCGGCTCGGAACGGACCTCGGCCGGCACCCAGGTGCCGAAAATATCGACCTGGAGACGCGTCCCGGGATCGGCGTAGTCGCCGGGGACGTACGCGAAGGCGATGCTCGCGTGCACCGCGTAGCCGTAGCCGCCGCTCGTGACCCGCCCCACCGTTTTGCCGTCGCCGGCGCGCACGGGCTCCGAGCCGAGCGCGATCGAGCGCGGATCGTCGAGGACGAGGCAGACGAGCCTCTGCGCTGGGTCGGCGTCGAGCGCGTCGCGTCCGATGAACTCGCCCTTGTCGCGCTTCACGGCGAAGCCGAGTCCCGCCTCGTACGGGGTGGTCTCCGAGTTGAGATCGCTCCCCCACGCCCGGTAACCCTTCTCGAGCCGCAGTGCATCGATCGCGCGATAGCCGCCGGCGACGAGCCCGTGCGATGCGCCCGCGGTGACGAGCGTGTCCCACAGGCGAGCGCCGTACTCGGTCGGGCAGTAGAGCTCCCAGCCGAGCTCGCCGACATACGTGACGCGCGACGCGACAACCGGAACCGAGCCGACCGCCAGCTCGCGTGCGCTCATGTACGGGAAGTCGAGCGCCGTCTTCGTCAGCGGCTGTAACACGTCACGTGCGCGAGGACCCCACAGGCAGAGACACGCATACGTCGACGTCACGTCGTTCACGTAGACGGACCCGTCGCGCGGCGCGTGCTTCTCGATCCACGCACGATCGTGATTGCCGAATGCCGTGCCGGTCACGAGCATGAACCGGTCCTCGCTGCGGCGCAGCACCGAGAGGTCGGCCTCGATCCCGCCGCGCTTGTTCAGCAGCTGCGTGTAGACGAGCGTGCCGACCGGCCGGTCGATCTTGTTTGCGCACAGCTGCTCGAGGAGCTCGAGCGCGCCGGCACCAAGCACCTCCAGCTTCGAGAAGCTCGACTGGTCGAAGAGCGCCACCGCCTCGCGCGCAGCCTTCGCCTCCGCGCCGATCGCAGGCGACCAGTTCTCGCCCGCCCAGCCTCGCGGCCGCAACGACTCGTCGCCTGCGGCAGCGTTCGACTCGTACCAGTTGACGCGCTCCCAGCCGCCCTTCTCGCCGAAGGCGGCGCCGAGCTCGTGATGTCGCGTATACGCGGGCGACACACGCAGCGGTCGGCCCGCCTGCTTTTCCTCCGCCGGATACTTGATGTCGTAGTACTGCGAGAGCGCCTCGTACGAGCGCGCGAGGGTGTACTCCTGGCTGCGGTATTGCCGGCCGAAGCGCCGGACGTCGAGCGCCCAGACGTCCCACTCCGGGAGTCCGTCGACGATCCACTCGCCCATCACCTTGCCGATGCCGCCGGCGCCCGCAAGACCGTGCGCGCAGCCGCCCGCCGCAACCCAGAAGCCGGGAACATCCGTCTCGCCGAGCAGGAAGTCCGCGTCCGGTGTGAATGCCTCCGGCCCGTTGAAGAACTTCTTCACCTCCGCCGTCTCCATCACCGGCACACGCGTGATCGCATTCGTGAAGAGCTCCTCCATGCGATCCCACTCCTCGGGCAGCAGCTGCGCCTCGAAGCCGTCGGGGATTCCGTCCAGCGCCCACGGCGCAGGCTTCCGTTCGTAGCCGCCCATGACGAGCCCGCCCACCTCCGTGCGGAAGTAGATGAGGTTGTCCGGGTCGCGCAACGTCGGCAGGGGCTCGAGCGCAGGCGCGAACGGCTCGGTGATCAGGTACTGGTGCCCGTACGGGATGATCGGCAGGTCGACGCCGACCAGGCGCGCGATCTGCGGCGCGTACATGCCGGCCGCGTCGACGACGACCTCGCACTCGATGCGTCCCTTGTCGGTCACGACCGCGACCACGCGTCCGTCGCGCGTCTCGATCCCCGTGACGCTCGTGCGCACCTCGATCTGCGCACCGAGCCGCCGCGATGCGTCGGCGAGCGAGAACGTCAGCTGGCTCGGGTCGAGATATCCGTCATCGGGGATGTATGCGGCAGCCACGACGCCGTCCGTGCTCATCGGTGGAAAGAGCGCCTGCGCGTCCGCCGCCGAGACGATCTCCATCGGAAGCCCGAACGTCTTCGCCCACGAAGCCTGGCGGCGGATCTCCTCGAGCCTCGCCTCCGACGATGCGAGCCGCAGGCCGCCGAGCTGGTGCCAGCCCGGATCATTGCCCGTCAGCTCCTTCAGCTCTGCGTACAGCCCGACCGAGTACTGCATGAGCTTCGTCAGCGAGAGCGACGAGCGCAGCTGGCCGACGAGGCCCGCCGAGTGCCAGGTCGAGCCGTGCGTGAGCTGGTACTGCTCCACGAGGACGGAATCCGTCCAACCGAGCTTTGCGAGGTGGTAGAGGACGGAGCAGCCGATGACGCCGCCACCGATCACCACCGCTCGTGCGCGCTCCGGGATCACCGCGCCGAGTATCCCAGGTGGCCAGACCCGCGATAGCTGTACCGGTCACGCCCCGGGTCGTAGGATCACCCACCATGTCACTGGAAGCAGTGCTCGAGATCGTCCCGGAGCTTCGCGACGCGCGCAGTGTCGAAGATCTGTCGGGCGGGTTGACGAACACGAACTACAAGGTCGTGACCGACGAGGGTGCGTACGTCGTGCGGATCGCCGGCAAGGACACGGACCTACTCGGGATCGACCGGGAGAACGAGACACACAACACGATCGCTGCTGCCGAGACCGGCGTCGGCGCGCACGTCATCGCGTCTCTCCCCGAGCAGACAGCGCTCGTGCTCGAGTTCATCGAGGGCCGCCGGCTCCACGCCGACGACCTGCGCGCGGGCGACGTGCTTCCGGCGGTGGCGACCGCCTGCAAGCGGCTGCACGCCGGCCGCCCCTTTCTGCTCGACTTCGACATGTTCGAGCTCCAGCGCAGCTATCTCGCCATCGTTCGCGAGCGCGGCTTGCGCCTTCCCGACCGCTACCTCGAGTTCGCGCCGCAGGTGCAGGCGATGGAGCGGGCGATGCGCGTCCGTGCCGAGCCGACGGTCCCGTGCAACAACGACCTGCTCGCCGAGAACTTCATCGACACCGGAGCCATGCTCAGGCTGATCGACTACGAGTACTCCGGCAACAACGAGCCGTCGTTCGAGCTCGGGAACATCTGGAGCGAGTCGAATCTCTCGCCGGCGCAGCTCGAGCAGCTCGTCGGTCTCTACTACGGCGCGCCTCGGCAGAGCAAGGTCGCGCGTGCGCGCCTGTGGGGTGTGATCGCGAAGTACGGCTGGATGCTCTGGGCGTCGATCCAGGAGGGCGTGTCGGAGCTCGAGTTCGACTTCTGGTCGTGGGGCCTGGAGAAGTACGAGCGCGCGGCCGCCGAGCTCGACGGGCCCGACTTCGAGCGGCTGCTCGCCGACGTGCAGCGGGAAGACTGACGCAGAGAGGGGCGGCTCGCGCCGCCCCTCTCGCAGACACTCCTGAGCTCCGAAGCTACGTGCCCGAGAACTCGGTGTCGCCCGGAAGCAGGAACTGCTTCTGTTGCTGCGCCTCGAGCGCCAAGAGCTCCTCGTCCGTGCCCATGCGCACCGGGCCCTTGAACCACTTGCCCGCCGAGAGCACCCACCAGCCTCCGAAGAGGACGAACGCGCCGACGATCGTCACAGGCGCATAGTTGGCGAGGTTCCAGCTCCAGGCGGCGTTCCATGGGATCCCCCCGGGGCCTGTCGGGAGCATGAAGACGATCGAGATGAACGCGACCCAGACCATCGCGATCGGGTTGATCCATTTGTAGTGGTTGCCCAGGCTCCACGCGCCGTGCTGGAAGCCCGAGCCCTGGCGATAGCGAAGGAAGACCGGCAGGATGAACGCGATGTAGAGCCCGGTCGTCCCGACCGACGTCCCGACGTAGTAGCCGGCGAGGTTGTTCCACCACGTCGGCAGGAGCAGCAGGAAGCCGAGGGCACCCACCGCAAAGCACGCCCAGACCGGGACGCGATGGCGCGATACGGAGCGCCACAGCTGATGGCCGGGGACCGCGCGGTCGCGCGAGAACGCGAACAGCATCCGCGACCCCGACGTCAGGCACGCCGCCAGGCAGTAGAACTGCGCCAACACGACGATGAAGAGGAGCACCTCAGCCCAGTGCGTGCCCATCGACGTCTGCCAGATGTAGGTCGTGATGTACGTGAACTGCTCCTGCACAGCCTTCTGATCGGGGATCGCGAACGTGATCGCGGTGATCAGGATGAAGCCGGCGATCACCGAGACGACGACCGACCAGAGCATCCCGGTCGCCGCGGAGCGCGAAGCCTTGTGCGTCTCCTCAGCCATGTGGGCCGAGGCGTCGTAGCCGGTGAGCGTGTATTGGGCCATTCCGATCGACCCGATCGCGAACACCATCCAGAAGATGCCGCTGCCCCAGCTGTGGCCGGAGAACCCGGAGTTGTTGATCGTCTGCCCGAAGACGTAGCCGGCCGACTGATGGTGGTCTGGGACGATGATCAGCGCGAACACGATGATCAGGACGCCGACCACGTGCCAGTAGGCCGAGATCGCATTGATCATCGACGTGATCCTGACGTCGAAGACGTTCACCAGCGTGCCACAGATGAGAAACGCGGCGAAGAGATAGAAGATGTGGTGCCGGTCGTTCGGGTAGCTCCAGATCAGGTTGAAGAACGCCGTCGCGTAGATCGCGAGCCCGTATCCGACCGCGCCGATGATCCCGATCAACCCGATCAGGTTGAACCAGCCTGTGAACCAGCCCCAGGCTGGGCTTCCGAGCTTCGACGACCAGTAGTAGAGGCCGCCGGCCGTGGGATAGGCAGACGCGATCTCGGCCATCGAGAGAGCGACGAACGTCGTGAAGGTGCCGACGACGATCCAACCCCACTCGACCGAGACCGGGCCGCCCCACTGAAACGCGAGGTAATACGACGTCAGACAGCCGGCGAGGATCGAGATGATCGTGAAGCTGATCGCAAAGTTCCGGAACGCGCCCATCGCGCGCATCAATTCCTGCGCGTAGCCGAGCCGATGCAAGATCCTCTCGTCGTCCGTGAGATGGATCTCACTCACAGCGGGTCCTTCGCCGCTCATGCTGCTGTCCTCCCTCGTGGTTTATGAGCTCCGCAGCGTGACCGGCGCTGAGGATGCCGCCATATTCACGCGCGAACCGGACGTTCCTGTCAAGCGGTG
>Ga0265338_10007522_pt1 | contig 13480 bp, 9 predicted proteins | sample 42126metaG_FD_193579 | JGI IMG/M metagenome (GOLD analysis project Ga0265338, IMG submission 193579) | Rhizosphere microbial communities from Carex aquatilis grown in University of Washington, Seatle, WA, United States - 4-21-26 metaG | ecosystem: Host-associated > Plants > Roots > Rhizosphere >... | reverse complement strand
TCGCGATGTCCCGAAGGAGACTTTTTGAAAATAGCCCGGCGTTTTAACGCCGGGATTTGGTAGCACCAAAACAAGTCCCGCAGGGACGGTTGAACACAAACGCTTGTTCAGCCGTCCCTGCGGGACAGTGTTAATATGACTGACCCGATGCTAAAAAACTATTCAAAAGCCAATAAACACTTTGTTTTACAATTGTTTTAACCGTTTTTAGCGGTCAGCCTTCAATGTTCAGATATGGGCGTCAATGGGGTGTAAATAGTCGTTTTTGGCAACCGTTGGCAACCGGCTTTCAATTTCTCAACGCACCTTCGACCTACCGCTTGTCCCGCTGAAACCCAGACCACCCCCGACAGGACACAAATTGGTCATCGACTATATGTTACGCCAATGCGGCGACCGGCAACTTCGCGAATGGCTGACCCGGCGCAAGGCCGCATACCTTGAGACGACCTTCAAGACCTGGGACAGCGGCCTGCTGACCTATGCAGCCGCCCGGGACGCCGCCTGCTGGCAGTTGGACCGGCCCGAGACCGAAGTCTGGTCCCTCCTTGAAGGCATCGACTCGTGTGTAGATGACCTCGAGTCCACACGGATAAAATTGCCGATTTGACCCTACCCCGCTTTCCCCGCAGACTCATCCGCTAACGCGCATGGATAATCTTTCAAAGTTTGAAACTGACCTGTGGGAAGCCGCCGATAATTTGCGCGCCAATTCCAAACTCACCTCCAGCGATTATTTCATGCCCGTCCTGGGCATCATCTTTTTGCGCCACGCCGCCAACCGTTTCGACGCGGCCAGCCGGCAGATTGCCGACGATCAGGCCGCCGGGAAAATGCCCAAACGGAAGCTGCAGCCGGCCGACTATATCCGCCGGCGCGCGTTGTGGCTGCCTGAATCAGCCCGATACGATGGCATCATGGACAAGGCCACCACCGATGTCAGCGGCCTGCCCAAGCTTGTCAGCGACGCCATGACCGCCATCGAGGCCGATTTCACGCCGTTACAGGGTGTGCTGCCCAAGGATTACGGCATTTTTGAGCCTTCCGTGCTCGAAGATTTGATGCGCCTGTTCAACAGCGAACAGATCAAACACGCCACCGGTGACGTGTTCGGGCGCATCTACGAATACTTCCTCGCCAAATTTTCCATCCAGAAGGCGCACGACAACGGCGAATTTTTCACCCCGTCATCGCTGGTCCAGACCATCGTCAACGTCATCGAGCCGGACCATGGCACGGTGTTCGATCCCGCGTGCGGGTCCGGCGGCATGTTCGTCCAATCCAGCCATTTCGTTGAACACGCCGGCGGCGACACCGCCCGCAAGGTCGTTTTCTACGGGCAGGAAAAAAACCGCGACACCATCCGCATCGCCAAGATGAATCTCGCCGTCCACGGGCTGGAGGGCAAAATTGCCGAGGCCATCACCTACTACCAGGACGAACACAACCTCCACGGCAAGTGCGACTTCGTCATGGCCAATCCCCCGTTCAACGTGGACCTCGTGGATGCCGGCCGCATTGCCAAAGACCCGCGCCTGCCGTTCGGCCTGCCCGGCGTCAACAAGGGCAAAAAGGTCTCCAACGGCAATTACCTGTGGATTTCCTATTTCTGGAGCTATTTGAGCGACAAAGGACGCGCCGGATTCGTCATGTCCTCGCAGGCGTCCAGCGCCGGCAACGACGAAAAGGAAGTCCGCCGCAAGATCGTCGAGACCGGCGACGTGGACGTGATGATTTCCATTCGGAGCGGCTTTTTCTACACCCGCACCGTACCGTGCGAATTGTGGCACTTCGACCGCAACAAACCCGCCGACCGCAAGGACAAGGTCCTGATGCTGGACGCCCGGAGCATCGGCCAGTTGATGAAAGGCTCGCGCAAGGTCTATGAATTCACACCGGAACAGATGCAGAACCTGTCCGCCATCGTCTGGCTGTACCGCGGCCAGGGCGACCGCTTCATTGGCCTGGTCCAAAAATATCTGGAACGCACCCTGACCGAAGCCGCCACCATCGCAGCCAAAGTGGACCTATTCCGCACCGCGTACCACGAGCTGGTGGATAATTACGAGCCGATCCTGAAAAAACTCCCCAAGGATTCCACCGTGCCGCCGCTGCTCAAAGAGCGGGACGACACCGCCAAAGCGTGTTTTGCCGCGCTGGACAAATTGACTGCGCGGATTGCCAAAGAATGGAAAACACCGGGTGAGCCAAAGCTGGCCTCGCAAAGAAAATTGCTGGCCGGGCTCGGACAACTCGCCACCGCCTGCCGTGACGCCGTAAAGGACATTGACCTGTTGTTCAAGCTGGCCTCCCGCGTTGTGGATGCCATGGGTGAAGAGTTAATCCGCCTCACCAATGCGGCGGATGTGGCCGCCGCCCCAATCCGTCGCGCCGGTGATAAATTGATGAAGGAACTGGACGTCCCACGCCGGGAGCTGGTGAACCAGCTCAAGACTGTCGCATATTTCGAGCGCCAGGCCCACTGGCTGCTCTCGCGGTTTCCCGACGCCAAACTCGTGGCCGTGCCCGGCCTGGTGAAACTGGTGGACCTGAAGGATATTGAAGCCGCGGATTGGAGTCTCACACCTGGCCGTTATGTAGGCGTCGCCCCGGCGGAAGTGGACGATGATTTTGATTTCGAGCAGGCCATCAGCGACATCCACACTGAACTGGCGCTGCTTAACAAGGAGGCCGTTGGGTTGGCAAAGACGATTCAGCAGAAATTTGAAGAACTCGGCATATGACCATGCCATTCAAGAAACTGCGTCAAGTCGCACAAGTCCTGATGGGTACGTCCCCCAAGGGTCACACTTATAATAGTGTAGGCGAGGGACTCCCATTGTTGAACGGGCCGACCGAATTTGGGGAACGACATCCCGCATGCACCTCATTCACGAGTGCATCGGTCAAAGAATGCGAAGCTGGCGATTTGATATTCTGCGTTCGTGGTTCTACTACGGGCCGCATGAATTGGGCTGACAAAGTTTATTCCATAGGCCGAGGTGTCTGCGCAATTCGCGGCGAACAAGAACTCGACACGAAGTTCATTCGTTATTGCCTCGACTACAGGCTTCCCGCCCTTCTTCAACTTGCTGGAGGAGCGACATTCCCAAATCTCCCGCAAGACACAATCAAGGATTTTGACATTCCATATCCACCAAACAGGCGAGAAATCGCTGCCACGCTTTTCGCCTACGACGATTCAATTGAAAACAATCGCCGCCGGATGGAGTTGCTGGAGCAATCGGCGCGGCTACTGTACCAGGAATGGTTCGTCCGCTTCCGCTTTCCCGGCCACAAACACACCCACATCTCCAAAGGAATCCCGCAAGGCTGGGAACGAAAACCGCTGGCTGAACTTTGCCAGTCCATTGATTACGGTTACACGGCAAGTGCAGACTGGGAAGTAGACGGTCCAAAATTCCTTCGCATCACTGACATCGTGCCGGATCATATCGATTGGCCTGCCGTCCCGCAGTGCCCGATTGAAGACGACCGACTGGAAAAGTTCCGACTCCGTGAAGGCGACATCGTAATTGCTCGCACTGGCGCAACAGTAGGCTATGCAAAACGGTTGCACAAACGGCATCCCGAGGCGGTCTTCGCGTCATACCTTGTGCGTCTTCGGCTCAAACCGGAAGTGAACAACCTGATGGTTGGGATTTTCGTCGAATCGGCGGAATATAAGAGTTACATCCAATCACGCGTTGGTGGCGCAGCTCAACCTAACGCGAACGCAAAAGTTTTGGCTGGCGCGGAAATTCTTGTACCAACACCGCGCATTCAACATGAATTCCATGAGTTCGCCGAACCACTGATTGACCAGCGTGAAGTCTTGCAGATCCAAAACCAAAAACTCCGCGCCGCGCGGGACCTGCTGCTGCCGCGCCTGATGAGCGGAGAAATCGCAATCTAACCAAATAATCCTATGAGCCTACGCCAACAACTGATTGCTGATCGCGTTACCAACCTAGCCACCACCCTTGGAATACCCCAGGACCAAGCATTTGAAAGATTTGTCCATTCACTCGTAACCGGACAAAGCGTCCACTCGATGGACCTGCGGATTGGGTGGATGGCGCCCAGGACAAGCAAATTGATTTGATCACCATCGAGGAACAGGAAAATGAGGCGGATATTTACATCATTTCAGCCAAATTTACCGATGGTTTTTCGTCAAATGCCATCATTCAAATGCGCAACGGCCTTAACTGGGCTTTTACGCGCTCCAGAGCAGAAATTTCTTCGATAAGTAATGTCCCTTTTCGCGACAAAATCCTCGAAATTCGTTCGTTGAATTCCAGCATGGGCCCATCAAATGTCACGGTGCGTTGTTTCTTCGCCACCAATGGTGAGACGTCAAGCCTATCGGACGAATACAACCAAGAAGCGCGTCAAATCCTTGCCGAGTATAACAATGGCACTTTCGCTGATTTTACTTTTGAGACATTGGGTGCCGACGAACTCGTTGCGCTCCTGAATCGTAGCGAACGCCGGGAGCGAACAATTGATGCAGACATTCCCATTAAATACGATGCGAACACACCATCGTTTATTCGATACGACAGCGAAGACCTTAAGGGTATTATTTGCACCGCGAGTGCAAAAGATGTGGCAAAACTTGTAAATCAAGACACCGGAGGTGCACTGTTTGACTCCAATATCAGGCGTTTTTTAGGAAAAAACAAAGCAGTTAATGCGGATATTCTAAAGACTGCGGCTGACCAGAATTCGAGTCACCTTTTTTGGTTTCTCAATAATGGTATCACAATTGTTTGTGATAGCTGCGACCCGGTGACCGATCCGCCAAAAGTGAAGATAAAAAACCTCCAGATTGTCAACGGGTGCCAGACTGCAACCGCCCTTGCTCATGCGGCGAAGGACAGAACACTCCGCCGGGATACTCTTGTGCTGTTAAAAATATTTGAAACCAACGATCCGACTTTGGCATCGCGCATTGTTCTTACCACAAATAATCAGAATCGGATTAGCACGCGCGACCTGAAATCGAATGATGCCGTTCAACACGATATGCAAAGATGGTTTGAACGCTACAATTTGCTATACGAGCACAAGGTCAACCAGTTTGCTTCAGTCACATTGTTGCCCGGACAAAAAATTGTATCAAACGAAGAGGTTGGGCAGGCATACTTGGCGGTTGCTTTGAAAAAACCCGGTGATGCTCGGCGTCGCAAATACAAGGTTTGGACTGAGAATTACGCTGACATTTTCAGTGGAACCAACGCGGAACCACATATTCTTTGTCTCCTGATTTGTCAGGCAGCAAGTGTTTGGGGGAAGACGGCCCGTAGTGCTCCTCGCACAAGAGAGTTCCGCCGCAAGCTGATAAACAACGGAATTCTTCATATTGCCAGAATCGCAGCATTTCTTTGGCGCGGCACAGATTCCTTCAATCAGCCCCTCGCACAAATTCAAACGCAGATTTCAAATCTGCAAACATCACCAACATCACTGGATACTATTTTGGGGAGGGCACTCCAAAAACTGGAAAGATTGATCAACGCAAATCCAGATTTGAAAAACGACGTGGATGCGGCCCTGAAATCCGCCATCCTTGAAACGGCAATTACACGTTCATTAAACGCATCGCCGCGGCGGCGCCGAGCCGGGACATCCTGAACAAAAATGAAGGGGTAGGCTACAGATAATCGCCGACATCAACGCCAAAACTGACCGCTTCAGGCCTTATTCGCGGGAAGATTGCGGTTTGAACCAGAAACACTTATCTTGAGCCATGCTATTTGACCGGCAAAAATGCCTCCTGGCGCTGGTGGATTCCTTGGGCGGAGACGTGGGAGCCTTGGATTTCCAAAAGCTCCTGTTCCTGTATTGCCGCGAGGTGGAAACGACGCCAAGTTACGAATTTGTCCCCTACCGTTTCGGCGGTTTTTCGTTCACGTCCTACGCCGACAAACGCCGTTTGATCGAGCAGGATTTGCTCGCCGATGAGGAACGTTGCTGGAAGCTGACGCCCGCCGGGCGCCGGGTCGCCACCGTCGCGCCCATGGTGCGCGTGCGCATGGATCAATTTGCCAAGCGCCATGCCAAATTGCGCGGCGATGCGCTGGTAGCCGAGGCTTACCGCCGTCACCCGTTCCATGCCATCCGCAGTGAGATGGCCGGACGCGTGCTCGCTGGCGAAGCCCCCGCACTAGCCGCGATTCAGGCAGCACGGCCGCCGGCAGGTGTGCCGGGGGTATGTACCATCGGCTACGAAGGCAGCAGCCTGGAAGGTTATTTGAACCGGTTGTTGCAGGCGGGCGTTACGCTGCTGTGCGATGTGCGGCGCAATCCGTTGAGCCGGAAATATGGTTTTTCCAAAACCACGCTGTCCAAGGCCTGCGAGGGCGTCGGCATCCGGTATGAGCATTTGCCAGAGCTGGGCATCGCCTCCGATGAACGGCAGGAATTGAACACCCAGGCGGATTACGACGCGCTTTTTGCCGCCTACAAAAAGGAAAACCTGCCCCGGCAGACCGAAGCCTTGAAAAAAATCGGGGCTTGGGTGCAGGCCGGCCAGCGGGTGGCGCTGACGTGTTTTGAAAAGTTGCCCGAACAATGCCATCGGCATTGCGTGGCGGAGGCGCTGGCGCGGACGTTTGGCCGTAAATTCGCCCCGCAGCATTTGTAATGGGAACAGGGAACAAATATGCCGCGCGAACGCCTGCTGATAACGGTCAAAACCTACCCGACCCTGTCGCGCAAGCACGGTGAGACGGTCTGCACCGCCGCCGTCCGCCCTGACGGCTCCTGGGTGCGCCTCTACCCGATTCCCTTCCGGCTGATGGACTACCGGGACCGGTATGCCAAATTTGACTGGATCGAAACCACGCTCGCCAAAAGCAGCCGCGATACCCGGCCGGAAACTTTCCACCCCGTTGACGTCTCGGATATTACCCACCTTGGGCACTTGGGCACGGACGATGACTGGCGCGAGCGCCGGCAAATCATCCTCAAGCAAGGAAAGGTTCACAACCGGCTTGGCCCGCTCATTGATGCCGCCCACGCCAACCAGTGTTCCCTGGCCGTCTTCAAGCCGACCAAAATTCTCGACTTCTCCTGGCAGACGGATGACCGCGATTGGGACGAACTCAAGGTGCAGGAGATGCGCAACCGGGCCGATCAGGGCGAACTGTTCGCAGGCGACGACTGGCGGAAGACGTTTCAGCTCATCCCCAAACTCCCATGGAAGTTTTATTACAAGTTTTTGGACGCCGACGGCCGGGAAAGTGAAATGACCGTGCTCGACTGGGAGGCCGGCCAGCTTTACTGGAGCTGCATGAAGCAGGAGAATGGACTCCAAAGCCTTGCTCTGGCCAAGGTGCGCCAGAAATACATCGATGAATTCAGTAAAAAGGACCTCCACTTTTTCTTGGGCACGACCAAGGAATATCACGAATGGGCCACCAATCCCTGGCTCATCGTTGGTGTTTTTCCCGTGCCGCCCGAAACCCAGCCTCCGCTTTTTTAATCGGCCATGATCACCGACATCAATAGCGAAGACCGGCTGGTCCAAAAAACCTTTGCCGACCATTTGCAGGATGTCCTTGGCTGGGAAAGTATTTACGCCCACAACGACGAGACGTTCGGACCGGCCGGCACGCTGGGCCGCACCAGCGAGCGTGATGTCATCCTGGTTCGTGACCTCCACGCCGCGCTCAAACGCCTGAACCCCACCTTGCCGGAATCCGCCATAAAGCACGCTATCGAGCAAATGACGCGTGTGGATTTCGCCCGCTCACTCGTCCAGCACAATCGCGAGTTCTACGGTTTCATCCGCAGCGGCGTGCCGGTCGAGTGGCGAAATGCCCAGGGCGAGACCGAGTACGCACGCGCCCAGGTGATTGATTTTAAGAACCGCACCGGCCCGGATGGCAAGCCATACAACCGTTTCCTGGCCGTCCGCGAGTTGAAGATTCAGGGCCTTCGCGTGCCGCATTACAATCGCCGCGCCGACCTCGTCTGCTTCATCAACGGCATTCCGCTGGTGTTCATCGAATTGAAGGCAGTCTATCTCAACATGCGGGCGGGATACGACAACAACCTCACGGACTACTTGAGCGAGACGAGCATCAATCATGCGTTCCATCACAACGCCTTTCTCGTCGTCAGCAATGGCGACCACGCCCGCTACGGTTCCATTACCAGCAAATGGGAGCATTTCGTCGAATGGAAACGTAACGACGAGAAGGAAAAGGGCCGCGTCGAAGCCCAGGTCTTGCTCGACGGCATGCTCGCCAAGGATCGGCTGCTCGACCTGGTCGAGAATTTCATCCTGTTCGATGACAGCCGCACCGGCGGTACGCGCAAGATTGTCGCCCGCAACCATCAGGTGCTCGGCGTCAACAAGGCGGTCGCCTCGGTTGAATACCAGGAAGAACTGAAACGGCAGTTCCCGCCCGAACGCCGCCTGCAATTCCGTGTCCCCAAGGAATTGCCCGAACCGCCGGAGGCAGCCAAAGAAACATTGGCAATGTTGCCTGCCGCCGACGTGCCGGAAACCACGCGCCACAAGGAACCTGCACTTCCGTTGGTGGAACGCGCCCATCCCGACCTGGGACGGCTCGGCGTGTTCTGGCACACCCAGGGCAGCGGCAAGTCATATTCCATGGTCATGTTCTCGGAAAAGGTCCGGCGCGAGGTTCCCGGCAACTTCACGTTCGTCATCATGACCGACCGTGAAGACCTGGACGACCAGATATGGCGCACGTTCGTCGGCTGCGGCATCGTGGATCCCAAGACCACGCCCCGCGCCAGCAGCGGCAAGGAGTTGAAGGAATTCCTGAAAGGCAATCACCGCTTCATCTTCACGATGATTCACAAGTTCAACCAGCCGGTTGATCCCCGCAACCCGTACAGCCTGCGCGACGACATCATCGTCATTTCCGATGAAGCGCATCGCACGCAGGCCGGCAAGTTTGCCCGTAACATGCGTCTGGCCCTGCCCAACGCCGCTTTCCTTGGTTTCACCGGCACGCCGTTGTTCAAGTATGACGAGCTCACGCGGCGCATTTTCGGCGATTACGTATCGCGCTACGATTTCAAGCGGTCGGAAGAAGACAATTCCACCTGCAAACTGGTTTACGCCAACCGTGGAGAAAAACTCGGCATCACCTGCCTGGAATTGAACGACCGGATCGCCGCCAAGATTGAAGAGGCCGAACTGGAACCCGACCAGATCGCGCTGCTCGAAAAGCTGCTGGGCAAGGATTACGAAATCATCACCGCGCCCGACCGACTGGACAAGCTCGCCGACGATTTCGTCGAGCATTGCACTGCACGCTGGGAATGCGGCAAATCCATGCTGGTCTGCATCGATAAAATCACCTGCGCCCGCATGTTCCAGCGCATCAAGCCGCGCTGGGATGCCAAACTCGCCTCAATCAAGACGATGATTTCAGCCAAGGTGGCCGCTTTGGCAGACGCCACCAACGACGACGAAAGGGAAAAGTTCTCCAAGGAACTTGCGCAGTTGAACGGGCGGGCAGATTGGATGGAGAGCACCATCATTGAAATCGTCATCAGCGAGGCACAAAATGAAGTCCGTGACTTCGCCAAATGGGATTTTGACATCATTCCGCATCGCGTGGTGATGAAAAATGGCTTTGAGACGCCGGACGGCAGGCGGATGATCGTTGAAGATGCCTTCAAGGAGCCCAAGCATCCGTTCCGCGTCGCCATCGTGTGCGCCATGTGGCTGACCGGCTTCGATGTCGAATGCCTGCAAACGCTCTACATCGACAAACCCATGCGGGCGCACACCCTCATGCAGGCCATCGCCCGAGCCAACCGCATCTATCCCGGCAAGTCAGAGGGCGTCATCGTGGATTACAACGGCGTGTTGAAAGGCTTGCGCGAGGCACTGGCCCAGTACGCGCTGGGAGATGATGACGGCGGCAACGGCGGCAATGGCGATCCCGCCATACCGCTGGAAGAATATGTCCCGGCGCTCGTCCAAGCCATTGAATCAGCCGAAAAACATCTTCGCGACCTTGGTTTTGAACCAAACCGACTCACCGGGGCGACCGGTTTTGAACGTATCGAGGCGTTGCGCGATGCCGTGGACGCGCTCTACACCACGGACGAGGCCAAACGCCGGTTCGAGATCATGGTTCGGGAAATCTTTTCGCGCATGAAGGCTCTCATTTTGGAGCCGTCCATCCATCCTTACTACGTTCGCCATGACAACCTTGAGGCCATTTATAAAAAGCTTGAAGAAAGGCGCGACACCGCCGACGTGACCGCGGTTTTGAAGCAGCTTCATCTGATCGTGAATGATGCCATCCGCACCCAGGGCGCCGGGCAGGACCACGCCGAGGGCATCACGGTGGATTTGAGTAAAATCGACTTTGAACGACTGCGGGACGAATTCACCAAAACACGCCGCAAGCGCATCGCGCTACAGGATATGCGCGAACTGGTGGAAAAACGGCTGGCGGCCATGCTCGCCCAAAATCCGCAGCGGATGGACTACTACAAAAAATATCAGGGCATCGTTGCGGATTACAACCGGGAGAAAGACCGTGCCACCGTCGAAGCAACCTTCGCGCTGGTCGCGAAACTTTACTCCGACCTGGACGCCGAATCCCAGCGTCATGTCCGCGAAGGATTGACCGAGGATGAACTGGCGCTGTTCGACCAGCTTCAAAAAGACAACTTATCCCAAACCGACCGCGAGAAATTGAAACAGGCCAGCAAAAATTTGCTGGCAACGTTACAGGAAAAGCTCCGGACCATGCCCAACTGGTTCCGCAATACAACCACGCAAGCCGACGTGCAGATTTGCATCCTGGATAATCTTTATGCCTCGCTGCCGCGTCCGCCGTTCACCGAGCAGGACGCCGAGGCCCTTGCCAGCCGCATCTACGACTACGTCTGGCAGCGCAGCAACGCAGGCCTACCCTTCGCCCACGCCGCCAATAATTAACCAATCCGACCTCCTGGCGCCGCTCATCTCACCAGCACTTGCCCGCTCGACCAAGGGGGTCCCCGCTTTACCGCTTACTCACAGAGCGCGGTGGCGACGAACACCTTCAAATGCGCGTGGAAACTCAGCATGGCGCGGGCGCGTTGAGGGCTTGGAGCAGTCGCGTCGCCAGTTCGATCTGACCGGCCGAGCTCAGGCGCACCCGGGCATTGCCGGAAAGCTCAACGACCAGTTCGGCTGGCGCCGGCACGCTGGCCAATTCAACCTGGACGAACCCGGGCGAAGCTTTGCCTTTGGTCCGGCGATGGCGCCAACCGCAAAAAGTCGTGTAGTTAAGGCCCTGTTGGCGGGCAAAGGCGACGCAGGACAATCCGCTCCGATCAAACGCCGCCAGGAATTTCGAACGTCTCGAAGGGGTAATTCGTCTGGATCGCTTCATTGCCCCCGTTCTTATCACGCCGGCCGGGTGCGCAACAGGGGGTCCCCGCTTTACCGCTTACACCACAGAAAGTCGTGTAGTTGATGCACTGTTGGCGGGCAAAGGCGGCGGCGGACAATCCGCTCCGGTCAAACGCCGCCAGGAGTTTCGAACGCCTCGAAGGGGTAATTCGTCTGGATCGCTTCATTGCCCACGTTCTTACCACGCCCCTCGTGCGGGCAACAGGGGGTCCCCGCTTTACCGCTTACGCAGTGTTTAGTTCACTTTCTATTCACCGGCAGTGGAAAGCCCATGTTGACTGTCGGATGAAAGTGCTCTTGGACAGGAAAGGGACAAGGCGGTGGATTGTGTATCCACGTATAATTCCAATCGTATTGCGACTGAGGTTTCACGGTGACATGTTCAATCTGTTCAGGACAAAATCCCGCATACCAAACCACCCGCCATTGAAGATTCAGTCCATGCAGGTAAATCAGACCGTCATCACGGAGTGGCGCAGCTTCCCAACCAAAGTCGCCTATCTTGATTTCTGCACCATGCGCTTTCCTGATAGCCGCCTCGTCAGTCGGCGTAGTCAGCACGCGGTAAATGCGAGTGTATTTCTCCTTATACTCGCGCCGCTGACGTGCATTTTTGCGCCAACGGCGACGGTGGAAGAGACCTATAATGGTGATACATGCAATCCCCGAAAGAACTCCAGTTCCTATTCCCGTCCAAACTCCGAAATGAATTGCGATGACCTGCCCGATTAAAAGTGGGACCGAGACTATGAACATGAGAGTAAGCAGATCAAATATCGTCATAGCAGTAGTGAGTTGCTCTAAAATTGACACGAAACCTTTTAGTTAGGCTTGCCAGTGAAAGAAGTTGAAATTTCATTTCCCAACCAATCCAATGGGTTCTGACCGGTTAACAAATCAAACCCAGACGATAGACCACTTGAAATGAACGCCGCTGACGCGCCTCCACTTGTGGGAGTTGGGCCTGTTCCTGCCCAATTCCAACGATCAGCCAAATAAGGCAAAGTCGTGTCGCGTTTAAACCCATAACCTTTATCAGCGGTAAATGGATTCCATGTCTCTGGCACTGTACTCAACCTAGGGCTAACGGTGTCTGCGATATATCGTCCACCACCAAATCCACCGAGAAGAAAACCACCAGACGCGTCTCCGACGTCAAAGGCAACATTTTGCCAATTGCCAGCATTTGCATTTTTATAAACATCTGCAAGAGTAGTAAGGCCTCCAACTACTGCGCTGGCCCCTAATGCCGTTGTCACAGTCGCAGTCGCGACGGCCTCTGACAGACCACACGCAACAAGGCTAGACACGGCAACTGGCGCAGCGAGGGTAGCGATGCCGGCTGTGCCTATGCCAAATCCGACACCGGCGATGCCGTAATTCACTATCTCAATATTGTTAATTATATTGTCCACTCGCTCTTGAGAGCCAGGCCCTTGAAAGTAAAAAGCTAATCCTGGGTTGAAAGCGTCCAATCCAAACGGATCAAGATAGCTGACTGGGTTTCCGTTTGCGTAGGCGTAGAAGTTCAGTCCACCACCGAAGCCAAGCGGATCAGGATTTTGGAATCGGCAAATATACGGATTGTAGTAACGTGCCCTGTGTATTGCACGCCCGCCGACGCGGGAGCAGCGACTTTCAGCCCTCATGCGGCGGCGTCCCGCCCGCCGCGTCCTGGCAACGGCGCAAGCGACACGCCCGCGAACACCCCGCCGCGTCATCGTGGCGGAACGGTCAAAAACCGGCTGTGTCCAGCACGTCAGCACCGGCGCATTTTGACCGAGAACGGGAACGGCTAAAAGGAAAACCTTACGGCTCCGCCGCGTCGCCCCGTTCGCGCGGGTGGCAGCGGGCCAGCGTTTTGCGCAGGTCTTCGATGTTGAGCTTGACGTAATGCTGGAGCGTGTCGAGCGTCTCATGCCCCAGCAGGTCTTTGACGTGATAGAGGTTGGCTCCGCCCCGGATCAACTCGGTGGCGCAACTGCGCCGGAAGGTGTGCGGCGTGACGGCCACGGTCTCGGCGGGCACGCGCCCGGCATGGATGTGAACCTGGCGCAGCAGCGTATGGTAGGG
>Ga0265338_10007521_pt1 | contig 13481 bp, 12 predicted proteins | sample 42126metaG_FD_193579 | JGI IMG/M metagenome (GOLD analysis project Ga0265338, IMG submission 193579) | Rhizosphere microbial communities from Carex aquatilis grown in University of Washington, Seatle, WA, United States - 4-21-26 metaG | ecosystem: Host-associated > Plants > Roots > Rhizosphere... | reverse complement strand
CCGACCGGCGCGCAGATGCTGGGCAGCAGATCGCGGTCGGGCGACCTGACTCGCTGTTTTGGGCCTAATCGATGGTGCGCAAAAAGTATAAAGTCGCGGGCGGCCGCGACCCTTCGCTCAAGGTGGGCGTCCGTGAGATCGCCAAGAGCGCCGGCGTTGCGCCGATGACTGTATCGCGGGTCCTCTCCAACCCGCAGATGGTCAAGCCAGAAACGCGAGCGCGCGTGCAGGAAGCGATCGACAAAGTCGGCTTCGTTCCAAACAGGCTCGCGTCCAGCATCCGCGGAAACGGCCGGATCATCGGCACCGTTGTCCCCACGCTCATTAACTCCGGGATTGCCGAGCAGGTTCAGGGGATGTCCGACGAATGCCAAAGCTCTGGCTATTCGATGATGCTCGTGCAGGGGGAATTCACTGCCGAGGCTGAGGAGGCGGCAATCCGCACCATCCTAGGCTGGCGCCCCGCAGGTCTCATTCTCCAGAGCTTCGTACAGAGTCCGGCAGCGCGAGCATTGATTTTGTCGAACATGGTTCCAATCGTCGAGATCTCCGAGGTCAGAGGCAACACGCCGCTCGGGGCAGCGGTTGGTATCTCGAACTTCGACGCGGCGTTCGCGATGACGACCCACCTAGCCGCCAAGGGCTACCGCCACATCGGCTTCGTTTCGATGCCAGTGCATGGCAACGACCGTCTGCAGCAGCGTCGTGCCGGCTACAAGGCGGCCATCGCACAGCTGGGCATCAAAGTCAGCGCCGACATGGAAGTGCAGGTGCCGATTTCGGCGCGTGGTGGTGCCGACGCGTTGATCAGCCTGACCGATCGGTGGCCCGAAATCGACGTGATCTTCTTTTCGTCCGATTCACTGGCCGTCGGCGCCATTCAGGAGTGTCACCGGCGGAGTTGGAAGATCCCGAGACGCATCGGAATTGCCGGCTATGGCGACCTCGAATTTGCCGCGCAGCTCTTTCCGACGCTCACCACGGTGCGTGTCGACCGCTACCAAATGGGCCGCGAGGCTGTCCGCCATCTGGTCGCTCGCCTGACCGGAAAGACGGATATGCCGACCATCACATCGCTCGGCTTCCAAATCATCGACCGGCAGAGCGCCTAGCGCTGTACGCTCAGGATCAGCCTCTGGCCGCAAGGGCATCGCGCACGCGAGCGAGTTCCTCGAGCCGCATGAAGTCGTAGGCATAGAAGTCGAACGCTTTCACCTCGGGCCGGCGCAGCCGGCGGAGTTTCTCGGTGAGATTATCGGTGCTTTCGCAATCGGGGAAGGTGGGACGTAAAGCTACGCGCAGCGGTACCGCCGACACCATCCGCCGCAAATAGTCGTCGACGTCGCGTCCGACAACTGCAGGGTCGACGCCATAGCCGAGCACCTGCATTTCGTCACTTACATTGGCGATCGCAGGCGGATTGATTCCCAGGCGCCACGACTCATCCGATGCGAAGTCATCAGTTCCCGGCATCCGCATCGCGCCTGCAGGGTCGTTGAAGATGAAGCGAGTCGATCGCGCCTTCAGCGTATCGTGAATAGTGCCCGCAAGGTCGGTGACAACTGCCTCGCGGCTTGCAAGGAACGATGACAGTGCCCCATTCCACAGCGTGGCGACATGTTCACGCGTGTCGGGCTCGGGGTCGAACGATGCGACGCTGGTGAACACACGCTCGAGCCGCTCACGCACACGGACGAGCAGCAACTCGACGTCCACCTCGTGGGCTGCTGCACGGTCGCAGCAATACTTGCAAAAGCAGAGACCCAGCAGCAGGCGATCAACTGGCCCGATGCGCAGGAAATAGCGCTCATGGTGATAGCCGTGCTCAAGCGGCAGGTAGTGCAACCCCTCGCCATTCAATGCATCGACGCCGCTATCCGCGATCGCAGCGGCGACCGCGAGGCAATACGCAATGGCTGCCGGATTGGCTGGACAGAGCGATGTCAGCTGTGGGTCGCCGAAGATGTTGCGCGTGACCGCATGTGGATTGCGCCGTCCGAGCGACGTGTTGTGGAGGAACACTGTCCAGGCAATGGTGTCGAGGCCCCGTTCATGAGCGGCGTCCCGGACCTGATCGAAGGGCGCGCCGCGCACTGAGCGGATCGGCCGGACAGCGGAGAAGCGGGTTTCGTCGAAGCCGAAGAAGGCCGCTCCGTCCTCCTGAAACTTTACCCTGGCGCGCGGATTGTGCGGCAGGAGATCGCGACCATCGTGGTAAAGGCTCGCCAATGAGACGCCGTTCATGCCGGCGGCCGCGATCCGGTCAAGCGCCGCCTCAGGGCCTTCGTCGACCATGTCCGCGGGAAAGGCGAACAACGTCAGGTCAGTCATCGTGGTGTCCTTCCGCGATCCGGGCGAGCTTGCCGTTGGCGACCATGAAGCCGCCATCGACCGCGAGCTCGGCGCCGGTGATCCATCCTGCTTCGTCGGACGCAAGAAAGACGACGGCGCTTGCGACGTCCGCCGGAGTTCCGAGCCGACCGATGGGGTAGAACGGCTCGAGATCGTCGAAGATCTGCGGCCTGAGCCGTGCCCGCTCGGCCCATGCGGGCGTGACGACGGTCCCAAGCACGATGGCATTGGCGCGGACGCCATCATGACCATGGCGGGCGGCGACGCTTCGGGTGAGGCTCATAAGGCCGGCCTTTGCCGCGCTGTAGCCATCATGGCCACTGAACCGCACGCCGTTCACCGAAGCGATATTGACGATCGCTCCGTGCTTTGCGGCGATCATCGCCGGGAGCACGGCACGCGTGCACACGAAGGCGGTCGTCAGCGTACCGCGCAGCGAGCGCGCCCATTGCTCATCGCTCGTATCGAGCGTTGCTTCGCCTGCCCCATCCCAGGCGTCGTTGACGAGCACGTCTACGGCGCCGAGCGTCGCTTCGATTCTCTCAATCGCCTCGGCGACCGCCGCTCCATCGGCCGCGTCGGCAACGATCCCCACGGTACCCGGCTCCGCTCGTGGCGCTACGTCCAACGTAGCAACTTTCGCGCCCTCGGCTTTGAACCGGCGTGCGATCTCCAGACCGATACCGGATGCTCCGCCAGTCACCAGCGCGACCTTGCCCTCGAGGCGACCGTCGCTCACTTGACGCTCCCCGCGGCCAACCCTTTGACCAGCCAGCGCTCCATGTAAACGAAGGCGATGATCACCGGGATCGCACCCATCGCAGCAGTCGCGAACAAGTAGGTCCACTCTTTGTCGAACTGTCCGAAGAACTGGTAGAGCCCAATGCTGAGCGGGGTCAGCTCTGTGTCGTCCAGCACGGTGAGAGCAAGCGTAAATTCGTTCCAGGCCTGGGCGAAAAGGAACAGCCCTGCGGTCGCGATGCCCGGCCCGCCAAGCGGTACGACGATGCTGACCAGCGTGCGGAACCGCGAGGCGCCGTCGACCGCGGCCGCTTCCTCGATCTCGAGCGGGATCGACTCGAATACATCGCTCAAGATCAGCACGGCGAACGCGACGGTGAACGCGACGTTGACGGCGATGACGGCGCCGAGATTGTTGAGCAGCCCGAACTGCCTGAACTCCTGATAGATGCCCACAATCAACATCGCCGGCGACAACATTTGTGTCACGAGCAACAGCAGCATCACTGCTGGCTTGAAGCCGAACCGGATGCGGGCGAGGGCGTGCGCGGCCGGGATCGAGACGAGGAGCCCAAGGACGACAGCTCCGCTCGCAATGATCAGCGAGTTGCGGAAGTAGGTCGGCAGCGGATAGCTGGTCCAGGGGATGACAAAGTTCGAGATGTCGAGCGCGCGTGGCACCACGTGTGGCGGCGGCGAGAAGAGCTCCGTCCGCGGCATGAACGCCACGAATATCATGATTGCATACGGCGCGAGAATGCCGATCGCCAGTATATAACCGAGCACCGCGGCGACGCGGCTGACCGGCTTGCGGCCGGCGTGATGACGTGGCGCGGAACGTGCGAGGTTCATAGTCATGCGTTGCCGCCCGAGCGCCGCAGCGTGATCCAGTAGAGCGAGCCCAGCACCATCAGCACCACTAGCCCCGCCGTGCCGAGCGCGGCGGCCTTGGCGGTCTGGTCGTTCGCGAAGGCCAGCTTGTACATATACGTGATCAGGGTCTGGGTGTCGTTGACCGGGCCGCCTTTGGTCATCAGCCAGATGATTGGGAAGGAGTTGAACGCATAAATCGCGTTGAGCAGCGACGCGAGGCCGATGAACGGTCGCAGCAATGGCAGCGTGATCGCCCAAAAGCGGCGCAGCACGCCGGCGCCGTCGATCGCCGCGGCCTCGTAAAGGTCCTGCGGGATGCCCTGCAGGCCCGAGAGCACGACATAGGTCGCGAACGGTACCGAGACGAAGATGCCGACCATAATAAGGACCGGCATTGCGCTCCAGCCCTGGCCGAGGAAGGGAACCTGCTGCTGCAGGATGCCGAGATTCATTCCAAGCACATTGATGGTGCCGAGGCGCGAATCGAAAATCCAGGCGAACACCAGCGAGGTGATGATTAGGGAGGTCGCCCACGGGATCACAAGGATCCAGCGCACGAGCCGACGGCCAGGGAATGCCTCGTTGAGGACGAGCGCAGCACAGATCGAGACGAGCATCGTGCCGACGACGATGCCGACGGTCCAGGTGATGGTGTTGCGGATGACCATGGGCAACGCGGGGTCGACGAGGATGGCGTCGTAGTTGGCCCAACCGGCCCAGCCCTTATAGAGACCGCTGAAGCTCAGCCTCGAGAAGCTGCTCACGATCATCGACCCTAGCGGATAGACCACAAAGCCCACCACGAGGGCGATGACCGGCGCGGTCCACGCAAGGAGCGTTAGGCGCTGGCTTGATCGATCCACGGAAAACTCTCCACTTGCGCCGGCCCATCCGGGTCGGCGCAAGCTACGCTGAACTTTAGCTTGTTGGGAGCGCGTCGATCTGGGACTGTGCCGAATTTAGCCCGTCCTGCACCGAAGTACGGCCTAGCAGGATACTCTGGACGGTCTGCGACATGATCGTCACGACCTGAGCCCACCGCGTGTCGCCACTAGGGTAGAGCTTCGCCGACTGCAGGTTATCAAGGAACACCGCCATGTTTGGCGCAGCCTTGCGATAGGCATCGGCTGCTGACTTTGTCACCGGCAGGAAGCCGTCCGCGACTAACCACGGCACGTAGTTGTCTGGCTGAAAGATGAAGGAGGCGAGGTCGGCGCTCGCCTTGTTCTTGTCAGCATCGCGCTGGTCGAAGGCAAGGAAATAGTCGGTTACGGCGACGGCGAACGGTTTCACGCTGGCGAGGTGCGGTAACGCGCCAACCGCATATTTGAGATTGGGTACGTTCTTTTGAAGGGTCGTTACGAAGAAGTTGCCGGTTGGCAAGATCGCGGTCTGGCCTGCCTGGAATCGCTCCTCCTGCTTGCCGCGATCCGCGGTGACATCCTGTTCCAAGAGCTTCTTGTCGTAGAGGTCTTTGAGATACGTCATGGCGGCGACGCTCTCTTTGCTGTTTATTAAGTACTTGCCCTTGTCATCGATCCACGCTCCGCCCTCACCGAACAGGTAGTATGAATAGGATGGAGCGATGTCATCGGTGGTCGATACAAAGCCGAGCGGCGTGATGCCCGGCTTCGATTTCTGAATAGCGACAAGTGCCGCGGTAAGGTCATCGAAGGTCCCGGGCCGCCCGGTGATTCCGGCGGCAGTGAGCAAGTCAGTGTTGAAGAAAATGCCCCGTACCGAGGCGAGGTCCGGAACGGCATAGCCTTGCCCGGGAGCGAGGAAGACGGGAATGATGTCGTCCTGTAGCGACTGGGGCACCCAGTCCTTGATCGGCCGCAACAGGTTGTCAGAGACGTACTTGCCGAAAGTATACTCCATCGCCAAGCCGGGCCCTTGGCCGGATTTAGCGGCGGTACCAATTTTCTGGTCGTAGCTATCCCACGGCGCGCTTTGGTAGCTAACCGTGTCCCCCGGGTTCGCCTTTTGGAAGTTGGCAACCATGGTCTGCATGGACGCCGGGGTCGAGGCGCTGTAAGGGCCCATAAAGAAGGTAATGTCCGCCGCGTGGCCGACGCCGGCAGTCAGGGCGAGCACACTCGCGGTGGAGACGGCCAACAGCGCCGTTCGCAACAGGGCGCCGGTGCGCGCCAAGGGAAGCATACCGATCCCGTGGCGACTTACTCTGTCTTCCTCTTTCGACATGATTCCCCCTCCAGAGGTCGTGGCAACGGTGCCACGCCCGAAATTTGATACCGGTATCAGCCGCGAGTCAAGGCAATCCTATTTGGTCAGCTTCTGTAGTCTCTTGGCCATCATTCCCGAAGGTAACGCAACGATCAGCGCTCGCCGCCGCGCCCAAGAGCAGCAGTTGTCCTGAGCGGCTGGTAACGGTATCAGTTGAGACTGGTATTGGTTGAGAGACGCGCTAGGGGCCGGCAAAATCGGGCTGACTCATCGGGAAGGCCAAAGGTCATGAATACCCACTCCACCCTGTTCACCGGCGGCTTCGTTATCGATGGCCTAGGGAACGCGCCGGTTCGAGGCGACGTGCTGGTCATCGGCGATCGCATCGCCGGCATCTTCAGGGGCGTCCGTCGACCGGCCGCGGATCGCGTAATCCCTATCGATGGCCTCGCAATCGCGCCCGGTTTCATCGATATGCACACGCACTCGGACCTCCAGGTACTGGTCAACCCCGACCACACTTCAAAGCTGAGCCAGGGCGTCACCACCGAAGTGTTGGGGCAGGACGGTCTGAGCTACGCCCCGATCGACGCCGCAACGCTGCGCGAGCTGCGCAGCCAGCTTAAGGGGTGGAACGACGATCCACCCGACTTTAACTGGAACTGGCGCACGGTCGCCGAGTACCTCAGCCGCCTGGACGGTAATGTCGCGGTCAACTGCGCCTACCTCGTGCCGCACGGAAATTTGCGCATGCTGGTGATGGGCAATGCGCCGCGACTGGCCACACCCGCCGAGCTAGACCAAATGAAGGCGCTGCTCCGGCGGGCGCTCGAAGAGGGCGGGATCGGCCTTTCGACCGGCCTCACCTATGTTCCAGCGATGTACGCGGACACGGAAGAACTCGTCGAACTTTGCTCAGTGGTGGCGGAGTATGGCGGCTTCTATTGTCCTCATCACCGTAACTACGGTGCAGACGCAATCGGCGGCTACGCCGAGTGCTTCGAGATCTCCCGCCGATCGGGCGTGGCTCTCCACCTTGCACATACGCATCTGAGCTATGAGGCCAACCGTGGTCGGCTGCCGGAACTGCTCAAGATGTTCGATGATGCCATCGCCGATGGAGTCGATCTCACCTTCGACGCCTATCCGTACCTTGCGGGGATGAGCACGCTGATCTCACAATTGCCTAGTTGGGCGCTTGCTGGAAGCGGGGACGACCAGATGGCCCGGCTGCGCGATCCTCAAACGCGCAAGCGCATCATCGATGCGCTCGATGTCACCGGTTCTGACGGTCACCAGGGCCTCACCGTCACGTGGTCGAACGTCTATCTTGCGAGCGTGCCCGGCGCGCCGGAGCTTGAATGGACGATGGAGGGCAACCTCGCCGAGGCGGCGCGGAAACTCAACACATCGCCAGCGGAACTGGCGCTCGATGTGCTGATCGCTACCGACCGAGGCGCGTCATTCGTTCTATTCGTCGGCATCGAGGAACATGTGCGCACGCTAATGCAGCGCGAGGAACACACCGTGGGAAGTGATGGCATTCTGGTAGGCGACCGCCCGCATCCGCGGTCATGGGGCACATTCCCGCGAATGCTCGAAACCTATGTGCGTGAGGAGAAAATCTTGACGCTGGAAGAGTGCGTGCGCCACATGACGAGTTCAGCTGCCAACCGGCTGCGTCTCATGGACCGTGGTCGCATCGCCGCCGGCGCCTATGCGGACCTCGTGGTCTTCGATCCTAAGACCGTCAAGGCGAACGCAACATATGAGAATCCGCGGCAGGCCGCGACGGGCATCGTGCACGTGATAGTCAACGGCGTCTTCGCAGTCGAGCACAACCGTGTCACCGGGCAGCGAAACGGTCACGCGTTGCGGTTGCGGACGGAGGGTAGTGACAGCTCACGAACCGCGACGCCTAGCTAGCCAAACTGGCAATCGTTTCGACGATCGCGTCCACTGTAATACCATATCGCGCCTGTAAGATCGAAACGGAACCACATTCGATAAAGCGGTCTGGCAGTCCGATGCGGGTAACCGGAATTTGTAGTGCCGCCTCGTATAGCGCTTCCGTCACCAGACTTCCGAGGCCACCAACGACGACATGGTTCTCCGCGGTTATGAGGCGCGGATACTCGGCAGCGAAGGCGACGAGCGCACCAGAATCGAACGGTTTGATCGTTGGTACGTGCAATATCCCGACCTCAATGCCCTTCGCTTCGAGGCGCGACGCCGCCTCGAGCGCGTTGGTGGTCATCATTCCGGTCGAGACGACCCCGATGCCACCGCCCTTCCGCAACACATGCGCCTTGCCGATCTCGAACCGATAACTCTCGGACAGGCTGATCGGCACGGCGCCTCGCAGCAGCCGCATATAGACGGGGCCGTCATAGTCGGCGATCGCGAGTGTCGCGGCCTCGATCTCTACCGCGTCGCATGGGTCGATCACGACCAGCCCGGGAATCATCCGCATCAGCGCAAGGTCTTCGATCGCCTGGTGCGTTCCGCCATAGCCTGTAGTGAGCCCCGGCATGCCGGCGATGATCTTCACGTTGAGCCGCGAGTGGGCGAGCGCGATGGCGATGAAATCGTAGGCCCGGCGACTCGCAAACACACCGTAGGTCGTCGCATAGGGCAGCATGCCCGTGCGCGCTAGCCCGGCCGCGACGGCGACTAGATTCTGCTCGGCCATTCCGACATTGAAGAAGCGGTCGGGATAGGCGTCGCGGAAGGGCCCGATGTCGGTGTATTTTCCGAGGTCGGCGGTGAGACCCACGACCTCTGGCCGGCTACCTGCGAGCCGTAAGAGCGCTTTGCCGAACGGCGCCTCGACGGTCTTCGCAGATCCCGTTGCCTCGTTCTGGCCCATGGCGAGCGTGCGTCCCAGAACAGTCGTCATGCTCATGCATCGTCTCCGATGTTTCTCTCGAAGTCGTCGATAATGCCGTTCCACTCCCCGACATCGACGCGGAAAAAGTGAGACTTTTCGCTTTGCTCGATTCGCGGCACACCCTTGCCCGGGCGCGTGCGCAGAACGATCGCTTTTGGCTTGCCGTTGCGGGTCCGCGCCAGCATCAGTGCCCCGCTGATGGCAGTCATGTCGTTGCCGTCGATCTCGGTCACGTCCCAGCCAAACGATTGCCAACGTGCGCCCACGGGCTCCATGTCGAGAACCACGGGTCCGTCAGCCTGAATGCCGTTGCAGTCGATCAGCGCGATCAGACCATCGAGCTTGAAGTGACTGGCGGACATGGCGGCCTCCCAGGTCGCCCCCTCCTGCATCTCGCCGTCGGACAACTCGACGAAGACGCGTGCGACGGAGCTCTTCAGGCGCAGTCCCAGGGCCTGGCCGATCCCCTGCCCGAGTCCGTGACCGAGCGAACCACCCGTGACTTCCACTCCGGGGGTCGTATCGAGGCTCGACATGTCGAGCCGGCTATCGTCCGCTCCGTAGGTTGCGAGCTCCTCGAGCGGGATGATGCCGGCCTCAGCGAAAGCCGCCCAAAGCGCGATCGAGTAGTGACCGGTCGAGAGCAGGAACCGGTCACGCTCGGACCAGTCGAGCTGCTGCGGGTCATAGCGAAGCTCGTGAAAGTAAAGCGCGGCCAGGACGTCGGCGATGCCGAGGCCCTGACCAATGTAGCCCTGCCCCTGGCCTCTCGCCATTTCCAGCATTAGCCGACGCAGGCGCGTCGCCTTGCGACGAAGCTGCTCAATATCGGGTGCATCGGGCAGCTCGTTGCGGATCACGCGGTCAGTCCTTGTCGAGCCCGCCGGACATATTCAGCCGCTCGGCCGTCATATAACTTGGGGCGTCGAGCGCCATCCAGACAACAGCTCGGGCGATCTCTGAAATCTCGGCGCGGCGACCAAGGGGGACGCGGCGCGTTCGCTCTTCGAGGAAGGCCTTCAGATCGTTTCGCCCATTGACGCGGGCCATCGTCTCTTCAGTCGAGCGCTGCATCTCGGTGTCCATCATCCCCGGTGCGATCGAGTTGACCAGAACACCGTAGGGGGCGAGCGCCACAGCGGCGGCGCGTGTGATGGAATCCACGGCGGACTTGCTCGCGGTGTAGGCGGTGTAGTCCGGTAATGCCATTCGCGAGCCGGGCGAAGTGACATTGATAATGCGGCCCGAACCCTGATTGCGCATGACGCGGCCGGCGGCCTTGCAGGCCATCGCAAGCGCTGTCACGTTGAGCGCCATGGTGCGCGTCCAGCTGCGATGGGTCGCTTCAAGAAACGCCTCCACGATCCCGTAGGCCGCGTTGTTGATCAGCACATCGATGCCGCCCCAGCGTTCGACCACTTTGCCGACCGCGCGGTCTGGCGATCCTTCGTCAGTAAGGTCATCGACGATCGCCTCGACCTCCGCGCTTGCCGCTTTGACAAGATGGGCTGTCTCCGCAGTGCCAGTGGGGTTGATATCCACTATGCCGACGCGACAACCTCTGTGGGCAAGCTGGATCGCGACCTCGCGGCCAAGCCCCCCTCCCGCGCCGGTGATCAGAACGCGGCACCCGTCATTCACCTGGCGTTCGCTCACTGCGTCCCCGCGCTTACTACCTATTGATACCGGTATCATCGAAGCAACCTCCTGTCAAAGGCCCCTTCGAGGAAGAAGCCGCACGGTCCCCAAGCGGCCGGCAGCTGTCGCGTATGCTCAGTTCAGCTTCAATGTCCTCGGTCCTTCACAGCCCGACGGGGACAGCTTGCTCATCGAGAGTCGACTGTTCGTCTTCGACACCCAGCCTTGGCGCCGTGGCCGGTCTCGCACTGGCTTTCGTCGCAAGCTTCCCTAACACCAGCTTCGATCGATTTTCATGGGGAGCTCGCTCGGAGGCGCTACGCAGTAGCGCGGACGGCAAGTTCCGTTGCCGGTTGAGCCCGCTACGCACGGCGAAAGTTTAGGCTTTTTCTTCGAGGCCTCGGTACGTTCTTAGGGTGTCAGCTATACCCTTCTCAAGCGGCCATCTCCCCGCGATCCCATAGTCGCGCTCGAATGCCGCGGCCTCGTAGTCCTCGACGGCGTTAACTAAGGCCTCGTCCACCTCGTTCCGAAATTCCACCGACAGAGCAGGACGCAAGGCCTTGAGAATTTCTCCTGCCTCGCGCCAGGAGCGACTGTCACCGAAGGCGTTGTAAACGCGGCCCCCGCCTGCGCGAGGAGAAGAGAGTGCCGTAAACACCATGTCGGCGACCTCCTCCACGTACTGCCAATGCAACCGCTGATCTCCGAATCGCACGACGACCGACGAGCCGGCTGCTGCCTCCCGCATCAAGGCCGATGGGTAGGTCATGTAGCCGCGACGTCTTCCGGCGCCGTAGACGACCGAGAGTCGTAAGCCGATCGATTCAAGGCCGTCCGTTTCAGCAAGTTGACGGGCCATGACTTCACAGAGCGACTTCGACGCCCCGTACAAGTTTTGCGGCTTATGGAACGCTGATTCACTGAGAGAACCCGCAGGATAGTCGCCACGTTCGCCGTAGACTGCAACTGAGCTGGTCCACACGACGCGACGGAGCCGGGCCTCGATTGCCGTCGTGAACACCGCGTGTGTTCCCATGCAGATGTCACGCATCCCGCTCCAGGCATTGGCGATGACGTCCATCGTGAGCGGAGATGCGAGGTGCACGATTGACTCGACCTCGTACCTGCGGCAGATGGCCAGCAACCGGCCAAGATCAGTGATTTCGCCGCGTTCGAGAATAGGGGCGTTCTGTGCCTTCCGGTGATCCGGAAGGAGCAGGTCCAGCACGTTGCCGCTGGGCTGCAGATCGTAGACGACGACCCTAAATCCCTCTCGCAGAAGGCGGCGAGTTACGTAGGCGCCGATGAAACCCGCACCGCCGGTCACGAGCACAGTCTTGGTCATGGTGTGTTCCCGTTGAATTGAAACGTCTCGCCTCGCGAAAGCACGAGGATGCTCACCGGCCTGCCGACCGCCGCCGTGACAGCTGGCAGGACCGGCGCGGTGTTCCCTTTGACGCCGTCGTAGTGCAGCGGCACGAGGATTGCGGCGTCGACAGCAGCCGCAAAGTCCACCGCCTCGACAGCGTTCATGTTGCCGAGGATGCCGCTCCTTTCGCGGACCTCGTCGCGCCCGTTGATGGGCAGGAATGCGATGTGCGGGCCATGCCGCTTGACGATGGCGCCGAGCTCCGGATGCGCCAGGGTGTCGCCTGCGATGTAGAGTCTTGTTCCACCGAGCGTCAGGATATAGCCGACATGCGGGCTGAGGCCGTTGGCATCGAGCATTGGGCCGTATCCGTCGGCGACCGACACGCCGTGCCAGGCCGGCACGACGCTGACGCCTCCGATGCGATCGAGATCCCGGTAGGGGCGGGTCGCGACGCGCGGGATGCATTGCAACGCGTCGGCGATGGCCGGCAAATGCGGTTCGGGGGCGGCGATCTCGCGTAGTTTCGCCCAGCGAGCGAGGTTGACCAGACCCGGCAGGTCAAGGTGATCGGCGTGGCCGTGGGTAATGAGCACAAGATCGATTGCGCCCGCGAGGCATTCCATCGACGGCGCCGGAGCCGCGCGGTCCGGATGAGGAGACAGCCAAGGGTCAACGAGAACCCTCGCGCTTTCGTCCTCCAGCAGCAGCCCGGACTGTCCCAGCCATGTGATGCGTAACGCCATTCAAGCTCCGGCACGACCATAGCAGCGAACTTACTCAATTCTCAAGTATTGACAATTGAGAGATGCGAACGGTAGAGCATGGATATCGATCTGCGCAGCCGGGACAGATCGAGCGCATTTGCTCCGCCTTCCAGCAGAAAAGCCCGAGGGCGAACCGGCATGATTGGTTGAAGCCAGTGTCCGCCGACGATATTCAAATCCTCAGGACTTTATTATCGAGGATGACATGACAATCGTTACACGCGGGCAGCTTTCACGCCTCTCCCTTTCAGACGCCATCCGCGCACGGCTTCGCGAGCAGATCCTGTCGGGCGAGATGTCGATGGGTCAGCGCCTGACCGAGCAGGGCGTGGCCGAAGCCATGGGGACGTCGGCCGGGCCAGTCCGCGAGGCGTTCGCCAGCCTCACCTACGAAGGTCTGCTCATTTCTCTGCCGAACCGCGGGACCTTCGTCTCGTCGGTGTCGGAAGAAGAGGCTCGCGGCGCCTACGACGTTCGTCACCGGGTCGAACTCTACGCTTTCGATCTCGCACGCCACCGGCTGACCGCTGAAGCGAACCGGGAGCTTGATGGCCTCGTCGAAGGCCTCAAGGCGGCGGCGGCGAATTCGGACTATCCCACCATGATCGGTCTCGACATGCGCTTTCATGGGATTTTCTACGCGCACTCGGGCAACCCCATC
>Ga0265338_10007520_pt1 | contig 13481 bp, 12 predicted proteins | sample 42126metaG_FD_193579 | JGI IMG/M metagenome (GOLD analysis project Ga0265338, IMG submission 193579) | Rhizosphere microbial communities from Carex aquatilis grown in University of Washington, Seatle, WA, United States - 4-21-26 metaG | ecosystem: Host-associated > Plants > Roots > Rhizosphere... | reverse complement strand
TACCGTGTTGATGGTGCCCGACGCCAGGCCGGCCGCGAAGATCGCGAGGGCTTGCAGCAGGTCATGGGACACCATTTCACGCTAAGGCCGCCGGCTGGCGGTAGCGCCTCTTGGAGGATGTGACAACCGTCTCAGCCGGGCCCGCGCGGCCGGCTGGTTACCCGGTGGCCGCCGTCAGCAGCGGCTGCGCCGGGCGGTGGGCGACATCGGACACGAAGCGGCGCACCAGCTCGCGGGCCCGTGCCGCCGCGCCGTCGGCCAGCTGCCGCGCCTGCCCGACGAGCACCTGCGGGTCCAGCCCGAGCTCGGCCAGCTCGGCCGACCCGCCGCAGGACAGCCACCGGTCGAGCACCGCGTCCGTCACCTCGGGGTGGAACTGCAGCCCCAGCGCTGGCCCGTGGGTGAACGCCTGCACCGCCAGCGCCGTCCGCGCCACCGCGGGCACCCCGGCCGGCAGCGTGAACCGGTCGAAGTGCCACGCCAGCCAGGGCCCGGAGTCGATCAGCGCGGGCTCGTCCGAGGCGACCGACACCCAGCCGATCTCCGGGACCGGCGCCCGCGACACCGTCCCGCCCAGCGCCGCCGCCAGCATCTGCCCGCCGAAGCAGATCCCCAGCGTCGGCACCCCGAGCGATATCAGCGACCGCGCGTAGCCGATCTCGTCGCCGATCCACGGGATCGTCGCGGTGTCGTACACCGCCCAGGGGGCGCCGAAGAACGCCACCGCGTCGTAGTCGCCGGCGGCCGGGAACGTCACCGTGACATCGGGGCAGTGGTACCGCTGCTCCGGCACCACCACCAGCTCGGACACGTCCCAGCCGGCCGCCGCGAAGCCGTCGCCGATCAGCCCGGCCGGCGAGCAGTGATCCTGCTTGACGAAGAGAACCCGCACCAGGCGAGCATAACTGCCCGGCCGGTGCCCCGGCCGGTGCGTCAGCGGTCGTCGAAGATCTTGTCCGCCAGCCCGAACAGCGGGAACAGCCGCTCGGTGTCGAGGAAGAACGTCATCCGGCTGATCTTGCCGCCAACCACCTCATGGACCTGGAGCGCCCACGGCGACAGGCCGCCGTGCTCGGGGTCGGGCTTGTACTGCCCCCAGGCGCGCACGCCGTTGGCCCGCACCGGCACTAGCACCGACCCGGCGCAGGCGCTCGGCCCGGGCTCCATCATGAAGGTGGTGATGTTGGCGGCGCCTTCGATCCACAATTCGAAAGGGGGCATCGTCTGCAGCGCGTCCTCGCGCAGCAGGGTGAGCAGGGCGTCCATGTCGTAGCGCTGGAACGCGTCCACGTACCTGGCCAGCAGCTCGGTGTTCTCCGGCTCGACCGCGCCCGGCCGCTGGTGCTCGGGCAGCGCCGCGAGGGCGGTCCGGGCCCGTTGCAGCGCGCTGTTGACCGAGGCCACGGAGCTGTCAAGCACGGTCGCGGCCTCGGCCGCGGGCAGCTTGAGTACCTCGCACAGGATCAGCGCCGCCCGCTGCCGGGGCGGCAGGTGCTGCAGCGCGGTGACGAAGGCGAGCCGGACCGACTCCCGCACCGCCGCGATCTCGGCCGGGTCGCCGCTCTCCGGCACCACCCGCGCGTCGGGGACCGGCGTCACCCACCGGTCCTCGGCCGGCCACGGCCGCAGGTGCGACTCGCTCGGCGGGGATGCGGGCCCCAAGTCCATCGGCAGCGCCCGGCGCTTCTCGCCGCGCAGCGCGTCCAGGCACACGTTGGTCGCGATCCGGTAGAGCCAGGAACGCAGTGAGGAACGCCCCTCGAACCCGTCGGCCGACTTCCACGCGCGCAGCATGGTCTCCTGCACCGCGTCGTCCGCCTCGAAGGCCGACCCGAGCATCCGGTAGCAGTACCCGGTCAGCTCACGGCGGTAGAACTCAAGCTCGTCAGTGGTCGCTGTTACCGTCACAGCCCCACTGTAAGCGGTGCCCCTGACATTTGCCCCGCGAGCCGGAATAGCAGGTCAGGGCGGCCAGCCCGGGAAGGCCAGCCCGGGGCCGGCCGGCCCCGGGCTGCTCAGGCTGGCAGGTTCGCCTCGATCGTCTTGAGCACCTCGGGGTCGTCGGGCACGGTCCGCGGCCGGAACCGGGCGACCACCGCCCCCGTCGGGCCGATCAGGAACTTCTCGAAGTTCCACTGGATGTCGCCCGCCTCGCCCGCCGTGTCCGGCACGGCGGTCAGCTCGGCATAGACCGGGTGCCTGTCCGGCCCGTTGACCTCGATCTTCTCGAACATCGGGAAGGTCACGCCGTAGGTTGTCGAGCAGAATTGCTCGATTTCCTCGGCCGTGCCCGGCTCCTGGCCGCCGAACTGGTTGCAGGGGAAGCCGACCACTGAGAAGCCCCGCGGCGACAGCCGCGCGTGCAGTTCCTCGAGCGCGGTGTACTGCGGGGTCAGCCCGCACTTGGAGGCGACGTTCACGACCAGCAGGGTTTTGCCCGCCAGGGCGCCGAGCGAGGAGTCTTCCCCAGCCAGCGTCTTCAGCGGGATGTCGTAGATGCTCACCGCCCCACCGTACCGCCCGCCCGGCCTGGGCCCGCCCGGTAGGCCCGGGCCGACCGGGCGGGCCGGGCCTACCGGGCGGCGGCGGCCAGCGCGTCGCGGATGACCGCCTCGGCCGCCGGGGTGCCCTTCTCGTCGTCGAACGACCCGTACGGAGCCCCGTAGACCGGCGTGCCCGGCTGCTGCCGCCAGCTCTCGGCCAGCGGCCGGTAGCTGGCCGCGCCGTAGCCGATCGACGACAGGAACGCGGTCACCTCGGCCAGCGCCCCCTCGTCGTCGCCCGCGATCGGCAGGTAGCTGCGGTCGGCCAGCTCGGCCGCGCCCGGCCGGGCCAGGTTCAGCAGGTGCAAGAAGAAGATGTTGTTGAACACCTTCACCACCCGCGCGCCCGGCAGGAAGCTGGCCAGATACCCGCTGTCGGTCAGCTCGCCGGACTCGAGCGGCGCGATCTGCCCGTCCCGCTCCGGGTAGTAGTTCCCGGTGTCGAGCACCGCCTTCCCGGCCAGGGCGGCCGCGGGCAGCGACGGGTATGCCCGCAGCGGGGTGCTCACCAGCACCAGGTCACCGGCCACCGCGCACTCCTCGCGGTGAGCCGCGCGGGCCGCGGGCCCGAGCTGCGCGCACAACCCGGCCAGCGTCTGCGGCCCGCGCGAGTTGCTCAGCACGACCTCGTGCCCGGCCGCGACCGCCAGCCGCGCCACCGTGCTGCCGATCCGCCCGCTTCCGATCAGTCCCAGGGTTGTCATGCTCACCGGCAACCCCGTGGCGCCGCCGCGCATTCCGCGGCGGGGCCGGCTCAGGCGACGGGCAGGCTCAGGTCCACGTACCAGTGCCCCGCCACCCGCCGCAGCGGCGTCGCGGTGACCGGGTTCCCGCCAGCGCGCGCGATCCGCGCCCACAGCGCGTCGAAGGTGACCGCGTTGCCGAAGACCCAAGCCGGGTCAGGCTGCCCGAGGCACCCGGCCGGTGCCGTCCGACCGCCGCAGACCAGGCCGGTCATGGTGACGATGGCCTCGTCGCCCTTCATCACCACGAAGCCGACGGCCGCGTTCCGCAGCGAGCCGGCTGCCGCCAGCGCGCTGCGCAGCGACGCCGCGCACCGGGACCGCTCGCCGGGCACCGCGTAACCGCAGGCGGCGGCCGGCCGGCGGCCGTAGAAGGCGTCGTAGAACCCGGCTTCGGCGTCACCGGGGGTGGCGGTCCCCGGGTGCACCGTCTGCGGCGCGCTGACGTTGACGCCGTAGCCGAGCGCGGCCAGCCAGGGAACCTTGTGGCTCCCGCTGAGCGCGGTCGACCCGTCCACCCGGGCGCCAGCCCTGCCCGCGCTGCCCGCCACGGCCGCGCTGCCCGCCACGGCCCGGGTCACGGACACGGCCGGGGTCACGGTCACGCCCGGGGCGGCGGTCCGGGCCGGGGCGGCGGTCCCCACCGGGCTGACGGTCGCGAAGGGTCCCCCGACCCCGTACGGCCCGTTCAGCGCGATGGCCGCGGCCGTCCCGGCTACGGCATCCGGCCCGGTGGCGGCGCAGCCTGTGAGCGCGGCCAGGGCGGCCACCGCGCCAGCCGCCATGATGGCGCGAATTCCCCGTTTGATTGGGATCTCCCCCGTATACCTGCCTTTCCGGCCGCAGCCGGAAATCCGATCGCGAGCGATGCTATCGGAGCAGCTCACCGCCTGCTGAGCAGAAACGCGAGCGTCAGGCGGGCCGATTTCGACCGGTGACCCCGGGCCACTCGCCGGGCCGGGCGCCCAGGTAACCGCGCGCCACTGTCGTCACGAACGAGTACACCGCGTCCTCGTCGGGCGCCAACGGCCCGGGGGCGGCGAACGGCGACCCGAGCCCGCGCTGGACCGACTCGCACGCCGCCCAGTCCTGCCGGTTGGTCAGGTCCCAGAAGTCCACCGCGTAGGACGGGTCGAACCCGGGGGAGGCCGTCGCCTCCGGCGCGAACGCCCACGAGCACTCGATCAGCGTCCGGTCGGCCGCGGCCGGTGTCAGCACATGCGTCATCACGTAGTCCGGGTGCAGGCTGAGCAGCACGTTGGGGAAGATGCCGACGTAGATCACGGTCCGCCGGGCGTCGCCTGACAGCCCGCGCAGCGGCACCCCGCCGCTGTGCCCGTCGAGGGACATCGTGTCCGCCCCGGCCCGCAGCCGCATCCAGCCGCCGATCCAGCCGCCGCGGGAGTCGTAGTTCGCCCCGCTGTGCGGCGGCGACACGCTGCACAGCTCGGGGTGGATGGTGGGGCAGTGGTAGCACTCGTGGTAGTTCTCGGTCAGCACCTTCCAGTTGGCCGCCGCGTCGTAGCGGTGGGTCGCGGCCACCACCAGCCGCTCCGGCTCATACGGCGCGACCAGCGGCTCGAGGGTGGACAGCGGCAGCGGCCCGGCCGCACCGCCCGACCCGTCGACGAACACCAGCCCGTGCCACTCGACCGCGGGCAGCTCGCGCAGCGACCAGTCGCCGGCCGCCAGGCCGCGGTAGCCCGGCGCGCCGCGCAGCTCGCCGGTCAGCGAGAACGCCCACGAGTGGTAAGGGCAGACGATCGCCCGGGCGTTGACCGTACCCGGGCCGGCGCCAGTGCCCGGACCGGCGCCGGCGCACGGCAGCAGCTCGTGACCCCGGTGGCGGCAGGCGTTGGCGAACGCCCGCAGCACGCCGTCCTCGCCGCGTACCAGGAGCGTGCCGCCGGCCCCGGCCCGCACCGCCAGCTGGTCGCCCGGCGCCGGCAGCCGCGCGGCGTGGCCCGCGCAGGTCCACCCGCCGCCGAAGAAGTGCTGCTGCTCCCACTGGTGTACCTCAGCCGATGTGTACGCGGCGGGCGGGAGCATCCGGCTTTCACCGAACGGGCGTAGTGCCGCCAGCAGGGCCTCGTCCACCGGCGCGGGCGGGAACGCGGCCCGCCCGCCGTCTTTACTGACCATATGGTCAAGGCTAGGCAGCGCCCTGACGCCGCTCTATATCGATCCTGACAAAACCGAACCCGGCCGCCCCGGCGGCTGCGTGAATTGCTGGTGACGGCCGTTGGTGTTCGGCGGCTGAGGGTTGCGGATACGGGCCGCCGCTACCGATACTGCTGGGATGGGTGACCGGAACGTGCTCGGCGGCGAGCTTGAGCCTTGTGGAACTGACCCGCTCACCGGCTTTTACCGGGACGGCTGCTGCAACACGGGACCGGAGGACAGCGCCAGCCACACCGTCTGCGCGGTGGTAACGAGCGAGTTCCTTGAGCACCAGCGGAGCATCGGCAACGACCTGAGCACGCCGATGCCGCAGTACCGCTTTCCCGGCCTGGTCCCGGGTGACCGCTGGTGCGTCACCGCGGCGAACTGGCTGCGCGCCTTCGAGGACGGCCTGGCGTCCCCGGTGGTGCTCGCGTCCACCCATGAGCGCGCCCTGGAGATCATCCCGCTCGACGCGCTGCGGCAGCACTCGGTCGACGTGCCCGCCGACGCAAGCGCACTCGACACCGACCACTAGCCGCGTCGGCTTGCTTCTTTGCTTGACCGCCGGCCGCGGCCGGCGGTCAAGGTTCCCGGCCGCCAACCCGCGCCATTTCTCGCCGGTGAGCCTAAAATAACGCTTTGTGAGGCGGATCTCGTGGCCGGCCCGGCTGGTGACCGGTATCGCCGCGGCCGCCCTGACGGCCAGCGGGCTAGCCTGCGCGTCATCGGCGACTCAACCGGCGTCCGCTCCGTTTACTGTTTCCGGGCAACCGGCAAAGGCGGCCCAGTTGCCGCAGAGCGGCCCGGTAATCGCCCTCTCGTCGGCCGACGTGTGGGCGGTTACCGGGCAGTCGGATGTCCTGCACTGGGACGGCAAGCGCTGGAGCCACGCCTACGGCACCCCGCAGGACCGCGGCATGCTCAACGCGGTGGCGGTCGCGGGGAAAGACGTCTGGGCGGTCGGCGGCACCGATACGGGCTTCGACAGCCCCGCGCTCATCGTGCACCTGACGGCCGGCCGCTGGCACGTGGTACCGAGCCCGGCCAAGACCTCGCTGACCGGGCTGGCAATGACCGGGAGCTCAGCCGGCTGGGCGGCCGGGCCGGCCGAAGGCCAGCCCAAGGGGCCGCTCCTGCACTGGGACGGCAAGGCCTGGGTGTCGGCCGCGGCCGCGTTGCCGGCCGGCGGCTACCTGTGGGCGCTTTCCCCCGGCCCTGGCAGCCAGGTCTGGGGCGTCGGCGACACCGATCCCGGCTTTGCCGGCTTCAGCATGCACTGGACCGGCAAGGCGTGGCGGGCAGCCCCGGTCCAGTGGCCGAGGCACTCAGGGGACCAGACCGTCGAAGGCGTCAGTGCCATCCCGGGCGGAAGTGCCTGGGCGATCGGTTACTTCGGCGAACCCAAGCCCGGGGATAGAACGGCCATCTTTCACTGGTCCGGCAAGGCCTGGACGGTGGCCTGGCAGCTAGCCGAGCCAGCCGGGTACCTCAGCGGAATAGGCGTTGTCTCCGCCACCGACGCCTGGTCGATTGGCTACATCTGCACCGCCACCGATAGCAACAACGGCTGCGCCAGGAACCAGTATCTCGCCCTCCACTGGAACGGCCGGACCTGGAACGAAAGCTGGCTCCCGGCCAGTTTCCAGCCCGTCAGCTGAGCGCTTGGACTGAAGTTCCAAGGTCCGCAGAGGGGCCAGCCGCTGCCATGACCGGGGCCTGGCAAGCCCGGTAGGCCCGGTAGGCCCGGCAGAATCAAGATGCGCCGACAGTGGCGTGAGGCTAGCGTTCTGCCGTGGAGATCGACGCCGAGATACTCGCCCATTACGCCGAAGGCCAGGAAAACGGCAGGCTCACCAGCGGGCCATCGCTTGAGCTGCTACGGACCCAGGTGCTGCTGGCACGGTTCCTGCCAGCCCCGCCCGCGCGCGTCCTGGACGTCGGCGGCGCTAGCGGGGTCTACGCGTCCTGGCTCAGCGACCGCGGCTACCAGGTCCACCTGATCGACCCGGTGCCGCTGCACCGCGAGCAGGCAATGGCCGACGGCCGGTTCTCCGTCGCCCCCGGCGATGCCCGCAGCCTGGCCGAAGACAACGCCAGTTACGACGCTGTCCTGCTGCTCGGCCCGCTCTATCACCTGACTGAGCGCACCGACCGGGTACGTGCCCTGGCCGAGGCCCGCCGCGTCACCCGCCCTGGCGGCATCGTCGCCGCCGCGGTCATCTCCCGGTGTGCCACCACCCTGGACGGGTTCTTCCGCGGTTTCGTTGACAAACCTGCATTCACCGCGCTGATGACTGCGGGCCTGAAGTCCGGCCAGCACCGCAACCCCGGCGCTGAACCAGGATTGTTCACCACGGCCTACTTTCACGACGCAGCCGGCATCGCCCGCGAGATAACGGATTCCGGGCTGCGCCTGCAAGGCCTGCTGCCCGTCGAGGGACTGCTGCACTGGGCACCCGGTATCAAGGACCGGCTGAGCGACCCATCCCAGCGCCAGCTCATCCTCGACACACTGGCCGAGATGGAACACGACCCGGCGATGATCGGCGCCACGGGCCACCTCCTCGCCATCGGCCAGAGCGGGTAACAGCCGGTCGGCCGCCGCCACCGCCGCTAACTCCCGCTGGCAGGGGAGTGCTGCACTGTCTGGGCAGTGATGTTGACGTCGGGGAAGTCCGGATCTGAGCGGACCCGGCCTCTCACCCGGCGAAGAAACGGCTGCCCCGCCCGCTGTGACCCGGCTTCCTGGGTAAGACTGTGGCCGTGACCTGGTGGGTGCTGCACGTGGACATGGACCAGTTCCTCGCGTCGGTGGAACAGCTGCGCCATCCCGAGCTGCGCGGCAAGCCGGTGGTGGTCGGCGGTGATGGCGACCCGGCCAAGCGCGGCGTCGTCTCCACCGCATCGTACGAGGCGCGGGCCTTTGGCGTGCACTCCGGCCAGCCGCTGCGCACGGCCGCCAAGCGCTGCCCCGACTGCGTGTTCCTGCCGGTGGACGCGGATGCCTACAACGAGGTGTCCGCCCGGGTGATGACCGTACTGCGAGACACCGGCTGCCCGGTCGAGGTGCTGGGCTGGGACGAGGCGTTTCTCGGCCTGGAGACCGACGACCCGGAGGTGTTCGCCCGCGGCATCGCGGCCGACGTCAAGGCCGCCACCGAGCTGGACTGCTCGGTCGGCATCGGTGACAACAAGCTGCAGGCCAAGATCGCCACCGGCTTCGGCAAACCCGCCGGGGTATACCGGCTGACCACGGCCACCTGGTTCGACGTGCTCGGCGAGCGGCCGCCGGACGCGATCTGGGGGATCGGCGCGAAGACCACGGCCAAGCTCAGCGCCCTCGGCGTCGCCACCGTCCGGCAGCTGGCGGCGGCCGACCCGGGCCGGCTGGCGCAGGAGTTCGGCCCGACCACCGGCCCGTGGCTGGTCCTGCTCGGCCACGGCCGCGGCGAGACCGAGGTCGACCCCACCCCGTACGTGCCCCGCTCGCACGGCCGCGAGGTCACCTACCAGCGCAACCTGACCGACTGGGCCGATATCACGGCCCAAGTCAGCCGTCTCGCCCGGCAGGTGGCGGCCGAGGTCACCGACCGCCCGGTGGGCCGGGTAGTGGTGAAGGTCCGCTTCGCGCCGTTCATCACCGTCACCCACGGCACTGCCCTGCCGGCCGCGGACCAGCTGCCCTTCCCGGCCGCGCCGCCAGGCCCGGAGCCGTCGGCGCAGCCGTCCGCGCCCGGCGGCGACGGATGGGCGGACACCATCGAGCGCGCCGCCCAGGCGGCGCTGGCCAGGTTCACCCCCGGCCGCCCGGTCCGGCTGCTCGGCGTCCGGGCCGAGTTCGCCGACAAGCCGGCCTAGGCCGTGTAGACAAAGCCCGCGAGGCGCGCCAGCATCCCGTGGTTGTGGCAACCCTCATTCGCCGGGGGCGGTCGCGCTGGTTGCCACAACCAAGGCGCCGGGAACGGCTGGAACCCAGGCCGCCCAGCCCCAAGGGACACTTTTTAAACACGCCTTAGCAGCGGGGCCGTTAAGTTAGGCGAGCGCCCTTGCGAACAGGCAGCGCCACGGCAGCCACAATCGCCTCATTGATGCAGCCCATGTCATGATCGTGGAGACTTTTACGTGTGATCACACGTAAAAGTCTCCACGATCATCTGATTGTTCGATTATTGCCTGGGGTCATGGGTACCTGGAGGATGTACATGGTCCTCGCTGGCACCAAGAGTCCCTTTACTTAAGGGTCTTGGGCCTAGCCGAATTTCCCGTCGGACCGGGCCAGCGCACCAGTAGCCCGATGCTGCCGCGGGAGGGGCCCCGGTTCCGGCCGCGACCGCTTCACCGTCGCCCTGAACGCCGCCCGCGACCAGGGAGCGCCGCCCGCAGCTCCCGGCGCATCAATATCTCAGTCAGCGCGGTGTCCGAGGGCAGCGGCTGCGCCTCCCCGGTCGCGGTGAACCAGCACCGCTCGTACAGCCGCCTGGCGGCCGCATTGCTTTCCGTCACCCAACCAGCGCCGCCGGCCAGCGCCGCCCGCTCACTCCCCGACGTGCGCCGCGAGCCAGCCGCAGAACGCCGCACTCGTTCGGAAGAAAGCCCTGAGCTTTGCCGCCGGTTCCGGAGTCGCCAGCCACGGCTCGGGGGTCCAGTGCCGCCAGGTGGTCAGGCCCTTGTGCCGGAGCAGGGCGATCCGCGGGTGGTCGGCCGGGTACCCGCGCGGCGCCGACTTGAGGCTGCCGTGGCCGTGCACCTCGACGCCGGCCGCGGTCAGGCCGTCGACGATCACCGCCAGCTCGGCGCCGTCGGGCCCGGCCACCCCGGCCCGGTACCTGGACAGCTCATCGGACGCCAGGTGCCAGCGCCCGGCGCCGGCCGCCAGGCCGTCGGCCGACAGCTGGATGTAGCAGTCACCGCCAAGGGTTGCCCCGATATGTGTCTTATAGGGCGTTTTATCGGCACTGAACCGGATGTCGCGGTACGGCCGGAAGATCTTCGGCTCGCCGAATTCGGCCGTGAGCTGCTCGAGCAGCTCCTCCATCGGCCGCAACACCTGCTCCTGGTACACAGCCTTCCGGCTGGTCCAGTACTCTTTCGAGTTGTCATCCTCGAGGCCCGCGTAAAACGCCAGCGCGTCCGCCGGCCAGCCACTAAACGCCATTGGCCCAGCTTACGCCGGTGTGCTGCGCCGCCGCCGGGGCGCGGCGGTATCCGGTAAGTCCCTGATTTTGCTGCTTTCGGCGAATTCATACGTTAACGATGACCATCGGCCGTACAATTTCCCGGTACTCCTTGGCGCAGATAGGAGTTGTTTGAACGTGCATCATGATGGGCTATCCGGGCGGGAGCGGGCAGTCCTGTTCGACCTGCTCGCTGCGGCGCGCAAGGTGTCCAACGCGGAACTGGCCGCGCTGATCGGAATCCGGCTCGACGGTGAAATGCGGCGCAGGCTGAATGACCTGAAGCTCGTCGAGTCGGAGAAGCGGGGCCGGGCGTTCGTGCACGAGCTGACCGACGCGGGCTGGCGCTGGTGCGGCGACGAGCTCCTCGCTGGCCCGGCAGGCCGCGGCACCAGCATTGAACGGTCTCATTACCTGCTGTTTGGCCTGTTCGCGCGGTACATGACGGCAGCCCGGCTGAGCCTCGCCGACCTGGCCTCGGCGGTTCCCGACGCGCCCGCGGAGGGCAAGCACGTGCGGCGCGACGCCGCGGCCGGCGACGGCGAGATGTCCGCCCGCGTCGCCGCCGCCTACCAGGTGATCGCGCCCCGCCCGGGTGAGTTCATCCTCCTGACTGAGCTGCGCGAGCAGCTCGCGGACATCCCGCGGCCCGCGCTCGACGCGGCCCTGGCCGCCCTGTTCACCACGCAGCGGGTGAACCTCATACCGCAGTCGCGGCAGCAGGCACTGACCGCCGCGGACCGCGCGTCCGCGCTGCACATCGGCGGCGAGCACAAGCACCTCATTTCGATCGGCTAGCGCAGTCCCGGTCGGCTAGCGCAGTCCCGAGCGGCTAGCCGGCCGGGCAGGAACAACGAGGCAGCGATGAGTACCGACGAGCTGGCAGGCCTGGCCGCGCTCACCTTCAACTGGACCCGCACGCTGAACGACGTGTGGGCACCCGCTCGCTGCCACGTCGAGGGGCTGCACGCGGAGGTCGCGGCCGACATCGGGCGCGCCATCGCCGAGGCGGCGGCCGGGGACGGCAACCCGCTCGGCATCGTGGTGCAGGGCGAGCGCGGCGTTGGCAAGACTCACCTGCTCGGCTGGACCAGGGAGCAGGTGCAGCGCGCGGACGGCTACTTCTTCCTGGTCGGCGACCTGTCGGCGAAGGCCTTCTGGGAAGAGCTGCTCGGCTGCGTGGTCGAGCAGCTGCTGCCGCTGCCCGACGGCAGCCGCGATCAGCTCCGCGCCCTGCTCGGCGCGCTGGCCGAGCTGACCGGCCTGGAGCCGGTGATCAGGGACGCGGTGACCGGGCAGGTGCAGCCCACGCCGGTGACGCTGCGGGTGTTCATCAGGGAGCTGCGCCGGGTCGACCCGCGCATCGGGCTGATCTGCCAGGACACCGCGCGGGCGCTGGTGCTGCTGGCCTCGCCCGAGCAGTCGGATCAAGATGTCGGCTACTACTTCATGACCGGCAACGAGGTCGACCTCGAGGAGCGGCGCCGCTGGGGGATTGGCGCGACCCGCAGCATCCCGCGGCTGCTGATCACCGAGTTGTCCCGGCTGCTCTCGCTGACCGGGCCCACCGTCATCGCCATCGACCAGATCGACGCGCTCATCGACGAGCTGGTCGGCGAGCCGGGACCAGGCGAGCCGCGAGCAGGCGTGACGCGAGCAGGCGAGCCGCGAGCAGGCGTGGCGGGACTCGGCGGGCAGCGGCGCGCGCTGGCGGACATGGCCACCGGCCTGATGACGCTGCGCGACCGCAGCTTCCGCACCCTCACCATCGTGTCCTGCCTGCCGGAAAGCTGGACCGCGATCCGCGACGGCGGCACCGACACGGTGGCCGACCGGTTCCGCTCGCCGCGCCAGCTGCAGAACATCCCGAGCGCCGACGTGGGCCAGCTGATGATCGCCAAGCGGTTCGCCGCCGATTACGCCCGCGCCCGGTTCCAGCCGCCGTACCCGACCTGGCCTATCCAGCCGTCCGCGTTCGCCGACGCCAGCCGGTACACCGCCCGCGGCCTCCTGCGGCGGGTGGAGGCGCACGTCACCGGCTGCCTGCTGGCCCGGGAGGTCACCGAGCTGAGCCGGCTTGAAGCAGGCCTGGGCGCGGGCACCCTGGCCGCCGCCAGCACCCCGGCCAGCGGCAACGCGGGCGCCGGGGCCGAGCTGGCCGCCCTCGACGCAAGGTTCGCGGCGCTGCGGGCGGACCCGGCGGTGACCGCCCGGGCGGCCGCCGCGCTGGCACCCGGGAGCGAGGACGCGGTCATGCCCGCGCTGCTGGCGGCCGGGCTTGAAGCGTGGGTACGGGAGCTGGGCGCCAGTGAGTCGGGTGTCACCGCGCCGGGCGTCACCGCGCCGGGCGGCGGGCGGGCGGACCACCCGTTCGCCCAGGACCCGCCGCCGGGCAAGAACCCCCGGCTGCACGCGTCGCTGCGGCTGGTGCTCGACGCCCGCACCGAGCGGCACCGCCGGTGGGCGTTCCGCGCGATCGCGGCCGGCCATCCCGGCGCCGTGCAGAGCCGCCTGCGCAAGGCGACCGAGGCGGCTGGGCTGGACGCGGGCCGGGGCGACCGCCACCTCTTCGTGCTGCGCAACGACGCGTGGCCGACCGGCAAGGTCACCACCCAGGAGACGGCCAGCCTGGCCGCCAAGGGCGGCATCGTGCTGCCCGCCGCGCCCGACGACCTGGTGACGTTCGCCGCGCTGGACGTGCTCGCGGCCGAGCACCACCCCGCGCTCAACGGCTGGCTGGCCGCCCGCCAGCCGGCCCACGCCACCGCGCTGCTCGCGACCGCGCTGGAAGGGGCGACGCCTGCCCGGCCCGCCGCCCGGGCCGCCGCCCGGGCCAGCGAGCGGGCCAGCGAGCGGGC
>Ga0265338_10007519_pt1 | contig 13482 bp, 16 predicted proteins | sample 42126metaG_FD_193579 | JGI IMG/M metagenome (GOLD analysis project Ga0265338, IMG submission 193579) | Rhizosphere microbial communities from Carex aquatilis grown in University of Washington, Seatle, WA, United States - 4-21-26 metaG | ecosystem: Host-associated > Plants > Roots > Rhizosphere... | reverse complement strand
GCGAGCCTGCCAGTTTTCGAAACTGGTACATTCAACCGCTCTGCCACCTCTCCAAATAATTACTCGCACACAGTAACACTTTTTTGCCTTTTTTACAAAAAATGTTATAGTGTCTCTCGTATTTGGATTTTATTCCTTATATTTTGGCCCCATCGTCTAACGGTTAGGACACGGCCTTTTCAAGGCTGTAATCGGGGTTCGATTCCCCGTGGGGTCACCAATTGGGATTTATTGGTGCCCATATACATACACAATGAAGTATACAAAAACCTCTTTTTCCAAGAGTTTTTTATTATTTTGAAAATATTGACAATTGAAATAATATAAATTATAATCTTGCTATTACGTTCTTTGCGAAGATTTAAATCCCTGGACTAGAGGAAGTGCCACGTGAAAAAATTCATTCCCGGATGTTTTTTCCTCATTTTGGCAATTATTTGTTTGATTGATTTTTTAAAGACAAGTCCATCTATTTCCAGTATAGGAAGTTTTGTTGGATTCCTTGCTTTTTTGCTTGTCGCTTTTATCTTCCTTGTAGGTGCTGCGATTAAACCGAGCCATTACACGGGAGATAGTACCGAGTCAAAGAGTGGAATCAGGATCGTCAACGAAAAAGGAGAGACTATCGCGCGCATAGAAATTGATGATTGATCGCAAAAAAAACTTCGTGAAACCGGCTGCAGAAATGTAGTCGGTTTTTTATTTATTTAAATAAATATATTTTCCTTTTATCTTGACTAATAAATCCATCTTTTACTAAAGTTTTTAGAATCTTTTCTATTTTTTCTTTTTTCTCGCCTAATTCGGCGAAAATTTTCCCTTTGGAAATTGAATTATGTTTCAAAAGCAATCGTAAAATTTCACCTCGTAATTGCCTATCTGAACCTTCAAATTTTGATTGCTTCACATAATGCAAGCTCCGACGATTTGGATTTTCCACTTCCCCTTTCAGATATGTTCCGTAGTCCATGAGCGCTGAATACCACATTCGCGGATTTTTTTGATCCATCGTTTTTTCTACTAATTTTAAAATTTCCGAATCGGCAATTTTCCTGCGTGTTTTATTAAAAAAGAAATAGATAAAAATACGGCGAATATTTGTCTCAATAAACGCAATCGGCAGATTGAAGCTGTATGCGCAAATTGCTGCAGCAGTATTTGGACCGATCCCGGGCAATTCAACAAGCTTGAAAATATCTTTCGGCAATTTTCCGCGATATTTTTCAGTCACAATCTCTGCGGTTTTTTTGAGATATAAAGCACGGCGATTGTATCCAAGCCCCTGCCATGCTTTCAATACTTCTCCCGATCGAGCTTTTGCAAGGCTTTGAAATGTAGGAAACTTCTTGATAAATGCATTGTATTTTGGAATAACTCGCCCAACCTGCGTTTGCTGAAGCATAATCTCTGAAACAAGGATCTCGTAGGGATCTTTCGTTTTCCGCCATGGCAAATCATGCCGTCCGTGCTTTTTGTAATAAGCCAAGATTATTTTTCTAAACTGTATATTGTGCACAGTCACAATTATTCTTTGCCAGATGACATAGTGTAAACATCCTTCAATATTTCCCCGCCGTGAGTTGTCGGATCTACTTTTGGATATACTTTTAAAATAATGTTTTTTTGTCCGAGAAGATATGAGATTCTTTTTGTGCCGAGGTTGCCGAAAATTTCTTTGACAGCGTCATATTTTGTAATCACTTCCCTTTTCGTATCAGCAAGCAAGGTAAACGGCAAGTCATATTTCTCTGCGAACTTTTTGTGGCTTTCCACAGAATCCTTGCTAATGCCAAAAACTTTCACGCCAGCTCTTTCAAAATCTTTGTATGCATCTCGTATTGCACATGCTTCTTTTGTGCATCCAGGAGTATCATCTTTTGGATAAAAATAAATAAGAACAAGACTATCGGCATATGAAGAAAGCTTTTGCTCCTTTCCATCCTGGTCAAGAAGCTTAAAATCCGGCGCTTTTGTTCCTACATTTAACATGGGTAAATTGTATCATAAAAAGCCTCTTCCCAATGATTTGACAAAGTTTTATAAGTATAATAAGATTCTTGACTGTTGTGAGTTTTTTAACAATACCAACGAGGTGAAAATCTATGGGTCTGATAGTAGCTGCTGGATTGCGACCGAGGTCGCGGGTTCCACAGAAAAGCAGCAATCGGGTCTGCACCGCATGCCTGAGCAGGGTGCGGAGCATCAACAAAGCCAGGGCGTGGCTCGAGGAGGTCGCGGACAAGGCCGGCGTATCCAAGGACCAACTCAGGCTTGATCTTGCGGGCGGCTGTTGTATCAGTTACATCGGCAGTCCCGAAGATCGGATGAAGGTCAATGCGGCTCTCGCATCCGATGAAATGCAGAACAAACTCGAAGAAGGTGTCGAAGTCACCATCAACGAGTTCAGCCACTAGGTCACGAACCTCACAACCCGAAGCCCCTTTTTGGAGAAAGGGGCTTTTTTTATCCCCACACCTTTCATTTTATCTTCTCAGATGTTAGATTTAATTTCATGATCATTCTTGGTATAGAGACATCCTGCGATGAAACAGCGATCTGTCTCATTGAAGCAAATAACGATTCGATAAAAATTCTTGGGAACGAGTTATATTCCCAGATAGAACTCCACAAACAATATGGCGGGGTTTTTCCTATGATGGCAAAAAGAGAGCACGCAAAAACACTTACCCCTCTCCTCGAAAAATGTTTGCATGATGGCGGTTTTCTCCATAATAAAAAAAATGATCTCTTAGGATCAAAAAAAGAAAAAATAAAAGAAATACTGAACAGGGAGGAAAATCTATTTGCCGCTTTCATGGAATTGATAGAGAAAATAGAAAGACCAGATATAGACGCGATCGCTATCACAAATGGACCTGGACTTGAGCCTGCTTTGTGGGTGGGCGTTGTCTTTGCAAAAGCGCTATCTCTCGCCTGGGACATTCCTGTATTTCCAGTGAATCATATGGAGGGACATATTATTGTGGCTTCCCTAGATAAAAAAACTGAAAAAGAATTTGTATTTAAAAAAATCAACTATCCAGCTATTGCACTTCTGGTAAGCGGTGGACACACTCAACTTGTGCTCATACAGGAACCTTTAAAATATAAGATAATTGGCAATACGAGGGATGATGCTGTTGGTGAAGCGTTTGATAAAGTAGCGAGAATTCTCGGGCTTCCCTATCCTGGTGGACCGGAAATATCCAAGCTCGCAGAAAAAGAAAGGGTGGAATATCCAAATAAGAAAACAAAATATCCCCTGCCTCGCCCAATGATCCATTCTCATGATCTGAACTTTTCATTTTCTGGCATAAAAACCGCTGTGCTTTATACTGTGCAAAAAATCCCTGCACTTACGGATACCATCAGACAAGAAATTGCAAAAGAATTTGAAGATGCAGTCATTGAGGTCATCGTGAAAAAAACGCAAGAGGCCATACGTGAGCACGGCGCGCAAACTTTGATCATCGGCGGAGGCGTGAGCGCAAATAAAAAAATAAGAAGTGATTTTACACAACTCGCGAATGATACAGGTATAGAGCTCATGATACCTGAGATCAGCGCATCAACTGACAATGCTCTCATGATAACGGTTGCCGGATATATGAACATTATTTCAGGAAAAAAACCTGAGACTGATTTTGTGGCAAAAGGAAATCTATCTTTGTAATTTGAATACTGATTGTTTTCAAAAAGCCTTATTTTTGTTACTATACTTGGCATGAATGACAAGTTTTTAAAACCATATAATCCGCAGGAAACTGAGTCGAGAATATACAAAATATGGGAAGATTCTGGCTTTTTTAATCCTGACAACCTTCCAGAAAGACATAAGGAAAAATATTCTATTGTCATGCCTCCGGCAAATGTTACCGGGGTTCTCCATATGGGACATGCTCTCACCCTTACCATTGAAGATATCATGATCAGATTCAATAGAATGAGAGGTAAAAGAACTCTTTGGCTTCCTGGAACAGATCATGCCGGCATTGCCACACAATCAAAAGTTGAAAAAGAAATTAAAAAGAATGAGGGAAAATCCAGATTTGATCTTGGAAGAGCAGAGCTCGTGAAAAGAGTTGAAGAATTTGCAAAACAAAGCCATGATACGATAGTCTCGCAAACGAGAGTCATGGGAGCTTCATGCGATTGGTCACGAGAGGCTTTTACGCTTGACGAAAAAAGAAATTTTGCAGTCCGGACAGTTTTTAAGAGCATGTATGATGACGGTCTTATCTACAAAGGCCACAGGATAGTGAACTGGGACCCAAAAGGTCAGACCACTATTTCCGATGATGAGATCGTTTACATAGAAGAAAAAACAAAATTTTATTATTTCAAGTATGGACCGTTTGTCATAGGAACGACCAGACCAGAAACAAAATTTGGAGATAAGTATGTGGTAATGCATCCGGATGATAAAAGATATGCTGAATATAAAGATGGACAAAAAATAGATCTAGAATGGATAAATGGACCGATTTCCGCAACTATAATAAAAGATAAATCTATCGATATGGAATTTGGTACCGGTGTTATGACTATTACGCCATGGCATTCTCTTGTGGACTTTGAAATAGGACAAAGGCACAACTTGGACAAAGAACAGATCATAGATAAATATGGGAGGCTTTTACCTATAGCCGGAGAATTTGCTGGTATGAAAATTGCCGAAGCAAGACCAAAAATTATAGAAAAATTAAAAACTAAAGGATTGTTGGTTAAAGAAGAAGATTATACTCACAACGTTGCTACGGCAGAAAGAACTGGTGGAATCATAGAACCACAAATCATGGAGCAATGGTTCGTTGCAGTAAATAAACCTTTCAAAATAAAATATTCGGAAATAAATGGAATAAAAACTGGCGATACCGTAACCCTTAAAAATATAATGGAAAATGCCGTTAAAAGCGGCCAAGTAAAAATAATCCCTGATTATTTTGACAAGACCTATTTTCATTGGATAGAAAAACTGAACGATTGGTGCATTTCAAGACAAATTTGGTACGGACATAAAATCCCTGTTTGGTACAAGGATAAAGAGATTTACTGTGGAATAGAAGCTCCAAAAGGTGACAGCTGGACGCAAGATGAAGATACTCTTGATACCTGGTTTTCAAGCGCTCTATGGACATTTTCAACGCTTGGATGGCCTGAAAAAACCAAAGATTTCACTTTTTATCACCCGACAGATGTTCTTGAGACCGGATATGATATCTTGTTCTTTTGGGTTGCACGAATGATACTCATGACTGGATATAATCTTGGGACTGTTCCCTTTCATAACACATATCTTCATGGAATGGTGCGGGATGCAAAAGGAAGAAAAATGTCAAAATCACTTGGCAATAACATTGACCCAGTAGACATGGCAAATAAGTTTGGCGCCGATGCTGAAAGAATGTCACTTGTCGTTGCAAACACGCCAGGTACTGATTTTAAAATCTCTGAGGACAAGATCAAAACCTACAAAAACTTTGCGAATAAAGTTTGGAACATCACACGATTTATTTTGGAATCAACACAAGACGCTACTTATGATCCAGGTTTTAATGATTTTTCCGAAGAAGATAAAAAGCTTGTAACGGAAAGAGATACTTTTATCTCTGATATAACCGTCGATATAGAAGAATATAGATTTTATATGGCTGGAGAAAAAATATACCATTATATCTGGGATACTATTGCGGATAAAATTCTTGAAGAAAGCAAAAAAATCTTTAAAGAAGGAACTGAGGAAGCAAAAATTTCCAGAAAACAATTCTTACTTGGCACTCTCCAATCATGCCTGAAGATCCTGCATCCATTCATGCCTTTTGTCACTGAGGAGATCTGGCAATCAATTGGAGATCAAAAAAACCTCTTGATGATAGAAGAATGGCCAATTAAATAATATGCTCCACGACCTCATATCAATCACTATAGCTTTCTTTGGCGGATTCTTGCCATCGATCGTCTGGCTTATATTTTGGAATGAGGAAAAAAGAAAACATGAACCAAAAAATATACTTGCGCTTGCTTTTATCGGAGGTATGGCTGCAGTTTTCCTTTCCCTCCTTTTTGAAAAAATTGCTTTTACTACTGATCCGAATGTCTTTTTCCCCGGAAATTTCTTACAATCCATACTTAATTGGTTTACAAATATTTCAGAACAAAAAGGTATTCCTCTCAATCAACTTCTTCTGGTTACTGTGTTCGCTCCATTCATAGAAGAGATCTTAAAATTCATCATGGCTTATATTTCGGTCCTCAGATCAAGGTATGATAGCGAACCGATCGATCCGATCATTTTTATGATCACGACAGCACTCGGTTTTGCAGCTATAGAAAACATGCTCTTTCTCATGGATCCAATATCCACAAACAACCTGCATTTGAGCATTTATACGGGCAATATGCGCTTTATTGGGGCTATGCTTCTCCACACAGTCTCTTCTGCAACAGTCGGTATTTTTATCGGTTTCAACCTTTTTGACAAGAAGATCCGCGGAATTTTGTGGACTATCGTCGGTATATGTTCTGCTATAGTTATCCATGCGCTATTCAATTTCTTTATGATAAATAGCGGACAAAACTATTTGATCGTATTGGAAGTAATTTGGATTACTGTTATAATAGTGCTGTTCATCCTTGAAAAAATTAAAAAGATAAAGTTGGAAAAAATTTAGATAAACATTCATATATTGATTATTAATAATAATTTAAATAAAAATGGGAAAAAAATCTTTTTTTGAAAAATTGACCGGTATGGTCAGGGCGAATGATGAAGATACTGAGGATACAGAGTCTGCAGAATTGGAAGAAGTTTTAAATGATACGGACTCAGAGGAAACGGAAGGTCAACTCGCCATAGATATGTACCAGACTCCAAATGAGATCGTCGTAAAAACGATAGTCGCAGGGGTCAAACCTGAGGACCTGGATATTTCGATCACAAGAGATATGGTCACTATCAAAGGCAGACGTGAAGATACCCATGAATTTTCCGGTGATGATTTCTTTCACAAAGAATTGTATTGGGGAGCTTTTTCAAGAACGATCATACTCCCTGCCGAAATAGAAGTTGAAGATGCCGAGGCAACAAACAAAAACGGACTTCTCATAATCAGACTGCCAAAAATAGATAGAAATAAGCAAGCAAAGGTAAAAGTGAAGAATGCGTAGCATATAAACATAAAAAACCGCCGAAAGGCGGTTTTTTCGTAAATCTTGACATAAAGATTTCTCGGTATAATATCAATACTAGAGTTGTTGCATTGATGCAATTTCGTAAAAAAGGAGACATCATGGCATGGCTACTCAGCAGAAGGTTGAGCGGATTGAACGAAATACTCGAAGTTGAGGACGATATCAAAGATAAACCCGGGATATCTGATCTCAACGAATTTCTGAAAGAAAATGGTCTGTTCACACACGAAGCTGGTTTAGAACTTGGCCAAGTTCTAAAGGTTTCGTGTGATAACCTGATCAAGGCGAGCGTCAACAAGAAAGGATATATCAGCGGTGATGCCAAAAATAACATCCTTTCTTACTTGAAAAGTGTTGGGAGAATTTCTCCTCGACTTTTAAGCTTCTTACAAAGCCAGCAGGGAGATCGTGGGCAACTGAATAGTTATACATGGAGCGGCGATGATCAATAACAAGTGCCACCAATCTCAATCACAGGAGAGATTGGTGGCTTTTATTTTGTGCCGAGGGGCGGACTTGAACCGCCGACCACATCCTCTTCAGGGATATGCTCTACCAACTGAGCTACCTCGGCAATATTAAATTATCAAAACTTGCTTCACGATGTTATCAGCCAAAACAACTACCTCGGCATATACTGAATTCTAAATCACGCACGAGGTAGATATTACACTATTTTAATAGATTTTTCCAGCAAAAATACCTACTTTGAACCGCCAGGCAAAGCTGGGAGTTTACTTGTAACAGACTTGATATTATTCAGATCACTTTGTATTACAGAGTATTCTTTTAAAAGGAGGTTCGCATATGGCTGAACATAATAAAATGCTCCTATTGAGGCACCGATAATAACGATCCAATAGATCGCTCTGAAAAGAGTTGACCATCTATTTGAACTTCGTATGCCGCGAAGGATCTTATTGTTCTCTTCAGCCAAACTGTATGTCTTTTCCAATAATTCTTTCTCGTCCGGATCCATACTATATTTTATGTATTAGACTGCTCAAATTACCTGTTCCACCAAAGTTCAAAGCTCCTGTGCTTAGAAACACAAAGTAAGCATTCGTGGTGCTAAAAGCAGAAGCCAATCCTTTCACCTCAACCATAGAGAAACCTCCGGCACGAATGATATTGATGTTATTCGGGATCACCTGTCTATATTTTTCGATCACGGCAGCTTTCAAGTCATCGATCGTAGTAATTTTTCCATACGTTGGAAATTCATCAGCATATATCTGGTAGGTAACTTTGAGGCCAATACCGATCTGAGGAACTTTTGGACCAAAAGAAACGAGACTTCCATCTTTGTGACTTGTGTCTATGACCCACGTTCCTGGATGCGGATTATCAAATGAGAAACCAAGAAGGTTGTTGTAATACGTTTGACCGCTAACTTTCGCAAGAGAAGAACCTGAGGATGTGTTTTGCGAAGATACAGATGTTGTAGCGGGAACATTTGTCGAATCAGTCGATGTCGATTGATTCCCTGCTGTTCCGCTGCGACCAACGCTTAACAAGATAATAAGAAGCACGATAACAATTCCACCAATAATACTATATTTTGTTTTTAATGTGTTTTCCATAATGTCTATATTGTACCACAATGCTAAAATTACACTGCAAGCAGAAATCAACAATGCAAAAAGCCTCTTTTTCAAAGGCTTTTTTATATTGTGCCGCCAGTAAGAATCGAACTTACATCTATCCCTTAGGACGGGACTGTTCTATCCATTTAACTATGGCGGCAAGCAAGGTAGAATATACCATATAAAATAACAATCAAAAAACCCGCTGGAGAGCGGATTTTTTGATTGTTATTTTATATTTAATAGTTCGCGCAATCTATCCTCATCAAATCCCATGACAAGCTCATCACCGACATAGATGACCGGTACACCCATCTGGCCGCTTTTTTCTATCATCTCTTTTCTCTTTGCCAGATCTGATTGAACATCAAAAGTTTCATAAGAAATTTTATTTTCCTTGAAAAAATCTTTTGCAAGATTGCAATAATGACATGTCGGGGTTGAATATATTATTACTTTTTTACTCATATATTTTTTACCCGAGAAAATTTTGACTGACGCATGAAGCTAATCGCTTCATGCAAGTAAAATCTATGATTTTACATCAGTCAAAACTTTAACGGGTGAATTTAATTTGATAACACTTCCATTATAACATATCTGTGAGATCAGCAAGGCCGATCTTTTGTGCGGGTGGCGGTAATCGAAACCACGCCTCAACCTTGGGAAGGTCACGTTCTGCCACTAAACTACACCCGCATATCATCTGAATAAACCTAAAAACTTCTGCCATAAACCTGTGTTTGTGTTTGATGGATCGACAGAAGCACTGTTTGTACCATCAATGACCATAACGACAGCCTCGCCAGGCTTTGCAACACTGAATTTACTTCTTATTTCCTCTTCTTGACCGCTCTCAGTACTAAGCTTGTCTATTTGTGATCCTAGCATGGCTTGGCGAGTTTTTAAATCATTGAAATTCCTCAACACTGCAGCATAATTATCCGCGCTCATTTTTTCTGTCGTATATATATGGTATGTTGCACGAACTAAAAATAGCACGATGACCAGCAATAAAAAAATAGTGAGTCTTGAATAGAGAACCTTTCTGACCTTTCGTTTTTGTTGAAAATCAAGCATGTCTCGTGTATAGTTACCTGTACCTGTATTTTATAAAAATAAACAGATAATAACAATGCTTTTTCACAAGAAAACAAAGAAAGTGATCAATGTCATATGGATCATTGTGACCGTACTCATGATCGTCAGTATGGTCGCGCTCTATACCCCATTTTGGCAGTAGTTAAAACCCCGAGGCTCCACCTCGGGGTTTTAATGAGCTTATTTTAATTCCCCCGAGGTGGAGCCTCGGGGTTCGGGGGTTTTAATTGAATTTTAATCATGCAAATGTTATTATGCACTCGGAAAAGGAAGAAAATCGTTCTTGGAGGAAAAGCATGTCTGCTTTGCTCTGTTTAGAGCTGAAGTTTCTTGATTCCCTAAAGGGAAATGCACCTCGTCATGTGCCGACAAAACTGCAAAAAGGTGATGTGATGACCATCTATTTGGACATTAACGCTATCTCTATCAATCGTAATGGGCAACACTTGCGTTTTGCTGATAACGAGATGAGATGCGAGGATTGCTTGGATACTTTTTCCAAGAAGATTGGCGACACCATTGATGCAGATGCATTTGCCAATCTCATAGCACAAGTCCTCGGATATTCCTACGAAAAAATGGAAGGAGATCAAAAAACCGAAGCCAAGTACAAGTTCTTTTAGGTTCTTTCGACAAAAACTGATTCCCCCGAGGCTCCACCTCGGGGGAAATTTTTATACGCACCAAAAACCCCGAGGTGGAGCCTCGGGGTTAAATTGACTTCTCTTATCCTGAATGATACCTTATTAACAGGAAGGAAGTAAAAAATTTGCGGAGGAAACCATGCCGAATTTTTCCATTTTAAAGTTCTGGTTTTTCGGTTCTTTTGTAGGAAATACGCATCATCACGTAGCCACAAAAATAAAAAAAGGTGATGTGATGGGTATTAGTCTCAATACAGGTTTAGTTTTCTTCATTCATAACGAAGAAAACATACGCTTCACTCATCATGCTGGAATAAACCTTAGTACCCACTATGATATCTTTTCCAAAAAGCTCGGCGAAAAGATTGATCCGGATGCAATTGCTGATCTTGTAGCGCATACTCTCGGATATGACTGCAAAAAAATAGGAGAAGACGCCAGCGAAGTTAAATATAAGTTCTTTTAGGTTCTTTCGACAAAAACTGATTCCCCCGAGGCTCCACCTCGGGGGAAATTTTTATTCTGATTTCATCATGTTCAGAAACACGTCCTGGGTGATATTCACCTTTCCTCTTTCTTTCATCCTCTTTTTACCTTTTTTCTGTTTTTCTCGAAGTTTCATTTTTCTCGTAATATCTCCGCCATATAAATAATCCGTGACATCTTTTTTCATACCAGATACTGAACGTGAAGCGATTATCCTTCCAGTCGCTTTTGCTTGAACTTTGAAAGAGAACATTTGTTTTGGAATGATCTTATAGAGTTTTTCAACAGTGCTATCGGCTTCTTCGTCAATTCTCCTTCTTGCAACTATCTTACAAAATGCAGCCACCGGTTCATCGTTGACCAATACGTCCATTTTGACGACATCAGCTTCTCGCATACCGATCATTTCATAGGAAATAGATGCGTATCCCGAAGTCAAACTTTTTAATTCATTGAAAAAATTCCTCATAAGCTCTCGGAGCGGCATTTCGAGCGTCAGTGAAGTCCTATTATCACCAAAACTTTCTGAATCTCCTATCAAAGCTTCATGATCATAGAGTTGCTGCATGATAGGACCGATATATTGCGCCGGACTGATGATCCTTACTCGCACCCACGGCTCCATGACCTGTTTTATCATGTGGTCTTCTGGAAAAAGCGATGGCGAAAAGATCATTTCCTTTTTGTCATTATTAAACGTAATTTCGTAATTGATGCTTGGTGTCGTGACAATAAGCTGGAGATTATATTCTCTTCTCAATCTCTCAACGATGATCTCCAAATGCAGCATGCCGAGAAATCCGCATCTGAATCCTCTTCCTAATGTTCCTGAAGTTTCTTCATCATAGGTAAAAGACGAATCGGAAAGCCTAAGCTTTCCCAAAGCCAATTTGAGCATGGCAAAATCATCGGCACCTTCCGGATATATTGATGCCCATACAACTGGTGATGGTCTGAAATATCCATGCAAAGGTTCCCTCGTATCATTTATATATGAGATAGTATCTCCAACAGAAGCAATGTCTGATTCTTTTATTCCGGTAACAATATAACCGATCTCTCCCGCTGATAGTGTTTCTTTTGCCACTTCAGATGGAGAAAAGATACCAACTTCAACTGCAGTAAATGATTTTCCGGAAACTTTAAAAATGAGCGGGGTATTTTTTTTCGCCTCACCGTTAAAAACCCTAACAAAAACTGTCACCCCGCTATGATTTGAATATTTGAAATCAAAGACCAAAGCGCGAAAAGATCTTTCATCTATCTTTAATTCATAATTACTTTCTCCCGTCTCGCCGCGTGGAGCAGGAATTCTCTTGATGACTTCATTTAAAAGTTCAGCGACGCCGTCCCCTGTCTTTCCCGAGACTTCCAATATCTCACTTTCATTGATATTTAAAAGTTCTGCGATCTCTTCTTTGACTTCGGCTGTTCTCGCAAGCGGAGAATCTATCTTGCTTATGACAGGAATAATGACGAGATTTGATTCTCTCGCCATATTTAAAGTGGTCAATGTTTGAGCCTGAACACCTTGCGTGGCATCGACAAGAAGGATAGAGCCTTCAACGGCTTTTAAAGCCCTAGAAACCTCATAGGAGAAGTCGATATGACCAGGCGTATCAATGAGGTTCATGACATATTCCTCACCATTATAAGCCCATTTCATGCGTACAGGCTGCATTTTAATGGTAATACCTCGCTCTCTCTCAAGCTCCATGCTATCAAGCACCTGTGCCATCATTTTGCGTTTTTCTATGGTATTGGTGATCTCAAGCATGCGGTCTGCAAGCGTCGATTTTCCATGGTCTATATGGGCGATAATGCTGAAATTTCTGATATTCATTGCTCACCTATAGTAGCAGAAAATCGAGAAAAATAAATGGTATTTTTTACCAAACTATTCAGCGTGAGATGAGAACATTAATCAGTGAGATCGATTCCTAAATTTTTACTGTGATCGATAAAAGAAGAAATATCGGTATAGACAAGTCCGTTCATGCCCAGTTTTATCGCCGCATCAACATTTATCTTGCTGTCATCGATAAACAATGACTCTTCAGGTTTTGAGTTTATTTTCCTCAGCGCATAGAGAAAAATATCTGCGTTTGGCTTTACCATCTGGACAGAGGAAGAAACGATGATCTCATCAAAAAGATCTTTGAAGTCCGGATATTTTATGTATACCTTTTCTTCAAAAAAAGCATTGTTCGCATTCGAAAGAAGAGCTGTCTTAAAACCTTGTTGTCTCAATTTCTTGATAAGAAGCATCAAAGCTTTGTTCAAGTTGATATGACTGTCGATCTCTTCTTGAACTTCTTCCTTTGTGGAATGTATGCCATCATATTTTGAAAAATAACTGGCAACATCATCTTCGGACAATATTCCAAGGTCATATTGCCTGAATATGTTATTGATATTTTCATCAGGAAAACCACGTTTCAATCTGTTCTCCTTATACCATCCGCCAAGCACAG
>Ga0265338_10007518_pt1 | contig 13484 bp, 14 predicted proteins | sample 42126metaG_FD_193579 | JGI IMG/M metagenome (GOLD analysis project Ga0265338, IMG submission 193579) | Rhizosphere microbial communities from Carex aquatilis grown in University of Washington, Seatle, WA, United States - 4-21-26 metaG | ecosystem: Host-associated > Plants > Roots > Rhizosphere... | reverse complement strand
GGTCCCACATTTTTCCGCTTTGAACGGGAAAAAAGGGACCCGTTTCTGATGCTTGATTCGATTATGCGCGGTTCGTGGCTAATTAACTGCAGTGTGTCACGAGAAAAAGGAAAAACTACTTTTGATGCTGTATCGAATATGGGAGAGGGCTTCCCGGAGCCGGCTTGCAGGAGCAGGCTTCAAACCACCCGGTGCCGCTGCGTTCGGAAACGGCGTGGGGGTGATCGACCCGTGAAAAGGCATAGTCGAATGGTCGCCAAGGGACCACATAGATCCCGCCGAGTCGCGCCCAGATTATTGCAGGCCGTCGCAAACGATGGTGACGGCAAACGTGTGCTCGTCGAAAATGTAACCGTGTTGAAGCCTGAATTCCGGCGCCTGAACGTGCAGGTTATAGTCGCGGCCGGTAATGACCGCAGGCACAGAAAGCCCACAGTTGGCTGAGAGTTCCGGCACTTTGCCCTTCCACGACCCCGCCAGCATGTTGCAGATCTCGCCAATCGCGTCTTTCACCGTGTCATCTACTTCAGAGAACTCGATCCCGGTCAACTTGGCGGCCACCGCCAGTGCGGTCTCGCTTGCCAACTTGAAGACACATGCCCCGCTCAGCAAGCCGCCAAAGCCCACCACCGCGGTCACCGATTCGGTGTGGCACTCCTCAGGCAGTTCCGCCACTGCGCGACGGCACTTCACACCCATCATCATTTCGAAGACCTCTTCCACACTGGCGTCCAGATTCCTGGGATCAGCTACCTGTGCCACCGACTCACGCAAAGAAACCGCCATCGTACGTTCCCCTTTGCCTTTTCCGCGCTCGCTTCCGTTTATCACCGACTGCCTGCTTGCAATGGCAGCATTGCGCACACCGTTGAAAAGCATCGTCACCCCCTCAGGCCGATTTCACCAAAGGTAATACGCGTTCCTTAACCTGATCCGGAGTGAACGGCTTACGAATATAGCCCTGGGCTCCAGACTGAATGGCCTGCTTCACATGCTCTTCGCTGGACTCGGTAGTGATCATCACAACCGGCACCCCTTCGGCCAGGTTCTGGGCGCGAATCTGGCGCAAAAACTCAAGGCCATCCATCGACGGCATGTTGATGTCCGAGAGTATAAGGTCTACTGAGCAGGTCCGAAGCACCTCGATGCCTTCGACGCCGCTCCCGGCCTCATGAACCTCCTTGAGATCGATGCCGGCCTGGCGCAACGCGCGCTCCACAATTTTGCGCATCACCGAAGAGTCGTCAACAATCAAGGCTCGAATCTCACTCATCCCAGGAATCCTCCACTATTTACGTATCGGCTGCGGCAGTTCGATCATGAGGCGGCGCTCCAATACAAATGTGGCCGCAACTGAATAATGCATCCCTCGATCAAAGCGATCGTAGGCCAGATACAAGTTGTCCCATGTCAATGAGAGTTGCAGGAGGCGATCACGTCGCGCACTTCGACCGCTAGAGGCAGCGCCCCAATCTGGGGTCTGATCCACATGCGCAGCCAGAAGCAGTCATGTACGCGCACCAGGCGCGAATCCACGGGGCGGGCACGCTCGACAATCCGGGCTAGCGCCTGTGCCAGTGCGGCTTCTGTCGAAGCCTCCATGAGTTCCACCGCTGGAAACGCCGCGCCGAGCATGGCTGTATGCGCCGGCCGAAAAAAAGATCCAGCCACCAATCCACACTCCACCCTCAGTCCTGTCATTCTCTCCACTCCCAGGGCCAAAACCGGGTCGAGCCGGTGTTCGAAACCCAGGTAAAGGATGCGGCCGGCCGCGGTTCTCATCGGCAGCGCTCCAAACGCGTCAACAAAGAATCGAGGAACCAGTGCCGCCAGCCCTTCTGTGTCGTGAAAATCAGCGCTTAACACGGGGCAGCTCCACTGGATTCCGAGCGCGCGTGTCACCAGCTGTTCGCTTACTCCCTGTCCCCGTACCAGCCAGTAGCCCAGCCTTCCACCGCCTGCAATTCGCTGCGCCTCAAGGGCGCCGCGCAACTGAATGCCGGTAATCCAGCCCTGCTCGAGCATGGCCAAACCCAGCGGGATGCGATGATTGTGTGTCTCGGCGCAGGAACTACGCGCATCCATCTCGCGCCCCAGCGCGGCCCCGACCATCGCTCTCACGCACTGAGCAGAACAGCACCATCCCGATTCGAATATGGGAGTAGAGCGGGGACGAAAAAGCTTCAGCCAGCCGGAAGAACAGGCAGGATTGGCGCAGGTGGTGAATAGGCCCGTGCGGGCCGGCATCGGGTAGGCGCGCGAGAAATGAGGCCCATTCTTGCCAGGCAATTCGTTGGCAACGGCCGGGACTTGCCTACGTCCTTCTGCTTCGGGTTCGGGCTGCATGGTACGGCGGATCAAAACAGGCATCGAATGCTCTCCAGCCGCTTCTGCGGCGCGGCCACTTCGGTCACTCGCAGCCCGAAATTCCCATTCACGAGTACCACTTCCCCGCGAGCCACGATCTTGTCTCCGATGATCAGGTCCACGGGATCCGCAACGTGACGATCGAGCTGGACAACATCCCCCGGTCCGAGATCGAGAATATCGCTCAGCGGCATCTCGCGCGATCCGAAACGGAGCGAGGCTTCAAGCTCGACGTCGAGAAGAAGTTCGAATCCCAGGCTCAGCCGTGAGGCCGGTGAATGAGCTGCAGGGACGGCTGGTTTGGCGGGCGAAACATCCGCCCCCGCGGCGCGCAGATCTTCGCGCACCAGCACTGCCCATGTGCGCTGGCCCGAGCGCAGTTCAAATGCCCGAGTAACTTTACTCAACGCCGGAGCTTCTTCGAATCTCTCCACTTTGCATTTCGTTCCGCTTTTTGCCAGCAGTTCTCCGGCGGCGGCGTTACAGGTTTCTTTTAGAATCTCTCCCCATCCCGCCTTCTGATCTACGCCCTCTCCCATGAGCGGAACCTCAAGAATCGACCCATCCAGCATGATCGAAAACTGCCCGCTAAGGTCGCCCGAGATAACGGCGGCGAAACCGAACGATCCTGCAGTGAACGGTTTCGGCAGCGATTCTGAGAATTGCGGCTCACCGGCCAGAGCCTGGGCAAGGAGATCGCCTGCAACCTGTGCCCAGTAATCGAGATAGGTTTTCATGAATTCAGCTCCGCTGGCGCACCGGAAACGGCGCCCGTTACTGGCATCTCAATCCGCGCGGCGCGATGCTGGCCCTGCCGAACGGCCGCTGCCCGGGCCAGGGTCTCACCGCCTACGCGCCAAAGCGGTGAGGCATTTGCTGCGACATTCAATCGCAGGACGTTTCCGGGGGCAAGATTCTCGATCTCCTCAGCCCTCACCGACACGGTAGGAAGCTGCAGCGAACACCCGAAGCGAATGTTGCGGGCCGTTGATGCAATCCGGGTCCTGGTCTCAATCGCGTGGTGGCGGCTGCGTCCCCAGTCGGATGTAAGCCGGCGCAGAATAGTGTTGGCCACAACGGCCGGAAACGCCAGGTTGAGAAGACCGGAGCAGTGCGGCATACGAATCTCAAAACTCAGGCAAAGCGTCTTTTCAGTGACTGCCATGACGCGGGCGACCTGGGTCTGCATCTGGCGGCGCTCAAAACTGAAACTGAGGCCGACCGGTTGCCACGCCAGCGTCAACTCGCGGCAGATAATTTCCACCACACTGCCCAGAATCGATTCCTCGATATCGGTGAGTTCACGCAGCGGTCCATCCTTGCCCTCGCCTCCCAACAGCAGGTCAATTACCGATGGAGCAATTGCCAGGTCGAGTTGGAGAACCGAGAGCGCGCCGAGAGGATCGAGCCGGACCGAGGCGACGTAGCTGATCTCAGGAATTCTCAGAAGAAATTCATTGAACTGAATCTGCTCCGCCGATACCAGGTTCACTTGAAACCTCGTCCGGAGCCATGCGGCAAGGTTGTGGGTCAGGTTGCGAGCGAACAGGTCGTTCAACATGCTGATGGCGCGTAGCTGCTCATTTGAAATCTGGCCGGCCGAAGAAAAGTTATAGGGCACCATTCGCGCCTTGACCTCGGGTCGGGTTTCGTCCGGAACGGCGCTGCGCGCCGCCTCAAATAGAGCATCGATTTCATCCTGTTTGAGCGTCTTTTCCATCATTGCCCTCTCGTGGATAAATTATGCCCGGCGCCCTCGCGCGGCGGGATGTGCGCGCTCGGCGCCGCCACGCACCGCCAGGTCGCGCAACGCTGCGCGCAGGTGAACCACAGCCGAAGCGTGCACCTGGGAGACACGTGATTCAACTACACCGAGCGCCAGGCCGATCTCCCTCATGGTCATCTCTTCGAAGTAGTAGAGAGTCATGACCAACCTTTCGCGGTCGGGCAGATTGGCGATGGCCCCGCTCAGCCGCTCCTCCATCTCACCCCTCAGGCAGCAGAAGAGCGGGTCTTCGTCAGGCCGGCCCGGTATATACGCCAGCTCCTCCTCGCCAGAGTCTTCGTTGCGCTCCATGTGAAGGGTGCCGATTTCAAGACCCTTCAGGTCGCCCAGCAATTGCTGATAGGCCTCAAGTTCTAGGTCCATCGCAGCGGCAACCTCATGCTCGCCGGGCGCGTGACCCAGGCTCGCCGTGAGCACCCGGATAGCTTCTTCAACTGCCCGGCCTTTGCGCCGGAGCTCGCGAGGGCTCCAGTCGAGAGTACGCAAGCTGTCAAGAATCGCGCCCCGGATGCGGAACTGCGCGTAGCTGCGGAACTGCACTTTCTTTTCCGGGTCGAACTTGGCAAAAGCGTCCAGCAATCCCACCACGCCGGCCGACACCAGGTCCTCAATATCAACATGCTGCGGCAGACGCTCGTGAATTCTGCGGGCCAGGTAACGGACGATGGGAAGATGCTCGAGCAACACACGCTCCTGTTCGCCTGTGAGCATCCCGCCTTCCGTTGTTGCTGGAGGATAAGCCGGCATCCCAGCCGGACGCCGCAACACCTTTGTACTTCCCTGACGAGTTGCCGTCTCGATTCCCATCTTTTCGCCGCTCCACAGACGTTTGGATATCCTGATCAAAAAATGAAAAGCTCGCTGGCTTCTGGAAACTTCACCGAACTGTTCCCACCGGCCTGAGCCGTACCTCCGGCGGTATCTCCCCCGGAGCGATCACGGCCATTCTCGGAACCACCGACTCCAGCCACCGCCGGACGTGATAGCGGGCCGGACTTGAGACAAGGAGCACGGGAAGGGCCGCGCCGGAATTGGAGCCAATAAGCTGCCTCACAGAATCGGCAAGGCGGCGCACGATCGGCGTGCCGGCTCCGATCTGGGCCGGCAATCGCGAGCCCGCATCGGGAGCGAGGCTGGAAAGGATCTCCTCCTCCATACCGCGATCGAGCAGCAACACCGGCAGCTGTCCCTGGTCATCGACCAGCGGCCGCACCAGCCGGCGTCCCAGCGCCTGCCGCGCCGCTTCAACCAGCGCCACGATGTTCTTGTTTACCGAAGCGGTTTCAAGCAGCGCCTCAAGAATCGAGCCCAGGTCGCGGATCGAGACACGTTCGCGCAGCAACTGCTCAAGAACCCGGCTCACTTCACCCAGCGAAAGCAGCTTCGGCACCAGCTCTTCGAGCAGCTTGGGATGGCTGTCGTTCAACGCATCCATCAACCGCTTGATCTCGGCGCGGCCGATCAGCTCCCAAGCATGGCTGCGAATCAGCTCACCGAGATGGGTGGTGACGACCGTGACGGCATCCACCACCGAATAGCCGGCGGCGATGGCCTGGTCCTCGAGGGCGGGAGCGATCCAGATTGCAGGAACACCAAATGCCGGCTCACGGGTCTCTTTGCCGCTGAGCGGCCGGCGGCCAGGCTCACCTGAAACTGCCAGCAGCTGCGAACCCTCGGTCTGCCAGCGCCCGATCTCAATGCCGCGCAGCGAGAACACATATTCGCGCGGCTTCAGCCGGAGGTTGTCCGAGATATGCACGGGAGGAATCAGGAAACCCAGCTCGGCGGATAACTGCCGCCGCAGTGTGCGCACGCGGCTCAGCAACTGGCCACCTTGTTTCTCATCGACCAGGGGAATCAACTGAAATCCAATCTCGAGGGTCAGCTCCTCAAGTCGCAGCAACCCTGCCATCTCATCGGCGTTGGCCGCGCGGGTGTCAGCGCCCTTCTTTCGCTCCGCTGGGCCGGCGTCCTGGGCGGTTAGCTGCGGTGGATTGGCTGCGACTCGTTTCGCCATCCAAAACAAGGCGCCGGCGACGGCCAGAAAAGCCAGCTTCGGAATCCCTGGGATCAGACACATTCCCAGGGAGACCAGGCTGGCCAGATAGAGAGTCGCCGGCTTTTGAAACAACTGCTGCTGGATTTCGCCGCCCAGCATGCCGGCAGAGTTGGCACGGGTGAGGGTAATTCCCCCGGCGACCGAAACCAGCAGCGACGGAATGAGCGTCACCAGCCCGTCCCCTACCGTCAGCACGGTGTATGTGCGCGCCGCCTCAGACAATTCAATGCCCTGCTGCAAGGTGCCGATGAGCAGTCCGGCAATGATGTTGATGGCGGTTATAAGGATTGTCGCCAGCGAGTCGCGCTGATTGAAGCGTGCCGCGCCGTACATAGCGCCATAGAACTCGGCCTCGCGAGCGATGGCCTGCCGCCGTCTCCGCGCCTCGGCTTCGTCAATGAGGCCGGCGTTCATGTCGGCGTCAATCGCCATCTGCTTGCCCGGCAAGGCGTCGAGGGTAAACCTCGCGGTCACCTCCGCGGTGCGCACGGCGCCATGAGAAACAACTAAGAATTGAATCGCGACCAGGGCTAGAAACAGAACAAAGCCGACCACGTAGTTGCCGCCCACTACAAACTGGCCGAAAGCTTCGATCACGTGGCCTGCCGCCGATGTGCCCTCCTGGCCGTGAAGCAGGATGCGGCGGCTCGAAGCAATGTTGAGCGAAAGCCGGAAGAGTGTAAGCAGCAGCAGGAGAGTGGGAAAGACCGAGAGTTCGACGGCGCGGCGGATCTGAATCGCCGAAAGAAATACGATGACCGACGCAGACATCGAGAGCGCCAGCAGCAGGTCAAGCACAGCCGCAGGCAGCGGTACCATCATGACGAAAATCACGCTGATCGCGGCGAGCGGCAGCACGTACTCACGCATACGGTCGAGGAACGATGCCTTCCGGGCAGATGATCCGATGGCAAGGGCGGCGGGGCTCATTGGCCGCCTCCTCTATTTGGCGAAGGCGTGGACGATGCTCCAGCAGCAGCCTGGTTCTGCGCAGTGGCGCGTGCGGTGGCATTGCGGCGGCGCTCGCGCAGCTCCTCTTCCACGCGCTGGCGATACAGGTAGGCAAGAATCGAAGCCACGGCTGCATAGAGGTCAACGGGGATTGACTGGCCGACCTCGACGCTCCGGTAAAGCGAACGCGCCAGTGGCGGATTCTCGATGATGGGCACTCCCGCCCAGCGCGCTTCCGCCTTGATCTCTTCAGCCAGCAGGTTGCGGCCTTTGGCCATCACCCTTGGCGCCTCCATGGTGGCAAAGTCAAATCCAAGCGCAACGGCGTAGTGGGTTGGATTGATGAGCACCACCGCAGCGCGCGCCACGTCGGCTTTTACGCGGCGACGCCGCATCTGGCGCTGCAGCCCCTTGATACGCGAACGAATCTGCGGGCTGCCCTCGGTCTCCCTATATTCGTCGCGCATGTCCTCGCGACTCATCTTCAGGCGCGACTCCCGGCTCTGCCATTCCACCAGGTAATCCACCGCGGACCAGGCGAAGAGCAGCCATGCGGCTGCCAACAAGATTCCATACACTTCATTGCCCAACTGCTCGACGCGTGCATTCGAGAATGGCGGCAATGAAAGCTGGCGGCCGATTCGCTGCGCGGCAAAGACGGCAAGGAATGCGGCCGGGATCAGCGATTTTCCAAGACGCGCCGCAGCCCGCAGAGAGAAAAGGTTCTTGGCGTTCGTTAGCGGATTAATGCGATCGATCTTGAAGCCGATTGCCTCCGCATACACGGTCACGCCGCCGGTCTGCACAATACCCACCGCTAGCGCCGTTGCCGCTACCGCCGCCATCACCGCTGCCGGCGGCATCAGAAACGTGATCGTCAATCGGCGAATCGCGACGAACGTCGGCGCAAGCGTCTCCGGTTCCCATCTCGCCGAAGCACCCAGGCGGAGAAACTCCCCAAGCGAGGTTCGCCAGTTCTCTGCAATGCGGCCGCCCATCATTCCGAGAACCATGACTCCGGCGAGCATGCCCGCGGCCGCGGAAAGCTCGCGACTGTGCAGCAGGTCGCCTTCCTTGCGCGCCTTGTCGCGGCGGTGCTGGGATGCTTGTTCGGTGCGGTCGCCGGCCACGGACTATCCTCCCCAGCCGAGCGCGCCGCGCGCGCCTGGCTCGGCAATCAGCCGTTCGGCCATGTCAAGCAGCGAGTCGAACCTGGCCTCGATAAACCGCGGCCAGAGTGCCAGCGAGCCGGTCAGGATGGCAAAGCCGGCAAGGGTCTTGATGGGCACGGTCAGCATCATCACCGGCAACTGCGGGCTGAGTTTGCCGAGCAGCGACACGGCCACCTCGACCAGCATGGTGGCCGCCAGAACGGGCGCAGCCAGTTCGAGCGCAGCCAGAAAGATTCCTCCCGCTGCGTGCACCAGCATTAATGCCGAGGGCCTGCTCAGCGCGAAACTGCCCAGAGGCGCGGTTCGAAAACTACGTATCGTAGAGGCCAGCAGGATGCGGTCAAGGCCCGATGTAATGACCACAAGCAGGCCCATCATCTGAAAGAGTTCACCCATAATCGGGGTTTGGACGGCCGAGTCGGGATCGAGCAGGTTGACCAGTGAAAAGCTCAGCTGCAGTCCCACGATCTGGCCGGCAAAGATCAGCATTTCGGTCAGGAGGGTGAGCGAGAGTCCGTAAACCAAGCCCACGGCCAGCTCGCCGATCAGCCCGGAGACGCTCAACGACGGGTGCGCATTCGGCAGCGAAGCAACCAGCGGCGCCAGCAGAAACGCAACCGCTCCGACAAAGACCGCCTTGACGCGAATTGGCAGCGCCGTGGATGAGAAGAAAGGCGCGAAAAGCACCATTCCGCTCACCCGCACCAGCACCAGCGTCATCGCACTCAGAAATGTAGTCCAGTCGGTCATAATTCAGCTGCTAGCTCCTAGCTTGTTCGTTCAGTTGTTCGTGCGTTTCGTTCTTCCTAAAACTGGCTAGCAGCTAGAAGCTAGTAGCTAGAAGCTGCTCTGTTACCCCAGAAACCTGTGAAAGTCTCCCAGCAAAACCCGCGTATACGTAGCCATCCGCTCCAGAAACCACGGCATTCCGGCCAGCAGGATGAACGCGATTGCCGCGAGGCGCGGCACACTGGTGAGCGACTGCTCCTGCAGACTGGTCAAGGTCTGCACCAGGCTCAGTAGAAAGCTCAGCAGCGCTGCCGCGATCAGGATGGGCGCGGCCAGAATCATTGCTTCCTTCATCAGCTGGCGAAGTAGTTCGGCGACCAGGTCGGGTGTCATGCGCACTTCCTCAAAAGCTCTTCAAAAGCGAATTTGCAAGCAGGTTCCAGCCGTCGACCATGACAAACAGCAGAATCTTGAGCGGTGTGGAAACTACCACGGGCGGAAGCTGAAACATGCCGATTGAGGTGGTTATCGAGGCCGTGACAATGTCAATGAGAAGGAAAGGCAGAAAGAGAACCGCGCCGATAGAAAAGCCTGCTTTGAGCTCGGAGAGAATGTATGCCGGTATGACGACTCGCATTGGCAGGTCATCTGGCGTGGCTGGCCGAGGCATCTGTCCGGCCGCGGTAAACAGGGAGAGATCTTTCTCGCGCGCATAGCGCAGCAGAAAGTGCTTCACTGGTGCAGTGCCGCGTTCGATCGCCTCAATCCCGGTGATTTGCCCGGCGCGATAGGGTGCAACCGCCTGGGCATCGACCTGATTGATCACCGGCGTCATAAGGAACCAGGTCATCATCAGCGCCAAGCCCATCAGCGTAGGGTTCGACGGCGCAGTCTGCGTTCCCAGAGCCTGGCGCAGAAAGTGAAAGACAACCAACAGCCTTACCAGCGGCGTCATGGCCATCAGAATGGCGGGCAGCAGCGTGATGATGGTCAGGACAAAAAGAATCGTCCAGGGAGTGGAATCCGAGGGATGAAAGCGGGCATTCAGATCCGGCAGCAGGGGCGCGGCGGCTGAGACGGCTGCAACGCGCATGAGGGCGAGCATCACCATGATGCCCTCCTTGAACTAATAGAAATTGACCGGGTCGGGTTTGACCGGACCGATTTTGAACTGATCGGGTTTTCGCTGGCCAGACCGCGCGCGGCTGAAGCCATTGAGCCTTTGAGCGGATAGAAAGCAGACCCGCCGTCGGCTGAAGTTGCTACCAGCAGCCGCACTCCGTCAGCCTCAACCAGCGCCAATGACTGGCGCGGCGCAAGCGTAATGCGCTCGAGCAGTTGAAGCCGCGGTTCGTGCCGTCGGGATGTGCGCAGCTTTTTGAGCAGCCATCCAGCCCAACCACCTACGATTGGTCTTGTCTCCGGTTTTGGGTTCGTTACGTGCAATTCCCTCTCCAGTTGCATCCTTGTGCTGTTCCGATCACGCCAGGCGGGTGAGGCGAACCACCAGTTGCGTCTCAATGACTTCAAACTCACTCCAGGCCAGTTGCACTTTGCCGGCGGACAACGGAAGGTCGACTCCGTTGCTCCATTCGGACTCAACCAGCCGCCCCGGCTCGAGGGCCAGCAGGTCTTTCACTCTGAAATCGCGAAGCGGGATAGAGACATCAAGCTCAACGGGAAGCCGTGAAATCTGCGCTCCAAAAACCGTTGTATTTGTGTCGACGTCTGCGTTCTCCGCTGTCGAAACAGGAACCAGGGCGTTTTCCGATTGCGGGGCAACAGCAAGCTGATTACGGGCAGTTGCAGTATCTTTCTGCGTGTTTTGAACCTGCGGACCTGGAGCTGTTGCGACGCGAGCTGGCTGCGCGTTCGTCGCGGGCCCTCTTGTGGCCTGGTTCGGCTGGTTCGGAATGCCGGTGGTTTGGGTTGCAGCCATACGGAGCGTTTAGGAGCAGCAACGGGACCAGTGAGGCGGCGAAATGATTGGAATGGCTTAAGAATTGCGCTGCGGAGAGGAAACAGTGAGTTTAGAGAAAGCGGAATTGGGTCTGAATTTGCACTATTTCAGGTGCAAAACCAGTCTATATGACCCCCAATGTAACAAGTTTTCCTTGTTACATTTTTGTAAGCTATTGATTTATTATATAGTTAAAATTGATGCGCCTGTTGCCTTTTCAGTAACCCCGGGGGGAGGGGGTAGGGGGTCCCCCCTGAGCTGGCGGCGGGAATGCTTGAGGAACCTGGGAACAGGGATTAAGAAATAGCCGACAGACAACTCATAAAACGATTGTGCGCCTAAAGAGTGTAATTCCACGCAACCGGCGACGGCCCGGTAAGTGGGGAAGGCATTTTTCAATAAAGGTTATCGCGGTCAGCGATTAGGGCGGCAAGCCGCACCGGCCTGACACTGAAACTTAGTTCGCTGATACACTGGAAGTTACAGCTGGACTACATTTTGCCTGCCCTTGCGGCGGCGGAAGCGTCCCGGACCGAGGTCGAAACTAATGCCTGAAATGAATGGAAATAAAGCAATTAACGGAACGTCACTGCGCCTGAAGATTGGCTTGGCCGAGATGCTGAAGGGCGGTGTGATTATGGACGTAATGAACGTGGAGCAGGCCCGCATTGCCGAAGAGGCGGGCGCGACCTCAGTGATGGCGCTCGAACGGGTGCCGGCCATGATTCGGGCTGAGGGAGGGGTAGCCCGTATGGCCAAGCCCGGGCTCATCAAGCAGATCATTCAGGCGGTCTCGATCCCGGTAATGGCGAAGGCCCGCATCGGTCACTTTGCGGAGGCGCAGATACTGCAGGAGATCGGCGTGGACTTTATTGATGAGAGCGAAGTGCTTACCCCGGCCGACGAGGCTCACCACATCGACAAGCACGCGTTTACTACTCCTTTTGTGTGCGGGGCTCGCAACCTGGGCGAAGCATTGCGCCGCATTGCTGAAGGCGCTGCCATGATTCGCACCAAGGGCGAGGCGGGCACGGGCGATGTGGTTCACGCCGTCAAGCATATGCGCCAGATTACGAGTGAGATGCGCGCCCTTACGGTGCTGACCGAGCAGGAGCTTTACGCCGCCGCCAAGAATCACCAGGCCCCCTACGAACTGGTTCGCATGGTGGCGCAGACGGGCAAGCTGCCCGTTCCCAACTTCTCAGCCGGCGGCATTGCTACCCCGGCCGACGCGGCTCTGATGATGCAGCTTGGCGCCGAGGCCATCTTTGTTGGCTCGGGGATCTTTATGAAGGAGCGCGCAACGCCGCTCGATGTTGAAAACGATCCCAAGGAGCGCGAAGAGGCTGTCAGCCGCGCCAAGGCCATCGTGATGGCGACAACCCACTTCAACGACCCCAAGATTCTGGCTGAGGTTAGCGAACAGGTAACCGGAACCATGAAGGGCCTGGCCGCCGCGTCGATTGAGGAATCGCAGCTGTTGCAGACGAGAGGCTGGTAGGACTGGCCGTCCAGGCATTCCGCTCGCTATTCGTTCGCACTGGTTTTGGCGGTTTCTAACATTGCGTTGAGTGAAGCAGCACGCAACTTTCTTTGTAATTTTGAGGTTGCGTGTACAGATGTGTTTGCTGTCGCCACTCGAAACGTGGAAGTTTTCAACCCATTCCCATATTCTCCCAAGGAACGAACTTGAGTCAGGAATCCAAGCCTCGTATCGGCGTGCTTGCCATTCAGGGTGATTATGCTTCGCACGCTGCGGCTCTAGAAGAGTCGGGGGCTATTGCTTCGGAGATTCGCAATCCTGGTGAACTCGATTCGATTGATGCACTCATCCTGCCTGGCGGCGAATCCACTACCATGCTCAAGTTTCTTGAGAAGCGTGATTTCTTCGACTCGTTGAAGGAGTTTTGCGAACGGAAGCCTGTTTTCGGCACCTGTGCGGGAGCGATTCTGCTGGCGCGCGAGGTTCGAAATCCTGCTCAGCGCAGCCTGGGCATTTTGGACGCCGTGGTTGAGCGCAACGCATACGGCCGCCAGATTGACTCCGCGATTGTCGAGGCTGAGACAAAGCTGCCCGGCGGGCCGCTGGAGATGGTATTTATTCGTGCTCCTCGAATTCTTGAGACGGGGCCTGGGGTGGAGGCGCTGGCCTTTCGTGAGGGCTTTCCAACGCTTGTGCGACAAGGGACCGTAATGGCGGCCACTTTTCATCCCGAACTGTCGTCGAACCGGCGGGTTCATCGACTCTTCGTGGACGGGGTGAAGGCGGCAGCGTCACACACCGGATGAGGATTTTGGGTCAAACTGCATACTCCATTCATCATTATTGTGGAATTGCATCCCGCAATCTGGAGGCAGGAGCAGGCCTCTCTTCTGATTGGGGATGCGTCCAAGCAGAAGTAAGAGTACCTTTTTGAATAAGGCCTGCCCCCTTGCAGGCTCGCGAGGTCCCGAATGCCG
>Ga0265338_10007517_pt1 | contig 13486 bp, 13 predicted proteins | sample 42126metaG_FD_193579 | JGI IMG/M metagenome (GOLD analysis project Ga0265338, IMG submission 193579) | Rhizosphere microbial communities from Carex aquatilis grown in University of Washington, Seatle, WA, United States - 4-21-26 metaG | ecosystem: Host-associated > Plants > Roots > Rhizosphere... | reverse complement strand
TGTCAGGGCGGGTTTAGCTTCCCTTTTCGGTCTTTTCGCCGGCGCTCTTCCAACCGGCGATGCCGGCGCGGAGGTGCTTGATATTTGTGTAACCAAGCTTTTTGGCGGCTTCGGCGGCGGACAGATAGGCCTGGCAAGTGGGATTGCCGCAGTAGGCGACAACCAGCTCGCTTTTGTCGGCGGGCAGCGACTTGGCCAAATCGGTTTTGGCGGCGACAAAATTGACCGCACCGGGGATGTGGCCGGATTGCCAGGAGTCGGTGCCATTGGCGTCGAGCAGCACGATTTTTTGCGTGGCCATCGCGGTCTTCAATTCCGGGATGGTGATGTCAGGAAACTCGGCCGCGAAGACGCTGGCCCCAATGAGCATAATGGATGCGAAGGCGAATAATTTTTTCATAGCACTGGGCTACAATAGCGCCTGCGGCCTTGTGCGCAACTGCCGCTCGCTTCACGCGCCGAAGATGTCCTCTTTACGCGTGGCGAGGTCCTTGCGTTTGGCGATCAGTTCGCCTTCTGCGTTGCGCTCGAGTTTGATGGTCCAAAGGGCCTTCAATTCGAGGGCGCGCTTGAATTGTTTGTCGGGCTTTTGGGGAGCGAGCGAATAGTCGACGCTGTGGCCTCCTTCGCGGAGCCACTCGATCAAATGCAGCGACGCCGGGCGCAATTCCTCGTCCTCAATGACGCAGAAATATTCGACGCCGGAAGTGAAAGGCGGGAGTTTGCCGCGCTCTTTGAGCAGGTCGCCGAGCACGACGTCGCCCATGCCGAATCCCAGGGCGGGCAGGTCGACTTTGCCGCCGCTGATGAGTTTGATCAAATTGTCATAGCGTCCGCCGCCGGCGATGGCGCGGAACTCGCCTTTTTTGTCGAAGGCCTCAAAGACGACGCCGGTGTAGTAAGCCAGGCCGCGAATCACATTGTAATCGACGCGGACAAAGTCACCCAGGCCGCGGGCGGCGAGGTTCTGGATGATTGACTCCAATTCGGGCGTCGGTTTCCCGGCCTCGATGAACGCTTTCACGCCGGCCAGCGACTGGCCGACGGCGGCCAGGCCGGCGGCGCTCTCCTGCTCGCTCGCGCGCTCCAGCTTGTCAATCGTTTGGTAGAAGGCGTATTCCTGGTCCGGCTTGCCGCCGTGCTGCGCGAAGAAGGCGGCCCATGCGTTGCGGCTGCTGAGGCGGACGACAAAATCGTCCGGCCCAAGGCCGACGGCGCGAAGGCTGTCAATTAAAAGTGCGATCAATTCGGAGTCGGCGCCCGGGCCGGCCTCGCCGACGATGTCGGCGTTGAACTGGAAGTGCTCGCGCAGGCGTCCTTTTTGCTGGCGTTCGTAGCGAAATAATTGCGGGATGGCGAACCACTTGATGGGCTTCTTGTAATTGCGCTCGTGCGCGGCGGCCATGCGCGCGAGGGTGGGGGTCATTTCGGGGCGCAGCGCGACGGCGCGTTCGCCTTTATCGGTGAAATTGTAGAGCTGGCCGACGATTTCGGCGCCGCTCTTGAGGGTGTAAAGCTCAAGGGGCTCCAGGGGCGGGCCGTCGTATTCCTGAAAGGCGTAGCGCCGCGCGGCCGCGCGCCACCGCTCAAAGATATGGCGGCGGGTTTCCGCGCTGGCCACATCGGGATGGGGCAGGGGTTCGGGATAAAAATCGCGAAAACCGGGCAGCCGTTCCATAGAGAAACAAAAAGGGCCGCGCTGAACGCAGCCCTGCGAATTCTAGCGAACGGACAACTAGGTCGACATTTTGGACTTGGCTTCGTCGGGAACGGTGATCTTCGTGGTGCCGATGTCCTTGAACTCGGTGGTCACGGTGCGGTCGATGGGCCGGTCTTCGCCGTTGAAGTCCATGGAGCCGCTGACTTTGTATTCGTATTTGGTCAGCACGCCGTCTTTGATCCAGAACTTGACGGAGCCTTTGGGATCCTTGATTTCCGGGGGATTGCCGCCACCCTGGCGACGGCGGCCGAAGCGGGAGAGGCTCTTGACGCCGTCTGCGGTTAAATCGCCGGAGATGACGCCGTCGACATTGGTGAGGGACTTGGTCTTGCCGGCGACGTCGATGGCTTCATCGGTGGGGACTTTGAGATTCTGCAGGCGCATGGCGGTGAAACGAACCGGGTTAAATCCGCCCCCGCCGCCATCATCCTTGGTGGCGTCTTCGAGGGATTGCCAGCCGTCGTCGGTCTTGATGGCGCCTTTGCCGTTTTTGACAATGCCGGTCATGGTGTTGTCCTGGAAATTGAAAGTGATGTAGATCAGGCCGTCCTTTTGAGTCTTGCCCTCGGTGGGGCCGGGGGTGAAGTTGGCCATCTCGACCTTCGTGGTCCAGCTATAATTGTCGCTGCCGGCGAGTTTTTTGGAGGCGTTGACGACATCGTCCTTGGGGGTGGAATCCGCGGCAAGCAGAGATGCGGCGGCAAACAGCATGGCGGCGCAGAGCGCGTTCGTTTTCATAAGCAGTCCTTCGATTCGTAGGTTCAGTGAATGACCGGACGTTACCCCGCCGCGTCAAAAACGCAAGCGCCGTTATGTGGGGCGATTCGGACGCGTTGGGGCGGCCCAAGGCTCCGGCGCCCGGCGGCGCGCAAAATCTCGAACATCTGGGCGCCAGGCGCGTCCAAAGAAGAGGGTATCCAACCATGATGAACGAAGAGGCGCTGCCGCGCTCAAAGTCCGGTGAACGCTCCGCGCGCGTTGGCGCCGCGTTGGCGCGCTACGCCGCGGCGGCTATTGTGGTCGCCCTGGCTGGCGTCGCGCGCCTGAGTCTTGACTCGTTTCTGGGCCAGGAAGTGGTGCCGTTTTCTTTTTTTTATCTTGCGGTGGCCGTGACGGGCTGGTGGCTGGGTTTCTGGCCGACGATATTCGCGTCGCTTCTGGGCCTGATAGGAGGGATGTGGCTGATTATTCCGCCGCGGCATTCGCTGATGATTCACAGCCTGCGCTCCAACATGGAAGTGTTGGTGTATTTGTTTGTCGCTGGAATCATCACGTTTTTGATGAACTCCCTGCGCAAGGCGCGCACGCAAGCGCTGGAACGGCAGCGTGAGCTGGAGCTGGAGATTGAGCGTCGCAGGCAGACCGAGGCGGCGTTGCGGCGGAGCGAGGCGCTTCTGGAGGGGCGGGTTAAAGAGCGCACGACTGAGCTTGAGGCAACGGTGGACGAGCTGAAGCGTTTTTCGTACGCAATCATCCACGATATGCGCGCGCCGCTACGGTCCATGCGCGGATTCGCTGAGATCATTGAAGAAGAATCCGAAGCGACGCTGACGTCCACGAGCCAGGAATATCTGCGACGGATCGAAGTCGCCTGCAACCGAATGGACCGGCTGATCCGGGACTCGCTCAGCTACAATCGGGCGCTGCTGACAAAACTCCCATTGCAGCCGGTGGATTTATCGAAGTTGCTGAGAGAACTCTGCATCACCTACTCAAACTTGCAACCGCACCAGGCGGGCATACACGTCCAGGAGGCGTTGCCCAGCGTCCTTGGAAATGAGCCGGCTTTGACGCAGTGTTTTTCGATCCTCCTGGGCAACGCGGTGAAATTTGTGGGGCCGAATGTCGCGCCGCAAGTGTGGGTCTGGGCGGATCGAAACGACCTGCGCGCGATCATCTCGGTTCGCGATAACGGGATCGGCATTCCAGCGTCGACGCAACGGCACCTGTTCGGAATCTTCCAGCGCCATGACAGGAAGCACGAAGGCACAGGCATCGGACTGGCAATCGTGCGAAAACTGGTTGAGCGGATGGGGGGAAGCGTTGGAGTTGAATCTGAGGAAGGCAAGGGCAGCAGATTCTGGCTCGAACTAAACGTGGCGACGGCGGCGACGCCGGTGAAGCAGGTTGAAGTCGCGGCGGTTGAGGAAGCGTCGGTGTTCTGAGTCGTTTACGAGCTATGGCGTGGCTGGATGCGGCGGCTTGAGGCCTGGACGTTTGATGTAATGCCCCGCGAATTCCAGAAACGCCGGCCAATTCGGGAAGTCGGTGTGTCCGCCGCTGTGCTCGCGAAATGCAATGTCGCCGTCAATCAACGCCGTCTCGGGCGGGGGAAAGACGTTCGTTCCAAGATCTTTTTTGCCGAGGAGCTTGTAAACCGGACCGGCGCCGACTGCCGCCATGAACATGCCGCGCGGATCCGCGAATCCGTCGCCCATGGGTCCGCCGATCGCCGCGCCGGCTCCGATGAAGACAGGTCGCGGGGCGCAGAGCGCGATGAGCTCATGACCGTCGACGGGCAGAGCTTTGCCGGTCAGCGGGCCGGCGTATTTGATGAAATTGCCAGCATACCAGTGGTAAGCTTCCCACCACGCAGCGTTCTCGATCACTTCCCCATAATTGCGGCGGTTGATTTTCGTTCCGCCCTCGCCCGAGGAGCTCACGAAGGCGATCGCAAATCGCGGATCATAGGCCATCGCCACGGCTGTGGCTTTTCCCCATCGTGAATGCCCCTCAAGGCCGATGGCCTTCGCGTTCACAGCCGTGTCGCTTTCAAAATAATCCAGCGCGCGACTCGCGGCCCATGCCCACGCGCGCAACACGCCCCAATCATCGAGTTTTCGCGGTTGCCCCTTGTTGCACAAGCCGATGATTCCGGAGGTCAAACCGGCGCCGCCATCGGCCTGAACGCTGTAGGTTCCGAGCGTGGCGAATCCCCAGCCGTTGCTGAGGGCGGCGGCCTGCCAGGCAGGCAATCCCCGGCCAAAGCCGGCAAACCTGGCGGCGTCATTGCGCTTGACAGAGGCGTTTGTGGCGCCGGGAGCGTTTGTCCGGGCGGGCGCGCCCGGGAAGAATCCGCCGCCAAAACCGGGCGCAAATGGGAACAACACCATGATGACCGGCGACGGTCCGGCCGCGTCAGCCGGAAGCGTCAACGCCAGTTGAATGGCCACGGCGATGTTGGTGTAAGATGAATTGTCCACGCGCCCGAGCAGTTTTTTTTCCACTACGGCAAAACTGCTGGAGGCGTTGGTCACGACGCGGTTGGTGACGCTCGCAATTTCCCACGCCACCCTGGGCGTGAGGACAGGCATGCGGCCGTAGAATTCGCGGTCGAAATCTTCGACAATTTCCGGGCGGCGCCGGTCCCACCACATCGCGGCGTTAGTCACCGTTCCGCCGTCATTGAACGTCAACGGATCGGGCAGATCCGGATACGGATTGGCTTTCGATTCTTCGTAATTGGTCTGTTTGCCGCGGCGGAAAGCCGGCATGTGGAGCAAGCCCATGAGCCGCCGGTGGTCCTCTACCGCCGCAATTTGCGCGGGTGACAGGGCGGTCGCATTGGTGTCTTCAGCACGCGTTGTGGAGGGGGCGAAGCAAACGGCTGCCACGAGCGCCAATAAAATGCGCCTGCCCTTTTCAAGGTTCGTGCGAGGTCTTGTCAATTGTGAGTCATGGGACTTTGAATGTGGACGACTGCGGGGTCAAGAAGTCACTTATAAGCGGCGCAATTTCCGAGGGAACAATCGCAAGATTCGACTGCGGTAGCGCGCAAGGCGCGTCGATAGCCCATCGTGCGCCCTTTTTAAACAGGCGCCAGCAGAGAAAACGCTGGAGAACAGCGAGTTATGGGAAAGAAGATATTAACTGTTGATGACGCGACGACCATACGGAAAATGGTGTCGTTTACGCTAAAGGGCGCCGGGCACGAGGTCTTTGAAGCCCAGGATGGCTCCATCGCTCTCAACTTCCTCCAGAGATGCGCCGTCGACCTCGTCATCACCGACGTCAACATGCCAAACATGAATGGCATCGAGCTGACGCGCCGATTGCGGACGCACGCCAGCTTCAGCAGGACGCCGATTCTCCTGCTCACGACGGAATCGGATCCGGCCAGAAAGGCCGAAGGCCGCGCCGCAGGGGCGACCGGATGGATTGTCAAGCCCTTCAGCCAGGAACAACTCCTGGCCGTTGTGGCCAGACTGCTGCCTTCCTAACCCAGAAAAACACCTCCGAATGAACGACAACCTGCAACAGCAACTTATCAAGGATTTATTGGTCGAGAGCTTCGACGCGCTGGATCGATTTGACCGGGAAATGCTGGCCATTGAAAAAGGCGAAGCGGATGCGGAGACGCTCAACGACGCCTTCCGCGTCATCCACACATTGAAGGGGAGTTGCGGATGCATTGGACTGAACAAAATCGAGTCCGTCGCGCACGTGGGGGAGAGCCTGCTGAGCCTGCTTCGGGACGGTAAGATCACCCATAACGCGGTGATGATTAAGGCGCTGCTCGAATACTCGGACGCGCTCAAGGAAATGCTCCGCACGCTGGAACAAACCGGCCAGCAAGGCGCAATGGATTACAGCCCGTTGCTGCAAAGGTTGCAGGCGCTTCAAGACGGGACGACGGAACCCGAAAAGCCGGCGCCTGCGCGTTTGGGTTGTTTGACGAGGAGCCGGCGGCGCCCGCGGTTGCCGAATTGCCTGCTGCGCCGAGTTCGAAGGCCGCCGACGCCGCGGCATCGGGACCTGTTGCGGCGACAGAGAAACCTGCCAGCGAGAAGGAATCGGCGCCTCGTCCGGGCGCGTCGGTTTCCGATAGCGCCATCCGGGTCGATGTGGGGCAACTGGACAAGCTAATGAACCTCGTTGGGGAGTTGGTGCTGGCGCGGAATCAAATTGTGCAATTCACCTCGCAATCGCAGGAGCCAACATTGCTGAGCGCGGCCCAGCGCATCAACACGATCACCACTGAGCTGCAGGAAAGCGTGATGAAAACACGCATGCAGCCCATCGGCAACGTCTGGGCCAAATTCCCGCGCATCGTGCATGATATGGCGCAAGACCTGGGCAAGCAGGTGCAATTGGTCATGGAGGGGAAGAGCACGGATCTGGACCGGACAATCATCGAAGCGATCAAGGATCCGCTGACTCATCTTGTCCGCAACGCCATCGACCACGGGATCGAGACCCCGGCAGTGCGCCGGGCAGCGGGAAAACCGGAGCAGGGCACGCTCAGGCTCCGCGCGTTTCACGAAGGCGGCCAGGTCAACATCGAGATACTCGATGACGGCCACGGAATCGACATCGCCAAAGTCAAAGACAAGGCGGTGCAGCGGTCCTTGGTCACGCCGGACCAGGCCACGCGCATGACCGACCGCGAGGTCTTCAATCTGATTTTCCTGCCCGGTTTTTCCACTGCTGAAAAGGTGACCAACGTTTCCGGCCGCGGAGTTGGGATGGACGTTGTCAAGACGAATATTGAAAAGATCGGCGGGTCAGTCGATGTCTTGAGCGAATTGGGACGGGGAACGACTCTCAAGATCAAGATTCCGCTGACGCTGGCGATCATTCCCGCGCTGATTGTCACCAGCGGCGGGGAGCGGTTCGCGATTCCACAAGTCAGTCTGCTGGAATTGGTCAGGTTGGAAGGCCAGCAGGCGCGCGCGGGAATTGAAACGCTTTACGGATCTCCCATTTATCGGCTGCGCGGGCAGTTGCTGCCTCTGGCTTACCTGAATCGGGAATTTAAACTGGATGCGGCGGCTGATTCGGCAGCCGGCGCAAGCGCGGACGCGATTGTCAATATCGTTGTGCTGCAGGCGGACGGACGGCAATTCGGCCTGATCGTCGACGAGATCAACGACACCGAGGAGATCGTCGTCAAACCGCTGAGCAAGCAGCTCAAAGGGATCGCCTGTTTTGCCGGCGCCACAATCATGGGCGATGGGCGGGTGGCCCTCATCCTGGATGTGCTTGGAATCGCCCTCCACTCCAATGTCATCGCTGAAGTGCGCGAACACGCGGTCGCCGACAAAGGCTCGGCGCAGGATCGGGCCGACGAACGCCAGACGCTGTTGTTGTTCGATGCCGGCCAAAATGCGCGGATGGCGATTCCGCTATCGATGGTGGCGCGGCTCGAGGAATTTCCACGCGCGCAAATCGAGCGGTCGGGCAACCAGGATGTCGTGCAGTATCGCGGAAAAATTCTGCCGCTGATTCAGGTTGCGAATTACATTCCTGGGGCGGGCGCCCCGCTGGCGCAGAGCGATCCGCTGCAGGTGGTCGTCTACTCCGAAGGCGGGCGCAGCGTGGGACTGGTTGTGGGGAAGATCAACGACATCGTTCACGAGGCGCTCACTGTCAAACGCAACGCCGCCCAGAATGGCATTCTCGGCTCCGCGGTCGTTCAGGACAAAGTTACGGACTTGTTGGACGTTGTCGGCGTCGTGCGCGCCGCGGATCCGGCGTTCTATCGCGAAGCAGCCAAATCTTGAAAGAAAACCAAATGGCCAACACCAAGCAATTTTGCACTTTTTTTGTCAACGACCTCTTCTTCGGCGTCGAAGTGCTGAAGGTCCAGGAAGTGATTCGCTACCAGGCGATGACCCGCGTGCCGCTGGCGCCGGTCACGATCCAGGGGTTGATCAATTTGCGGGGACAGATTGTCACCGCCATCGACCTGCGGCGGCGCCTTGAACAGCCCGCACGCGACGATGAGCGGCTGCCGATGAATGTTGTTGTGCGCAGCGAGGACGGGGCCGCCAGCCTCCTTGTGGACGAAATTGGCGATGTCGTGGAAATCAGCGACGACATTTACGAGCCGCCGCCCGAAACGCTGAAGGGCGTGGCGCGCGAATTGGTCCAGGGCGTGTATAAATTGAAGGAGCGCCTCTTGCTCATACTTGACACCGAAAAGACCGTCAGTCTCACCAACGCCGCATAGCGGCCCAAATGTCCCAACTCACTATCTCATTCCAAATCCAACCCAATATCACCTGAAATAATCCCTATGAAACTCAGCACCCCCACACTCCCACGCGCGAAAACAAACGGTTCGCGCCATCGCAACAGCGACGCCAACGGCAACGGCAAGAGCGCCGTCGCCGCGCAGGAAAGTCACGAACTCATGGAGCTTCGCGGACAGAACGCAGCCATCAACAAGGCCCAGGCCGTCATCGAATTTGATCTCTCAGGAACGGTCCTCACCGCAAACGACAATTTTTTGTCCGCCCTTGGCTACACGCTGGAGGAAATCAAAGGCCGCCATCACAGCCTGTTTGTCGAGCCGTCTTACCGCGACAGCGCCGAATACAAGCAGTTCTGGCGCGAGCTCAATGACGGAAAATTCCAGGCGGCTGAATTCAAGCGCATTGGCAAGGGCGGCAGGGAGGTTTGGATCCAGGCCAGCTACAACCCGATTTTCGACGAGAACGGCAAGCCGTTCAAGGTGGTGAAGTTTGCCACCGACGTCACCGCGCGAAAGTTGAAGGACGTCGATTACCAGGGGCAAATCGCAGCCATCGGCAAGACCCAGGCGAGCATCGAGTTCAATCTTGACGGGACCATCATCGATGCCAACGAAAACTTCCTAAAGACCCTCGGCTATTCACTGGATGAAATCAAAGGCCGCCATCACAGCATGTTTGTTGAGCCTGCTTTCCGGGACAGCGTCGAATACAAGCAGTTTTGGCGCGAGCTAAACGAGGGGAAATTTCAGACCGCTGAATACAAGCGGATCGGCAAGGGGGGCAAGGTGGTGTGGATCCAGGGAAGCTACAACCCAATTCTCGATCTCAACGGGAAGCCGTTCAAGGTGGTGAAGTTCGCCACGAACATCACGGGCAGGAAACGCAGCGAGGACGCCATCAGCATGGTGCAAGCCATCATCGAATTCAGCCTGGATGGCAACGTCCTGACGGCAAACGATAATTTTCTCAAGACGATGGGCTACACGCTGGAGGAAGTCAAAGGGCGGCACCACAGCTTGTTTGTGGAACCCGGTTTCCGGGAAACAGCGGAGTACCGCCAATTCTGGCGGGACCTGAACGAGGGGAAATTCCAGGCGGCCGATTACAAGCGCATCGCCAAGGGCGGACGTGAGGTCTGGCTGCAGGCGATCTACAATCCTATATTTGACTCCGACGGCAAGCCCTTCAAAGTTGTCAAGAACGCCTCGGACATCACCGACCGCAAGAAGGCGGAGGCGGCGCTGAACGTGACGATCAACGCTGTCAATCATAACGCCCAGGCCCTGGCCTCCTCTTCAGAGGAACTGACCGCTGTCAGCCAGCAAATGAGCTCGAACTCGGAGGAGACCGCCACCCAGTCCAACGTGGTCGCCGCCGCCTCGGAGCAGGTGAGCAAGAACGTCGCGACGGTCGCGACGAGCGCCGAGGAAATGAGCGCCAGCGCCAAGGAGATAGCCAAGAACGCCACGGAAGCCGCCAAGGTCGCCACGCAGGCGGTCAAGGTCGCTTCCGACACCAATAAGACGGTGGCCAAGCTGGGCGAAAGCAGCATCGAGATTGGCAAGGTCATCAAAGTCATCACCAGCATTGCCCAGCAGACCAATTTGCTCGCGCTTAACGCGACCATCGAAGCGGCGCGCGCCGGCGAAGCAGGCAAGGGATTCGCGGTTGTCGCCAACGAAGTCAAGGAGCTGGCCAAGCAAACCGCCGCCGCCACCGAGGACATCAGCGGCAAGATTGAGGCGATCCAGACGGACACGAAGGCTGCGGTCAATGCCATCGATGAAATCAGCAAGATCATCAACCAGATTAACGACATCCAAAACACGATCGCCAGCGCTGTGGAGGAGCAAACCGCCACGACTAACGAGATCGCCCGCAACGCCACCGAGGCCGCCAAGGGGAGCACGGAAATCTCCAAGAACATCGCCAACGTTTCCGAAGCGGCCAAGAACACGACGCAGGGCGCCAATAACACGCTGACCGCCGCGACCGAGTTGGCCAAGCTGGCGGCCGACCTCAAGCGTGTGGTCGAGCAGCAGAAAATGTAGAGGACGCCGGTTCCTCGGGGGGAGGAGGCGCGTTGCGAAATGCGGCGCGCTTCCGGGGCCAACGCCCGAACGCGGCATCGGTTATGAGAATGTTGATTATTGATGATTCAAAGCCCATGCGGAGCTTCCTGGCCTTTATCGCCCAGGAGCTGTCTTTCGCCACGACCGAGGCTGACGACGGACGCGAGGCGTTGACCACCCTCACCCACAATGATCCGCGGCAGCCCTTCGACGTCGCCATTGTGGACTGGGAAATGCCACGGATGAATGGGCTGGAATTTGTGCGGGCCGTTCGCCGAAACCAGGACTTCGCGGATTTAAAGCTGCTGATGGTGACGACTCTCAATTCCCAGGAGCGAGTCGCCGAGGCTCTTGACGCCGGGGCAAGTGACTTTCTGATGAAGCCGGTCACCAAGGAAATGTTGCAGGAGAAATTGCAAATCCTGGGCCTCGTCGATTGAAAATGAACCGGGACCGAGACACATGCCTAGAATCCGCGTTTTGGTGGTTGATGATGCCGTAGTGGTCCGTAAGTTGATCACCGAGACGCTTCGCGCGGATCCCGACCTCGAGGTCGTCGGCGTCGCGGCCAACGGCAAGATCGCGCTTCAAAAAATCCCGCAGGTAAATCCCGACGTCATCACTCTAGACATAGAGATGCCCGAGATGGACGGGCTGGCGACGTTGCGCGAGCTGCGGAAGACGCATCCGAAGATGGCGGTCATCATGTTCAGCACGCTGACGCGAAAAGGGGCGGCGGCGACGCTGGAAGCGCTGTCATTGGGGGCCAGCGATTACGTCACCAAACCAGCCAACGTGGGAAGCGTCACCGAAGCCATGGAGCGCCTCGCGCATGAGCTGATTCCGAAAATTAAAATCCATTGCCGCCATGCTTGCCCGCCGGAGGCAGCGCCCACGCCCACAACCGCGCCAGCGCCCGGCGCTCCGCTTGCGGCGCCGGCTCCGCGGCGAGTCGGGCCGATAGAGATCGTTTGTGTGGGGACGTCGACGGGGGGTCCCAACGCCCTTGCGGCAGTATTCTCGAATTTGCCGGGGGATTTGCCCGTTCCAATTGTGATTGTCCAACACATGCCACCGCTATTTACAGCCATGTTGGCCGAACGGTTGTCGGCGCATTCGGCTGTGCCGTGTCATGAAGGCGCTGAGGGGGCGATTGTTGAGCGCGGCCACGCTTACATAGCGCCGGGGGGCCGGCACATGGAAGTGCAGCGCCCTGGAATTCGCGCGTTGCTGCATCTGCACGATGGCACGCCGGAGAATTCGTGCCGTCCGGCGGCGGATGTATTGTTTCGGAGCGTCGCCGCGGCTTACGGAGGGGCGGTCCTGGGCGTGGTGATGACCGGGATGGGGCAGGATGGATTGCGCGGTTGCGAAATTATTCGAGAGAAGCGCGGGCTGATTGTGGCGCAGGACGAGGCGAGCAGCGTGGTTTGGGGCATGCCGGGCGCCGTCGCAAAAGCGGGTTACGCCAACAAAATCCTCCCGCTGGATCAAATCGCCGGCGAGATTACGAGGCGCGTGCGGGAAAGCCGCGCAATGCCAGCCGTGACAGGCAATAGGAAAGACTGACCAACATGGGTATTTCAAAAACAGACTTCGACTATGTCAGCGACCTGGCGCTGACCGAGGCCGCCATAGTGCTTGAAGCTGGCAAGGAGTATCTGGTGGAAACCCGTCTGACGCCGTTGGCGCAACGAGAAGGGTTTGCGTCTCTTGGCGCATTCATCCAGAAGCTGCGAGCGGAGGTCAAAGTCAATGGGCTGCATCACAAGGCCATTGACGCGCTGACAACCAATGAAACGCTGTTTTTCCGGGATTATCATCCATTCGAGGAGCTTCGCCGTTCCATACTACCTGCCATACTGGAGCAACGGGCCGGCGCGCGCCGTCTGGCCATTTGGTCGGCGGCATGCTCAACCGGGCAGGAGCCTTACAGCCTGGCGATGCTGCTGCTTGACAGCTTTCCGCAGTTGGCCGGCTGGGATGTTTCGATACTGGCGACCGATTTGTCACCCACGGTTTTGAATCTCGCGCGCCAGGGCCAGTACTCGCAATTCGAGGTCAACCGCGGATTGCCCGCCAGGTTTTTGGTCAACTACTTCACCAAGGTAGAGGACAAATGGCGCATCAACGATAACGTCAAAAAGATGGTGGAGTTCCGTCCTATGAACCTGATTCAGTCCTGGCCGGTTCTGCCGCCCCTGGACTTGGTTTTCATCCGTAACGTCATGATCTATTTCGACGTCGAGACCAAGAAGGCCATTCTCAAGAAGATCAGGAATTGCCTGTTGCCGCATGGTTACTTGTTTTTGGGGGCCGCGGAAACCACCACCAGCCTCGATCCGGCCTACAAGCCGGTTTCTTTCGGGAAGGCCGTGGTCTATCGCACAACGGAGGATCCAAAAGGTAAAACGTAACGCTGGCTCAAATCAGATGCACTGGCCGAATTACAGCAAGTGGCGCGAGAACGCCGGGCGGTTGCGTGAGGCAAGCCTGACCTTTTATGAAGGCTGCTGTCGCATGCTCAGCCGCGTGTGGCCATTCGGCAACGCAAGCCGGCGGACAGCGCCGCGTGGCGGAATTCAAGAGTGGGCGGATCGTTTGGGAGGCGAGAAAAGTTTTGTGCTCGCGTTTGTCGATGGAATGGAAACGGAATTCCTGGACACGAGCGAGGGTCTCGCGCGCCTGGCCGAAAAACTCACGGAGATCCAAAAGGC
>Ga0265338_10007516_pt1 | contig 13486 bp, 10 predicted proteins | sample 42126metaG_FD_193579 | JGI IMG/M metagenome (GOLD analysis project Ga0265338, IMG submission 193579) | Rhizosphere microbial communities from Carex aquatilis grown in University of Washington, Seatle, WA, United States - 4-21-26 metaG | ecosystem: Host-associated > Plants > Roots > Rhizosphere... | reverse complement strand
CAACGGTATGAGCTTGTTCGAACCGAGGCGGCTGAACTCCATTTGCTGCAAAACGCGCAGTAGCTTGACTTGCGTAAAGATGCTCAATTCGCCGATCTCATCAAGGAAGAGTGTGCCGTCTTCGGCCTGCTCAAAATAGCCTGCGCGAGCGGCCACGGTTCCGGTGAAAGCGCCTTTCTCGTGGCCGAATAGTTCAGCTTCAATCAGGGTCTCGGGAATTGCGCCACATGAGACGGCTACGAAAGGCTTCTTTGAGCGGCTGCCCAGGTTGTGGATGGCGCGAGCGATGAGTTCCTTGCCGGTTCCGCTTTCGCCAGTGATGAGAACCGAAGCATTCAGACTGGTAACGCTTCTGACCAACTGGTAGACGCGTCGCATGCTGGGAGTCGAGCCCAGAATTTGATCGCAACTCGCCGGCTCCTCAATGCGTTGTTGCACGGTTTGCAACTGTTGTTTGAGTGAGGAGTTTTCATGAGCCCGTTGCAACATGGTCTTCAGATCGCGGATGGATGGCGGACGGCGGCAATAACCAAACGCGCCCATTCTGACCAGCTCGAATGCGGTGGTGCGCAGGGTGTCATCGGCGAGCAGGATTGAGGGGACGTTGGAGGCTATCAGGCGCCGCGAAGTTTCAATGCGGTCCTGCAGTGTGTCGCGGTGCGAGGAGAGATCAAGGATGATGGCATCGCATTCGCCAGCAGTGATGAGGCTGTCCATTCCTTCGCCGTCCGACTCAAGCAAAACCTGAAACTCTTTACCAAGGGCGGAAGAGAGAAGTGGTTGCAAGGTGCGGTCTTCAGAGTAAAGTCCTATTCGAATCATTGGTCGAGGCGCTGCCTTCTCCTGGATTCCGTCATGCCGTTCCCTGGGGAACACTTTTTAAGAACTGGCGGTGTACACCCATAATCCCGAATCGGCCTCGGTTTGCCAATCCCTGTTTAGTGCTAAAGAATGCGACATTGGTAATCCAGAATGCAATGGAGCGGCACTGAAAATCAACGATTTAAGGCGAATAGGTGATCGGTTTCAGTGATTTCGGTCTATGGCCAGGCCATGCGGTGCGCCCCACTGAAGCGCTTTCCGGCCCCACGCTGAGGTGGAGATACGGTCTGGATGTGTTCGCGATAAAGTGCTGTAAAATAATGGGTTATTTGATACCATTGGCCCTCAAAGGCTATAATGAATTTCGAAAAGTCACCTCAAATGTCGTAGCGAAAGAATCGGTGGAAATTAGATGACTAAAGATTAGCACTTTAGTAACCATAAAAGTTACTTCTGAGCTTGAGTCTGGCCCCTGAATACGGGGAGCGGGAGAAAATGGCACAAAGATTGCTGAAGTAAACTCTCCGCCTCGCTCTTCTTCCTTGTTCCGAATCGGCAACGAATCGCGAAACGACCCCGGGAGGCGTGTTCCCTCAGGTCAGAATCGATTGCTGGACTATGGGCCTGCGGCGGTCCATAATGGATTTTTTACAGTTGATCTGGGCGCTCTATCTGTTTTAATTTGATACAGCTGCTCCATGAATAAGCCAGGTTGGGATTTCGAGGCTGGGATTCCGGCGCAAGTCCGGCCCGGCATTCGCATGTGTAAGATTGAGTTGGTTTCTCAATGGGTCCCGGCGTGTATACGAGTTGTTCCACAGCCGGCATGGGTGCGTAAACAGGCGTGTACAGTGAAGGGCTGACTCAAGTGTAACGTGTTGAATCCCCGAGCTATATCGACGCCGTGATTTGGTTGGCGAATTGCTCTTACTTAATTATCCCCTGACATTAACGGGGTTTAAGGAGCAGGGGGATGCACTTGTTTGGCTGGTGGCCGACATTGGTTGTCGTGAGTTTCGCGACAATCACCGACCTACGCAGCAGGCGCATTCCGAATTGGCTGGTCTTCCCTTATTGGCTGGCCGGGATCGTAGTTCAGGGTGTGTTGTTCGGCTGGCATGGCATTGGTCAGAGCCTGGCTGGAACTGGACTGGCGATTGTGATATTTGGCGGTCTTTTTCTGTTGGGTGGCATGGGAGCCGGAGACGTTAAGCTCCTGGCTGCGGTGGGGGCCTGGATAGGTCCCGCTCAGATGGTATTTGCGCTGATCTTCACCGCTTTGGCGGGAGGTGTCATCGTGATGATCTGGGCGGCGCTGGGCGGGTTTATGCTCGACCTATTCAAGGGCACGGGAGATCTGATGGCGAGCTGGGGGCACGGAACTCTGCGTAATCCAGAAGCCACGATCGAGAACCCCAGGCGACGCAAGATGCCTTACGCGCCGGCCATTGCTGTCGGAACGCTGTTCTCATTTTTCGTTCGTTGAAGGGTGAGGTAGCAGGTAATGAGGGGCGCGCGAGAATGATCGACGCTGGAATCACGTGCAAGGAACGAGTAAAGAATTAAGGAGCGAGGGCGCGGTGTCAACGGATTCTTCCCCGTTTTTCGGTTCTCAGTATCCCGACTCGATCGGATCAGAGGCGCTAACCATTGCCTTGATTGGCCCGAATGAGGAGCGGCGCGCAGCAGCATTGCTCGCTTTGGCTGGGACATCGGGGAACGATGTTCGCGAATTCGCTTCATATCCGCCCGGGCTCGACGACGTAGCGCGGGTGCTTGAGCAGCATTACGATGTCATCATCATCGATCTGGACTCTGACCCTGAGTATGCTCTGGAGCTGATAGAAAGCATTGGCTCGACGGGTGCGGCGACGGTGATGGTCTATTCCGCCAAGACAGATTCCGACCTGTTGATGCGCTGCATGCGCGCCGGGGCTCGCGAGTACCTGACGCTACCGTTCGATCGCAATGTTGTGGCCGAATCTCTGGTGCGCGCCGCCGCACGCCGTCCGGTGGGCAAATCGACCAAAAAGGTCGCCGGGAGGCTTTTAACCTTTTTGGGCGCCAAAGGCGGCTCTGGCGCAACCACGCTGGCCTGCAACTTTGCCGTGGCCCTGGCCCAGGAGCCCAATCAAAAGACGTTGCTGATCGACCTCGATCTTCCTTTGGGAGATGCAGCGCTCAACCTGGGGATTGTGGCTGAGTACTCCACCATTAATGCGCTGCAGGCTGCCAGCCGTCTCGACGGCGCGTTTCTGCATCAGCTTCTGGTCAAGCACAGTTCTGGTGTCTGGGTGCTGGCGGCGCCGGGAAAATTCATTCAGTTTGAGGCGAAGGACGAGGATATCGACCGTTTATTGGCTGTGGCGCGCCAGGAGTTCGATAACGTGGTGGTGGATTGGGGATCGCAGTTGAGTTTTGAAGGCTCGTCAGTGATGAAGGAGTCGACGGCGATCTACCTGGTAACCCAGGCCGGCATACCTGAACTAAGAAATTCGAATCGTCTTATTACGCAGTTCTTCACCGGGGGCGGCCCTCGGCTTGAGATTGTGATCAACCGCTATGAAGCCCGTTCGATGGGAGTATCTGAGGAACATATCACCAAGGCATTAACGCGTGCGGCGCAGTGGAAGATTCCCAACGACTACACCGCGGTTCGCAAAATGCAGATCAACGCCACGCCGTTGGCATTGGCTGATTCCCCGATATCAAGGCTCATCAAGCAAATGGCGCGAGCGGCGATTGGCCAGAACGATCAGCAGCAAACGGCGACGAAGAAGAAGGGGTTCAGCCTGTTTGGATAAGGCGGCCCGCAGTAATCGTCGCAAGATTCATACCAGAGTCCTGGAAGGTGCAGCATGGAATTGATGAACCTCGAGAAGTACAAGGCAGAGATACACCGGACATTGATCGCGAAGCTGGATCTGGAGAAGTTGTCGCGCGTCAATTCCAGCCAGGCCCGCCAGGCTGTGTCGAGCATCGTGAAAGAGATCATCGCGGATCAGCGCGTGCCGCTCAACTACGACGAGCAGGAACGGATCCAGGCCGATCTGCTCGACGAAGTTTTCGGTCTTGGACCTCTTGAGCCGCTGCTTCGCGATCCTAAGATCTCAGACATTCTGGTGAATGACAAAGATCATGTGTTTATTGAAAAGGGTGGTCTTTTGCAGCGCGTGAATACTTCGTTTCGCGACGACCGCCATCTGCTTCAGATCATCGACCGCATTGTGTCTCGGGTCGGCCGGCGTGTAGACGAATCGTCGCCGATGGTTGATGCGCGTTTGCCTGATGGTTCGCGTGTGAACGCCATTATTCCTCCGCTTGCCCTCGATGGACCGTCGCTCTCAATTCGCCGGTTCGGCACGGGCCCGCTGGCAGCCAATCAGCTGGTCGCGCTGAAGAGCATATCGGCCGAGATGATGGAAGTGCTTTCCGCCGCTGTCAAGGCCAAGATCAGCATCGTGGTTTCTGGGGGCACCGGCGCCGGTAAGACGACATTCATGAACATTTTGTCGCAGTACATTCCGCACAGCGAGCGGCTGGTAACCATTGAAGACGCGGCTGAATTGCGGTTGGCGCAGGAAAACATTGTGCGCCTTGAGACACGGCCGCCGAACATTGAAGGGCAGGGCGCGATCCGCCAGCGTCAACTGCTCTCGAACGCTCTTCGTATGCGGCCCGATCGCATCATCATCGGCGAGGTCCGCGGCGAAGAGGCATTCGACATGCTTCAGGCAATGAACACCGGTCATGAAGGTTCAATGACCACGGTTCACGCGAACACGCCGCGCGACGCCGTTTCCAGGCTCGAATCGATGGTGGCGATGGGCAACATGAATCTGAACGAAAAGTCGGTTCGCCAGCAGATTGCCTCGGCGATCTCGATTGTTGTGCAGGCTACGCGCATGACTGACGGCACACGCAAGGTGACAAGCGTTACCGAGATCACCGGCATGGAAGAGAGCGTGATCAGTATGCAGGAGATTTTCAGCTTCCAGAAGAAGGGCATCGGGCCCGATGGCAAAGTAATTGGAGTGTTTCAACCAAGCCGCATCCGGCCCAAGTTCCTTGAGCGGCTGCGTGTTTCGGGCATTGTTCTGCCGCCCACAATATTCGAGCGGGAAACGCTGGTTAACTAGCAGAGAGGAAGAGCCATGCCGATCATATTCATTCTCGTGTTCATTGGCGTGTTTGCACTAATCGCATTGCCTTTGGTGGTTGCCGGCTCGGCCCGCACATCAAAGCAGGTGCTGGCATCTCTCGATTCCGCATTGTCCACTGACGCGCCTTCGACGCGCGAGCAGATTCTCAATATCCGCAAAGATTCGTCCATGAGCAGCATTCCGTGGCTGAATAAGAAGCTGCTGCAGTTTCAAGTAGCGCCTTTTCTGCAAAAAATCATCAGCCAGGCAAACCTGAAATGGAGCGCAGGGCGCCTGCTGGCGCTTTCCGGCCTTTGTTTTATCGTGCCTTCTTACGGCATCTACGCGGAGTTCAAGAACGGGCCCGTTGCGCTGCTGGCAGGTATCGCAATCGGATTTGCTCCGCTCGGCTGGGTGCTGTATTTGCGCAGCAGCCGTTTTCTCAAATTCCAGGAGGGCCTGCCCGAGTCGCTTGACCTGATGGTGAGCGCGTTGCGAGCCGGTCACAGTCTTATCGCGGCCATGGGACTGGTAGCGCGCGAATGCCCCGATCCCGTGGGCATGGAGTTCAGGGGATGTTTTGAGGAGCAGAACTACGGGCTGGAATTGAAAGTGGCGCTCGACAATATGACGCTGCGCATGCCGATTCAGGACCTGGCGATTGTGTGTACCGCGATCATGATTCAGAAGGAAAGCGGCGGTAATCTGGCCGAGGTGCTCGACAAGACTTCGCACGTCATCCGTGAGCGGTTCCGGCTTCAGCGGCAGGTCAAGACTCATACCGCGCAGGGACGCCTCACCGGCTGGATTCTCACCTTGCTGCCGGTGGTTCTTGCGTTCATGATCTATTTCATCAACCCCGATATGATGAGCGTGCTTTGGCACAGGCCAATGGGAATCAAGCTCATCTGGATTTCAGTCGGCATGATTGTTGTGGGCGGCCTGATCATTCGCAAAATCGTCACTTTGGATTACTAGAGGCAAACGTATGCTGATTTATATCGCCACCTTCGTCGTTGTCTTCGCGCTGCTGGGCAGCGGCCTGCTTCTGCTGTTTTATCGCGAGGCGATGATCAAGCGCATCGGCGAGGTCATTAATCCTCCGTCAAAGCAGCGGTCGCTGATGGAGACCATTCAGCAAACAGGTAGTTCGCTGGGCGGCGTGGTTGAACATTTCGAGCAGGTGCTTCCCAAGAGCGAGGCCGAGGTGTCGGTCGCACGGCAACGCCTGGTGCGCGCCGGCATGCGCCAGGATCAGGGTCTCAAAGTTCTCTATGGCGCCAAAGTTGTGCTTCCGCTGATCCTTCTCGCAATAGCGTTCGGGACGGGATTGGCGTACAAGAACATGTTCATGGCGATCGCATTTTCTGTCGGGGGCGGATTTCTGATTCCAGACTTTTACCTGGGCCACATGATTAAGAAGCGCCAGAAGCAGATACAAAAAGGTCTGCCCGACGTGCTGGACATGCTTGTGATCTGCATTGAGGCCGGCCTGAGCCTGGACCAGGCAACCTCGCGCACGGCTGACGAGTTGGCTAAAGCGCAGCCGGAATTGGCAGATGAACTGCAAGTGGTGGTTCTGGAGCAGCGCGCCGGGCGTCCGCGCGGCGAGTCCTGGAAGCGCATGGCCGACCGTACCGGCGTCGACAGCGTGCGCAACCTGGTATCAATGCTTGTGCAATCGGAACAGCTTGGTACGAGCGTGGCCAGGACCTTGCGTGTTCATGGCGACACCCTGAGGACGCAGCGTGTACAGCAGGTTGAAGAAGAAGCGGCCAAGACCTCGGTCAAGTTGGTTTTCCCACTTGTGTTTTTCATTTTCCCATCGCTTTTTGTCGTGCTGCTGGGGCCGGCAGTGCTCATGATGATTGACTCCTACCACGAGCTGGTTAAGTAGCACTTGAGAATACCAATGCGATTCGGAATTAGGATCGCGGAGTTTGCGTCTGAGTTATCTGGTTAACGCTCTAATCGGTTCGATCCAGTAGCGAAGATTGCAATTTGAGCTGTTTTCAAAAAGGGCCGCACCGAAGTTGATCCGAGTCGAACGCGACGGCGAGGAATCAGGGTTGCGGTTTCAAGGTTCGAACCGCGTTGAAAACCGGGATCAGAAAACCCGGAGCAGTAAGAAAAAGCTGAGGGAGAGGGAATCTATGGACACCACAATGCTGGTCCGGGTAGTTTCCGGTGTACTGGTTATCATCATCTTGATCGTTTTGATTCAACGGCGCCGCACTCGGGTGAAGTAGTTTTAGACCGAAAGCATCAGGCGGCGTGAGGAAGAATTCTTTCGCCGCCAAGATGTTTCCACTGGCGGATGGGCTACAGCGAGCAGGCGGTATTCGCTCGAAGAAGCTAATTCGGAAGTGGTGCGGGATACGTGTCTATTCATTGCAATATTACGTTTCGTCGAGGCAGGTTTTTGAGTGAGTTCCAAGCAGGAAGGGAAAGAAGGTAGACCAGAGGCGAAGGCGCCGGCTCAAGATCCGGAAATTGCGCTCAAATCTGGAGAGGCTATGGAAACGCGGACACATTGCGCTTACAACCAGACTCGGGAGTGCTTTCTCGGGCTGGAGATCACGATCGCGGATCTTTCCTATGCGGGCATTGTCGACTTGATGTCAACGGTGTCGCTAAAGTCAGGAGAAGGTTTGTGGATTGTGCCGTTCCGCGATATTCCCGCCGCAGGCCTCCAGGCTCCGCTGGATCTGATCTATCTTGACGAGGACTGCCGGGTTATCGACCTGGTGGAATCGTTCCCGACATTCCGTGTCAGCTCTTCGAGCCCGAAGGCGGCGAGTGTGCTGGCGTTGCCAGTTCACTCCATCTACTCTTCGCAGACGCAGACCGGCGATCAGCTTGTGCTATGCATTGCCGAAGAGATGGAACGGCGCCTGGAACGGATTTCCGGCATGCGCAGCGAAAATGGAAGCGCGCCGCCGCCAGCGCCGAAAGAACAAGACAAAGAGAAGGACAAGCCGCTTTGGGCGAGCGATTCATTGCTTTTCGAGCCTGAAAAGCGTGGAGACAAGGATTCAAGGATTCCCAAGCGGGCTTCTGAACCGCCTCCGCCGGCGGTCTCGCCTTATCCGCCTAAGACATGGCTTGAGCGTTGGCTTTCACCCGATCCGCGCAAAGCGCCACGGGAGCAATTCGAAGGGCTGACCGCGTTTTACTGGACAGGCGCCTCACCGCAGGCGCACTCCATTCGCGATATCAGCTCCACGGGGGTTTACATCATCACGGAGGAGCGCTGGTATCCCGGCACACTGGTGCTGATGACGCTGACGACCAACGGCGGCGACGAAAAGACGGATGAGCGGTCCATTGTGATTCAGTCGCGCGCGGTGCGTTGGGGGAGCGATGGCGTGGGCCTCAAATTCGTACTGCCCGACGCGCGAGCCTTCCGTCAAGGCCACAATATTCTGACCGACGGAGCGGACCGCAGAGAACTCGATAAGTTCCTAGGTGAACTTAGAAGGTCAAAGTAACTCGGATATCTGGAAATTGAAAGACGTAAGTAACGGTCGATTGGTGCCCGATAGGGAGGTAATTCCCCTAATTGTGGTATTGCCTGGCCGGGAGGTAAGTAAGGGATGATGAATAACGAAGTATCAAATTGGGGGAAAAGCAAAATGCGGCAAATGCCCCTCGGGGCTCAGCGGACGTCCGAAGGCGAGGTCACATGGATGCGTCCATTAACGCTTCGGCAGAAACTGTGCGCATTTTGGGGCACAAGAGAAGAAGGCTCACAGCTGGTTGAGATGGCAATGGTGGCACCCATACTGCTGGTTATTCTTACTGGCATGGCCTCGTTCGGCATGGCGCTTTATACGCAGCAGCAGCTTGGGCTGGCGGCGGCCAACTCGGTGCAGGCAGTGGCCACAGGGGCGAGCTACATTACCAACCCATGCTCTACGGCAGAGGCGGATGCGGTCTCGGGACTGCCGTCAAACTGGTCTGTTGCGAGCATCAATTTCACGCTTACGATCACGATGGTTTCGTCGGGCACAACCACGACCAAAACTGAAACATGGTCGGGAACCAGCTATCCCAATGACTGTGCTACTACCGGCCTGAACGACCTGACCTCCACGGCTGCCCAGTTTCAACCTTTGACCCTGCAGGTTTCATATCCCTACAACTGGTTTTCGATTTTCACCTGGGCGCGGAGCGGATCCTCATTTAAACCATCGGGAAATCTGACAACAACGCAGGCGGCGATGATTCAGTAAGAGACATTGAAGAAAGAAGGAAATGCACGATGAAGTTTCTCCACAACTTTCCCATTATTGGCCGGCTGATCAAAGAAGACAAAGGCCAGGCACTGGTCTTCACTTCCCTGGTGATGGTCGCATTCCTGGGAGTAACCGGAATCGCGGTCGATGCAGGCAAAGGCTACTATGCGTTCCAGATGCTGAAAGCATCTACGAATGCGGCCGCGCTGGCGGGCGCTGCCGGCATGCCCGACACCACGACGGCGACCACGTACGCCAATGATTACGGCTCGAAGATTGCGGCCTACAACACAAACGGCATCATGAACACCGTGACCACCACTCCGTCGTTCGAGTGCCTGACCTCGGTGCTGAACGATTTTTACGCGCCGTGCGAAAACGTCGATGGCGGTAGCGGCGGTTCGGTTTACAACGCCGTCCAGGTGACGCAGACCGCAAAGGTACCAACCTGGATCGGCCCCCTCTTCGGCATGCCGACTTTCAACATTCAAGACACCGCGACGGCCTCAATGAAGGGCGGAACTCCGACTCCTTACAACATCGCGATCGTCCTTGACACTACCAATTCGATGACTGGCGCAGACAACGGAACCAACAACACGTCAAACTGCAGCTCGCAGATCGCATGCGCGGAACTGGGTCTCCAGCAGTTTCTGACCGAACTTGTTCCCGGCACGTCCAGCTCGCCGATCGACCTGGTTTCGCTCTACGTCTTCCCCGGCGCGACCAACTCGTCGTTGGCGAACGATTACGCCTGCAACGGCAGCAGCCCAAGCAGCGTGCCGTACACCTTTACGAGCCCGACCAGCCTATCGAGCCCGACATCGGACCCGACGAACTACAGCTTGCCCGCCGGCAACGGTTACCGGGTAATTAACGGGGATACGAGCTACAAGAGCAGCAACGCCACTTCAACGCTGAACATCGCCGACAATCTGGTTAAGGCGGTGGGTGGCAAGAGCGGCTGCGGTGCGGGAGCACCGGGCGGCGAGGGCACCTATTACGCCCAGGTGATTTACACTGCGCAGGCCGATCTCGCAACCGAGCATGCCGCGAACGGCAATGCGAACCTGATGATCATCTTGACTGACGGCGACGCGACGGCCTGCAATTCGCAATCTTATCCCTCGAACAACTGCGGTGGTAGCGCGGCCAAGTTCCAGATCGGTGTGACCAACTGCCCAAAGATCACCAACGCCAACGGCACGATCAGCAACTCCGCCCCATGCACTGGCTCTTACTCGGGACAGCCGATCAACGGAACATTTTGCTCACATACTTCGGGCACAACCTACCCAACCTGCACTACGAAGATCGATCCGGCGAACGAGACGAGTCCTACGTTTCCTTCGGCACTGGGACTGTGCGGGCAGGCGGTTGTTGCCGCGCAATATGCGACATCGCAGGGAACGAAGGTATATACCATCGGTTACGGCACCCCGACCTCGGGCAGTTGCACGACTGACACGACGTATAGCGCGAGCGTTTCAAGCACGACATACGGCGGCAATACGTGGGGTCCGGGAGACCAGTCCTGCGCGGCTATGGGCGCCATGGCTTCAACGAGCAGTTATTTCTTCTCTGACCAATACCATAGTTGCCTGTCGAGCGACTCGAACAACCATGGCATCACGAGTCTGAAGCAGATTTTCTATCGCATTGGGTCCAACATCACTTCGGCGCGTCTGATCCCTAACAGCGCAACATAGCCGCAATTCGTCGAGACAGAATCGACGTAAAACGAAGGGTACGAGCCAAGGCTCGTACCCTTTGTTTTTGCGTGCTAAGCATTGGGCATGCGATCACTCATCCTTGTTATGGACGAGAAGCAACATTTCAATCGCTGCTCCTGTCTCTACTGGATGCGGTTTGTGGTGGAACCAATCGACGCAAAAAGACGCTCAAAAAGGGCATGGGGCTCAAAAGCCTGTTTTGAGGTCTGAGCGAACACCAATGTGGCCGCCTGGAAGGGCCCGCGGCTGAAGCCGCTTTAATATTCTGCGCTCTACTGAGCAGCCTGAAGGCTGCTGCTCTCTCCGAGTTGAAGGGAAAGCGCGCCGAGGCGAGATCTCATGCACGCCCTGACGGCGGCTGCTGCCATGCGCAGCGCAAGGCGTGTTTAGAGAGTTACGCGTTCCGCCATACCACTTTAGTGGAAGAGCGGTACCAGCCGTGTTCTGTGTCACTTACAGGCAAAACACTTCGTGTAAATATGCGACGAAAGGGGCATTCGCCCCGGAATCGACGCTTCGCAAGACAGCCCTGCACAAAGCAAAAACTCAGTTGGCTTTCAGGCGAACGCAGTTACCGGATTTGGCTCCGAGTGCTGAGAATGCCAATGCTCCCATGCCAGAAAACAGCGCAGCGTGTGGTCGCCTGGATCAAGGAAGGACATCAAAAATGAACCTCAACAGAATTTCCATTCTTAGCCGGCTGATGAAGGAAAGCAAGGGCCAGGCGCTGGTATTCACTTCCCTGATCATGGTCGCATTTTTGGGAGTGACCGGAATCGCGGTCGATGCCGGCAAAGGGTACTACGCCTTCCAGATGCTGAAGGCATCGACAAATGCGGCTGCGCTGGCCGGCGCTGCCGGTATGCCCAACACCGATACTGCGACCACTTACGCCAATGAATACGGCTCGAAGATTGCGGCCTACAACACGAACGGCTTCATGAAGAACGTAGTCACCACTCCGACGTTTGAGTGCCTGACTTCGGTGACGACCAATTTCTATGCGCCGTGCGAAAACGCCAGTGGCGGTGGCAGTGGAACGGTCTATAACGCCATCCAAGTGACCCAGACCGCGCAGGTACCAACCTGGATTGGCCCGCTCTTCGGCATGCCGACTTTCAACATTCGCAACACGGCGACGGCATCAATGAAGGGTGGCACGCCTACCCCATACAACATCGCTATCGTCCTCGATACCACCTCGTCGATGAACAATCCTGACAACGGCACCAATAACACGGCAAACTGTTCATCGAAAATTGCGTGCGCCGAACTAGGGATTCAGACGCTTCTTCAGGGACTGGTCCCAGGCTCGAGCAGTTCGCCGATTGACCAGGTTGCGCTCTACGTTTTCCCTGCCGCAACCAACCTGTCGGCGGATTACGCCTGCAACAGTTCCAGCCCAAACATTGTGCCTTACACGGTTACGAGCGCAACAAGCCTGTCGAGCCCAACCTCGCGGCCCACCAATTATGCGTTGCCGAGCGGCGATTCGTATGCGGTTCTGGGATACTCGAGCGGCACTGCGGCCTGGTCACAAGATTACAAGGCCGGTGCTGGCTCAGCCCTGAGCACCACATCGAATCTTGTGAAGGCAGTAGGCGGTAAGAGCGGCTGCGGTGCTAAAGCTCCGGGCGGCGAAGGAACGTACTATGCCCAGGTGATCTACCAGGCGGGGGTTGATCTGGATGCCGCGCACACCGCAAACGGCAACAAGAACATGATGATCATCCTGACTGACGGTGATGCGACGGCCTGCAACACGCAATCTTATCCATCGAATAACTGCGGGGGTACCGCGGCCAAGTTTCAGATCGAGGCAAGCAACTGCCCACATATCTCCAACGCCAACGGCACGATCAGCAACTCCGCCCCATGCACTGGCACTTACTCGGGGCAGCCGCTCAACGGAACATTTTGCTCACATACTAATGGCACAACCTACCCAAGCTGTACTTCGGTGATCGATCCGGCGGGCTATCAGAGCTACACATATCCTTCCGCCCTGGGTATGTGCGGTCAGGCGGTTATCGCCTCGCAATGGGTGTCGTCGCTGGCGGACACGGTGGTATACACGCTGGGTTACGGATCCTCAAATTCGGGTTGCAGCAGCGACGCCAACTACAGCGCAACCGTATCCAGCACTACATACGGCGCCAACAGTTGGGCAAAGGGCGACAGCCCATGCCAGGCGTTGGGCGCCATGGCAACCGGCCCAACCTATTTCTTCTCGGACAACTACCAGAACCTATGCCAAGCGTCAGATGTGAACAACGCAGGGATCACAACTCTGAAGGGAATGTTCTCCAGGGTGCTCTCGAATATTACTGCCGCGCGCCTCATCCCCAACAGCGCTTCTTAGCGCGGTTCGGCAGGAAACGGTAATCGACGCAGAATTCTAAAGGGTACGAGCCTTGGCTCGTACCCTCAGATTGCTGACAAAGTATCAAGATAGGCTCTCGTTTTCCACGGGAGCCTTATTTATTTTGTATACATGCTTAAGAAGCCAGAAGCGCAGCAGCAGGAGCTTGAGATGGTTTCGGTCGAGTCG
>Ga0265338_10007514_pt1 | contig 13487 bp, 20 predicted proteins | sample 42126metaG_FD_193579 | JGI IMG/M metagenome (GOLD analysis project Ga0265338, IMG submission 193579) | Rhizosphere microbial communities from Carex aquatilis grown in University of Washington, Seatle, WA, United States - 4-21-26 metaG | ecosystem: Host-associated > Plants > Roots > Rhizosphere... | reverse complement strand
CCGAACGGCGGATCGGCGAGCATTCTCCCTGACCTTTCCCATCACTCAGCGTGATGCGGTCTATCGACTTAGCCCGATGCCGACAGCCGACTCGGCGGGCGTGACTGGCCTGGAGGTCGCCGCCGGACCCAGGTGCCCGTCGATGATGCGGCGAACGTCCCGGCCGCCGGTGGTCAGATCCTGCCTGACCTGACGCGCGCAGTATGCAGCAGATCCGGACGGTGGGAGCAACGCTGTGCCGGGGCTGCGGCCGCAGCTGACACGATGTCGTGGTGGCGTGGACAGGTCGGGGTGCGGCCCGGGAGGGCTATGTCATCGAGGACAGTCCCGTAGGCCGGACGCTGGTAGTTACGGGGGATTGGAGCGAGCGTGCCGTGGGTGTGCTGGCCTTCGGGCAGGCCGACGGGCTGGTGTTGAATTACGCGCGGGGTTATCGGGAGCGGACGCTGGATTTCCTCCGGCCGTGGCCCGTTCGGCGGCTGCAAGTCCTGGCCCGGACGATCACGAACATCGAGCCGGTCTACCGGATGGCTGAGAGCCTCGAGGACCTTAGCTTGACGACTGCGCCTACCGCGGCCATCGACTGCGCCCGGCTACCGCACCTGCACGGCATCTGGGCGCAAAGCTGACACCAGCTCAGGCAGTCCCTCCGCTGGCCCATGGGCTGCACGAGCTCGGCGTCTACGGCTACGGCGAAACCGATCTGCTCGCCTTGACCGGGAACACCGGCCTGCGCTCGGTCACCCTCAAGCAGGCGCCCCGGCTGGAGCGGCTGCTTGGCATCGAAAGCCTGCCGCACCTGACCGATCTGTGGATCGCTGGAGCGCACCGGCTCCACGATCTCTCCTCGCTCGGGACGGGAGCTAACTGCCTTCGGCAGTTGAGGATCGACACCTGCGGAGGCGTCACCTCCGTCGGTGACATCGCCAGCCAGCGCAATCTCCGTGAGCTGTGGATCGCCAACTGCGGCGCCATCGAGTCACTGCGCCCGCTCGCCGCACTCACTGACCTGACAGTGCTGTACCTCTATGAGTCCACCCGGATCACCGACGGCGATCTCGGACCACTCCTTGGACTACGCCACTTGCGGGATTTCCGGATGATGAACCGCAAGCACTACCGGCCGGCCGTCTCCGAGATCAAAGATCATCTCGGGCTGAAGGCCTGACCGGCGACAGGCGATCAAGGGCCACTGCGGATGCCACGCACACCGGCTCCGGATCACCGGGCAGAGAGCACATACTCATCATGCAGAGTGCGCTGCCTGGGGATGGCCGGGTTCCTCGGTTACAGGTTCTGCCACCATGCGTCGATGATCACGTCATAGCCGATGCCGGTGTTGATGTGATGGTGCAGGCCGAGGTTGAGGATGCGGTCGTCATGGGGGTGGAAGGGCCGGCTTGGGTCTTCGCACAGGACGGGGCCAAAGGAGTCGATGAGAGGCTTCCAGAGGCTGGCCCAGTTTCTGCCCGGCCCTGTCGTTACCGCGATGTTCATCGCTACGGGGCCTGGCTCAGCTGCGGCGGTGTGCGCCTGGAGCAGCCGGGCGCGGAGGGTCTCCTTCCATTCCTTACGCGTATAGGACCCGGTGATCCGGGTGGAGAACTGCGGGCTTGTCATGGCCGGGTCCAGCTGGACGGGGCTCACCGCCAGCGACGATGGTCCGTGGATCTTGCGGCCGAACATGGCTGCGACGTGTGGCGGGCCAAGCCGCTGGGCAACTGGGTAGAGGTAGTTGTCCAGGTCCCGGCCACCACCTGTCAGTGACACCTCACAAGGAAGCCCCACGGTCAGCTCCACCGAAAGCCGGCCGGCTGCTGCTGCGGCCATCGGCGCTGCCGTGGCGTCAACATGCGTCAGGAAGTTAGCCAGCCGGAGCTGGCCGGGACTGCCGGCCCGATCCCAGCTGGCCAGCCGCGGCTCGACGCTGAGTGGTACAGCACCTGCCGGGCGGCAGTACAACATCGCCATACCACCGATCTTCGGTGGCTCCGCGTGCGTCAGCAACATGCTCGATCCAGCCAACGCGCGCCCGGCGGCATTAGATGAGGGCGGTGCGGGTGGCGGCAGACTGGACAGATGAGCGAGCGAACGTCTTGGACAGTGGAGCATTTCAGTCAGGCCAACCCCGCCGGTGAGGGCCAAGGTGATGTACCGGCTCTCTTGCGGCGGGTGGCCGACTCTATAGATGCTCTTGGCCAGGTCGAAGTTCAAGACCTCGTGTTGCACACCGAGGTAACCGAAAACGGCGACTGGCACTCCCTGACCGTCTACTTCCACCGCCCGACTGCGCTTCGACCGGTGCCCTGACGGCGGCAAATGAGTAAGTTGGCCGCGCGAGCGCCACTGCATGCTTATGCAAGTTCTTTGACGCAAGTGTCGTGCCATGCTGGCGACCTGCGGGAAAGGGGGCGGACCACTTGGCGACCGTGTGGTGGGCTGCCGGACCGCAGGTGCCAAAGCTTCAGGCCAGTAGGGGGCACATCAACGCGAACCCCCCATCGCTCAGCTGGTGTTGCCTGCCTCATAGGCGGGCCAGGGGCTGACGGTCTCGCAGCCGAACTCCTCCGGCGCCACGTCTGCCACCGCCTCGGCCAGTTGCCAGCGGTGGCCGGCGAGGTCCTCGAGAGTGCAGTCCCGCTCGCCGTACTCCCGTTCGACCGGCGCCTCGAGCACGACGGCGCCATGGTCGCGGGCGCGGGCGAACGCCGCGTATACGTCGGCGACCCGCACCCGGACGACGTGGGTGACCCCGCCTGGCTGCGGCGGGCGCCGCTCACCGGCGACGTCGGCGATGATCACGGCACCGTCGTCGCCGACGGCCAGCTGGGCCCGGTGGCTCTCGCCGATCCGCGTGCGCTCGACAAAGCCGAAGGCGGCGCTCAGGAAGGCCACCGCGGCGCGCACGTCGGGGTAGACGAGTACCGGCACGACCGTCGCTGGTGGCACCGAGCGGTTGTTCCTCATGGGCGTTCCTTTCCGTCTCCGTCGGCCGGCGGCCACGGTCCGAGCGGCCGTCCGATCTCCCAGTGGTGGCCGAACGGGTCCACCACCCGGCCGGGCAGCCAGCCGTAGACCTCGGCCACCGGGTGAACCTCGCGAGCGCCTGCCGCCAACGCCCGGTCGACAGCTGCCGTCGGGTCGTCGGCGACGAGCAGCAGCCGTGTGGTCGCACCCGCAAGGGTCTGGGGGCTGAAGTTCCCGTGCTCAGGTGACTCGTCCTCCACCCAGAACCGGGTCGAGCCGACCTGGAGCTGCGCTACCACCTCGGGGAGCTCGTCGGTCCCGCCGAGGCGGAAGCACGTCTGCGCCCCGAACGCAGCTTCGTAGAACCTCACGGCCTCGCGCCCGTGGCGGACCGACAGCTGGACCTCGACGCACGGCACCACAGGGGAATGGCTGCTCGCTACCACGTCCATCGGGTCCTCCTCGGTGCCGGCACGATTCGCTAGGGTAATAGCCTAGTGAACACGAGGGCTAACTCAACTCCCACGGCGCCCCAGTCCGGTCGCCGTCCGTATCGCTCGCCCCTGCGCCAGGCAAAGGCCCGCAGCACCCGGGCCCGGATCCTCGAGGCGGCAACCCGGGTGTTTCGCACCCACGGCTACGCCGGGACGACCGTCGCCGCGGTGGCCGCGGCGGCAGCAGTGTCGGTGGCCGCCGTCGAGCTCGCCTTCCCGACCAAGCCCGACCTGCTGAAGGCTGCGATCGACGTCGCCATCGCCGGCGACGACGAGCCGATGCCCGTGCTCGAGCGCCCGTGGGCGGCGTCGGCCCGAGCGGCACCCGACGCCACGGCCTTCCTCGATGCGGTTGCCACGATCCTCGTGCCGGCCGCCGAGCGGTCCGACGCGCTGGTGCTCGCCGCCCTCGAAGGGGCTCGCAGCGATCACCGCCTGGTCCCGCTCGCCGCGCAGCTGAGCGCCCAGCGCGCCGTGACGGCCGGCTGGATCGTCGACGGCCTCACCGAGAAGACACCGCTGCGTGCAGGCCTCGACCGCTCCGAGGCCATCGACATCGTGTGGCTGCTCATGGACCCGGCCGTCTTTGACCGCCTTACCACGGCACGCAGCTGGCCGCCCGACCGCTTCGGCCGCTTCTTCGCCGACGGACTGCTCCGGCTCCTCACGGAGCCGGTCCCAGCCGGGCAGGCTGAGGAGGACCAGCGCGCCGGGTTACCACGTCCCCCGGCGCGATCCGCGCCCCGCAGCGGCATCGGCCGGCCGACCTCCCGCCGCGCCCGACCAAGGGACCACGGGACATAGATGCCGACATCCGCACCTCATCGCGGCAGATGAGGACTGGTGTGCCAGCATTCGGTGATGGAGATGACGCTGCGGTTTGAGATCTTTCCGGACGACTTGGACGCCTTCGTTGACTTCTACACCAGGGTGCTCCGCTTCGTCGTCACGAAGGATCAGCGCAGCGATCCAAGCCCCTATGTGTCGCTAAAGCGCGGCAGTGTCCGCGTCGGGGCCGCCAGAAGGGCGCTTACCGACGGCGTCCACGTGGCGCGACGGCCGCCTGCGGGAGTGGAACTGGTGCTTGAAGTCGACGATGTCGCCGGTGAACGCGACCAGATCGTGGCGGCAGGATGGCCGCTCAGCGAGGATCTCCAGGATCGCCCTTGGGGCCTGAAGGACTTCCGGATCCTCGATCCCGCCGGTTACTACCTCCGAATCACAGACCGAGCAAAATGATCGTGCGGACGGCAGCACCGCACAGCCGTCGTCGCGGCATGAGCGCGCGTTAGCTCGCGTGGCCAGCGACTGGCCACACGATCTCGCCAGCGCGCTTCTCCGGGTCAATGAGTATTACTGCTTTGGCCGCCAGAGCTTTCGCAGAGTCAGTCCGCCGGGCGGCGAGGTAGCGCCGAAGGACATCTGCCAGGTCGGCGCCTGGCTCGGCGGGAAGCGAGCGACCGAGAAGATCTACGCGCCTACCCGAGTAACACGGCGGATCACCGGGGTGTCTGCCGAACTTCGAGGGGCCGAAGTCCCGCGTTCCACGCCACCGCGGTGGAAAGGGCCAGTCGTCATACTGGGCATAGAAGGACCAGACGTCGAAGTCCTTGATGCCGTTCCTTTCGTTCACGTAGTGCAGGGCAGCGCCCTGGCATAGGGCCCGGCCCAGGAGGCGGCCGGCGTATCGGCCGGACCCTTGGGGCTTCCGCCGGAACAGCTCCGCCTCAGCCTCGGCGGCCAGCGCGGCGAGTCGAAGCAGGTCGGCTATTTCGATCCGCGCCAGTGACCGATCCGAATCCTTGGACACGCTGCCATACTGTCACGACGGGTGCCGATCCCCGATGCCGCGACGATCACCCTGCGGCAGATGAGCGCATGACGGCCCACTATCACGCGTCCGGGTTATCAACCACGGGAGATATTGGATCGGTGTAATCGGCGTTGTCTTGATGCCTCCATCGGGTGAAATGCCTTAGGTGCCGCTGACGGCCTTCTGAGGTAGGCTTCCATTGAGGCTACTTCGGGTGACTTGGGGGGACGGATGGCACAGTACGCAGCTTGCCCTGACTGCTTGGCAAGAGTTGAGCTGACGCCGCAGCGAAGAGTATTAAAAGTCCACTATGTAGATAGCAAGCGATGCCAGGGCAGCGGAAAGATTCCGGCTCGCGGACCAAAGAGCTTCTCTCGCAAATTCACGCTGAGTCGTATTCTGAAGATTCTTGCTGCGCTCGTGGCTGCGGCTTCCAGCACCATTGCCATCTTAGAGTTTATTGGTGTCTCGCCACGCAAGGTTGAACCGTCAGTCATAAGGATAGCGAGTTCCCCAAGGCAGCTTGTCAGTTCCACCGTTAACGGACAGCCGGCAAACGGAAGTAGCGGCCGACCAAGTTTTGACGCTTCGGGAAGGTATATAGCCTTTACGTCGGATGCAACCAACTTGTCACGTACAGCCGCAAATGGGGAGTACAACATATACCGCAAAGACCGCCTCTCGGGTAAAGTCTATCTGGCCAGTCATGGGGTAAACGGAGCCCCGGCCAATGGGGTAAGTCAGTTCCCCACAATCTGCTCATCCGGGCGCTATATAGCGTTCGCCTCTTCCGCAACCAACCTTGTCCGAGGGCAATCACGAGTCAACGGAAAATATCTTCAAGTGTATGTGAATGATTCGCTGACTGGGCAGACAATCTTGGTTAGCACCAACAGGGCCGGAGTCCCCGCTAATGGTGATAGCCGTGCCCCAATGTTCAATCACGGCTGCACAAAAGTGATCTTCGAGTCCGGCGCAAGTAACCTTGTCTCTGGAACATGGAACGGCTCGTACGATGTCTATATCAAGGACTTGCTCAATAATAGTACGATCCTAGCTAGCGCAGGCGTTAGCGGCCAATTCCTAAATAGTGGCAGTACCCATGCTGCAATTAACGAAGCGGGTACGGTCGTTGCTTTCACGTCTTGGGCGTCCGATCTTCCAGGAGGTGAATTGGGCCGTCCCGCGGTCTACCTGCGCGATCTGCAGAGCGGCCGAGTCACGAACGTTAGCTCGGCCTACTCAAATTTCTGCCCTGGCGCTAAAGGGTTTAGCTGGCCCAACTTCAGTCCAGACGGACACTACCTTGTGTTCACCTCCGTTAATTCCCCAGCCAATCCGGACTTTAGGGGGAAATGCGTCCTGGTCTGGAACGTCAACAAGGGGGCAAGCGCTATCATCGGCGCCACTGGAAAAGCGGTTGGGTGGGATGACGCCTGCGTAACAGGCGTCAACAATGGAACAACATTCGCACCTATAATGAGTGACGCCACCAAAATACACCCGCGCCTGATCCTTTTCACTATATCCGGGAAAGACCGGATCTGCAGTATTGTGCTTCGGGACTTGAACGGAAATGACATCCCAATCAAGTCCCAGATCAATATCCACCAGATACTCGAGCCGAATATCAACAGTTCAGGCGATTACTTGAGTTGGGACGTTTATTCACGGCAGCAGCAAGTATACGCATGCAAAGTCGACCGTTGTGCCAATGGTCTATCGTAGCTCGCAGAACCCTGGGCCGACCTTGATGATCACTTCGAGACTGGGCGCACATGTCGCCCCGGGAAGCGTTGGTTTCACGTTATGGTCACGATTCCATAGACCAGGCGACTCCTCAGGCAGGCGGCGCAAGTCGATCAGGAAACCAGTCGTGCGAACATACTTCATTCGCCCGTGCCGAGATCGGCCACCAGCGCTTCCATCGAGTCGTACACCTTGCCGTCAGGGACGTCGTCACCGGGCGCTGACGGGTACCTGTCCTGGTGAGCGACCCAGTACAGCTCAACCTCACGCTGCTCCAGCGCCTTAAGCGCCCGGTACTCCTCCAAGGGGACCACAACCGCCTCGACCTGGCCTGCCCTGAAGATCACCTGATGGTCGGCGACCTCGTCATCGAGAGGCAGGGAACTCTCGCTCATAAAACGAGCGTCCTCCCCGGAGGACATCCCAGACCCCCGGCCAAGCGGCCACGTCCTCCTCGCCACGCCGCCGGGGAAGCGCGCGACATGGCGAGAATGACGTGATCACCTGACCGGCGGTCGTGGTGCCCGTCACGTGCCGCCGCCCATGATGCGGTCATAGGAACGGCGGGCCCGCGCGCTGCGCGCGCTGGCCCCGTAGCGGCGCAGCATCTGCGGCGAGGTCCAGCCGTTCAGTTCCATCAGGTCACCCTCGGCACCGCCCCTGTCCAGCCACATGTGACTGAAATGGTGACGGAACCTATGCGGGTAAACCTCCACCCCGCACTGCCGGCCACGCCTGACGATCATCTGGTAAATACCGTTGGCCGTCATCGTTCAGTAGCGCAGGGCTGATCACCCCGCCTTGCGGGGTGCCTTCTGCAGTCGGGGTGAACCGGCCGTTGTCGACCACGCCCGCTTTCAGCCATCCGGCGACCAGTTCCCTGGCGGGGAATGTGCCGAGCTGGTCGATCCGGTCGAACGCCGCTGCCAGGTCCGCGTCGAGCACCCACCGGCGGGCCGGGCTGGCGCCCTTGCCTGGCTGGTAGACGGCTTCGATCGCGTCATGGCAGCCACGGCCGGGCCGGAAGCCATACGACCTCGGCTCGAACCGTGCCTCCCACTCCGGTTCCAGCGCGCTGGCCGCGCATGCTTGCAGCACGCGGTCAGCGATCACCGGGATGCCGAGCGGGCGGCGCTTCCCGCTGGTGCCCTTCTTCGGGATATACACCCGCCTGACCGGACGGGCCGTCCACGGTTTGGCCCGGTGCTGTACCCAGCAGGCCAGGTCGACCTTGGCCTGCGAGGTCAGTACCACCTCCCCGTCAACGCCCGCGGTCTTGCGGCCAGCGTTGACCCCTGTCACCCGCCGCACGCTGACCAGCGTGTTCGAGCGGGAACGGAGCATCAGCTTCTGCAGGTTGCGGACCCGTTTAAGGTCCCCGCCTGCGATGCCGTGAAGATCCGCTGCCGCAAACGCCGTACGTTCTCCTCAGCCGCACGCCAGTCCGCCGCGTGCCAGCCGGGAGCCTCGCCCTCCGGTCCGTTCACCATGACGGCCCTGGCCGGAGCGGCCTGCGCCGCGCCAGCTACCCGCGCTGTGATGGTGTCCAACTTGCCCTTCGGTTCCAGCGTCATCGTCATCGTCTCTGTCACAGGCTCACCTGACCCGCGTCAGCACCCTTCCAGGTCCAGGCATGTGCCTGTATCCGGCCAGTTATCCAGGACCACCGGCAGAGGAGCCAGCCATCACGTCCCGGTTTCCTGCCGCCTTTCGGCCGCCGGCATTCGCTTCCCGGGTCATCCTGTTCCCGCTAGGGAATTGAGCCTTCCTCACGGTCGGCCTACCGGGCACCACATGCCCGGACCCCGTCGGGGTTACCACGTTCCGCACTTGCGAGATACGGCCGGGATGGGTGCCTCCTCTACCCCGGGGACAGCGGTGCTCTCCCTGACCGGATGCCGTGCCCGGCCAGCGCCTGCCGCTCCTCAGCGGCCAGTCCCTGCACCCCGCTACCGATCCCACCGGCGGGGGTACTCATCACGAGGCATCAACGGAGGTTCACGCAATTCATCCGTCCGGCCTGCCCCTCGCCTGTAATCCCCGGATGGGACGGGAACCCTCGGGCTTCCCCTGTGCTCCGCACCCCGCTGTTACCAGCGACGCACGACAGGGCGGGGCCGGCGTGAGCACGCGCCCGGGACTACGCTGCCGACATAACCGGCCTCCAATCAGCGAGTCCACTCGCATAGAGCGACCTCGTGTCGCAACGGCAGGTGAGTGTGTCTGGGAACCAGGCTCATGCTCGCGTGGGGGAGGGAGATTTCCCCTTTATGGGCACCCTGGGTGGTTGCGCTATCTTCGGGAGACGCAAGGCCGGGCAAAGGTACGTGCGAGCCCTGCATCCGGAGTTCGGGTCGTGGCGGTCGGGGGTTTGGGTGAGGCTTCTTGTGATTGGCGGCACCAAGTTTGCGGGGCGTGCCTTCGTGGAGCAGGCCGTCTGCCATGGCCATGACGTCACTGTCTTCCACCGCTCGGTGTCCGAACCGGAAGATTTCCCGGGCGTTGAGCACCTGCACGGGGACCGGGACGGCCAGCTCGGCCTGCTCCGGGGCCGCAGCTGGGATGCGGTACTCGACACCTGCGCCTACTTCCCGAGGGCGGTGCGGGAAGCCTGCGCTGTCCTGCGGGACTTCGCCGGGCACTACACATTTGTCTCCAGCCTCTCGGTGCACCAGGACGACATGCCCGCCGGGTCCACCGAGCGGACTCCCACGCATCAGCCTGCGTTCCCGGGGACCGAGACGGTCACGGCGGAGACGTATGGCCCGCTCAAGGTGGCCTGCGAGCACGAGGCCAGGAGGGCATTCGGGGACCGGTGCCTGATCATCCGTCCCGGCTACATCGTCGGGCCCCATGATCCAAGCGACCGGTTCACCTTCTACCTGCGGCGTGCCGCAGGCGGAGGAGAAATGGCGGCTCCGGGCCCACCGGACGCGCCGTTGCAGGTCATCGACGTCCGCGACCTTGCCGCCTTCATGCTGGGCCGGATCGAGGCCGCCGACAGCGGGGTATTCGGGGTGGTGGGGCCCGGCGAGCGGATCGTCATGCGTGACGTGCTCGAAACGGCCCGCGATGCAGGGGCGGCCGATACCACGTTCACCTGGGTATCAGAGGGGTTCCTGAACGCTGTGGGCGATGCTGCCCAAGAGTGGTTCCCGATGTGGGAACCACAGCTTCCCGGGGTGCACACCTACGATGCGGCGAAGGCCGTCGCAGCCGGCCTTCGCTGCCGGCCATTCGCGGAGACCGTGGCCGATATCCTGGCCTGGGACCAGCAGCGTGGGCAGCCAGATCTGCGCACCGGCCTGAGCAGGGAAACGGAAACAGAACTGCTCGCCAGCTGGCGATCGCAACGCTGACCGCCCCGACCTCGCCGATCGTCACCTCGCCCGCAGCGCCATGAGCGCGCACTGCCGACGCCAAGCAGGCACGCATATTCATTCGGGCTGAGTCGCGAGATCGCGCTGGGGTCTGGCTGCCGGTCAGCGCTTTCACGGCGCCCCGGATGGCGCTGTGGCCGATGACCGCGCGAACAGATGGCCTAGGTCCGTAGGAACCGGTCAAGTAATTCTCATCCGGCACGCGGGTGTCCTCTGCGACAATCGGCCCAACGATTAGATGGAGTGCAGATGTCCGATCACATGCCCGAGCGGGCGACTGCGTCGGCAAGTCATCCAGACCGCCACCCGCACCGGCAGAACAAGAAGGCCCGCAAGCGCCGCAGAACTAGGCTTGCCGCCGCGCTCAGCGCCATAGGCCTTCTGGTGGCTGGAGCTGTAATCGCCGATTTAAATGACTGGTTCAGAAGCTCGCTGTCACAGGCGGCGGCCGCGGCGCCAGAGATCGAGGTTGATTACGTCACCTATACCACACCGCAGTATGCGCCTGATCCGCTCGTCATTGATATCGAGCTAAGAAACCTCGGCAAACAACTTGCAATCCTCACCGCGTTACAGTTTCGGGTCCAGCAGGCGCTCAAACTGCCGCTCTGCCTCGGGCAGGGCAATCTCCCGGCCACCGGCCATTTCAAGGCCAACCTGACCCCCCAGACCCATGCCGGCACTGTTGTTACAGTGCCAGTCCACCAGGAGGTCAGCGCGGGCGGCGCGGATCGGTTCCTGATTGATGTCCAAGGTCCTGCGAGCCAGAACGAGACTGACTACCTATACCGAACGCATCTGACGCTTCTGTATGACCGATCACGAGCCTCCGTGGTTAACGTCGGAGAGCTCCTAATGGCGTTCCCGGTAGCGCCGAACGACCAGTACTTCTGGACCACCAGCGACGCGGCCAATCACGGTGCGCGCATCGCCTTCATGCAGCCCGCGGTCCCTGAGATCAAACGCTGCATGATCACCAACTCAAGGAAGCTCCGGAGCTTTCTAGGCCTGCCGGGGGTCAGGCCTGGCCTAGGCAGCATTGGCTCACAGCTGTCCTCGTCTCCTTAGTACGCCTAGTTGCCGTCACGTCTTTGGGAGGCCCGATGCGGTTCTCGACCCACCGTCCGTTGCGAAGCCAAGGCACGGTTAGGCGCCTATCGCTTGCGACCGCGATCTGCTTGGCGGCATTGCTGGCCGGATGTAGCTCCGGTGATGCAGACACGGCAGTGGGGCCGCCGCCGGGCCAGAGCACCGTCGCGTCGCTCCTTGCCAATGCGGGCACGACGGTCAACACGAGCGGAATCGTGAAGTGGCCAGATGGATACTGGCTTGCCTGGGACAGGCAGTCGACCTCAGGTGCCATCGTGACCGCCGTCTACAACTGGGAAGGCGGCCACTGGCGTCGGCGGGCTGACCTGACGATCGAGTCCAAGGGGAACGTCATCGACCATGGCGGCATTGGCGCATCACAGGTCATCACCGTCGCGTCGCTGACCGGGAGCGCTTACCCGGACTTCCTGATTCACTCCTACGGAGCCGACACCTACTGGTTGAACGTGGTTTCGCGGATCGGCGGCCGGTGGCGGCTCGTCGACTTTGACGACGGCGTCGGCGCCACCCCAGGAGAAAACGAAATCAGTGTCAAAGGCCGCACCGTCGTGGTCGGATACGACGACTGCCAGCCCAACTGCGCTCAAGGTCACGTCACAAAGACGGGCTTCCACTACCAGAACGGCCTGTTTACGCCAGTGGCCCCGCCCGGATCCTGTGCCGGTGAGCGCCTGGCAACGGCAGCTCGTCTCGGCCCGTACGGCCGCGCACCGTACGGCACCTACGGGATCATCTCGTATGCCTGCGCCGACGGCTACGCCATGGCCGTCGCGTTCGTGAACGCCGATCAGACACTCACCTTCCGATCGGCCCCCGGCGCACCAGGATGGGTCGAGATCGCGAACACCATGGGCGGGCCTCAAGGCGGTATGCCCGCGCAGATCGCTAGGAAGATCATCAAGAGCCTTCAGGCTGGCCCACAGGATCTGTATTACCCGTACTGAGCACGAGGTCAGCAGGTCGGACAGGGCGGGCGTCGGTAAATCGCTCCATGATCAAAACAGCGCGCTGATGCCAGCTGCGCATACCCCAAGCACACTCCGAACGCGGCATGAGCGTGCGATCAGTCGTGGGTCTTGTAGTGCCGATCCGGGTGGTCGCAGATGCTGGGTCGTTCCGGACGACCAGGGCAGTAGGTGCACTCGGAATCGGTGCACGCCTGTTCCTGCCACCGGTCGCAGACGGGACAGAAGTAGGCGTCATGCCTGTCGCAATAGAGCAAGTCGCTCACGCATACATCGCAGACCGACACGTCGTCACCATACCGGGGAAGTCGCGCCTATCCGGTCATCAGTCAGGCGAGCCGGACAGCGGCAGATGAGGGTCCGGCGACCAAGCTGCCAGGCCAGGTCGCTCGGCGACTCGCCATGTATGCGCACCGGCCCTAAACGCATCCCGATGCCCCCGTATGCCGACGCCGATGCATGGCGGCTCAGACGGCGGCAGTCATGCGCGCAGATGTCCTCTGACGGGCCTGCCCCGTCCCAATACCGTCATCGATATATAGCGTCATAGCCATATGACCCGCACGGCAATGCGCGTACCTTCAGTGGCACATATTCCTGGTCGATGCCACGTGCGGTAGGCCTGACTCGCGATGCTGCAGTGCGCAAGATCGTGCAGCAGGCACGCCGCACCCGCCAGGCGCACGGCAGCCATGGCTGGCTCCCGAAGGCCGGCCTAACGGGAACGGGAACGACGATGGGCGAGGCACCTAAACGGCCCTGCGGGCGCAAGCTCCTGAGCTTGGCCGCAACTGGTCTTACGGCAACATTGCTCATATTAGGGGTGACTGGTTGCAGCCATCCGTGTGATGGCGATGGGGGGATCAAAACCTCTTGGAAAACAGGGCCGTCGAATCACCACGATTTGATGTATCTCTGTAATGATGGCACCACGCAGAGCGATTAGGACCTAAAAGCCAAGGCCGTGATATACCCCTGGCCCTGGGTCCTCTATCCCCCACTGGGGCCA
>Ga0265338_10007513_pt1 | contig 13488 bp, 10 predicted proteins | sample 42126metaG_FD_193579 | JGI IMG/M metagenome (GOLD analysis project Ga0265338, IMG submission 193579) | Rhizosphere microbial communities from Carex aquatilis grown in University of Washington, Seatle, WA, United States - 4-21-26 metaG | ecosystem: Host-associated > Plants > Roots > Rhizosphere... | reverse complement strand
CCGTTAACGCGGAATTGCACCGAACTAGCCGCGTTAGATGCCATCTGCCGCGGTCTAAGTGTATGTAACTACATTAGGGAGCGTTTTCGAATCCCACTCTCTCCGCCATTCCTTTAATCACAATCACTTAGGGGCGTGGCTACCACAGGTGGCTACCAATTTTCATGATTTTTCTCTGATTCCCAGTATTGGGTTGGGCTTCAGAGGAAGAAGTCATGACCGTGAGCCTGTGGATTCGGGAAACTGTAGGCGGCAAGCGCACCTACAGGAAACCCAACAAAAAAAAGTTTTATCGATGGACTTGGGCGCGCTATGGAGGAACTGTGAACAGGGCGAAAGGGAACTAGCATGAGAGTCAAAATCGTAGCCTTTGGCTACTTCACTACTGACACGTTCTTCAAGGTCGAAGGTGGCACGGAGGGGAAAGAACTCAAGGTAGGAAATGTAGTGGGATACCTCGACCCCGAGACAACGGAAATGGTTGAGAATCCCGAAATCGGACAGCGCGTCGCGATGGTCGTGCCAGTGTCGCTGGAGGATTCGGAGCTTGAGGAACTGTACGCGCTTCCCGATGACAGGCGGGATGACACGTCAGCAACGGGTGAGCAGACCACGCAGTCCCCTATTTGACCTGAAATGTACTTCCCGACATTTGCGTTCAATGCCGTTCGGGCCTTCCTGAGTTCTTTCTTGTAGTTGAACGGGCATCGCCACAAGGGTGCGCGACCGAATCCAGACACGAACGTAATCTAGCACCCGCGCTGCTACCCGTGGAACCATGCTCGTAGACGAAGAGGGGCGAAACGCAGCCCACTCCAGTGGACACAAGGCAGAAATGCCGAAGCCGCGAAGGAAGCTTACCCTTTTCGGTAGAAGGAGAATGGAACGAAAATGGGACAAGTGCTTCATGCGAGTCTCTTCCCAGAAGTCGGCAGATTCGGGTTCGAGATGCCGAACTCAGGTCAAACGAACGACTGGCTTACGCAGCCAGAGAATTGGCACGAGGCGGCGAAGCTGTTTCCGCTCCTGCCCGACGAGGAACTCAACGAGCTTGCCGAAGACATAAAGGAAAACGGGTTGTTGAACCCGATAATGCTTTTCGAGGGCAAAGTCCTCGACGGACGCAACAGGGCTTTAGCCTGCAAAAAAGTTGGCTCGGCGATTCCGTGCGATCGTCTTCAGATCTCGAATCATGCCGCAGCGAGTCTACGCGGCATATCTCTTCGTCGCACATGCGCGACCGGATTCTCGTGTAGTAGCAGTTCAGTTGCCTGCACTCGCCGCTCGGCGTGAAACCACTTCTGCACAACATCGTCATTCAAAAAATTGGCCAACGCCAACAGGCTCATTCCTTGATGGTGGGCCATCCAGCACTGCACTAATTGCGGGCGCCTCCTCCAGAATTTATGCCTGGTGGAAGTAAAGTCTGCGGCTTCGTAAAAGCCGTGGCTCCCAAACCACCCCATATCGGCCATTTTGTGCAGATTGCGCACCGCCCCCACTGGGTCAGTATTCAGTGCGAGGAATGTTGAATAGGGGGATATGACGAGTGTATTTGTCTCTCGTGCCCGCAGTCCGAGATGGGGAAGGCCAAAAGCGTAATACTGATAATTTCCAGCTTCGTCCAATTTGAAATACGCGGATTCGGAAATACCCCAAGGAACGCCTTTGCGCGCAGCATAGGTCTGCTGCGCACGTACGGCGGCCGTGCGCGAACGCTCTAAGAGCGTATTGGGGTAGGTGCGCATCCAAAGCGAAGGCATCAAATACTCAAACAACGTTCCAGTCCAGGAAAGCAAGACCGGCCGTCCGCCATCCAGAGTGTGCGCCCGGCCAAGCAGGAACCAGCTCTCCTGTGGAATATCTTCCTTGGCAATAGCGACAAACACGGCGGTGCGAGACTCCGTTCCGAGCAGGTCATAGCAAGCAGGGTGAAGATGGTGTGTCTCCACATCGAAGCCTACGGATATCAGTTTGCGGCGGTTGTCGAGCAACACCTCGAAGTCCATTTCATCGGCCAGCATCCCCGCCCTGTTTGCGACCGTTCGAATATCCGCAATCAAGCGTTCCGTGTTCGATTTTGCTTTCAGGAGCTGGTCGCGAAGGCGTACATACCGAAGTTCCTGCCCCTGGGTTGTGGATTCGAGGCCCCGCTCGATTTGGCCGATCAGTTCGTCGATGAATCGGGGCAGTTCCTGCAACGCAATGCTGTCCATCAATTTGATGTTGATCGCGGCGTCATCACGCAAAGCTGCAAAATCGGGCGAAGACCACGGCGAATATTCGCTCACTGCGTGCTGAATGCTCCGGAACCGCAACGCAGCCTCTTCCGCAAACCATTCGATTTGGGAGGGTCGTTTGGACTTGGCAATAGTTTCGTTGGCCTGCTTGAAAACTGCCTCGGACAAGCCGAGTATCGACTGCAACCAACTATCCGTATTGCGCAGCCGTTCGCAGCTCAAAAGCAACTTTCGCGGAAAGGCACGGCCGGCAGACAGTACACGAAGATAATCCAGGAATCCTTCCGACAAACACGGCTGCAATACCGGCTGGCGTAACCGTTCCATGCATCCTTGCTGCAGAGTCCAGAGCGACGCCAGCAAGTTACCGCTATCCACGGAAGAGACGAAAAGGGGAGCAAGTGGCTGAAGCGTACGCGTGTCGTACCAGTTCAACACGTGGCCGTGATGCTTTTTCAAGCTCTCGATTGTGGCTAATGTGCGAAGAGTCTGTTCGGCAAATTCCGGCACCGTGAGATATCCGAATTCACAGGCCACCTGCCTCGCGTTGAGTAGAAACCCGATGTTGGTCGGTGAGACCCGGGCCGCCACAGCAGCAGGCTCTTCTTGAACGTTGTCCGGGATCAACCAGTGGTGCTCGGCGGTACTGTACTCGGCGAAATATCGCCAGGTGCTCAGGGAGGTACGCCTGAGAAAAGCCACGTTCTTTCGGGAGGTTCGATTTCGGGCCGTGGCCGGAGCCCGACCAAGCCAGCCGGAAACCGCTTTACTACAGGCCCAAAGCGCTAGCATCGGCAGCGCGGTCGGAAGCGCCTGGCGCCGCACCGCCCACACCAAAAAACCCAATACGATCGCAAGTAGAGGCATCCAGTTCAGATACGCGTCGACAGGTGTGCGGCCCCGGGTATTGAGCTCCGATTCGGCCGCCGTTTCCCATTCCAAGAGCCGGGCTTGCGTGACAAAGCGCCGGACCAACGATCGCGCGACCGCATCCAGCGCGAGCATGGTCTGATGGGGGAGGAAGATCAATGTGAAAAGAAGATTAACTTTAGCGGTGTAAAGTGCATTGAACGCATCGCCGACGATGGTCAGATCAAGAGCGAAAATGGCGCGGAGCAGACTGAAGCTAAACTCGACCCAAGCGGGTATGAATAAAATGCACAGCGTGGCCAGAGTCCATAGCCACGGCTTACCGGGTAAGAACCATCCAACCACGAGCAACAGAAATGTTGCCGGTTCCACTAAGCTGCGGCGAAGGTTGTCGACAATCTTCCACCACGAAATCAGCGAAATCGGATTGGCAACACGTTGCACCGACTCGTCCGGCACAAAACGGAATAACCACTCCGCGATCTGCCAGTCGCCTCGCAACCAGCGGTGTTTCCGCCGATTGTAAGCGCTGTAGTGGGAGGGGTAGTCCTCGATTATCTCGATGTCACTGGCCAAGCCCGCCCGCGCATAGGCTCCTTCCAGCAGATCATGACTGAGCAGAGAATTTCTGGGAAAGCGCCGGTCGAGGACCCGATGGAGGGCGTCCACCTCGTAGATTCCCTTTCCCGTAAAGCTGCCCTCGCGATACAAATCCTGATAGGCATCGGAAATCGCACGAGTATAGATATCGAAACCAGTTTCTCCCGCGTAGATGGCTGCGAGCCGCGAGCGGGCTGTGCTTTGCACGCTGACGCCGACCCGCGGCTGCAATATGCCATATCCGTCAACCACAATATTCGTTTGTGGATCGATGATGGCCTGGTTCAGCGGATGCGCCAGAGCTCCAACCATGCGGTGTGCCGCGCCCCGTGGAAGCTCCGTATCCGAATCGAGCGTGATCACAAACCGAACCCGGGGTAGGATCGACAGCTCGCCAACTTTCACCGGGAAACTGTCGTACTGCCCGCGCAGCAGTTTGTTGAGGTCGAGCAGTTTGCCGCGCTTACGCTCCCATCCCATCCACGATTTCTCGCGCGGGTTGTAAACCCGATGCCGATGAAATAAAAAGAAGGAACCCGCGCTCTGACTCGCGTACTTGTCATTCAATTCGCGAATCAAATCCGAGCACAACGTAATGAGCGGATTGTCCTCCCGAGACGGTTCACGAGAATCGGCCAAGTCGGTCAGGAGTGCGAAATGAATATTGGGATCATGGTTTCCCAGGAAGCGTACTTCCAGGCTCTCAACTAGCTCTTTCACTTGTTTTTCACCCAAGAGCAGAGTAGGAATTGCGACCATGGTTACGCAGTTGTCAGGAATCCCTACCGTGAGATCGAGTTTAGGGAGAATTTCGGGAGGCAGCAGCAAACTGACCAGATAGTTCATGAGCTGCACGGCGCTCTGTGAACTGGGTAACAACAGGATCAGCATCGAGAACAAAATAAGCGCCGGCGAATTGAAGGAATCGGTGAGAAGTATCACCGCCACGGACATGATGGCAAGCGCCAGAAGGTGAATGCCCAGCAAGAAAAACTCATCGGGATGCTTACGCACAAGTGCCTGAATCTTCTGGCCGAATGGCGGATGGAAGCGGACCTTCTGCCAGAGAAGAGAGCATCCCTTGTCCACCAGGTAGTAACCGACGTGAGATTCCCGGAGAGCGACGCGTGGCTCGTCATAGCTGCGGTGACTGGCCTGTTCGGCCAATGCCACGACCGCCTCCGCGGTCTCCAGCTCGGAACAATCAGAATGCTCGGCGATGTTTGCGATTCGGTTTCGGTAAAGATCCCGGCTTTCGAAATCCATCCGACCGTAGGCGCCGGCGGGGTCCTGCCGTAACACACCGTCGATCATCATGAGCGGCTCAAGGACATCCTTCCAGGTGGTTTGTCCAATGTCCCGCAGACTCCGTACCAAAATGCTCACACCGCTGGAATCATCCTCGGGATTGTCCAGCAGACACCTGCCTCGCTCGGCGATCTCCTCTAGAAGAACCAGCTTAAGGGCCGAGCCAAAGGACCACAGCTCACGCAATTGCAACGCCGTGGTTTGCTGAAATACTTCCACAAACAAAGTAAATTCCTGTTCACTGAACTCGTAGGAAACCGCCTCAAGAAATCCTTCTGCGAGGGCCAGAACTCGGGGAATGATCAGGCCAGCCGGGGTCCGCACGTGTGCAATTTTGGCTTGGGACTTGAGCGTTCCCACCGCATTCTGGAGTTCCGAATACAGAAGGCGGCTATTGTCGTAAAGCCAGTGGAAATCGTCGGAGGTCGGCGATTTCGGCGCGGGTCGTTCCAGGCCAGCAAATATGGGCTTGAAATCATGGGCGAGAACGTGGCTGCGTTCAGCAAAGGTGTGCGATGAAGGAGCGTTGGGCAGCCAGGTTAGACTGCGCGCAAGCGCCGCTGCTTTGTCATGAATTACTTGCGGATCCCGGGCCCGTTGAGCGGGCTCCGGCAGGCGTTCAGCGTCTGCGCTGACGGCCTCTAAATGTGTGTTCTTCGGCATTGGATATACGGGCTCCTATGGATGAAGTTCTATCGGTAGTTGGCAGCTTGCATCTCAAACATGCCTGCGTAGCGCCCCCCGAGATTCAATAGAGTGTCGTGATTGCCATCCTCGGCAATCCTTCCCTTGTGCAAGACTACGATGCGGTCTGCCATTCTTACGGTTGAAAACCTGTGTGAGATAAAGAGGGCGGACTTTCCCGCGGTGAGCTCGGCGAACCGCTGAAACACTTCGAACTCACTGCGCGCGTCGAGTGCGGCCGTAGGCTCGTCCAGAATGAGCACTTGCGCATCGCGAAGATAGGCGCGCGCGAGTGCGATCTTCTGCCACTCGCCGCCCGACAGATCCACCCCGTTCTCAAAGCGGCGGCCTAACATTTGATCGTAGTCGCGGGGAAGTCTTTCGATGACTTCGTTGGCCATGCTCTTATCAGCTGCTGTTTTGAGGAGCGGCAAATTGTCGATCTCATCGATCCGTCCGACCGCGACGTTTTCGCGGGCGGTCATCTCATAACGCATGAAGTCCTGGAAGATGACGCCAATCTCCCGGTAAAGATCCTCCAGGTTGTACTCTCGAAGATCTACGCCATCCAACAGAATCTGGCCTTCAGCCGGATCGTAGAGCCGCGTCATCAACTTCACCAGGGTCGTCTTGCCTTCGCCGTTTTCTCCAATCAGCGCGACCCGCTCCCCTGCCCGAAGATGGAAGTCCAAGCGGTTCAGCACGAGCCGGGAGGTTCCCGGATAGCGGAAGGAAACGCTGCGAAATTCGAATCCCCGCATGATCGGTCGAGGAGCTGGCAGCGCGTTGGGCTTGGATTTGATGGTGGGCTGCATTTCAAAAAATGCGAGCAAGTCAGTGAGGAACAACGCTTGGTCCGCAATGCTGGAGAGGCTGGAGAAGATTTGCTGGATATTTCCACTCGCCTGCATGATCGCGCCGGTCAGAAAAGTCAGCGTACCGATCGTCAGCGATCCGGTCACGGTCCGCCAGATGACGTAGACATAGGCGGAGTAATAACCCGCAGTGCCGATCATGGAGAGGAAGGATCCTGCGATGAGTCTTCGGCGGGCGAGATCAACGTTCTCGTGATAAATATCATCCGAAAGACGCGTGAACCGCCCGATGAGGAAATCCTTCAGTCCAAAAAGCTTGAGTTCCTTGGCGGCTTCCCGGCTTCCTCCCAGTACGCGGAGGTAGTCGAGTTCCCGGCGGATGGGGGTTTGGCGGAAGTTTCTGGCGTATCCAAGAAACGCGAAGTGGCTTTCTCCGAGGAACGCCGGAAGAATACCGGTAATCAGCAACAGCAAAAGCCATGGCGAGAACAAGAGAATGGAAACCGACAGGGATGCAGCGGTAATCACCTGCTGCACCAATCGCCCGATGGACTGAATCATGCCGAGGCGGTCGGTGGCCTGTACCCGTGCGCGTTCGAGCCGGTCGTAGAAGACCGGATCTTCGTAGGTGGTGAGATCCAGTTCGGCAGCGTGCTTCATCACCTGAATGCTGATGTGGCGGGTGTATTTGTCCGCCAGTAGAGCATCGAGATAATCGATAGTCCGGCCGAGAAAGCTGCCGAAAATGGCGATGGCGAATTCCGCTGCAACCAGCCACCAGAACACTGGTTTCACGGGCTGATGGCTGGAAACGGCATGCACAATGCCGTCAATAATGAGTTTCGTGATCCAAAGGGCCGCGAGCGGTATCAGCGAACTGACGAGCCGGAAAACCAGTCCCAGGGCGACGACAAGCGGGCCCGACTGCCAAACGATGCGGAGGACTGGGGGAACGTTGCGAAGCGCTGCGAGACGCTCTCTCCAACCGCCCCAAAAACTCCTCGTCTCGGCCATTTGGTTATTCCCCTTGGACGGTGAGCAGATTAGATGCCCAACCCGCATCAGAGGTTTAAGTTTACAGGCTGGGATTTAGAGAACAGAGCAATATTGGTCACTTCTTTTTCGATCCTTCCCCGGTCATTTTCTAATTTTGTGCCCGGCAAATACGAGATACGAGAGAAATTGATGGGTCGGACGCACGATTGTCGCGAAAATACAGGTAAATTGAGCTTTTTGAACTTCACGCCTGGTATTTCTTGAAACCCGCCCGCCGCATGCCGCGTTGAGCCGCTTCGTTCTTCATAAACGTATTCCAAACAAATCCAGTGCGCAAATTCTCAGCCATCAGCAAGGTGATCCCAGTATCGATCCCGATCACGTCGCTGTCGTACCAGCCGGTGAGCGGGTTGAAGGCGTTCACAAACCCGTACTTGCTCCAAGCCGCGGGATAGCGATCTTTGATCGTCCGAAGAACGCGCGTCACCGGTTGGGGCAGGAACGGCAGTGAACCAGCCGACGCGCTCGGCACAATGGTCCCATCGATCGGCCCGACAGCCGGCGGGCCGCCCCAAATCACGTAGCCATGGGGGGAGTCCGAAGCGGTGATTCCCCATAGGTCCTCCCTATAGCTGGGAAATTGCTTCGCCAACTCAAGGCAGAACCGACGATGAACCTCCGTCGCTGTAATGGAATTCTGGAAATAATCCGCGTATTTATCGCGCTTCCCGCGAAAATCAAACCAAGCTTGAGAATATTGATGAACAAAAAGCGGGGCAAACGAGCCGATATAGCGCAAGCCGTCATACTCAAACGTCAGACGCTTCCAAGCTGTCCAGGTTTCCTCGCGAAGCGGAAAGGTAGTAGAACCGAGCCCCAGGAGATACATCATCATCAATTCGCTGTAGTTGTCCCAGCGGTAGGGAAGAAACCCCATCTCCGGAGTCCAGCCGTGAGGCAGGAGAGCAGTATCTTCAGACAACCAGGACCATTCCACTCGATCAAAAATGGCATCAGCCAACCCTTGGATCTCTGCCGTCGGGAAGTACTCCCGGCACGCCAAAACCCCGCAGAGCAGGATGGTGGTGTCAACGGAAGAAACTTCGGCGTCCCAAACACGTTCGCCAGTATTGATATTGGCCCAATGGAAGAAGAATCCGCGATGATTCGGCAGTTTCGCCCAAAGGCACTCGAGGGTGGCCCGGACCCGCTCCTGCGCCGGAGAGCGCAAGACAAATCCACGTTTTTCACCGATGCATAACGCGGTCAATCCGAAACCGGTGGCGGCAATACTGCCGACAGTTCCGCCATCATTGACGTGAACGTTGCATCGGTCTCTGACCAAGCCTGTTTTTGGATTGGCCTGTTCCCAAAAATATTGGAAATTGGATTTTTCCAAGTCATTGAGGAATCGATCGTCCTCCGGCGAAATCGAGTTTGAACCGGTCTTCGCGATCGAAACCCCGCGCGAACCGCTCAGCTGGGAAAATGCCAAGCTCGCGAACGGCAGGCAACATCCCGTGCCGAGGATTTGCCGCACAAAATCGCGCCGCGTAGGTTCTTTGGAATTCATCTCTTTCATTGTGTCACGTAAAGCACCCGAATATGGCGTAAAACCTCAAAGTGGACCACTTGCTTCGGCGCAGCCTCGACCCGTGGATTCGAATACACATTACCAAGGATACCGTTTCCGCTGCGTCTCTCATAAAATGCTTGAAGACTATTAGATGACGATGGCAAGAAAAAGCTCGCTTTGGATTGTGCTAGCCCTGGTCGCAGGGCTGATTTTCGTGGGCGCATTGATTCGCCGACAACATTGGAAGCCGTTGACCATCAAAGGTGCGGTCACCATCAAGGATGCGGATCCCAGAAAGCAATTGCCCATCGCAAATGTGGAAATCACGGTCGCCAACAATGCAGGCGAGCCGCCGGCTAAATCCGATTCGTCCGGGTTTTTCAGCCTGAAATTGCGCAAAGGCCTGCTACGGGGTCAAGCGCTGACGTTGAAGTTCCGGCATCCCGATTACCTCCCTCTCGACCTTCCTGAATTCGCGGGCGACAAACTCTACATCGCTCAGATGGTCCCGTCGTTAAAAAATACAGACATGGTATCCAATCGACCGGCCGTTGCAGTGGGCAATGTCCGCGTTCGATATTCAATTATGGAGATCAGAACGGTCAACGTAGGCAGTGCCGTAAAAACGTTTCAGGTGGAGAATGTCGGCAACGTTCCGTGCAAGGGGCGGCCTCCGTGCTCGCCAGATGGCAAATGGAAAGCCGCCATCGCTTCCACTTCGTTGGATGCGGGCGTGGGCAATGAATTTCATAATGCCCGGGTCTCGTGCATAGCGGGGCCCTGCCCTTTTACGAAAATCGAGTCCGATGAATTTGCTCAAAACAGGCAGGCAATCAAGGCGTCTGCCCGGGACTGGTCAGATCCGGCGACTTTCCTAGTGGAAGCCGACGTGGTCCACACCATGCAGAGTCCGATCGATCACCAGTCTTATCCCGTCATCTTTGGTGCGGCTCTTAGTTTTACCTTACCCACCGACGCTGAGGGGGTAAGCCTGGAGGCGGATATAGCCGGAGAAACAGTAATCTTCCCGCTCGGGCCAAAGCTTTTCTTGACCTGGGCGAATTGCAATGCCAGACTGAACCCGGACCGCACGAGTGTGTACCGTTGCGAACTCAAGCCAGGATACCGCTTTCAATAGCGATGCTGAACCATGGCGGAAGCGGTCAGCACGCCCTCGGGGCCGAGGTAAACGTCCAGCAATCGCAGGCCGTCGTAGGTGAGCACGAATTCACAAATCTGGCTGGAATGTTCCATTCCTCTCGATTTCAGCACGCGGCGCGTGCGGTTCCACTCTCCCCCGACCTCGACGTTTCTCGGCAGGAGCCAGGTGCCCATGAGGGAGGAAACGTCCGCCTCGCTGGCTTCCGGAGCTCCCGCCGCAGTCAAACTGGTAAAAATCGCGGTGATCTTCTGGCTCTTCACAAGAGCAAATCAGAATCGGATAGCGAGTTTACTGGATGGACGGTGCGGGTCCCACCCCCTAAAACGGAATGAGTGGAATGCTTCAAGAAAGAAAGTCAACCGACTCGGCCTGCGCCGTTGGCCGATTTGCGGCAGTTCTTCCCGAGTGGCTGCAGCTGAAAATGATAAAGTGCTATGCAGATATCCGGAAAATGCTACTGACGCTTGTAATCTTAGCTCCGACTTCTGTGCTCCCTATGTTATTTCCGATCGGCCAAGCTGAGGTGCCAAGCATGTTGTCTGAGAACGCTTGTTTCGCAGACTTTTCGAGGGGCCAGCCAATGAACAATAGTGATAGTGATAATGATAATTTGCGCCAGCTTGCTTACAATCTCGCCGACGCGTACGGGAACGCCCTCATGCATGACGCGCCGGATGCAGACTTGGAGGCAAAGGACCTACTTCTAGAGAGTGCGTCAATACGACTCTCTTCCCGCATGCTTTACGAAATCACAAAAGGCTCTTGCCAGCCGAATGAGCATGCCATAGGAGCCTTGGCTGACCGCACATGTGCTCTAGACGACGAATCTGTCGGTCTAAGAGGCTTGACCGACATGCTTTCCCATGCCGCGTATCGACTTGAGAAACTGGGCAGGTCGGCGCTTCCCGCAGATGGCACAAACGGCCAGCGTGCTCTCGTCTTGGCTCGGATCGGATCGATGGAACATCTTTATCGAATGGCCGTCTCACTCTCGAGGATCTATCTCGATAGATCGCAGAGTGGCGTGTACTTGGAGGCGGCACTCGGGCAGATCAGATTGGCTCGCAAGCACATGGAAATTGAACGTAGCCTTTGTGAATTCAGTGACCATGAGCACGCAGCGCGGTTGCAGGAATTGTCCGAGATCGAGGACCAGCTAAATGACATGCGGGACGACGTTGCGCGACCTTGAATCGAAAATCTTGAGTTCAAACGAACAGCCCGCCGAAGACATGGGGCTGAATTAGGCACCGATCACGGTCATGGTTGAGAACTACAGGACCGGTCTTTTGTGGAAGACCTTCATGTCGAACCCAGAGATCACCGAGATGCTACGCAAGCTTGACGCGTTAACAGCAGAATAGCGGGCAGGCGCGCCCATACAATGGCTAGTGGCTGTGGGGAACAGCCTTTGTACAGGCTGATCTAATACTTAAGGAGGTACCGCCGTGGAGAAAGATGATTTTCCTTTATCGCTCCATTCTCTGCGCGTCCGGACATTTTCGGCTGTTGAATCAACGCATTGTAAGTTTGATCGAACACGATGTGTGCCTCGGGCTGGCTGCGAGAAAGGGTTTGACGATGCGAGCACATAAACTTCTGCTGGTTCTGTTCTTATTGCCCGTCGCGACCCTAGCGCACGGGTTGTTTGATCGAACGGCTTTCGACAACAGCTTCAGTTACCGGTCCTTCTACGACAGCGAGGGTGTTTTCGTCTCGCCCAGTGAACTGGAACTTATCAACCACAAGGTTCCCATCGATGAAACTCATTATGTTAGTCCGCCCAACTCTCTACGCCTAAAGTGGCGGTCGCAGACTGGCGGTGACTGGGCCGTAAGTCTGAGGGTCAAGGCTGGTGATGACACTGGTGGCTCTTCAGGCGGTTCATTGTTTTTCTGGTGCTATTCGGAAACTGATCTTTCTACCGATGAATCACCCCTGATCTATTTGAAAGACGTGGATGAGGAAGGCACCCCCAGCATCCGGCTCATCGGTCACCTCGATAAGCTACCGGCCCATACGTGGATAAGAGTAAAGTTGCCATTCGATTCATTCGTGGGGACTGTGAGAGAAACACGGGTGCCTCGGTTCAATGCGCGCCGCCTTGCACGGATAACCATCGCGCAAGGGCTCGACGACGGAAAGCCACACACGATTTATATCGATGAGATCACGATTGGCGATGAGGTTGCGAACAACAGTAAGAACTCTGCGGCACCCTCAGGCCTCACTGCGAAAGGATATGAGAGGCACATAAGTTTGACTTGGACTCCCAGCAACGGTGCTGGTTTAAGGTATTACAAGATCTATCGCTCATTCGACGGGATAACCTACACCCCAGTCGCTATCCAGAAAGGGAGTCAGACGCGCTACGAGGATTTCCTTGGTGAAACCGGCAAGACTTCCTTCTATAAGATCAGCGCCGTAGGCGCCAACTACGACGAGTCACCACTTTCCGCGGGAGTAAGGGCGGCCACCACCGGCGCAATGAGCGATGAAGAACTTCTCACCATGGTTCAAGAAGCTTGTTTTAGATACTACTGGGACGGCGCGCACCCGACAGCCGGCATGGCGCTCGACATCTTGCCTGGTGATGAAAACCTGGTTGCAGTCGGAGCTTCCGGTCACGGAATCATGGCGCTCTTGGTTGGTGTTGAGCGCGGTTTTGTAACCCGGGAGCAAGGTGTCGTGCGAATGTTGAAGATCACGCGCTTTCTGTCGAAGGCGGATCGTTTCCATGGCGTATTCCCGCATTTTTTGGACGGCAGAACCGGAAAAGTGATTGCGCGCTTCGGGAAATTTGACGACGGCGGCGATCTCGTCGAAACGGCATTTCTTATGCAGGGACTCCTAGCGGCGCGCCAGTATTTCACGCGGCATAATGCTGGAGAGCAGGAGATTCAGAAAACTATAACCTCATTGTGGCGGTCAGTCGAGTGGGACTGGTACCGCGGTGACCGCAGCAGCACTTTTCTGTACTGGCACTGGTCACCCCGCTATGGCTTTTACCTAAATCACCCGCTAGTCGGATGGAATGAGACGATGATCGTTTATCTGCTGGCGATCGCGTCGCCCACTCATTCCGTCTCAGCCACGATGTATCACAGCGGTTGGGCGGGGCAGTCGGAGCGGGCTGTCCAATATCGGCGCTGGTGGAGTCAGACCACCCAGGGCGATCACTACGTCAACGGAAATAGTTATTACGGCATCAAGCTCGATGTCGGGGAGGGAAATGGG
>Ga0265338_10007509_pt1 | contig 13497 bp, 7 predicted proteins | sample 42126metaG_FD_193579 | JGI IMG/M metagenome (GOLD analysis project Ga0265338, IMG submission 193579) | Rhizosphere microbial communities from Carex aquatilis grown in University of Washington, Seatle, WA, United States - 4-21-26 metaG | ecosystem: Host-associated > Plants > Roots > Rhizosphere >... | reverse complement strand
TGCGCCTCGCCGAGCAGGTGCTCCGGGAGGTAACGCACGCTTGGGGTCTGCGCGAGGCCGGGCTCGGTCTGTATCAGTTTGACGCCGCTAAACAGGGCTCCCGCCTGGTCCTGCCAGCCCCCGCCGGTCGTCAGCAGCTGCTCGATCGACAGGACGCGCTGGTAAAGGTCCACTTGGTCCCAACCCAGGCCGCATGCGCGGTTTAGGGCCGCAAGGAGCGTGGCGCCGAGAATCGAGGAAGTCCCGAGGCCCGAACCCTTGGGCACCGCGCTCAGGAGCGAGATCTCGAGCCCGCCCCCGAACTTCTCCAGCGCGGCGCGCAGGGAGCGCGAGGGCCGCCCAGGGGCGAATTCAGGGAGGAAGCCCGCGAGCGCCAGGGCCGCCTTCGCGAGGCTAAAGCCCGATTTGGCGTCCCGGAACGATGCGAGCCCCGCAAAGCTCTCAATGTCCTCGGTTGAGCCGAGGTCGATCGACCTGAGCCGGAACTTGAGTTGAGGGATTGGGCGGACGAAGACCTGGATAGGCGGCTGGCCGTTCAGGAGCACCGCGACATTCAGGACGCAGCCCCCAAACTCAAAGCAATAGGGGGGCGTGTCCGTCCAGCCTCCCCCGAGGTCCAGTCTCAAAGGGCTTCGCGCCCAAACGATCTGGTCATCCTTTAGCAGGAGGCTTGGGCGGGACTTTCCGAGCCTGTTCGACGCCAGAACCGATTCCTGAAGGCGGGCATAGCCGGCGGCGACGAGCCCGGAGCGCTTGCGGCCGTTCTCCAGCCCTGCCAGCAGGACGAGGAGCCGGGAGGCGTGCTCGGGCTTGTTAATGGTTGAGAGGACCTGCGGCCCATGGTCGCGAAGCCACCGGCCGAGGGACGGCGCCTCCCTCCTTGCGTAGTCGGAGATCGCGGCAAAATCCTGCGTAAAGATCCCCATGTCGGCGCCGATGAGGCAGGCCTCGAACTCCGAGCGCAGGCAGCCCGCATGGGCCGCCCTACGTGAGGAAAAATACCGCTTGAAATCCACGGCACCCGGGATCTGTGCAGCAGAAAGGCGCCGGTGCCGACCGAGGCGTAGGCCCGTCGCCGGGTCCGGGTGGAGGTCGAAGAACCAGCTTACGGCCTCCTGGTCGATCTCGAGTGCCGGGAGGACGGGGTAGATCGGCAGCGTGAAGATATCCCCCTTGAGGTTCCCAAGGCCGCGCTTGGCAAGCCAGTCGGCAGCGTCATGGCCGCAGATCGTTCCGCCGGACCCCACACTGCCGCGCAGGGCATCGTCGAGATGGTGGGGCCTTAGGACCCAGTCGGAGCGCCCTATTGGTGCGGCCTCGACGCACCAGCCTTGCCCGAGGCCCGTGACCCCAGACCTCGGGGGAAGTCCGGAGACGATATTGTGGCCGTCGAGGCGGATTGCGCCTCTTCCTCCCACGGAGTCGAGCCACACCGGAAGGGACGACGGGCTCGAAAACACCGAAGTCGGTGTCGCGGCGCACAGGGCCCTGCGGGGCGAGAGTCTCCCGCGCTGGATCTGCTCAAACGACTCGAAAAGCTGGCGGCTGGATCCGAGGTGGTAGAAGCGGGCGTCGTCAAGGGGGATCACCGACGCGCTCAGGCCGGACCATCCGAGACGCCTCAGTAGGGCAGGGGGGCGCGCCCGGCTGCCGAGCGCGGAACCGATCTCCGTGTAAAGGTCGAGATGTTCCGGAAAGCCGTCCCTCGCCGCGAAGCGGCCCCGCTCCTCACTCCATCCGCAGCGCTTGAACAGGAGGCGCAGCGCGTTGATGCTCAGAAGCCACATCCCCGTATCGACAAAATAGTCGTATCGGGCGGAGAGCCGGTGGATTTCCTCCGCCGCGGGCTTCTGAAGAAAGAACGAGATCGGATGCTCGCGCCCCTCGGCGTGCCCTCGCTCCTTCCCGACGAAATAGACGCCGAAGTTTCGGGCGACCTCGGGAGCCACCCTCATGCCGATTCCCGTGATGTCCGCGGTCACCGCCGGAATTTGGAGGGGGTCAAAGTCGAGCCAGACGTCGCCGGCCGTGACGAGGACCGCGGCCCTGGGACCGGCCTCCCTTAGCACCTGCTGGTAGGCGGGGATCTGGAAGTCCGCGAGCATCTGGTCGAAGCGCCGCGGCGCGAGGCCCTCGACCGCAGGCATCGGCAGGAAGATCTTTCCCATGGCCGCATAGGAGGGGAGGCGGCGGCTTTCTCCTCCGCCGTGCAAGACCAGCCTCTGGTCGCCACCCAGCCACTCGAACAATGGCCTGCGCCTGCTCTTTGGCCGATCCGCCCAGGCCTGGGTCAGGAGATTGATGGTGCCTCCGCCCGATCCGAGCCGTCGCTGCGTCGGATCGGCCCCGACGAACACGTGGGCCCCTCCGGCGATCTCCGTGAGCCTGCGGTCCCAGAGATCGCGGCCAGCCTTGGATCGCATGAAATCGCGCAGGTGCGGGGGGACCGAAAGCAGCACGCGACTCATGAGGTTGAGCTGAAATTCTTGGCGCCGGTACGGGGGAAGCAAGGTTTCATTCGAAGGGCTTGGGGATTCGTGCGTGAATGCCCCGGGCGCGGGATTGCCGCGGCCGCATGGGTTAGACTTTAGGCGGCCCGGCGAGATTCCTGTCCCTGGGAGGAAAGCGACTTTCCGCGGGAGGATGTGAACCTTTTGCGGCGAAAGTCTCGATCTATCCGCAGGCGCCGGGCGGATGGCGCGGGTCCATCCCCTTAGGCCTGGCGACCCCTAAAGACGGCACCCGCCCGGAGAACGACCTCGGTGACAAGCAGCGGGATGGCCCAGCAGCCCCACGCGAGGAGCTTCGCGCGCTCATCGCTGTCGAGAATCTTTGCCGCCCCCATCAGATCATCGGCGAGCCGGAAACTGACAAAGGCGAAGGTAACGACGTAGCTGCGCACCATCCACTGGCGGTGCTGAAGCAGGTGCTTCCTACGGATCGCCACAAACGCCATGAGCGTTGTGGTGACCCATGCCAGGCCCAGGCACGCCAGTCCCATCGAGTAGGCCGGCGCACCGGAAATCTTTGCGGCCATGCCCCAGCTGGCGACCGACCCGGCCACTACCGCGACGACATAGGCGCGGCCGGCAATGCGGTGCGCCTGAAGGTAATCGCGCCGCATGCGCGGCCAGAACTGCAGCGGACCGATGATGACCGCAAGGAGGCCGCATGCCACATGGGGAAACAGCCACGTGACCCGGGGCCAAAAATAGCTTCCATACGACTGCGGCGTGAAAACGAAGTAACGCGGCACGTTCTTCTGCACAAAATAGGCGAGAAGCCCGAGGACGAGCGACCAACCGATCCAATTCAGGGCATGGGTCCTTTTTCCCGAGTCGACAGCCGATGGGGTAGACGGCGGATTTATGGCCGGGTACGATTTCACGATTTCAATATCTGGCAAGAAGTTTGACCCCATAGGCTTATGTGGCCCGGATGCCTGCTTCGGGAGTGTCCGTAGCGGAGGGGATGGGGACTTGAGGCCGTACAATACCGTAAACTATTGATTAGCAGAGCCAAAATGGATTCGTGCCCCCTCATTTTGGGGCGGGGGGCACATCGAATTAACACGGCTGTCAAATTGGCTTCCGAATTGCTGTTGCAGGTCGCCCGACCAACCAAGAAAACGGACCTTCAACACCTATCTTTAAAAAAATGAAATCAAGAAAGACATTCAAGACACCCACCATCTCTGCGTCGCCTGCCAAGGCCCCCGCTCCAATCGCCGCAAGCAAGGCGCCCGCGATCTCGGCCGCCAAGGCGGTCCCAAGCGCGCCCACGGCCTCCAAAGCCTTTGCCCCCGTGGCAAAGGTCATTCCGGTCAAACGATCTGAGGCGCCAAAAGCCGTGCCTGCGCCGGCCGAGAAGGCCTCTGTCGTCGCCTCGAAGCCGCTTGAGACCATCATTTCCGTGAAGGTCGACGTCGGCTTTGGGAACCAGGTGTACCTGAGGGGCGAGGGCCCGGGTTTGAGCTGGGAGAAGGGCGTTCCCGCCGACTGCGCGGCAAGCGATCTCTGGACCCTGGCGCTCAAGGACGCGGCAAAGCCCGTGAGGTTCAAGGTCCTCGTCAACGACGCGACGTGGTCCACGGGCGAAGACTACGAGGTCGCTCCCGGCCAGAGGGTCACCTTCACGCCGGCGTTCTGACGGCCGGGCCCGTCCCTGAGCCGTCCGAGGACTGGGGGATCCTAGAGCGTTCACCAAAGCGGACGCTTCGCGGTTATCGTGATTGATGCCGCGAAGGGGCGCCGCCACCATGGCGACGCCCCCCATGTATGTCGTGATGATTGCATCCGAGTGCGCGCCCGTCGCCAAAGTCGGCGGGCTGGGCGACGTCGTGTTCGGCCTGAGCCGCGAATTGGAGATAAGGGGCAATTCCGTTGAGGTCATTCTGCCGAAGTATGACTGCCTTCGGTACAGTGAGATCTTCGGTCTCGAGATTGCCCTCAAGGACCTGTGGGTGCCTTGGTACGACCGCTCGATCCACTGCAGTGTCTACTTCGGATTCGTTCACGGTAGGAAGTGCTTCTTCATCGAGCCTCACTCGGAGCAGAACTACTTCAACCGCCACGTCTTCTACGGGCACAGCGACGACGACCAGCGGTTTGCCTTCTTCTGCCGCGCCGCGCTCGAATTCATGCTTCGGACGAACAAGCACCCGGATGTGATTCACTGCCATGACTGGCAGACGGCCCTTGTGCCGGTGCTCCTGTTTGAGGTCTACAAGCAGCTTGGAATGACCCACCCGCGGGTCTGCTTCACGCTCCACAACATGGCGCACCAAGGCGTCACAAGGGAGCACATACTGCGCGAGGTCGGGCTCAACCGGCATGCCTATTTCTTCCAACCCGACCGCCTGCAGGACAATTTCAACCGCGGCGCCCTGAATCTGATGAAGGGCGGCATCGTCTACTCGAACTTCATTACGACGGTCTCGCCGCGATACGCCTGGGAGATCATGCACACCGACCAGAGTTTCGGGCTCGGCCAAACCCTTGGGGTTCACCGGCAGAAGATAGGCGGCATCCTGAACGGGCTCGACTACGACGTCTGGAACCCGGAGACCGACCAGCGCGTCGCGAGCCCCTACGGCCTCGCGACTCTCGACAAGAAATACGACAACAAGCGGGCCCTCAGGCAGCGTTTCTGGCTTCGGGACGTCTACAAGCCGATCGTCTGCTTCGTCGGGCGCCTTGACTACCAGAAGGGCGTGCCGCTGATCACGCACGCGATCCACTATTGCCTGCAGCACGGCTGCCAGTTCGTCCTCCTTGGAACAAGCCCGGACGGGAAGATCGCCCAGCACTTCCAGGAGCTCAAGCAGCGCTACAACGACAACCCGGACTGCCATCTCGAGCTGGGGTTCAACGAGGACCTGTCCCACCTGATCTACGCGGGATCCGACATGATCATCGTGCCGAGCCTCTTTGAGCCCTGCGGGCTCACGCAGCTGATCGGGCTTCGTTACGGAACCGTGCCGATCGTGAGGGCCACAGGCGGGCTCCTCGACACGGTCTTCGACGCGAACTACTCGAACCGGCCGTACGAGGAGCGCAACGGATACGTGTTCAATGATTTCAACACGCAGGGAATCGAGTCAGCGCTCGAGCGCGCCATAGGCATGTGGAACGCATTCCCGCAGCATTTCCGCGAGCTCATGGGAAACGGCATGCGGTGCGACAACTCGTGGAATCACCCGGGGCGGCACTACCTGAACGTCTACGAGCACATCCGGGACAAGTGACCTAGGACTTGGCCGCCAGGAGGACGATGCCCTGGCCGGGGCGCAGGGCGTAGTGGAAGGGCTCGTGCACGGTATCCAAGGGGAACTCGGGCGAGACGTCGCGAAGCGCGGTCCCGGCCGGCAGGAAGTGGCGTAGGTGGTCCGTGTAGAACTCCTGGTGGTTCCACATGTCCTTGTTGAGGATCAGCAGGGCATCCCCGCCGCTGCGTCCGGACGACTTTCGCATAAGGAGGATGGCGGGGTTGGCGCACGCCAGGAACGACGTCGGGCCGTCCTCCTGGAAGATGGGATGATCGCGCTTGATCGCATTCACGCGGGCGATGAAGTCGCGCAGGTCGGCTCCGCTTTCGGACCAGTCCGAGGGCGAGGTATCCACGACGCTAAGGGACTTTCGCATCCCGAACTCGAAGCCCGCCGGGATCATCACGCCGGCGGAGAACAGGGCGGAAAAGAGGTAGCGCTGTTTCAGCCCATTCGTGTTGCCGTTTAGCTCCTCGGCGAGGCGGGGGGTATCATGGCTCTCGGCGAAGCTGATCGAGGGGGTCGTGTCTCGTACCAGATTGTAACCGTCTAGCAGCCAACTATCTTGGTAATTCCACCATTTGGAGCTATTGAACACGAAGTCGAATCCGGCGCGCGCCGTGTCCTTGGTCTGCTCGGCGGTGCAGCCGAGGGTCTCGGCGACAAAGGCCAGCCCGGGGCGCCGGTCTCGGGCCTCGCGCACCAACCGGGACCAAAGAGCGGAGGGTATCTGATAGGCCGCGTCGCACCGAAACCCGTCGAAACCAAGCGAGGCGAGGTGCTCCACAACGCTTAGGCAGTACCGGTAAAGACCCTCCGAGTCGCGGGTGTTGCGGTGGTCAAACTGGGCGAGGTCGCACCATACGACAGTCTGGCCCTCGTGGATGCACGAGGGGTTCATGATGCGCCCGTCCGCCGCGCGGACAAACCATTCCGGATGGTCCCGGGTCAGCGACGAATCCACGGCGCAGTGATTGATGACCAGATCGATCATGACCTTCATGCCCGCCGCATGGGCGCTCGCGGTCATACGGCGCACCTGCTCATCGTCTCCCACACCGGAGCGCGGGTCTAGGAGCCTGGGGTTCACGGCAAAATAGTCGGCGATCGAATAGAGGCTGCGCGAGGCGCCCGTCTTCTGGATTGGGTTGAGGAATATCAAGTCGAACCCCATCGCCTTCGCCCGACCAAAATGCCCGTCCCATTGGGACATGGGCCCGGCAATAAGGGGAAAGAGGTCGTAGATGATCATCGGCAGACAGGGTTCCTGGAATTTTGAAAGGAAGGCAGCTCAAATGATCGGATGGGGCCAAATGAGGTTGAGAGCCAAGTTGGCGCATCCGGGAACGGGGACTTGAAACCCGGGTCCGCGGGAAGTCATTACACGAAATTTGACCTGCCGGTCATTTTGGGCGTCAATCGAGCGGGCGTCGCGCCCCTAAACCCACCCATGAACGAACTTGCTGAATCCCTGGCCCAGCGCCCCAGCCTTAGCGGCTCGCAGACCCAGATAGACGCCGCCCTTCGCTCCGGGCAGGGGCGCCCCGTCTTCCTTCCCGAGAGCCGGGTTGACTTCGGAAGGGCCAAGAGCGCCTTCGCAATCGCCCTTCACATGCACCAGCCGCTCATCCCGGCCGGCGGCAGCGATCTTAGGACGGCGGAGATCATCAGCAACCTGCAGCACATGATGGACAACCCCGGAATAGGGGACAATCACAACGCCTCCGTCTTCCGCTGGTGCTACAAGAGGATGGGTGATTTCATACCGCAGCTCGTCGACGAGGGGAAGCAGCCGCGCGTCATGCTCGAATACACCGGCACCCTCCTCTTTGGCTTCCAGCAGATGGGCCTGGGTGACGTGATCGACAACCTGAAGCGGATCACCTGCGAGCCCCGCTACCGATCCTGCGTCGAATGGCTCGGGGCCCCCTGGGGGCACGCCGTCGCGCCGTCCACCCCTGTCCAGGACTTCCGGCTTCACGTCAAGGCGTGGCAGCACCACTTTGCGTCCATCTTCGGCCCGGAGGCTCTCGCCCGCGTCCGCGGATTCTCGCCCTCGGAGATGGCTCTCCCCAACCACCCGGATACGGCCTACGAGTTCGTCAAGACACTGAAGGATTGCGGCTACCAGTGGGTGATCGTGCAGGAGCACACCGTGGAACGGCCCGAGAACGGCGCGGGGCTCGAGCGCCGGCACCTGCCGCACAGGCTCGTGTGCCGCAACTCGAAGGGCGAGGAGGCGAGCATCATCGCGATCATCAAGACGCAGGGCAGCGACACGAAGCTCGTTGCGCAGATGCAGCCGTACTATGAGGCCAAGAGCCTCTCCCGTTGGGAGCTCGCCGGCCGGCAGGTGCCCCCGCTTGTCACCCAGATCGCTGACGGGGAGAACGGCGGGGTGATGATGAACGAGTTTCCACCGAAGTTCCTTGAGGCGATGCGCGAGTCCTCGGGCTCGGAGACGCCCGCCATGAACGGGACCGAGTACCTGGAGCACCTCTTTGCCATTGGGGTGAAGGAGGCCGACCTGCCCGTTGTGCAGCCGATCCACCAGAAGAAGATTTGGGATAGCTTCCAAGCGGGCGCGGGGCCCGAGAAGATGGCGCGCGTCATCGAGCAGCTAAAGAAGGACGACCACCGGTTTCACGTGGAGGGGGGAAGCTGGACGAACGACATCTCCTGGGTGCGCGGATACGACAATCTCCTCGGCCCCATGGAGCGGGTCAGCTCGCTCTTCTACGAGAAGGTCCTGAAACCCGCGGTGCCGCCGGGCGACCCCCGCTACAAGAACGCGCTTTTCCACCTGCTGTGTTCCCAGACGAGCTGCTTCCGCTACTGGGGCCAGGGGACGTGGACGGACTACGGCCGCGAAATCTGTCGCCGCCTGGAGGCAATCCTGACACACGATTTCTGACGCGTCGGTCATTTACGGCCGACCGCAGCAACACCCGAGCAGTCTAATCCGACACTGAAGAACGCGTGAGCGAGCTCCCGGAATTCATAAACGGGCTTCCCAACATCTCAGGCTGGGACGCGGAGCGCGAGGAGGCGACGCACAGGGGGCGCGGGGGCACGGTCTACCTGCACGAAAGCGGCATAGACTTTGGCAAGGCGAGGGGAGCCTGCGCCGTCGCCCTTCACATGCACCAGCCGCTTATCCCTGCGGGCGGCCCGGGGCGTGGTGCCGACCCAAGGAGAGACCCGCTCGTCGGCAACCTCCAATTCATGATGGAGAGCCCCTACGAGGAGGACAGGCACAACGCCGGTGTCTACCGCTGGTGCTACCGGCGGCCGGGCGAGTTCATTCCCCAGCTTGTGAACGAGGGCAAACAGCCAAGGCTCACGCTCGACTACACGGGCACTCTGCTGACAGGGCTCCAGCAGATGGGAGCCCGCGACGTCCTGGATTCGCTGCGGTCGGTGGCGTGCGACCCGCGCTATCGGCGATGCGTGGAGTTCCTCGGCACGACCTGGGGGCACGCTGTTGCCCCGTCCACGCCGCCCCAGGACTTCCGGCTGCACGTAAGGGCATGGCAGAACCATTTTGCTTCGGTCTTTGGATGGGAGGCGCTAAGCCGTGTGCGCGGATTCATGCCGTCGGAGCTTGCCCTCCCGAATCATCCGGACGTCGCGTACGAGTTCGTGAGGACGCTCAAGGAGTGCGGCTACCAGTGGCTGGTCGTGCAGGAGCACACGGTGGAGAACCCCGAGTCGGGCTGGGGCTCACCGTACCTGCACCTGCCCAACAGGCTGGTCTGCAGAAACTCCAAGGGGGAGACGCAGAGCATTCTCGTGCTCATCAAGACGAAGGGCAGCGACACGAAGATCATCGGCCACATGCAGCCCCACGACGAGGCGGCAAGCCAGTCGCGTTGGGACTACCACGGGCGCAAGATTCTTCCCCTGGTTACGCAGGTCGCCGACGGCGAAAATGGCCACGTGATGATGAACGAGTTCCCGGGAACCTACATCGAGGTGGTGCGCCGCGCCACGGGAACGGATGTGCCGCTAGTAAACCCGACCGAGTACCTGGAGTACCTTTGGGCCGACGGGTGGAAGGAGGAGGATTTTCCGGTCGTTCAGCCGGTCCGACAAAAGCGCATATGGGAGCGGTTCGAGTCTGGTGACGGTCCGGAGAAGATGGCCCAGGTGATCGAGCAGCTGCAGCGCGAGGACTACCACTTCCACGTTGAGGGCGGGAGCTGGACCAACGACATATCATGGGTCTACGGCTACGAGAACGTCCTCGGACCGATGGAGAAGGCGAGCGTCCTGTTCAACGAGAAGGTTCTGTGCAAGGGGGTGTGGACTGGGGAGCACCGCTACCGCAACGCCCTGTTTCACCTTCTGGCCGCGCAGACGAGCTGCTTCCGCTACTGGGGGCAGGGCCGTTGGACCGAATACGGCAGGGAGATCAGTCGCCGGGCGATAGAGATCCTGACGCACGATTTCTGACGGGCCGCTTTTCTTGGAATCCGTTGACAAGAAAACGCGTCGCGCACGAAATTGCATCCTTGGAATCTGGCTTGGCTCCTGCTGGGTGGCCGCTGACGAACAACCACTGCGCACAATTGAAGGAAGAACTGATCACTAGCGATCCGGCCATCAAACTTGGGCGGCCCGTCCTCGCGGGCACTCGTGTGACGGTGGATGAGGTCCTTGACCGCCTCGCCGCCGGGGCGTCCATAGAGGCGCTGACCAGGGAATGGCCCCTGGTCACGCAGGAGGGCGTACTCGCGGCGCTTCGGTTCGCCGCCGAGGCCGTGCGCGGTGACAACCCGATCGAGGGGAAACCCCCGCTCGAGCTGCACGGGGTGCATCCGGTTGAGATGGCCCAGAATGCTGGCGGCGAACCCCAGCATGCGATTGCGGTAAGGGCGTACTTCCCGGACGCGGCTGCGGTGGCCGTGCGTCGCATGCCGCAGCCTCCCGCGGCGGGGAGGGCATGGATCCCGGTCCTTGGAGAGGGCGCCGAACCGGGCGACACGCCGACGGATGAGCTGCGCGCGATGGAGCGTGTTCACCCGGATGGCGTGTTTGAAACCGTTTTTATCGGGGCGAGCGAACCGTTCTACTATCAGCTCGAGGTGACAGGCGAGGACGGCTCCACGGAGCAGACCAACTCGCCGTACGGGATGCCCCCGTATCTGAAGAGCGATTCCCTGCCGAGCCTCTCGGGCGCGCAGGGAATCGGCGCGGGCGCGGCCATCCCCGCGGCGTATCCCTGCCGGCTTCACGAGTTCCTGGGCGCGCATGTGGTCACTCACATGGGAATCGCCGGCGTCGCGTTCGCAGTCTGGGCGCCCAATGCGCAATGTGTGAGCGTCATCGGGGATTTTAACCAGTGGAACGACCGTTTCCACCCGATGCGCAGGGTCGATTCGTCAGGTGTCTGGGAACTCTTTCTCCCGGGCCTAGGGGCGGGAGCGCTCTACAAGTACCGCATCACGCCGGCCATGGACGGACCGATGCTCGACAAGGCCGATCCCTACGCGTTTGCGGCCCAGGTGCGCCCCGATTCCGCCTCCGTCGTGTTCGACCTGGGACGCTACGGCTGGAAGGACTCCGCGTGGCTGGCGTCGCGCCCAGGGCGTCAGGCCCTGGACCGGCCGATTGCGATATACGAGGTGCACCTGGGCTCGTGGAGGCGTGTGCCCTGCGAGAATGGCGACGGCGAAGGACGCTGGATGACCTATCGCGAACTCGCCGACCAGCTCGTGCCCTACGTGAAGGGCTTGGGGTACACGCACATCGAGCCCATGCCGGTCTCCGAGCACCCCTTCGACGGCTCCTGGGGATACCAGGTCACGGGCTTCTTTGCCCCGACCTCGCGCTACGGCTCGCCCGACGACTTCCGCTACTTTGTCGACAAGGCGCACGAGGCCGGGCTCGGAATCATCCTCGACTGGGTCCCCGGGCACTTCCCGAAGGACGCCCACGGCTTGGCCCTCTTTGACGGCTCGCACCTCTACGAGCATCCCGACCCGCGCAGGAGCGAGAACCTGGAGTGGGGGACCCTCTCGTTCAACCTTGCGCGGCAGGAAGTCGCGGCGTTTCTGCTCTCGAACGCAGTCTTCTGGCTCGAGCAGTACCACATCGACGGCCTGCGGGTGGATGCGGTCTCGTCGATGATCTATCTCGACTACTCCAGGCAGCATTGGGTTCCCAACGAGCTCGGTGGACGCGAGAACCTTGAGGCGGCGGCGTTCCTGCAGCGGCTCAACGCGGTCGTCCACGAAGGGCATCCCGGCGTCCTCATGATTGCCGAGGAGTCGACCGCATGGCCGCGCGTCACGGGCCGGGAGGTGCCCGACAGTCTCGGATTCGACCTGAAGTGGAACCTGGGCTGGATGCACGATACGCTCGGCTATGCACAGCGCGACCCGCTCTTCAGGAAGCACCACCACAACGACCTGACGTTCTCCCTCGTCTACGCCTTCAACGAGAACTTCCTTCTGCCGCTCTCACACGACGAGGTGGTCCACGGCAAGCGTTCGCTCCTTTCGAAGATGCCCGGCGACCCGGAGCAGCAGTTCGCAAACCTGCGTACCCTGTACGGCTATATGTACGCCCATCCCGGCAAGAAGCTTCACTTCATGGGAAGTGAGTTCGGGCCACTGAGGGAGTGGAGCGAGGGAACGGAGCTGGACTGGGGCCTGCTCGCCCAGGCGCCCCACAGGCAGTTGATTGCCTATGTCAGGGACCTCAATCGTCTCTACACCGGGACGCCGGCGCTCCACCAGGTGGATTTTGGGTGGGACGGCTTCCAGTGGATCGACTGTAACGATTCCGATCGAAGCATCGTGTCGTTCCTCCGCCGCGGGAGGGACCCCGGGGCGAGCGTCATGGTGGTTGCCAATTTCACACCGGTCTTGCGGACGGGGTATCTCCTCGGCGTGCCTGCCTCAGGGGACTATGCCGAGCTGCTAAACAGCGACGCTTCCGAATACGGAGGGACCGGTGTGCGCAACGTGGGTCCCCTCCGCGCTCAGGCGCTGGAGGCGGGCTCGCAGGCGTTTTCGATCTCGGTCTCCCTTCCGCCGCTGGGCATCGCGATCTTTGCGCGCGTTACCGGGCCGGCCGAAGTCCCGCCCGCGGGCGCCCAGGCCCGCGTATCGTGACTGTGGCGCAAGCCGCGGCCGCAATTGGCGCTAGACCCTAGGGCCCGCCCACCTATATTCCGGTCATCGTGCTTTTCCCCCGCGCCGAGCTTAGGGCAATGCTGGCCGCCAGGCTTGCCAAGCCGCACGACGTGCTCGGGATGCACACGCACGTGCACCGGCGCAAGCCCGGGGTTGTCGTGCGGGCCTTTGTGCGGGAGGCGTCGGCCTGCACCGTCATCGATTCTGCGACGGGAGAGATGTGGGTGATGAACGAGATCGCGCCCCAGGGAATCTTCATCGTTTTCATAGCCGAGCGAACCACGGTGTTTCGCTACGAGCTCCGCGCCACCTTGTACACCGGGGAGACGATCCAGTTCAGGGACCCGTACTCCTTCCTGCCGACGATGGGCGACCAAGATCTCTACCTCTTCAACGAGGGCAACGAGCACCGCATCTACGAGAAGCTTGGCGCGCACCTGCGCACGCTGGACGGCGCACCGGGCGTGGCATTCGCGGTCTGGGCCCCGACAGCTAAGCGGGTGTCGGTCGTCGGCAACTTCAACCACTGGGACGGCCGGTACCACCCGATGCGCATGTTGGGCGCGTCGGGGGTCTGGGAGCTGTTCA
>Ga0265338_10007508_pt1 | contig 13498 bp, 11 predicted proteins | sample 42126metaG_FD_193579 | JGI IMG/M metagenome (GOLD analysis project Ga0265338, IMG submission 193579) | Rhizosphere microbial communities from Carex aquatilis grown in University of Washington, Seatle, WA, United States - 4-21-26 metaG | ecosystem: Host-associated > Plants > Roots > Rhizosphere... | reverse complement strand
CCGCATGCCGCCTTCGCTGCGGACGAGATTTCCGTCAACGGCCGCAGCTATCGCAAGCCGCGTCGGCCCACGGTCGTCATCTGTGTCGATGGGTTCGATCCCACCTATCTGCAGCAAGGCTTGAAAGACGGCTTCCTGCCCAATCTCGCCAAATTCGGTACTGCAGGGTTCTCGGCCACCGCGCGCGGGGTGATGCCCAGTTTCACCAATCCCAACAACACATCGCTGCTTACCGGCACGGTGCCGGCGGTGCATGGCATCTCGGGCAATTATTATCTCGACCGTCGCACAGGCAAGGAGATCATGATCACCGACGCCAGCGTGCTTCGCTGCGAGACCATCCTGGGCACCCTGTCACAGGCGGGGGTGCGCGTCGCTGGCGTCACCGCGAAAGATAAGCTGCGCGAAATTATTGGCTATCACCTGAAGGGCGGCATCGTTTTCTCCTCGCAGAAGGCAAACGAGGCGACGATGGAAAATGCCGGCATCGAGAATGTCGAGGCCTTTGTCGGCCGCAAGACGCCGGACCAGTATGATCCCGACCTGTCCTATTTCGTGCTGGATGCGGGGATCAAGCTGCTGGAGCGCCGCGCCGCCGATCTCTTCTATCTGTCTCTGTCGGACGTCATCCAGCACAGCTATGCGCCGGACGAGCCAGAGGCCAAGACGTTCATGGCGGAAATCGACAAGCGCATCGGCCGGCTGGTTCAGCTCGGTGCCGTTGTCGGGGTCACCGGCGATCATGGGATGAATGATAAATCCAATCCGGACGGTTCGCCCAACGTCCTCTGGCTGGAAGATGTGCTCAACACCCGCTTCGGCGCCGGGGCGGTGCGGGTGATCTGCCCGATCACCGATCCCTTCGTCCGCCACCATGGCGCGCTGGGCTCTTTTGTCCGCGTCTATCTGAAAGGCGATCAGAGCCGGCTAGGCGCGATGATGGAGATGACCCGCGGGCAGCCTGGTGTGGAGCTTGTGCTGACGGGCGTCGAGGCGGCCGAGCGCTTCCAGACGCCGATTGAATATGAGGGCGATTTCGCGGTGATCTCCCATCGCCATGCGGTGATTGGCTCGGCCGCGGCGCTCCATGATCTTTCGGGACTGAAAGGTCGCCGCCTGCGCTCCCATGGCGGGCTTTCGGAACAGCACGTCCCGTTCCTGATCTCAACGCCGCTGACCGCGGCGTACCGGGCCAGGGCTGCTCACGGCGAAATTCGCAGTTTCGACATGTATGATTATGTGTTGAACGGGGTAGACGCTTAAAACGCTTGCCGGTTCGGCGTTGACAGCCCATCGCGCCCCCACCATCCTTCACCGGCCAGCCTGAACATAACGCGGCGGCGAAACAGGGAAGGGGATCGACATGAAGATCAAATCTGCAACGGCGCTTCTGATGGCCATGGGCCTGATGAGCGCGAACGCGGCGCCCGTTCCCGATACCGTCGACGCCCATGTTCTGGCCGCCCAGAAAGCGGCGGGCCTGGATTTTCCGGGCACCCTGGAAGTGTTGTGCATCCAGCCGGCCGATGGCAGCGATCCTTCGGTGGCCGCCCGCGCCGCCAATGCCGGCAAGCCGAGAACCGATCCGCCGCGCGAGAGCTGGTATGCCGAGCCGGCCAAGGTGTTCGATAATGTCTATTGGGTCGGCACCAAGATCAATTCTGCCTGGGCGATCAAGACCAGCGCCGGGATCATCCTGCTCGACACCATGTACAATTATGCCGCCGAGACCGAGATCCTGGGCGGCTTCAAGAAGCTGGGCCTGGATCCCGCCACCATCAAATATGTGATCGTCACCCATGGTCATGGCGACCATGACGAAGGCGCCAAGATGCTGCAGGACAAATATGGCACCCGCGTCATCATGGGCGCACCGGACTGGGACGCCATCACCAAGGCGAACAACATGCCGGGCGGGGTGCCCAAGCGCGATATCGTCGCGACCGACGGCCAGAAGGTGACCTTGGGCGATGAAACTGTCACCATTCTTCTGACGCCCGGCCACACCTTGGGCACCTTGTCGATGATCTTTCCGGTCAAGGACCATGGCAAAACCCTGACGGTAGCCTATTCCGGCGGCATGGGCTTCAATTTCCCGCGCAGCCCCGAGCGGTTCGATACCTATATCGCCTCGGTGAAGAAATTCGCCGACGCCGCCAAGGCGGCGGGGGCCACCATCATCTTTTCCAACCATTCGATGTACGACCAGGCCTGGATCCGCAGCCGCTGGCAGCGCAAGCCAGGCGAGGAAAGCCCCTTTGTGGTCGGCACCGACGGCGTGGCGCGCTATGCCACCGTAATGAGTGAATGCGCCAAGGCGGCGAAGCTGCGGCTGAAGGGCGCTTGATTTTTATTTGCGCGCCGGTGTGGTGCAGTGTTCATGCTCGAGAAATGGGATGGCGGCATGAAGATTTCGCTTGCGGCATTGGGCCTGTGCCTGCTGACGGCGTCTTACCATCCAGGGTTCTCGCAACAAGATCAAAGCGCGCCAAGGGTTGTGAATGTAACGTCAGACTCGGAGAAGGGATGGGTTCCGTCGGAGGATTTGGAACGGCAGGCCCAAAAAACAGCGAACGACTTCATGGCGGCCAAGGATAGTGGTCGCGCCGAACAGGCCTATTCCTTTCTGGCAGATATAGACAGGAAGGATCAGCCGTTCCCGGATTTTTCCAGCCAAATTCGACAATTCAACGCAAAGGCGGGCGCGTTGGTCGAACGGCGCATCACGACTGTTACCTGGACAAAGAATCCGTCGAGCGCGCCGCTTCCTGGCATCTATGCCGCGTTTGATCTGGTGAGCCGCTTCGCCAATGTCGACCGTCACTGCGGCTATCTGATCCTTTACCAATCCCCGTCTGGCGGTAGGTTCCAGGTGATGCGCGAGGAAAGCAATTACATGGACAACATGGCTGCCGCTGGTTTCGCTAAGCAATCGCCCGCGGCGGCCGAACAGGCATGGGCGAAACTATCCGCCAATTGTCCTAACTATCACCCCGCGCCGGATGGCCCCTTGGCGGAAGCTTCATCGCCCGTTATCGAGTATCCGAATGTTGCCGCCGCGCTGGCGGGGCTGCACGCAAAGCAAGGCGTGGTCTTCCGAAATGAAGGTGGATGGACGGTCGCGGAAGATACCGCAGCCTATACTATATGGTCGTTTCCTCCGGAGGGTCACCCTGCCTATCCATCGGTGGTCAAACGGCAGATCGTGCAGGAAAATGCTGGGTCCAGCATCAAGATGTCAGTTCATTGCCAAGCATCCAAGCAGGCTTGCGACGATCTCGTCCGGTCTTTTGAAGAATTGAATGCCAAAATGGCGGCAGGCGTGCGCGGTCCCAAATAGAATGTCTCCATCTCCGATGTTCGACCTTTCAGGACGCGTGGCCCTGGTCTCGGGCGCCGCCAGCGGCATGGGCCGGGCCATGGCGACCGCCCTGGCTGAGGCGGGGGCCGACCTGATGCTGGCGGGCCGCAACATTGCCGGGCTGGAAAAAACAGCCGGAGACATCGAGAAACTCGGCCGCCGGGCCATCCCGGTGACCTGCGATGTCTCCCAGCCCGAGCAGATCCGCCGCATGTTTGCGCAGCTCGACCGCGAGTTCGGGCGGATCGATTTTCTGGGCAATGTCGCCGGCGAGGCGGTGCTGGGCAGCCCGGAAGAAATTCCGCTGGACGCGGTGGAGCAGACCTGGCGCAACATCGTTTTCGGCCGCTTCTGCGCCTGCCAGGAAGCGGGCCGCCGGATGCTGGCGGCCGGCCGCGGCAGCATCGTCAATATCGGCTCCATCGCCAGCATGACGGCGATGGGCCGCGGACATATCGCCTATGTCATGGCGATGGGCGCCGTGGTCCAGATGACGCGCGAGCTCAGCACCGAATGGTCGGGGCGCGGCGTGCGCGTCAATGCCATCCTGCCGGCCCAGGTCATCAACCCGGGCCTGGAACGGCGCATGACGGACGATCCGGCGTTGCGCGACCGGTTCCTCAGCGGCCTGCCGCGCGGGCGCATGGGTGAACCGGACGACATAAAAGGGCTTGCCGTCTTGCTGGCCTCGGATGCATCCAGTTGGATAACCGGCGCCCTGATCCCCATGGATGGCGGTAATCTTGCCATGAATGCCGGCGCCTCCGTTCCCAAATGACGGCGGCGGTAAGCCGGAAATTCGCCCCATTGATCTGGCAGTGTTTGGTCATAGGTCTGGTACTGAGAAAAAGATGGAATCCCTCACTGGCCAATTCCTGATCTCCATGCCGCAGATGGACGATCCGTACTTCGCCCGTTCGCTGGTCTATCTGTGCGCGCACAGTCCGGAGACCGGCGCCATGGGCCTGATCGTCAACAAGACGATGGAGGCCTTCACCCTGGGCGAGCTTTACACCCAGCTCCGGATCGAGCCGGTGGCGCCGGCCAATCGGCCGCGGCCGGTGCATTTCGGTGGTCCCGTCGCGACCGGCCAGGGCTTTGTGTTGCACAGCACGGACTATCGCGAAGAAGAGACCTTGGGCATCGGCGATGATTTTGCCCTGACCGCGACGCTCGACATCCTGCGCGCGACGGCCGATGGCAAGGGCCCGCGCCAGGCGCTGGTGGCGCTGGGCTATGCCGGCTGGGGCGCTGGCCAGCTCGAAGCCGAGATCCAGGCCAATGGCTGGCTGCTGGTCGGCGCCGATGCTGGCCTGATGTTCGACACCGACGACGGCAACAAATGGCAGCGCGCCCTGGCCAAGCTTGGGATCAGCCCGGAAATGCTCTCGGGCGAGACCGGCCGCGCTTAATTCGCCGGTGCGGGCTTGGCAGGCGCAGGCGCGGCGGGCGCGGCGGCAGGCTTCGACGCGTTATCGAACTTGCCGGGCGAGATGCAATCGCCCGGGCTGTCGATCTCCGGCCCCACCCCCGACAGAGTGACTTTCGCGGTGTGAATGACGACCAGAAAGCCGCCCTGTTTGGTGCAGGCCGCGCGGGCTTCCTCAAGGGTCATCTGGTGCTCGCATCCCGCCAGCACCGATGTCCCAAGCAACGCCATCAGGACGAGCCCGCGCCTCACCATTGCTGATCTCCCGATGGCGCCCTGCGCATGCCCGACTGATGTTTGACCCGGCTTGCCTTGTTAATGCCGGGCGCTGGCGATGACCAGATTGGCGCGGTCCATCCCGTCCTTGGCCGCGTCATGCTCGCAGTCGAAGCCTTCCAGGATCGGATATTGCGTCTGCGGGTATTTGCGGTCCATTTCCTCGCAAATCAGATGCGCGGCGACATGGATGCGCCGGCCCAGCTCGTCCGCGTCCGGATCCTTGGTGAGATTGAGGTCGTTATAGGGGACCTCCATCGACGCCGAGACGATGAAGGCTTCGCCCAAGCGCGAATTGGACAGGACCACCCGGTAATTCTTGGGCGCCTTGGCCGAGATGATGACTTGTTCCAGGGTCGGTTTCCATTTGGCGACCGCGTCCTGCGCCAGGGCCGGTCCGCTGGCCGACGCCAGCGCGGCAGGTGCAACAATGGCTGCGAGTAAAAGCTGATGAAGCGTCTTCATGCCGAACTCCTCTTCTTCAGAGGTCGCCGCGATACCCGATCTGCGGCGATCACCCCTGCCAAAAGCCCGTCTGCGCCGCACCATTATAACGGGTGTAGCGCCGGTTGGGGAAGGTGGGGGGACGGCTGCTGGTGGCGCGGTTACTGGCCTTTTTTTGCGGCGGAGGCGAAGCGGACGGCCTCCTCGGCGGCGGCAAGCAGGGCCTTGGATTTGTTGATGGTCTCCTGGTACTCGGCCTCGGGCTGGCTGTCGGCGACCACCCCGCCGCCGGCCTGTACATACATGATGCCGTCCTTGACCAGGGCGGTGCGCAATACGATGCAAGTGTCCATCGAGCCGTCGGCGGCGAAATAGCCGACGGCGCCGGCATAGGCCGCGCCGCGCTTTTCCTTCTCGAACTCGTCGATGATCTCCATGGCGCGGATTTTGGGCGCGCCGGTCAAGGTGCCGGCGGGCAGGCCCGCGGCCAGCGCATCCACCGCATCCAGCCCGTCGCGGATCTCGCCTTCGACATTGGAGACCAGATGCATCACATGGCTGTAGCGCTCGATGAAGAAGCTGTCGGTCACCTTGACGGCGCCGGTCTTGGCGATGCGGCCGACATCGTTGCGGCCCAGGTCGATCAGCATCAGATGCTCGGCCCGTTCCTTGGGGTCGGCCATCAGGTCTTCGGCCAGCGCCTTGTCCTCTTCCGGCGTCTTGCCTCTCCAGCGCGTGCCAGCAATGGGACGGATGGTGACCTTGCCGTCGCGCAGCCGCACCAGCACTTCCGGGCTGGAGCCGACGATCTGAAAGCCCGGCATCGCAAGATAATAAAGATAGGGCGAGGGGTTCAGCCGGCGCAGCGCCCGGTAGAGCGAGAAGGGCGGCAGGGCGAAGGGCCTGCGGAAGCGCTGGCTGGGCACCACCTGAAAGACATCGCCCGCCATGATGTATTCCTTGGCGCGGGCCACGACGTCGAAATATTCCGCCTTGGTCATGTTGGACTCGACCGGCACGCCCGTCGGCAGGTTGGCGGGCACTTCGGCGGACGGCGGGGCAGGGCGCTCCAGCAAGGCCACGGCTTCGTTCAGCCGCTCGGTGGCGCGGGCGTAGGCTGCTTTCGCATCCACGGCTTTATCCGGCCACGCCGGCGTGATCAGGATGATCTCATCGCGCACGCTGTCGAAGATGGCGGTGATGGTGGGGCGCAGCAGGATCGCGTCGGGCAGGCCCAGGGTGTCGGGCGGTGGATTGGGCAAATCCTCCACCTGGCGCGCCATGTCATAGCCCAGATAGCCGAACAGGCCCGTCGCCATGGGCGGCAAGCCGGCTGGAATCTCGGCCTTTATCTCGCGGGTGAGGGCGCGCAGGCTTTCCAGCGGCTTGAGCGTTTCGGCGACGAAGCCTTCGGCGTCGTTACTGGCATTGCGATTGATTTCGGCCCTGGCGCCGCGGCAGCGCCAGATCAGATCGGGCGCCAGGCCGATGATGGAATAGCGTCCGCGGGTCTCCCCGCCCTGAACGCTCTCAAACAGGAACGCGTTGTCCTTGCCTTCGGCCAGCTTGAGGAAGGCGGAGACCGGCGTCTCCATGTCGGCGACCAGGCGGGTATAGAGAAGCTGCGGGCGGCCTGAGATATAGCCGGCCGCGAAGCCGTCAAACGGGGGCTGGATCATGGGCGTGATCTGCCTGCAAACGCGCTCACTGGTTTTCAGTCATCTGGGTGAGCAGCTTCTGATTGACCTTGACGCCCTGGCGCGTCCGCGCGGCGTTGGACAGATCGATCGAGAAATCCTGGGCCATGGCCTGAGACAGCCGCTGCGAGCCGACCTGGAAGGCGGGATCGCGCGGGCTCTGCGGCGGGTGGTTGATGCCGGTGACCCTGGCGACCATGAAATTGCCTGCCGCGCCTTGCGGCGCATATTCCACGCCGCCGGGGGGGGCGCTGAACAGCCTTTGCACGATCATGCTGCTGAACTGCTCGTCATTGGTGTCGCGGCCCAGCGCCGGGCTGTGCTGAATCTGGACCTTCAGCTCCTTGGCGATGCCATCCAGCGACTTCTCCTTGGCGGCGCGCAGGGAAAGCTCGCGCGCCTTGTTGGCCAGAAGGCCGGCGCGCTGCTCGTTGGTCCAGTCGGCGATGACCTGCGCGCGGACCTGATCCAACTGCTTGGGCTTGGACGGGGTCACTCCGTTCACATGCACGGCGAAATAGGCGCCTGCCTTGGTGGCGAAGGGATCGGTGTCCTCGCCCACTTCGGCCTTGAACAGCGCCGGCAGGAATTCTGGATCGGCCGGGACCTCGGCCGTCGTCCCGTCCGGCTTCTTGCCGGTCGCATCGGTGGCCGAGACATGGGCCAGCTTCATGCCCGCCTTTTGCGCCGCCTCTTTCAGGTTGCCGCCGCTGGACTTGGCGTCGGTAAAGGCATTGACCACGTCCACCAGCTTGTTGGCGGTGAGCTGGTCGGCAAGGCTTTTGCGAATGTCTTCCTTCACATCGGCCAGGGTCTTGTTGGAGCCGGGAGTGATCTTGGTCACCCGCATCAGGGCCCAGCCGCCAAAGCTGCTCTTGAGCGGCTGGCTGACCTCGTTCTGAGGCAGCGCGAAGACTGCCTTGGCGCGGTCCGGGTCGGGCAGATCGGTCTGGGTCAGAGTGCCTAGTGAGGTCTGTTCGGGCTTGAGGCCGCGGCGCGAGGCCAGCTCGTCAAAGCTCATGCCTTTGGTAAGCTGGGCGCGGGCGTCGGTGGCTTCCTTCTCTGTCTTGAACTCGATCTGCTGGATGTCCCGCTTTTCCGGCACGACATAGGTCGCCTTGTGAGCGTCATACTCCTGCTGGATCTGGGCGTCGGTCACGGTAACCTGGCCCGACACATCGGAGGGCAGGATCACCGCATAATCGGCGTCGCGATATTCGGGCGTCGAATATTTATCGGCGTGGGCTTTGAGATAGTTGTTCAAGGTGGTGTCGCTGGGCGTGGGCAGATTGCCCGCCATGTCCGGCGTCATCACGATGTAATCGGCGGCGCGCTTCTCGCCGATATACTGGAACAGGGCCTGGGCATAGGTCAGCGGCACGACGAAATTGCCTTCCACCGCCTGGGTGAACTGGTCGCGCGTCATCTCATGGCGGACCTCGTCCAGGAACATGTCCTCGGTATAGCCGGCCTGGTTGATGGCCTGCAGGAAGGTCGGCCGGTCGAAGGTGCCCAGCGCGCCGCGGAAAGGCGCCATGGCGCGCACATATTGCGCCACCGCCGTGTCCGAGGTGGTCAGGCCCAGGCGCGCGGCTTCATTGTCGATCGCGGTCGCGCCCACCATCTGCTGCAGCGCGACCTGGGGCAGGCCCATCTTCTGGGCCATATCGGGCGTGAGCTCCATCCCCATCCGCTGGCCCTGGTTGCGGACGAAATTCTTGTAGCTGCGCTGGAATTCCTGGGCGCCGATGTCGGTGCCACCGACGGAGGCGACCGCCGTTGTGGACGAGCCGGTGAAGACATCGGCAATGCCCCAGACGAGAAAGCTCAGGGTCAGGCCGCCCATCAGAAGGGTGGCAACCCAGGACTTGGACAGGGCATGCATCCATTGAATCATGACGGCGAATCCGTGACTTAGAGCCGGTGTCCCGATTCCGAAATTCGGCTGAACTTGATATCGAGTTCTAAGCGAATTACGGAATCGAAGGACACCGGCAACTTGTTGAATTCCAGGGTCGTTTTGGTTTCGAAGTTCGCTTAGAGCCTGATATCAAACACTTGCGAACTTCGAAACCACGACCCTGGCACGGCGAATGATAGGGAGGGGGACCCCCTCCCGGCAAGGCGCTGCGCCAGCGGGTTTTGCCGCCGAAAGCGGCCCAATACAAGGATTTATCCATGCGTCCGCTGGTGGCCGGAAACTGGAAGATGAATGGCCTCTCCGCCAGCCTGGCCGAGCTCGGCAAGTTGAAGGAGGCACTGGCGGCCAAGGCGCCGGCTTGCGAGGTGCTGATCTGCCCGCCCTTCACACTAATCGCCCAGGCCAACTGGCACGTGAAAGGCGCCTTTGCGCTGGGCGGCCAGGATTGCCATGCCAAGCCGAGCGGCGCCTTTACCGGCGATGTCTCGGCCGAGATGCTGAAGGATGCCGGCGCGTCTTACGTGATCGTGGGTCATAGCGAGCGGCGTCAGTATCATGGCGAAAGCGATGCCGACGTAGCGGCCAAGGCGCAAGCGGCCTGGCGCGCCGGGCTCACCGCCATCATCTGTATGGGGGAGACCGAAGAGCAGCGCTCTGCTGGCGAACACACCCACATCTGCGCCAGCCAGCTCGCCGGCAGCGTGCCGCTGGCCGCCACCGCGGCCAACACGGTGATCGCCTATGAGCCGGTCTGGGCGATCGGCACCGGAAAGACGCCGACCGCGGAAGAAGTGGTGGCGATGCATGCCCATATCCGGACCTGCCTAGTAGAGCGGCTGGGCGAAAGCGCGCGCGTGCTTCGCATTCTCTATGGCGGCTCGGTAAAAGCGGACAATGCCGCCGAACTCCTTAACTTGCCGGAAGTCAACGGCGCACTTGTCGGGGGCGCCAGTTTGAAAGCGGAGGAGTTTCAGCGCATTGTCCGTAGCGTGAACGGCGCTTAACCAGTTCGCTCTATGAATTCTTAAGCCGCGTCCCACATCCTGAGCACATAAAATAGAAAAGTGTTCGGTGGGTAATGGGCAAGCTGTCTTTCGACAGTTGTGACGTTGTGATCTACGACCCCGTGCCGTCCAACCGGGCGGCGACGCGGGCCGCGCTCTATGCGTTGGGCTTCCGCCGCACCGAAACCGTTTCCACCATCGAGGCTTTTGTCGAGTCGGTGCAGAAGTCGCCGCCGGACATCGCCTTGTGCGAGGCGCAAGGCGGCGCCGAGGATCTGTGCAACACCATCCAGCAGCTTCGCCAGGGTGCGGCCGGCCACAATCCCTTCATCGTGATCATCGTCACGGCCTGGGAAAAGAACAACCAGATGATCAACCGCGTGATTTCCAGCGGCGCCGATGATCTGCTGCTGCGCCCCTTTTCGACCGCGCTTCTGGGCCAGCGCATCGAAGGCCATGTCGAGCGGCGCAAGGGCTTTGTCGTCACCACCGACTATGTCGGTCCCGACCGCCGCAAGGATTCGGCCCGCACCTCCAATATCGAAATGTTCGAGCCGCCTAATTCGCTGAAGATGAAGGCCAAGGAACGGCTGACCAGCGATGTCATCGCCAGGCGCCTGGACACCGAGTTGCGGGATGCGCGCGAGAAGCTGACCACGGAAAAGCTGCGGCGCGATTCCTTCCAGGTCTGCGTGCTGTGGCGGCTGGTGCAGGAGAGCCCCGTGACGGCCGGCCAGATGCCGCGCGATTTGCCCAAGTTGATGGTGCTGGCCAAGTCCATCGCCGCGCGCAGCCAGGAGACCGAATTCGAGGCGGCGATAGAGTGGTGCCAGAATGTGGGCGCCGCTGCGGAAGGCCTGGCGGCGGGCGTGGATCGCAACGCCGCGATGCATCTTTTGGGGCACGCGGCGCTGTCGCTGCACCAGGTCTTCTATCCGGAGAAGACCGCGGCCGATCAGTTGACTGAAATTGACGCCACCGTGGCGCTTATCAAGGCGCGTGGCATGACCGAGGCAGCCTTGGCTTGCTGATCCTCATGCTTCGACAAGCTCAGCATGAGGATTCTTCCTCACCCTGAGCTTGTCGAAGGGTGAGGCAGCTAAACCAGCGACAGATCCGCCGGCTGCGAGGCCGGGAAAATCTGCGTCAGCTGGGTTTGCGACAGGCCATAGCCCTTGCGCAGCAAGCCGCCGATCAGGCTGCGATAGTCGGTCAAGACTGGCAAGTCGCGATCCTGGAACAGGTTCTTCTGCGTCACCGCAACCTGGGGCCCCGCCATACGCCCGCCCTGCACAGGCCCGCCCAGCACCCAATAGCTGCTGCCATGACCGTGATCGGTGCCGCGATTGCCGTTCTCGCGGAAGGTGCGGCCGAACTCGCTGACCACCACCACCAAAGTGTCCTTCCAGGCCGGGCCCAGCGACACTTTCAGGGCCGCAAGGCCCCGGCCCAGCTCGCCGATGCGGTTGGCGAGATAGCCCTGGGCGCCGCCCTGGTTCACATGCGTGTCCCAGCCGCCGACATCGACAAAGCCCAGATTGAACTTGTCCTGCATCAGAAGGCCGATGCGTTGGGCGGCCTGCTCGAAGCCGCGGGTGGTCACGGCATTGCGGTTGGCCGCCATCATCTCGCCGGAGATGGTGTCATAGACCTGGTTCTGCACCGCGAAGCCTTCGCTCACCGCCGGCGCCAAATCCTGGCCCTGATACATGGCCTGGATCAGATCGGCATTGCGGCCGGCCACGGCGGGCTTGCCGGCGAAATTGAGCGCGATGTTGGGGACTGGTTCTCCGCCCCGGAAGGTCAGCGGCAACTGGGTGGTGAAGGAAATGGGCTTGGTGCCCGACAGGATCTGCGCGGTGCGGCTCATGAAACCGGACTGATAGTTGCGCGAGCCGCCGACCGGCTGGCCCAGTTCGATCGTGTCCTGGGTCTCGAAATGCGAGCGCGAGGTATCGTCGGTGCCGGTGAAGGGGATGAAGGCGATCTCTTTGCTCTGCCACAGGGGGTAGATCGAATCCTTCAGGGCGGGATGAAGGCCCCAGTCGCGGTCCAGCGGCAGGGTGGCGTCCTTGGGGATAGCGAGATTGGGACGGGAGGCATAATAGAAATCGCTCCCGACCGGCACGGTGATATTGGCGGCGTCATAGGCGCCGCGCAGGAACACCACCAGAAGACGCGGGCCGGTGACCGGTGCGGCGTAGAGCGTGCCGGCGGTGAAGAAGGGCGCAGCGGCGACAGACTTCAGAAGATCACGGCGTTTCATAACTACCTCCGCATGAATTCGGGCGAGGACAGGAAAAGCATATTGCGGTCGGCCTGGTTCTTGCCTTGCGCAATGGCATTGGTGGTGGCCGGCGACAGTACCGGCGTCAGGGCGGTGTAATAGGCGGTCTGCTGCAGCACCGGCGGCGGCGCAGGCGGCGGCGGACCATTATCAGGCTTGAACAGATTGCGCGCGCCAGAGCCGATCATCTGCGCGATCTCGAAACGCGCCGACATCTCGCCGGGGCCCGACCAGCCGGCGGCGGTCAGGGCGTAGCCGTCCGGTGTTTCGTGACCGTAAAGCGGCTCGCCCATGCGGTTCAGCCAGTTCACGATCGGCTGGGTGGAGACGATCACCTGATCGCCATAGGTCGCGCGCACCGCCGAGACCGCATAATGGATCGGGTCCTTGAACTTCCTGCCCAGCGAGGCGGTGAATTCGCTGCTGGCAAACAATGTCGCCAGGACCTGGGCGATATCGCCGTTGCTGCGCCGCCAGGTGGTGGCCATCGCCGACACCAGCTGGTCTGACGGCGTATCACAGCAGAAATACTGTGCCAGCTGGCGGGAGACGAAGTGCGCGGTCGGCGGTTCGGCCGCCAGGATGGTGAGGGCAGTGGCGATCTCGCCGATGCCGCGGCCCTTGATAGTGGTCCCTAAGAACTTCTTGTCGCCGAAATCGTGGCGCTGGTAGTTGAACAAAGTCAGGTTGGTCGGCCGGCCTTCGTCGGTGAAATCCAGGCGGAAGTCGCCGCGCTTGAAGTTGCCGGGCGGCCGGCCCGTGAGGTTGAGGCCAAGCCCGGTCAGCACCCGCGCCAGCTCCTGCACATCCTGCTGGCTGTAACCGGAGCCGACGCCAAGCGTGTGCAGCTCCATGATCTCGCGGGCATAATTCTCGTTGATATGGCCGGCGGCATTCTGGGCATTGTCCAGATATTGCAGCATGGCCGGATGGGTGGCGGTCGCCACCAGCAGATCGCCAAACTTGCCCAGGGCATGGGCGCGGATCGTGTCTTCATAGTCGCCGACAAAGGCGCGGATTTCGCCTTTGCGGGCATCGACATTGAAATGATTGAACCAGAACCAGGTGAGATCCGCGCC
>Ga0265338_10007506_pt1 | contig 13503 bp, 10 predicted proteins | sample 42126metaG_FD_193579 | JGI IMG/M metagenome (GOLD analysis project Ga0265338, IMG submission 193579) | Rhizosphere microbial communities from Carex aquatilis grown in University of Washington, Seatle, WA, United States - 4-21-26 metaG | ecosystem: Host-associated > Plants > Roots > Rhizosphere... | reverse complement strand
CTGGACAAGAACACGGACTGTTCACGGACACGGGCTGGGTGCGGATATTCGCGGTCCGGACACGGCCACGGATATGGACTAACTGCGGACGCGGATGCGGGCATGGCCAGGATATGGTCACGGACTGGACGCGGCCACGGTCGTGGCGCGGATGCGGACTGTTCTCGGACTGGACGCGGATGCGGACTGGACACGGCCACGGCCGGCTGGCCGGGCTATGGCGCGGACATCCCACGCCCAAACCGCGACCACTTCGCGGACTCAAAAACCTGCCTCTCGGCAGGAGTAAGGCGTGCCCTGTCTTAAATATGATGAGAAACACAATTCCTTTCCTGTTGCAACAACTCCTCGCGCCAGTTCTTCAGTTGCGTGGCGACGGCCTCGATGCGGGTGGTTTGTTCAATCGCCCCCACTTCGATGCGCCTTGCGTAGTGAGCGCCTCGTTGCGATTCCGACAGTTGCATCACGGAATGTTCGGCATGGATGTTGAAACGTTCGCCAAGCTTTGTGAGGACTTCGATGGCGGTGCGTAATTGGGCGGTGGTGGGTGTTTGCATAATCAGATGCGGATGCCGCGTGAGGGTTTGTGCGCGAGTTCTTGCCTGTGTCCAGGGCGGCGTTTGGCGAGCCACTGTGCATGTCTTATTTCTTGAAAACTGACCGGATGCGCCCACGGATCACCAAAGCCAAGTTGCGCGGCGGTTTCCTCGGCGATGATTTTGTTGGATGCTTCAACGACCGTGCGAAGTGGATCACCCATCACGCGGGCATATTCCCGGTCGGCGTGGTAAATACCCCACAGTTGGCTGTCCGGCTTCAGAGTCGCGGTCCTTCTCATGTAAGCAGTTCATCATGATTCGAGGATGCATTTGTGTGCCAGGCACGCAAAGACCGCGCCTAGTCCGTGTAATGTCCGGGGTGTGGTAACGGCCAAGACGCAATACAACCTAAAAAACGCGCGTGAATACTTCGAGGAACACCTCTGCGTCGGGGATTACTACGACGAAGGGCAACGCGTGGCCGGCGAATGGGTTGGCGTGGGGGCGGAGCGGCTTGGACTGTCCGGGAAAGTCCGAGCTGAAGATTTCCTGCGGCTCTGCGAAAACCAGCATCCAGCCACTGGTGAGAAATTGACCCCGGAATTGAAGACCACGCGGATTAAGGGTGGCCAAACCGTGGCCGACCGGCGGATATTTTATGATTTTACATTTTCCCCACCGAAATCCGTTTCGCTGGCGGCCTTCCTCGGCAATGACGAGCGGATCTTCAAAGCCCACGAACGGGCGGCAAAAGTGGCGTTAAAAAACTTCGAGGACTTCGCGGCAACCCGGGTTCGCATAGGTGGCGCGCGTGGTGAACGACTAACGGGCAATTTTGCCGCCGCTTTATTCACTCACGACAGCTCACGCGCACTCGATCCGCATTTGCACACGCACTGCATTGTTTTCAACGCCACGTTCGATCCGGTGGAAAACCGTTGGAAAGCGCTGGAAAACCACGAACTTCTCCGCGCCAGAAAATTCGCAGAAAACGTCTATTACCATGAATTGGCGCGGGAACTCAGGTCATTTGGCTACCAAGTTCGCAATCGCGCACGCGGTGATTTTCAAATCGAAGGCATTCCTCAACAAATGTGCGAACGGTTTTCCAAACGGCACGGACAGATTGATGCTGCATTGGATAAATTGCTTGCTGACAAACCGGAACTCAAAAGCGGCAACATCCCTGAATTAAGGTCACGGCTTGCAGAATCAGAGCGAACTCGAAAGCAAAAGACATTAAGCCGCGATGAACTTCGGGCGTTGTGGGATGCCCAATTGAGTGAGTCTGAACGTGCGCTCATGCACCAGCTTCCAAACCAACCAACAATCAAAGTAGCGGAAGATAAAATTATTAACGTGGGCGACGCTATTCAGTGGGCGGAAGAACACCTGTTTGACCGCAACTCGGTTGTGCTGGAGTGTCAGTTGTGGCAGGAGGCGTTGGGACGGGCGCGTGGTGAGAGCTTCTCGGTTTCCGAACTCAAGGAATTCACCCAGCGACGCGGATATATCCGGGACGAGGCGCGACCAGGCGAAGTGACCCTGCGTGAAGTTCTGCTGCGCGAATGGGAAATTGTCCAAACCGCGAAACAGGGCGTCGCCGACTGTCATACACTGGTGGCGAATCCGCAGCCGTTGAATCCAAAGTTGGATGATGAGCAGCGCAAAGCACTTGCTGCCCTGCTTGACTCAACCGACAGAATTTCAATTTTTCGTGGTGGTGCTGGCACCGGCAAAAGTTTTGTTCTCCGTGATCTCGTTGAGGCGGTTCAACTAACCGGACGGCGCGTGGTCGTTCTCGCGCCACAGCGCCAGCAAGTCGTGGACATGGAAAAGGCCGGGTTTCCGTCGTCATCAACGGTCGCAAGTTTTCTGCTCAAGCGCGAAATGGTTTCTGGCTCGCTGGTTGTCGTGGACGAGGCCGGACAAATTGGTGGGCGGCAAATGCTCGAACTCCTGCGTCTCGCCCGTGAGAAGAATGCCCGCGTGATTTTGTCTGGTGATACGCGGCAACATGGCGCGGTCGAAGCATCGGACGCGCTGCTGGCAATTGAGCGGCATTCCGGCATCAAGCCCGTTGAATTACACACGATTCGCCGCCAGGACCCGTCGCTCGCCCGTACCACCGCAGAGCGCGCCCGGATTCAGCACTATCGCAAAGCCGTCGAAGCGGCAGCAGCGGGTAATCTCGCAGAATCGTTCAAACATCTTGATAAAATGGGCGCCGTCGTAGAGTGCGGGTTGGGCGAACAGGCTGACAAACTTGCCGACGAATATGTCCGGCTCGCGGAACAAAATGCTTCGGCGGTGGTTGTATCACAGACTTGGGCCGAGGTTCACCGCGTCAATTCACGCGTGCGGGATGCGCTCAAAGCAAAAGGATTGATTGGCGCAAATGAAACAACGATTCAGGCGCTTGACAAACTCGACCTCACCAACGCACAAAAGCGCGACGAACGGTTTTACCCGTCGGAAGCCGTCGTCGTATTCAACCAGAAGGTCCGCCAGGCCGAACCGGGTGCGAAGGGAAAACTGGCCGGCATCGTCAAGCTTGGCGTTCTCGTGGAGGTGGACGGAAAGTTCGTCACCGTCTCGAACAAACTGCTGGACCGGATTACGGTTTGCCAAACGCGTGAAATCGTTCTTTCAACAGGCGACCGACTACACCTCAAGGCCAATCGCAAACTAACGACTGGTGATCGGGTCACAAATGGTGAGCTTGTTGCGGTTAAATCTGTCCATTCCGATGGAGCGGTCGAACTGGCCGATGGCCGGGTTTTGGACAAATCGTATCGCGAAATTCTGCCCGGCTATGCGGTCACGTCCTATGGCTCGCAAGGCAAGACGGTGGATCACGTTCTGTTTTCCGATTCGACCATCAAGGCGGCAACCAACGCACAGCAGTGGTATGTGACTATTTCGCGCGGACGGCGCGGCATCCGTATCTTCACGCCGGACAAGCAGCGGCTACGCGAAAATATCATGCGCCCTGGTCATCGCCCACTGGCGATGGAAATGGCAACTGACTTTGTCCCTCGTCGCAATAACCGACTTTGGAATCGGCTGCACGGCTATATGCTGCGGTTTGGTCGTCGCGCCGCCGACAATTTTGTCCGGCTGGCACTAGCCCGCCGGCATCGTAACCAAATCAAACAAAAATATGAGCGCAAAATCACCCGAATGTTGGGCGAATGAACCGCAAGCACGCGGCGTTCGCGTTGAAATCTCGGCAGATCTTTCGATGCTGCTGCCCCATGACGAATTCGTTTTCGCCGAACTCAAACGCGACGGCACGGGCCAGACCCTCCGGCTGGTTTTCGTGACGCACGAAGTCCTGGTCAGCGGTCAGTCATTACGTCGCATTGAGACGGCAATGCAACGGATGGAATTATCACTCCTGACAAAATTGCCAAGGAGCCAGCGCGCGTTGATTGCGGATGGGCAGCCGGTGATTCTTGAAATTGTCGTGACTGAAATGAAATCGTCCGATAAGCAACCGCAAGAAGCCGAGGAGTGAGCGAATCACTCTGGCAACAGGCTCAACAGATTGGTTTTAACATAACTGCCAGCGGACTGCGGGTCGTAACTGATTCCGCTACGCAGCAACGGTTCCATATCTGCACAAAACCCACGGTCTTTGAGGTGCGCTTCAAGAATTCCAACGAACTCCGCGCGGCCAGCCTTCGTGCCCTCCTGTTTCATGTAATGCCGAAACGATTCAATAATCGCGGGCGGATGAACGCGGCTGGTGGACTTGGTCAGCGCCCAATACAAATCGAACAAATCCCGCCCGCGTTTCCGCTGGAACATCGCCCGCATCTTGGTGCCCAGCATCTCATGAATATCATAGCCCTTGACCTGCGTTAGGACGGGTTTATCCCGGAATGGAAAACTAAAGGGTATTTCCACAACGGAAAGATGCGGCTTGCGCTCGGTCACATTCGCCTCGACCACGATGTCCAGCATCCGGCCAGATTCGATAATTGAGGGAATTGAATAGGTCATTCGCAAAACCCGCGATGGCTTGACGGTGTTTCGCAACGCCAATTTGATGGTGTCCCACACGGACGCTTTCGGCGTCCCCAACACATCAGTCAAAACCCGCCGGACAGCCCGGCGGATATGCTCTTCCGGGCGAGTTCCCACAACCACCAAATCAATGTCTTCACTGTAGCGGGATGGCGGCGCGAGATGAACTTTATGCAGGAGCGTGCCGCCACGCATCGCAATTTGGCTGCTCAAAAAGGCATCATCGAAAAGCGCTACCATTGCCCGGCACAACAGAAGGTCCTGCTCAACTTGATGATGCGTTGACCACGGCACAACGGCCTGATGGGCCAAAATATCCTGGCGCGTGATTGGTGTCATAATCTCAATTCGCCGGAATTATTGAGAACCTGCCAGCGTTCAACGACGGGAATGTTTTTGCGGTCACCCTTTAACGGAGACAGAGGAACCGTCACCAATTTGTCGGGAAGCCAATCGTAAATGACCTGAGCCAGTTTTTTCGCTCCGCCAGCCTCGATAACAAAACCCAGTCGTTGGGCAACGGTTGGCTCATTTTCCGCCTCCAGCACCCGTTTGAGTTCGCGAGCGCGCAAAACTGGCAATAGCGGGCTGATGGTTTCAGCCGCGCGCTCAATTCCACCAATGCTGGTCGCATACCGGATAAGGTCAAATGCCGTTGCCTCCGGTGTACTGATACAGAGTGGCGACACTGCCTGCGCCAGTTGCTGCGTCGGTGTTCGCTCAATCCCGCGTTTGACGAAAAACCTGACTTGAATCCGCCCCAACTTGATTGCCCGGCAAGGACGGTCGGTCATCACCTGTGTGACCTGCAACGCTTGTGGATTTGAACCAAACGCACTGGCCGCAGATTGGAGCGCTAGATAGTATGGGTGGCCCAGCCAGATAAAGTAATCTTGTAGCCACCAGATTGCCGGTGGAGCGCCCATTGCGCGATGCTCTGGGCCAACGATCAAAAAGAACGCCTGCCTTCGCGAAACCCTGACTACTTTGCCCCGAAGCCTCAACAACTGGAATTTCGCAGCAACGGCCGACAACCCCGATTCTGCCGTCAAATCAGCCAAAGTAAATGCGACGCGACCTAAACCCATCCGCGCGTCTATAAAGGCTTCTGCCGCACCAATGTGGCGAGGTTCTTGAGCGTGTTTCGGCTTATTATCCATTTACGTAGCGTAGCGTCAGACGCTTCGTTACGCAAACGAAATATATGAGCCAAGGTGAAAGTTTCCACACTGAAAGTCCTGAAAATACTCCCCGGCTCTGTTAAAGAAGCCGGGCTGTTTCTTTTACACAACCAACATGCAAAGGCGGTCGGTGTGGCTGGACGGCGCAGCAGGCGGAACGAACGCATAAGTTGTCTCCGCCAGCGCGACGGGAAGCGGCACGGACCGCCGGTGATCGAAAAGTCGCGGCGCGTGCGGTGGGTTGGCGGCGCGAAATGAGCACTGCCAACCCATCGCACGGGCCAGCGCGGCAACCTTCTTTGGAAATTAGTGAGAATTTCTCACCCCTTTTCCGCTTTGTGTTTGGATAGAGGACCGGGACTTTTGATCACAGTTCGCGGGGCGGAAAGCGACTGGAACCGACCGTGGCATGCACCTCGACGACAGCAGTCTGCGATTTTGCCAGCGCAGGCACAGTCCTGCTTGCGCCCGTAACGATGATCGAAGTAGCCTGAACATGGCCCTATGGGAACACTGCGAGCAATACAAGCAGCCGAACGGAGACGGCAGCGTGAGGTCCAAAAGCGACTGCGTGAACTGGAGCGGCAGGCCAAAGAGCAAGCCACGCTATCGGCAATCGAACGGGCGCGGATGGAAGTTGAATCCTATGAAAACCGAGTCGAATTACTTCGGTCAGTTCACAAAGAACAGGGGGAGGTTTGGGATTGGCCTGCGGTCGCGGCTTCTTTGCCTCCACCCCGCCCGCGAAAAAATTCGTACCACGAGCAAAGAGCAAATCAACAATTCGCAGTCCTACCAGCAGAAAAGAAAGAAACCGCGCAATTGATGCTTGAACAAGCCCGGTTGCGGGATGAGCAGGATTTTCAGATTGCGATGCAATCCTATTCCGAACAAGTGGCGGAATGGGAAAAGCTCAAAAACATGGCGCGCAGAATCCTTGCGGGGGAACATAAGGCATACACCGAAGCTTTGGTTGAGTTTAATCCCTTTGCTGAAATTTCTGACCTTGGTTCATCGATTAACTTTACGATTCACAACGCTAAGTTGATTGAGTGTGTGCTGAACGTGCGCGGCGGACAGATTATTCCTGCGGAGATCAAGACCCTTACGGCGAACGAAAAGCTTTCTGTCAAACCGATGCCCAAGGGACGTTTTCACGAAATCTACGTTGACTACCTGTGCGGTTGCGTTCTCCGTGTGGCGCGTGAGGTTTTTGCACTCTTGCCAGTGGACACCGTCTTGGTAACGGCGGAAGCAGATTCGCCAGACCCGCGCACGGGTCAGAAGGTCGAGCAACCGGTTTTGTCAGTTGCCACGCGACGCGCCAGCATTGCCCAACTTGATTTCGACCGACTCAGTCCCCCTGACGCACTGGAAAATTTTCAACGCCGCGCTGAAATGAAAGCGTCGCGCAAGACCGAAGCATTTCAGCCGATCATACCACTCACTCCAGCAGATATTGCGCTTACAGGCGGGGAGGAATTGAGTTTTGAAAACCTGCTCACCGGCGTCCAGAAGATGCGCGACGAATTGAAATCCAAAATTGCCGAGTTTAAATCATCTTCACCCGTGCCAATTCCAGAAGGCGATCCGACGTTATGACAATCGTTTTCGCCATCGTAGCCGTAGTTTGTATTGGGCTGCTTATTGCGGTGATGATTAACAATAAGAAACTTAAAGGCCAGGTCGCAGCAGCAAATCAAGAATGCGAGCGCCTGCGGCAGTATTACGAGTCGGAAACTCAGCGCGTTTACAGTGAAGCACAGACTTCCGTTGTCGAAGCCCAAAAGCAGATTGACCAGCAATTCGCTGAAATGAAACAAGAGTCCGAGCGGATTCAGCGGCACTATGAGACCGAAGCTCGCAAGTCACAGGATGCCGCCGATGCGCTGGTTGCTAAAACCATTAAGGATTTTGAACCCCTTCGGAAATTTGAAAACTTCCGGGACGACGAAGCCGAGGCGCAACGCCAGCTTTCTGACGCGCTAACGTATGCGACCAGTCTGCGGGCGGAAGCTGAGAGTTTAATGGGCCAAGCAAAGAATGCAGCAGCCGACGAGCGAGCACAGGCGGCCCAAAAAGCCAAAGCATTACGAGACCAGGCGGATGCGTTGCTCAATCAGGCAACGCGAGATGCTGGCCGCATCATGGCAGAGGCGGAAAAGCGAGCGGAGCGGATTGGCGGCGATGCCTACCGCGCTTTGCGCGAGAAGGAACTGCTGGAACACGCTGCCGAAGCCATGCGAAACATCATCGAAGGTTACGGAGACCGCTACCTAATACCGACACACAGCCTTCTCGATGACTTGTCAGTAGAATTTGGTTATGCTGCGGCTGGCGCATCGCTCAAATCCGCACTTGATCTGTCTCGGCGCATGGTTGAACAGGGTGAGGCGGCAACTTGCGATTATGTCGAGGCAGAGCGACGAAAAACCGCAATACAGTTTGTGATTCATGCCTTCAACGGCGATGTGGCCTCGATTCTTGCAGGAGTCAAATCCGACAACTATGGAACACTTGCGCAGGAAATCCGAGACGCCTTCAGCACAGTCAACAAAGATGGCGGCGCATTCCGAAACGCACGTATCCTCCCGGCCTATCTTGATGCACGACTGGCAGAATTGAAATGGGCGGTCGTAGTGCAGGAGATGGCTCGGCAACGACAGGAACAGCAGCATGTCGAAAGAGAAAAAATGCGCGACGAGGCGCTGGCGAAGCGGGAGCAAGCGGAGAAATTGCGTGAAGCAGAAAAACTAGAGGAGTTGAAGAAACTGGCCGTCGAGGAAAATGAAAGAGAACTCGCGGAGGCAAAAAGGAAGCTTGCTGCGGCAGCCGCTGAAGACAGGGTGAAATGGCAGCAAAGCGTATCGGAATTGGAACAGAGGTATCAGGGAGCGGCCGAAGACCTTGCTGTTGCCACTGAACAAAAGCTCCAAATATCACAGCTAACCAAAGTGGGAAGCGTTTACATTCTTTCGAACGAGGGATCGTTTGGGCCGGGCGTGTATAAAATCGGGGAAACACAGAGGGACGCGAAAGACCGTGTTTATGAACTTGGTGGAGCAAGCGTGCCATTTGAATTTGACATTCACGCGGTGATTAAGACTGAAGCTTCCCGTGCGCTTGAGCACAAACTGCATCTAAAATTTATACACCGGCGTGTCAACAAGCGTAACCCCCGCAAGGAATATTTCCGCGTGAGTCTGAAAGAGATTCGCCAAGAGATCGAAAAACTAAAGCAAGATGAAGATTACACTGGCGAAATAACATGGACGGAGGAAGCTGCTGCCACACAGTGGCGGGAAAGCCAAAAGATTGACAATGATCCGCAAGAGTTGGAGAGGTGGTTCAGAGTCGAGCAGGCCAAGGCTGGTCGTTCAAAGGAGTTTGATAACCTATCCAGTTTTGACTAAACTTGAGGCACCTGACTCCTCAGCAAGCATTTTAGGAAACGATGTTGCTAATTCAAATGCCGCCAATTGCCTTTCCACGCCATGCAGGGGTGGTCCAGTCTTACACCTCCCGCGCTTCTCGTTGGACGCACCTCACGAACCGAGCTTGCAACTCATCATGTATTCCGACGAAGACCTTTATTTGAGCGCGGCAGCTTCGACAATTGTACAGCGTTGGGCAGTCCGGGTTTTCTTGGGAGGGTGGTAGAGGGGCATCACATGCCGGGCAATACGTTTCAATGTTAACCAACTCGCCGACGCGGAACCGCCAACGCCAGCGTAGGCCCTCGAACAGGGTTTCTTGTACTTCACCTAATTGCGGCGTCAGCGTTGGCGGTGGATGCGTCTCCGTGGTCTTTCCTAATATGCCGAGCCGCATTTGCCGTTGGGCCTCGCGGACGACCAGGTCCTCCACGTCATCGGGTTCTCCTTCAAATGTCAGCCTCTCCGGCCTTCCTGGGCATCTGTCGCAGAAATATTTTGTGTGATTTCTGGGTACATCCCGAACCCGGGTAGGGTGGAGTTGCATCTCGCAGATAGGGCAAAACGGGAGGACGTTGACCATTTCGTCCCGGTCGACGTGTCTCCTGATGCGCCAGCGCCATATTAGACCCATGAAATTGAGTTCCGTCTTGACCTTGTTCAGCGCGGCGCGACGGGCCACCAATGCCAATACGACCAACAGAAATATAAAACCACCAGAGCCGAGGCTGAGCAGTAGGACCGCCCACCCTGGAAAATGCCCTCCGGTTTTCACCCAAAGCCACGTCGAAGTCCAAGTCGAGGCGATCCAGGCGCCTACCACGGGCCAGCCGTGCAGATAATATAACAGGCCGCCCGCGATCCCGACGAGGATTGCCCAGTAAAAGTTGGCGATGACCTTGCTCCATACAGGGTCATCCTTCAGCCCCTCGTACCATCCCTTCTGGCCTTTCTTCACCTCGGACATGTTGCGCAGGGTACGTCTGCGCTGTGGGACTGTCAACATAGTGCTGAAATTGCGGCAGGTTTTCCGGGCAAGCGATGCGGGATTAACTTGCGATCTGTCACGCCGCTACTCGCATTGGGAGGATCTTGCCTCTCGCCGGTTTTGCTGCCGTTGGAGCGATAGCCCAAAACGCCTTGGAATCGTTCCTGCGGACAAGCCCTTTGTAATGCCGTTGAATGACGTCGGGTGAGTTGCCGGCCCATGCCGCCGTCTTGCCTTCGTGTTGGTGCTGGGCCAGGTGATTGGAAATTCCCGTATGCCGCATGACATCGGCGGTCCAGGGCTTCAACTCGGCCTGCTGCCCCGCCCGTCCGCCGTATCCCGACGCGGCCTTCACGGCGTCGAAATCCCTTCGCCAGTTCTTTCCTTTGATAGGTGTTTTGGACAAGGCGTGCGGAACTAAAAATTGAAGGGCGTTCTTTGGGATTTCCACGATCCGGCGCTGGCGCATTTTGGCGAGCTTGGCGCCGATGGTCACTGTCGCGGCCTTGATGTCGATTTCGTTCCAACTTAAGCGGGTAATCTCTGTTGGTCGGATGGCGCAGAAAAGGCCCAGGGCAACGTAAGGGATACAAACGCCCTGCTTGTGCGCCTCTGCCGCGTGCATGAGGCGTTTAACGCTGTCCAGCGGCAGAATCTGCGGTTCGTCGCGGTCGACCTTGATCGGGTCAATAGACTTGACGGGGTTCTCGAAGCAATAGGCTTGCGGCTTTCGCGTGGCGCACCATTCAAAGAACGCATGAAGGGCGCGGCGGACGTTGGATTTTGAAACTGGACTTAGTCCCGGTCGATGAATCTCGGCGCTGATGTCAACCGGGGTGACATCGCACACGCTTTTTTCGGCGTGCTTGGCGACGAAAGAGCCGACTTTGTATTCCAGGCTGCGGACGGTGTCCGGGCGGCTATTGCTGGCCTTTTTGGATTCAAGGAATTCATCCAAGGCTTTGGAGAGTGCGAGTCTGAGGGATGGCTCGCGGTAGTTTTCCAAGTAAAAGCGAATAGCGGGCAAAATCGGACGGCCTCCGAGCTGGTGATACACCAACTCGGCCTCGACGATTTGCTGTTTGCTCAAACGAGTCGAGACAAGTTCTCCGTCCTGCTTTGGGAGTCCGCGGTATTCGCTTTCCAATCCCTGCTGGCACACGGTCGCCTCGGCCACTGTGGAGAAGTTCTTGCGGACCTGCTTTCCCTCCGTATTGTAACCTGTGACACGAAAGGACTCTGTGCCGCCGCGATTTATAAATTTTACGATATTGAATCGGGTCTCTGTTTTCATGGGGATGATTCAAGCAACCGGTTGCTTAATCGTCAAGCTATTTTTTATAAAATGTTGTAACAACAACGTCTTACATGAGACGCATCATGGTCTCATAAGCCCGAGGTCACTGGTTCGATTCCAGTCGCTGGCACCACTTTTCACATTGCTTTCGGTCCGGGGAGCGCGACCGTCTCGGTCGCTGTGGCCGGCGTCTCGCCAGCGAAGTTCAGCCCGCCGTTTTTCCTCGCACGTAAAGCGCATCCCTGATACCATCCCCTCGTATCTCAAACAACAACGAGGTGGTTCATGCGCTCCAATTCCCTCAAATGGTTCCTTTTAACCCTCATTCTCCTCGCTGGCGCGGCTTGGTTCTGGATCCTTGGCGAGCGCAAGGCTGCTGAAACCACGCGACCGGTCGCCAAACCGGCCCCAACCAACGCCGTCTCAACCGCCCGCCCCGCCGCTCCCAAATCCCTCCGCCTCAGCAACACCACTGAGCCTCTCGCCTCCCTCATCCGCAACAACCGCGCCATCCTCCTGCGCAACGCCCTCATCGACACCGCCAAGCCCCGCAACCTCGATATTCCCGCCGAGTTGCGCTCCACCAACGGCCACACGTTCATCGTCCAGTCCGACGGCCCGTTGAACGCCGCGTTCTACGCAGCCCTCGACAAAGCCGGCGCCAGATTCATTTCCTACATCCCCAACAACGCCGCCCTCGTCCAAGCTGATTCCGCCAGCGCATTGGGCAATTTAACCGTCATCCCCTACGAGCCGTACTACAAGCTCTCCACCGGCCTGCTCGAAGCCTCGCTCAACCATGCGCCCATCACCAACGCCCTGCGCGTCCTCACGCCCCCCGGCTCCGAGGATCAGGCCCTCGCCGAAATCCACTCCGCTGGCTGGGCCGTCATCGGACGAGATAGCACGCCTCTTGGCCCCGAATTCATCCTGCAAATTCCCGGCGCCGATCCCGCCATTGCCGCTGCCCAATGGCCCCTCTCCCAGGAAATCGAGCCGTTTCTCCGACGCCAACCCCTCAACGACCTCACCCGCGTCCGCCTCGGCGTCTCCACCAACACCCTCGCGCCGACCAACTACCTCGGCCTCAACGGCGCCAACGTCTTCCTCAACCTCAACGACACCGGCGCCGACGCCACCCACCCGGATTTGCAAAACCGCATCCTCAACTTCAATGCGGATTACGACGGCCACGGCACCCACGTCGCTGGCATCCTTATTGGCGACGGCACGGAATCCGCCTCCGTCTCCAACACCCCGCACCTTCCCTCCGGCTCGAAAGTCGGCGCCAGCTACCGCGGCATGGCCCCGCAGGCCAAACTCTTCGTCCAGCAAATTGACCTCGTCCTGGGCCCGTATATCTCCGACGAATTCCTCCAGTCCAACGCCTCCTTTAACTTGACAAAAGACGCCCTCTCCAACGGCGATGTCAACAATACGCCGACCAACGGCTTCATTTCCAACAACAGTTGGGGCTCAGGCAATCCTGTTTACGACCTCCAGGCCGCCAGCTACGACGCCGCCGTCCGCGACGCCCAGCGATCGACCGCCGGCGAACAGGCCATGACTTACGTCTTCGCCGCCGGCAACTCCGGCAGCGGCTCCGGAAACGGCATCGACGGAATCCAGAGCACCATCAGCTCCCCCGGCACCGCCAAAAACGTCATCACCGTCGGCGCCATCGACATGCCACGCCACATCACCAACAAAGTCAGCCTCGACTGCGCCACCACCAACCAGATCTTTCTCCCCGAAACTTCCGACAGCAACCTCGTCGCCTATTTCTCAAGCTGCGGCAACGTCGCCCCCGGCGTCGAAGGCCCTTACGGACGCTTCAAACCCGACGTCGTTGCGCCCGGCGTGTTCGTCCTCTCCGCTCGCGCGACCAATTTCGTCGATCCCACCAACCAGCAATTCCTCGATTACCTCACGTTTCCCGGACAGACGCTCCAACCCGGAAAATCGGATGCTCACAAGATCTCCGTTCCCGCCGACGCCTTTTACGCCTGGTTCCAGGTCGTGCCCAACGAGC
>Ga0265338_10007505_pt1 | contig 13504 bp, 14 predicted proteins | sample 42126metaG_FD_193579 | JGI IMG/M metagenome (GOLD analysis project Ga0265338, IMG submission 193579) | Rhizosphere microbial communities from Carex aquatilis grown in University of Washington, Seatle, WA, United States - 4-21-26 metaG | ecosystem: Host-associated > Plants > Roots > Rhizosphere... | reverse complement strand
GCAAAGAGAGACGAGGAGCACGCAGCCATCCGGCGCGCTCGGGCGAGGGAGCAGGCAGAGGCTGCGGCCGAAGCGGCTCGCCTCGCCGACGCCGAGGCCAAGCGCATCGACGCAGAGCTAAAACGCCTGGGCCTGTCGCTGCCTTTCGGCGCCAACTCGAGGAACCCGGTGGCCGAGGCGTTTTGCTTCCGGCGCGAGTGCAAGGACCGAGAGAGCGACGACGACGACGCGGACGACGAACGGCAGTGGTGCGACGACTGGGATGGCGGTGAACGCGACGTGGACAGCCTGCTGGAGGCTGCTCACTTCACCGTCTCGGGAGTGGAGCTCGTTTGCCGGCCCCCGTCGGCGGCCGAGCTGGCGTCCGAGGCAGAGGCTCGGCGCACACCTCTTCTCCGCGCCCTGCTGACGGACGCCAGGGGCGGCTTCCCGCTGCCGCGTGACCTCTGGGAGCTGGTGTGCGACTTTGCCGACCGCCGGGTGACCCCCGATCTGCCCGGGCCCGCGGACGACGAGGAGGAGGACGTGGTCTACGAGTTCCGCGAGGATGAAAAGAGCACCCGCTCCGCCCTGGAGTGGTACGCGTGGCGTCCGTCGGGTGCGTGGGGCTCGTGGTTCCGTCTTCGGGACGCCCGCACGGGGCTCGACCTGGCGTTCACGGCCACGACGGGCTACGAGTGGGTGAATCATCGCCACGAGACCGGCAACTGCCGGGACGACAAGCGCTTCTGGGGCTGCTCGATCGCCATGTTCGTGCCGGGCGACCCCCAGGTCAACTCGCGCACGCTGTCGCGGTGGCCGGTCGACGCCATCGGTCCGGTCGAATGGCGCCGTGAGACTGGATGGCAACACGAAACGACCAGAGATCGCCTGCCCCTGCCGTTTGAGCGGTTCTGCTTTTGTCTCGAGCGGGACCAGAGCGACTCGCATTCGTACCTCCACACGGTCCCGAAGTTCTGCGTCGGTGTGCCCGATCTCGGTGTCATGTACCCCGGGTTGAGTCAACGCTTCTGGATCGACCTGCTGATGGCAGTGTGCCAGCCGCAGCCCTTTTCGGGCGGTCTCCACCGCCAGGTCATGGCGCGGGACGAGGAGTACGTCTCCCAACGGCGGCGCGAGAGACTCGACGGGAGGCGCCGACGACGGGGCACTGACGACGCGTGGGACCCCGATCGTCCAGACGAGTTTCACGGTGAGGAGGCGGCCGGCCGGTGGTTGGCGGAATGGTGGGCCGCAACCTTGAACTCTCCCGCGGGCGCGACGTTGCGCGGCATGTGTGTCATTGAGCCTCCCGGTCAGACGAACGCGGTGGCACCCGGGCTCCCCCCTCCGCGTCTCGCAGTCTGGACGGTGGCGCAGTCTTGAAACAAACGTCGAGCGATAGAGATCACGCTGTTGCTTTTTGTCAAGAGTGCGTCTCTGCATTTCTCCCTCACCTCATTGCGGTACAGTACAAGAGAAACAGACCTAGAGGCTTCGTGCCACTATTGAGACAGACAGCTACACGTGTACGCACACTTCGCCCCAGTGTCACTTGTAGCGCACACTTTTGCATTCGCTTCGGTACCCCGCCATTCGGTCAACAATCGTGGCGGCAATACAGCAATACACGCGGTCTCTGCCGTTTTCACATGAAGAGCACCGAGGGGGTCTGCGGCGACGGTGGCTGCTCGGGCGTGTATACTGGCGGAGCACCGCGCGCTTCTTTGCCCTCGGTCGCCCAATCGCCGCAGTACGTCGGTGAGGGCAGCTCGTACCCGGTCCTCCCGGGCGGGGAGTGCTCTGGTGCGGTGGGCCCGGCGGTGTGAGGCGGAGGCTGCTGCTGCTGCAACTGCTCATCCAAGTCGGCAAATGGGACACCCAGGGCATTGGCCACTATCTGCTGCACAAAGAGGACGACCGACGGCGTCGTCGTCGTTGCCGCGCTGCCAGAGGCACGAGACCGCGCCACCCTCAGATCGACCGCGGCATCTGCCACGCTTAGGCCAGAGGCCACGCCGGGGTGGTCGCCGACAAGAGACAGAAGGAGGTCGATGTCTGCCGACTGCACCAAGGCTCGGAAGGACGCGGCACATGATCGGACGATTCCCCGCTCCAACAGCAGACTGAGCACGTCCATGCGGCCGCTCCTCTCGAGGACGGATCCGACGAACGATTTCCCGTCGGACATCAACATCGAGGGGCAGGCTTTGCCGTCGAGCAGCGAGCGTACCAACTGGCGCCGCGTGACCGGTCGGCCGCGCAAGCAGGCGGCAGTCGTGTCGGAGAGCAACGCCAGCTCCAGAGGGGTCCTTCCGTCCCCATCGCGACGGTTGACGCTCTCGGGGTCCAGAGCTAGTAAATCAGACACGAGATCGAAACAGCATGCGGTCGAGAGAAAGACGTGGAGGCACGTCCCGCCGCGATTGACGACGGCTCCAGCCCCGACGAGCGCCCGGCCAGCCGCGGCCGCCATGCAGCCCTTCTGCGTCTGGAACAGGAGATCGAGAGGACGGACACCGGCCGCCTCTGCGTTGAGCTCGGCTTTGTTTTGCACCAGCGTCGTCAGAAGCCACAGGTACCACGTGGCAACAGGACACGCATCAACCGGCCTGGTGGGTCCTGACCAGTACGGGTCCGACGCTGCGGCGTGCAGAACCGTCGTGCCGTCCGGGGAACGGTCTTGGATTCTGCAACCCAGTTCCACCAGGCGCCGAACCAAGGGGCGGAGGAGGCTCGCGGGCGGATCGAAGTCCGGCATGCGCGCAAAGTGGCCAGCGAGGTGAACGAGAAGAGGGCTTCCGTCGCCCGGAGTGCGGTAATTGGGGTCAAGCTGGTTGACGCCCGCGAGAGCATCCAAGCACTGCCGTGTCGAGCCACAGGACGAGATCAGGCGCGCGATCCGGATTTCCGCGACGTGGAGCACCCGGTGGAGGCGGTAGCGGTGCGGAGGAGCAGCGACCGCTGCAGTGTTCTCACCAGGCGCGACGTCGCTGCAAGGGACCTGTCAAGTATGCCCCTCCCAAATATTCTTCTATGCACGTTAATGGTACTCCGAACCCTGAAAAGACTACGGATTCTGACGCGTAGGTGGGATATTACTTTTCGCCGGGAATATTTCGGAGGGGCCTACTGTCAAGAGGCCGAGACGGAACGAACGCGAATCAGCAGGGGCAAAAGAGGAAAACGACACCTTGGGATCGCCCGGAAGCGAAGGTTGTTCCAAGTCTTTGGTCTTCCTGGCCATACCCACTGGAGCTGGCGCGGACGCCATGGAAGTGCTCTGCGAAATGCCCATGTCGAAGACGTGATGGACTGTGATTTCACGATCAAGTGGGAGTGGCCTTGGCGACGGCAGCATGTGCCCAACACCAGCGGACAGTCTCAACCGTCCTCGTCGGCTGCTGCGCGCGTCAAAGGGAAGAGCTGGAGTGGCGTGAGGACCGATGCGGCGGTGCCACCGGCCCGACTAAAACGCGCAGGACGGTATGAGCATGATGAATGGGCGGCATCAACGCAATTGGCTCCAGCAGTGACCATCCTTCGGGAAGGTGCTGCAGCCACTGCCCGGGCGCAAGGCGCGACAGAGTGACGATACTGGGCGCATCTGCGATGTACACCTCGACGGCGCCCGCGCCAGGAAACGCTTCTCTTGTCCACTCGGGCACATGGCCAAGCGGCGGCAGGGTGGATGTCGGCACACGCCTGTGACTTGGAAAGGTGACGCCTGGCGGCGTCACGATGACAAGATCGCCAGGCTTGTGCACCTGTGGAAACGCCTTCTCGATGTGCGCCACGGTGCCTGCTCCCTTTGCGTCCCTCCACAGTCCCTGTGCGCGCCGGACGCTGTCGAGGTCCTCGTCGAAGCACGACTGTGGGTCGCGGTACAGCGCGTCAAACACCCGGATCCAAAGAAATCCCCAGAGTGAGACCAGCCCCGGCATCTCGCACCTGCGGAAGCCTTCGGCGCCTGCGTCCGCCAGCCGTTCCACCAGGCGAACAAAACGATCGGCGTGGTCCGACTTCGCTCCCACGGACATCGCCACACCGCGTAGGGCCACGAGCGCTTTCTTCAGCTCGTCCGACGGCAGAGACCGCAGGGCCTCAGGTGGCCAACGCAGGAGCATCTCGCTCGCGACGAGCGCCGCGAGGTCTTCGTCTTCGTCGTCTTCCGGACCGTCGCACAAGGGTGCCAACAGTTGTAGCGCGGGTTCGACGCGTGCAAAGCACGACGATCGAACCTCGGACGGTTCAGCCTTGGGTACAACGGGCCATGCGATCGGCAGCTCGCCTGACGCAGCGCTGTACCGCGCCGTCGGATCGGCCACCCACGGCTGCAGGAACATCCAGTCCAATACGGCACCCATGGTCGCGGTCGCGGGCACGCTGACAAAGGCGTTGGCGCGCGCACACCGCGCGAGAAGCGGGGACCACACTGTGCGCAAATCGTCGAGACTCGCCGTATTGTCGGCGGCTCTGTTCAACGCGCCGTCCAGCGCTTGGCACCACCGACCGAGATCGAGCCAGGTGTGGTAGAAACGGAGCGACGCCCCCACAATGTTGGCCAACTCGGCTAGGTCCAATTTCCCCTCGAGGTGCTGCTCCAGGGACTGGACCGCCCTTTCGTCCTGCCACATAGCTTCGGCCAGCTCGGATCGCACCGTCCTGTCGTGTGCCCTCCTTCTCTGCGCCCCCTCCGAAACGCGGAGAGACGCGGCTGCGCCTCGACCGCGGGGCCGTGTCGGCGTGCTCCTGGTCGTCGGCCCAAATGCCACGCTCGCGCTGCCGATTCCTGATCCGCTCGGTCCTTCCGCCGAGACCGGCAGCTTCGGACCAAAATCCAAGCCGCGCAGCAGAAACGGAGCCAGCACGGTGGACACGATGTGCGGGTCGAGACCGCGGCAGTCTGCCCTGCACTTGTCTATCGAAGGAAAAATCTGTGACAAAGCGGGCAGACTGGTCTCTTCTCCGGGTTGGAGCTTGCGGCAGTGGGGGGCGAGGAGCCGCTGGTCACACAGGAAACGTTCCTGTTCTCGCCTTTCTGGTCCGCCCAGCTTGAGCCGCTTGTTCCCGCCGGCATGTCCCCCCTGCTGCTGTCGTTTTTGGTCCATCTACGATTGGCCCCCGTCTCTGGAGGTTTTGTGCCTTTCCCTCGGTGGCAAGAGACCACAGCGTTTTTCTCCCTTCCGAAGGGATAGTGTCTCGCGGGGAAGAAAAAAATAACAAGCCCAAAAGGCTGTGTCGCTGCGCAGACGAGCGTGATCAAAAGGGGAGGCAGATGTGCGACACCAGTTTGGCCAAGCTGGCGCAAACGACGCTCCACGTGCTGGACGTCGAACTGGCCAAGGGGCGACAAACGACCACGGGCAGCTTGCTGAGCATCAAGCCCGCGCCCCGCGCTGCCAGTCGTACCGTTTCAGCATCGACGGGCGGGACGAAGGCTTCTCTTCCTCCGAGTCCAGCACCCGACGACCGACCAACGCCTCCACCACCGCGACTCGACGTCGAGCAGCACAGGGTCTCGGATAAATCATCGGCCCCGTCTGCGCGCACGAGGCAGCAGGCGGCGGCGCCCCTTCCAACAGTAGATCCTCCCAAGAAGATAGCGCCGGTGGATGCCGACGCGCGCATGTTCGCGTGCCTCCGGCGGCGGAGCTCCTCGAGGGACAGGAAGCGGCTGTCGAGCGAGCTGCAGAGGCTGCAGGCGGCCGGTGAGATCCGAGAGCACCGCGTGTACGAGAAGTGCCGGCTCGTCCAGGTGGTCGGCCCGGAGAACAGGGTCAGACGGTGGTTCCATTCGAACCCGGCGGTGGCCGAAGTGGTGCGGGACGCCGTGCTGTCGCCGACGCCCGAGACCGACGGCGGGGCGGCGACGGTGCGCAGGGCGCTGGATCGGACGAGGCGGTGCCTCGCCATTGTCGGCGACGGCCGCGCGGTCGAGGCCGAGGACGCTGAACGGATCCGCAGCGCGTGGTGCGATCTCGTCGACGGCACGCAGACCGGGCCCCTGGGCCCTCGCCTGGCCCTGCCCGCCGGCAAGAGAAAGAAGAGCAGACGTGCCGGAAGCAAGCGAAAGAGCTACTTGCTCGCCCGGGTGTGGAGCGCTGCTGGACCGCAGCCACCTTCGTCGTCGCTGGGCACTGTGGCCTCTGCGCTCGAGTGGGCCGCCCTGGCCGAGCACCGGCCGGATGTGCTTTTGCTCCTCGGCGTTCGCGCTGACGAGGCGGCGGATTCCACGTTTCTGCGTCACATCGTCCGCGCACTGCACGACGAAGACCTCACTGTCGTGTTCGGTCCGGCAGCGTAAACGACCACGATTTTTTGTTGACACGTCCACGGGATCGGTCCACAGAGGCGACGGTTCGGAGAGTCCGAGTGGTGATACATTAAAAAAAAGCAATCGGCCAGGTCCATCCGTTTGCACACAAAGAAGCTGAGGAAAAGTAGGATAAAAAGCAAAGGCAATGGAGGAGGAGGATCTTAAGTTGTTTCCATTGTTTCCAGAGGGCGCGTTTGAGGCCAAAGGTGGTTCATCCGGACCCTACGAATGGGACGACCGATGGGCCCCGCAGGAAGCTCTTTCCGTCGAACAGGGATCACCCCAACCTCAGATCAATTTCCCATCTCCGAAGCTTGGTGCTGATCAGGGCGGAACGAACGTCGAACCGTTTTATCTAGGTCCGCCAGCCGGCGAAGAAGGTTCGAGGATAGCACCCGAGTTCAACCTATCTCCACTCGGTCCCGCTGGCCAGGGCGCCTGGCACCCGGTCGAAACGTTCGAACCGTTCGAACTGGGCCCTCCAGCCGGTCCCTCTGCTCCAGCTCCTCCTCCTCCTCCTGCTCGCCCCCTCATCCGCGACTCCTGCGCGGCAGGCAACCTGAAAGAGACTTGGTACGGCTGCCTCGGTAACGAGTCTCCGGACCAAATAGACGCCGGGACACGAAAGACCGTCGTGACCGACGGCACGTACGGCCAGTACATGGACAGCGAGGTGCAGGGCGGGACCGGGGCGGACTTTACACTCGACGACGAAGGACCCCAAGGCACGCGACGGATCACGTTCCAGAGTGTGCCCGTCTTTGCTGTCCTCGAGCGCGGACCGGGCACGTCGGACTTTCTGCGCAGGACGACCGAGAGCGTATTGGTGAAGGAGAACAAGAGGTCCAAGGAAGCGACACCCTTTGTCGCGTACGACAGGCGGTCGATCCGCAACGGATTCACGCGGCCGCTGTGGGGCGCCCCAACGACTCTGATCGCGCCGTCTGCGCTCGAGGAGCTCATCGGTTGGCACGCGCGCACCAATGTTTCACGAGAGCCCATCTTTTTCCAGTACGCGGCCGTTGTCTCGGACAGGAAGGAGCTGAAACGTCTGCTCCACCTGAACGGATTGACCAGCACGACCGCACTGAACTACACACCATTGGACGGTAAGGTGCTCCACACGCCGCGGTCTCTGAAAAACGCCAGAGTCTGGAACGCCTACGGCCTCAGCGGGTCGGTGTCACCGACACCCTTGAGCAACGACAAGGTCGCGACGATCGAGGACGCCGACCGGTGGCGCGCGAAAGTCGCGGACATGATCTGCCGCGGCGGGGCACTGCTGTTGCTGTCGGAACCGGTGCCCGCCAACGGGCCCGCGCTGGACAAGGTCGGGAGGGATGCGAGGCTGTGGGAGGAGACGATCCGACAGAGACGATACCTCAAGAGGCCTCGGGAGGAGAGAGAGGGCACACGACGCAGCCAGGCACCGCGAAATCCTCCGCCTCCATCGTCTTCTTCTTCGTCATCTTCATCCTCGTCGTCGTCATCTTCGTCGTCCTCGCAGCACTCGAGATTTCTGTGAAACAGATCGTGAAGTGGTGCGCGAACACGACGGTACCTACCGCCGCCGAATACGATACACCTGATTTTGCACCGGCTCGATGCTGGAACCTGATACCTGCGCTGCGGCTGCTGCCCCCTCCGCGGTGACGCCCCTGCAGCTCGAACAGTGGGCCAAGCGGTGCGTCTTCTACGTCGCCAACGTGCGGCGTTACGCCAAGGTGCGCGGGCTCCTGCGCGAGCAGCAGGACGCGCTGGCCTTGCGCCTTCCCGGGATCGCGGTGGAGCTGGCCCGGCCGAGCACAGGATGGGAGGAGCGCGCACTCGTGCAGGCGGTCGATCCGGATGAAGCAGCGGCGACGCTGCGCTCCGCGCTCCGCGAGCTGTGCAGGTCGGCGCCCGCCAGCGTGTACGCTTCGCGTCGCATCCAGTGCATGCTCAAGAAAACAGCGCCGTCGGCGGATGCGCCGAGCCTGGCGCTCGTCCAAGAGGCCGAGGCGTTGATGTTCACCCTTCTTGGCGAGGCGGAGCGTTTCCTCGAATCCGCCGGCAAGTTCAGACTCCTGTACGCGGACCAGCCGGCGTTCCGCAGCATCCGCGACGGTGTACGCGAGTGCGCCGGTGTGACCTTGGGCTCGGGCCATGTGCAGCGGTGGTTCACAGAGTGGCAGATGGACGGTGGCGGCGCGGGGGAGAGCCGCAACGGCGCGCTCTGTTCAGCCGCTGCGCTCGATCTGCTGAGCTGGATCACGACTTATTTCTTCCCTCCCCTGGCTTCGCCTTCTTGTACATGAAAACGAAAGACAGCGATCGTGTACTAGTATTTTTGCCCGGGCATGTGACCCCCTCCGGGATGGCCTGGCGTACGCGTACAGCCGGCCAATCCATGGCGGTGTTGACGGCGACCCGCTCCCCTTGAACCGACCGTCCGCGAGATACACTCGGGAAATTCTCCGCCGCGATCACTGATACGAGGGTGAAAAACACCCAGCCAGGCCTGGAGCAGAAATCGTGGTTTCCGAGAAAACCTGCGTGTCGCCAATACTCTTCTGCCATGTCGGAAAGCGCTGTTGTGGTCCCTGTGGATGTCGCCGGGGTTGCCGTTGTCGCTGCCGCCGCCGCCGAGGCCGCTGGTCCCGGTGAGGCCTCTCGGGTGATCGCCGGTGTCATCCCGCCCTTGCCGACCTCGGCGGTACCTGCGACTGTCAGTCCGGCCGACGCGATGATGACACTCGTCGAGGTGATTGGTGCGCTCCACCGCCAGGTGATGAACCACACCAAGGCGATCGAGGCGGTGACCTTGGCTGTCGGCGGCGTGTGCGCCGGCGTGAAGAAGCTCCAGACGGCGTCTGGCGGTGCCAGTCGGAAGCGCAAGCGCGCCGCCACCGCTGACGGCAGCGCTGGGGCCGGCGCTCCGACTGGCGGTCCGCTGTCGTCGTTGGATACCGGAGCGCCGTCTTCGTCCGAGCCGCCGCTCAGCCCGACCCTGCTCGCTTTGACCCGGGAGGTGGCCGGCGCCGCGGCCGCTCCGCCCAAGAAGAAGCAGAAGAAGGAGGCCGGCGGGGGCAAGAAAAAGAAGAAAATCCGTGAGGACGACGAGGACGACGGCCCGGAGGACGAAGAAGATCGCCAAAAGAGAAAGAAGAAGGCCAAGACGCAAGCCGCGTCCGAGTCAAAGAACAAGAAGAAAGCGTCCGGCAAGTCCAAGAAGGACAAGGCCGTGGTGCAGCTTCTGCCCGAGGACGACCCCGACGTCGCGTCGGCGGATCTGGGCATCCCGGACGACGGATGAAGCACGGGTGGTTTCGCGCGGGGAAGCAACATCAATCAGTTCCCACGTTGCTAGCCTCCTGTGCATTGGCAGCGATCGTACCGACCGCCGACTGTACGGGCGGCTGCGCATCGCGGCGCTGGTCCCAGACGACACATCCTTCAAAATGGACAAACAGTTTAAAAATGGACAACATCATGTGCAATCTTAGTATTGTACATGAAGTTGGCGCACAGACTCGATGGTCGCCCTCCTCCCCCCTCCCCTCCCGGCTCATCATGCCCACTGGACCCCCGGATTGATCCGGTCGCTGGTCCGAATCGTTTCATTCGGAATGCTCGTCCCCACTCCCCACCTCCATCGGTTCAATATCGCGCTCGAGCGCGGAATCGTACATCTTCGCTCCCCCGGTGTTTTCTCTGCTTGCATCCTCAAGCTGAGGCGTCATCGTCGTTGTCGCTGGTGGTTCCTTGCGGTCGGCCCCAGTGCCCTCGCATGCGCTCCCCGAGGACTCGGCCGATGCACACAGCTGGTCCAGGCAAAACCGGTACTCGTCCAATGCCGAGTGCAGGCGGAAGCCGATGGCAAACAAAAAACTCGCCTCGAGGTCGTTCAGCTCAGCAGTCGGGACGCCCCCGATCTTGGCCCAGTGCGCGTTGGCAAAGTAGTCATCGTCGTGAAACTTGCTCGCCGCCAGCATCGCTGCCAGCACAACGCGATGCCTGTTCTGTCACCCCGTGGCGCGCAACACACACACAGCAGAGAGGGCAAGGCTCGGATCAGCGGCGATAAACGGGCGAACAGAACGAAGCGAGAAGGCGCGAACCCCAAGAGACAACGAATGGCCCAAGATTCGAAAACGGGCGATGTAAGTCAGGGCCAGGGCACAGTGGTCGATCCGGCAGTCCGAGTATCTCAGAATGCGATACCAGTAGTCTTCGATGGATATGGGCACATCTCCGGAACTCTCGAACTCTGGGAGAACCAAAGCATCTCCGCTGGCGCGCGGCAACCGCGCGGCAACAGCGCGCTCGAGCATGCGAGCAGACCCACGTGCCAGAGAGCGGAGAGACAGATGAACCGTCTTCATCGGGGCTGATATCTGGAAAACGGCAACGGCGGGTGGTGCGCGCCACCTATCGCTAACAATCATGATCGTATGCCCAAGCGCAACCTTGCGACGGAGCTCCCGGATTGATGGAGATCCCGAAGGTGCGGTGCAACCCTCGCCACCGGTTGCACTCGCCCGTGGCCACACTCTGTCCTGAACCGAGGCAAGCCTTCGGCGACCGCGCCGGTGACCGCCCGCGCCAAGAGCCGGTGCCGGCTTCCGTCTGCACTCACCATCGCGTGCGCGCGCGTTCGAGGCGCGCCCTCCTCCAGTATCCCCTCCCAGAACGTGCCGGGGTAGCTCCCAACCCCTCCCTTGAGCAACCGAAATCCGACAGAACAGAAAAAAATAGCCACAGAGAAAAAGAAAAGAAAAACGGGGTCAACGCGTGTGACAGACCAGTTGTTAGCGGATGGCCGTGCAAATCCCATGGGGGAACAACTGGCCAATGACGGTGTCCTACGTCACAATGTGTCTAGGTTTCGTGCTGATTGGCCAATACGTGTCACAAGAACACGGCGTCGAGCACGAGTTTGGCCGCCGTCCGCTCTACGACGTCGTCCACGCACACCTCCCGGATGTCTCCCCGTACTACTGGGTCAATGACGTCATGGTCCTGTTTCCGCTCGTTCGCTTCTGGCACATCGGGCAGGACCTGCAGCAGTTCCTGTTCAGCGCTTTGCTGGCGCTCACGGCGCGGGCGTTCACTTTGATGGTGACGTCGCAGCCGACGTGCACACCACAGTGTTTCCACGACGCCGGCTCGTTCCCGTTGCACACCTGCTTTGACTTTCTTTACTCGGGTCACACCGTCTCGATCACCGTCGCCTCGATCGGGATCATCAAGGACACCACACCTTGGCCGTCCGAGAAGGTTTTCTGGTTCGCCTACGCGCCTTTCTGTGCGCTGTGGATTTCGATGAGCAGGCAGCATTACACGGCGGATACCATGCTGGCTCTGCTCGTTGGCAGTCTCTTGTGCTTCTGACCCCTCATTCCCTCACCAGCATCCGCGACAAACTCCTTACGCGTGTCAGCGTAAAGGAACGCGGGACCATCCTCGCAGGAGCCCGGCTTGGTAGTAGGCCCTGTATCCGTTAGCGTGTTCGACCGCTGGCCCTTTGTCGCGGTGCAAGAGGCCGGCTCGGCAGTACTCCTTGCGGCCGTCAGCGTACTCGACGGCGGGCCCGTCGTCGCGGTGCAGCTTGTGATTGACGAAGTAGCGGCGCAGCGGCTGGATGTACCTTGGGGTGTCCGGTCCTCTGATCTCGCAGACTGAGTGTCGGAGCCACCTGTCTCTGAGTGCGCTCCGTAACTGTTCGGGTCCCACGAGCGGCAGGAGTTGGTGTCCCGCCTCCGTGATGTCGAGGAAGCAAATGACCTCGAAGAGTATGTCTTGGGGTAGGCACGTTGGGAAGAAGAGGTGGGTCCGCATCGTATCGAGTCACGATAAATGGTGTGTAGAGATCGTGGTTTCTGGTTCGATACCGCCTCCCCCGATGAGCACGCCGGTCTCTGAACCGTCGCGCAACGCGCAGGTGTGTTTGCTGATTCCGGCTGCGCTGTGCGAGGGCGACAAGGCCAGGGGTCCGTGGTTGGATCACGGCGAGATGCTGTGGGGTGTGGTGTGTCTGGACGACTGGGAGACGACCGCCGTGTACTTGGGTCCCGTCGTGGGTTCGGACGGTCGTGATTACGAGAAGGTGTTTGTGGGTAGCGGTTGCTTGCATCGTCCTGGTGGCGATCGTCTGGGTCCTTTACAGCTGGTGCCTCGCGGTCGCATGTTCGTGTCTCGGGCCTTGGCCTCGGAGGCTCGCTCGGGTGCGTGTTCGGCTGGGCCCGCCGTTGCCTGGACGCCGCGTTCTTCACCGTCGCCGCCGTCGCCGAGTGTAATGGACGCAGACAGCACGCTGTCCTGTTGTCCGTGCCGGGCGCGCGCTGTTCGCGGCGTTGTTTCCGGTGTTCCGTCCGGCGGCGGGGACCCCGCTGGTGACGCGAAGGGGTCCGATGTGGTGTTTGGGAGCCCGTGGTTGCGCGTGTTCGCTACGGAGGAGGCGGCCCGTGTGTTCGAGGATCTGAGGGTTCGTTGGTCTGTGTTTTGGCACGGGCCGGTGCACGGTTTCGTGTTTCCGCGCGATGACCCCGAGAGTCCGGCCTTTTGTGGTGCGTACGATGCGTTCAAGAGGTCCAGCTTGCACACGGCAGACGTGAAGAAGGTGTGGGCGCGCGGTTGCGAGCCCGAGGAGGTGCGCGAACACGTGGGGAAGCTGAGGGTGAGACGAGTCTAAGGGGAAACGGCGCGCGGTCCTTGTTTTCCCCTGCTGTAAAGCAAACTTGTTGACTTTGCGTGGATCGTGGTCTGTTCGATATGTGTACCGCAAGCGACGCGCACGCTCGGCTCTGAACCTCCGCGCACCGCGCAGTGTATGTTGGTGATTCCCGTAGTGTAGTGTGGTTCCGCTGGGCGCAAGATGTCGTGGCAGCAATCCACGCTCTCTAGATTCGCGGCGGCGGCGGCGGCGGCGTTGTCGGGAGGCGTGGTGGCAGCGAGGGAATACCGTCGACGAGAGATGCAATCCGAGTTAAGCAGGAGAGGTCGGCCGCGTCCTCCGTCGTGAACCAACGCCCGAGAGTTTGTCGTGGTGACGACCACCCGCGGAGTGATTGTGATTTGCGATTTAGTGCAGTTTCTCGTCGGTGGCTGCGGTCATGGTTCGTTACGCGGCGAAGCGCAAGGCCGCTGGGTTGGAGGAGCAGATCAGCAGCGCTCTGGTCGAGAACGACTATGCGACTCATCGGCGAGTCCTGGACACCCTTTTCC
>Ga0265338_10007504_pt1 | contig 13505 bp, 11 predicted proteins | sample 42126metaG_FD_193579 | JGI IMG/M metagenome (GOLD analysis project Ga0265338, IMG submission 193579) | Rhizosphere microbial communities from Carex aquatilis grown in University of Washington, Seatle, WA, United States - 4-21-26 metaG | ecosystem: Host-associated > Plants > Roots > Rhizosphere... | reverse complement strand
CGTCGCGGGCTGCGACTACATGCTGCACGTGGCGTCTCCGTTCCCCGCGACGATCCCCAAGGACGAAAACGAGATCATCACGCCCGCGCGTGAAGGCGCCCTGCGCGTGTTGCGCGCCGCTCGCGACGCCGGCGTCAGGCGCGTGGTGCTGACGTCGTCGTTCGCCGCGATTGGCTACGGGCATCGCTTGCAGAGCCAGCCATTCGACGAAAGCAGCTGGACGGATCCGGCCGGCGACGACGTGGCGCCGTACGTGAAGTCGAAGACGCTCGCCGAACGCGCCGCCTGGGACTTCATGAAGAAAGAAGGCGGCGCGCTGGAGCTGGCGTCGGTCAATCCGGTCGGCGTCTTCGGCCCGGTGCTGGGCCCCGACTACTCGACGTCGATCCTGCTGGTGAAGCGGCTGATGGACGGCGCCGTGCCGGGTTGCCCCAAGCTCTATTTCGGCGCGGTCGACGTGCGCGACGTCGCCGACCTGCACCTGCGCGCGATGACCGATCCCGCGGCCAGGGGCGAGCGCTTCCTGGCGGTGGCGGGCGACTTTCTCTCGACGCTGGAGATCGCGCAGATCTTGAAGCGCCGCCTGGGCGCGGACGCCAAGCGCGTGCCCAACCGGGAGATCCCGAACTTCCTCGTTCGCCTGGCGGCGATGCGCGATCCGACCGTGAAGCAGATCTTGCCCGAGCTCGGCAAGCGCAAGAACGCGACCAACGAAAAGGCGCGGCGCGTGCTGCACTGGTCGCCGCGCTCGGCCGAAGAGGCGATCGCGTCGACTGGCGAGAGCCTGGTGCGCTTCGGATTGCTCAAGGACAGCCGCAAGAACTGAGGCCGGCCCGGGCGCGTCGGGCTTCGCGGAAGAATCGGCGCGTGATATTTTTGCGCGCGTGCGGAGTGGGAGCCACTACACGAGCCAGGCCCCGGGGACCGGCGAAGCCACATCCGATCTCGACGTCCCGGACGGCGCGCGCCAGACATTCTTGCTCGGGCTCAGCGATGCGTTGCGGCCGCTGCTGGAGCCGACGGCGATCCAGGACGTCGCCGCGCGCATGCTCGGCGAGCACTTGGGCGTGGCGCGGACTTACTACGCGGAGTGCGACGAGGAGGCGCGCACCCTGACGATCCACCGGGACTTCGTGCGTCACGGCGGGCCGAGCCTGCGCGGCGTCTACCCGCTGGCGGAGATGCCGCCGATCGTCGACATCCTTCGCTCCGGCCGGCCGTTCATGACCACGGACTGGCTCGGCGAAAGCGATCCCGGTTCAATGTTCCGCGCGCGCCTCGCGGCGTTCGACATGCGCGGGCACCTGGTCGTACCGCTCGCCAAGGGCGGCAAGCTTCTCGGCACGCTGAGTGTGAGCGACTCCGCCCCGCGCGAGTGGACCCGCTACGACCTGGCGATCGTCGAGGAGACGGCCGAGCGGACCTGGGCCGCGGTCGAGCGTGCCAGCGTCGAGGCAACGCTCAAGACCCGGGAAGCGCAGCTGGCTTTCCTCGACGAGATCTCGCAGGCGATGGCGGTCGCGGCGCCGGAGGGCGAGATCATGAATCGGATCAGCGAGCGGATCGCCGCCCACCTGCACATGACCCACTGCACGTTGATGGACGTCGACGTCGCGCGCGGCCAGGTGACGACGTCGTTCGGGTGGCAGGCCAACCAGCCGCCGCGCGTGATGGCCCGAACCTATCGGATGGCGGACTATCTGACGCCCGACTTCGAGCGCGCGGCGCGCGCGGGCGAGACGGTGGTCTGCGGGAACACCGAGAGTGATCGTGTCGCCGACGCGCGGGCTTACGCCCGGCTGGGCATCCTGGCGTTCGTGACCGTTCCGTTCCATCGCGAGGGCGAGTTGAAGTTCCTGCTCGCCGTCGCCGACGGTCGTGCGCGCGAGTGGACCGCGGGGGACTTGCAGCTCCTTCGCCAGCTGAGCGAGCGCATCTTCCCGCGCATCGAGCGCGCGCGCGCCGAGAAGGCGCTGCGCGAGAGCGAGGCGCACTACCACTCTCTGTTCGAGATGATGGACGAGGGTTTCGCGGTCGGCGAGATCATCCGAGACGCTCGCGGGCGGGCGGTCGACTACAAGATCATCGAGCTCAACCGCGCGTACGAGAAGCAGTGTGGGCGGCCGCGCGACAACGTCATCGGCCGGCCCATGCGGGAGCGCGCGCCGTCGCTGGACCCGCGGTGGCTGCACGAGTTCGGGAGCGTCGTCGGCACCGGCCAGCCGACGCGCTTCGAGCACTACGTACCGACTCTGGGGCGCTGGTTCCACGTGCGCGCCTTCGCGCGCGGCGGCGATCGATTCGGAATCCTGTTCGACGACATCACCATTCAAAAGCACGCGGCCGAAGAGCAGAAGCGCGCCCACGCGCACGAGATCCGCCTGCGCGAAGCCGCGAGCGAGGCGAACCGCGCCAAGGACGAGTTCATGGCGCTGCTCGGTCACGAGCTGCGCAATCCGCTGACGCCGATCCTGGCCACGCTCGACCTGATGCGCTTGCAGGGCAAGAAGGTCTTCGTCAACGAGCGCGCGCTGATCGAGCGCCAGGCGCGCCACCTGGCCCGGCTGGTCAACGACCTGCTCGATGTCACGCGCATTGCGCGCGGCAAGGTCAAGCTGCTGAGTCAGCCGGTCGACATCGGCGGCGTGATCTCGCGCGCCATCGAGACCGTGAGCCCGGTCCTGGAGGAAAAAGGACACCGCCTGACCACCTCGATCGAGCGGGGGCTGGTCGTGGAGGGCGACGCGGATCGCCTGGTGCAGGTCGTGGGGAACCTGCTGGCGAACGCCGCGAAGTACACTCATGCGAAAGGCAGCATCGAGGTCCGCGGCCTCTGCGCCGACGATGGCGGCGTCGTCATCCAGGTCCGTGACGACGGTGGCGGAATCCCCGGCGATCTGCTGCCGCACGTCTTCGATCTGTTTCGCCAGGGGCCGCAGGCGAGCGATCGCGCGCAGGGCGGCCTCGGGCTCGGGCTCGCGATCGTGCGCAACATCGCCGAGCTGCACGGCGGCCGGGTCTCGGCAGCCAGCGATGGCCCGCGCAAGGGCAGCACGTTCACGGTCTGGCTACCGCGTGCCGAAGCGCGCCGCGAGACGGCTGAGCCTCCCCTGCGCCGCCGTCGGAGCGCCAGCGAGGGCGCGAACAGCCGGCGCATCCTGGTGGTCGACGACAACCGCGACAGCACCGAGGCGCTGGCATTGCTGCTGGCGCGGCGGGGCCACAAGGTCGAGGTGGCGCACGACGCGGTGGCCGGGCTCAAGGGCGCGCTCGCCTTTCGTCCGACGGTCGCGTTGCTGGACATCGGGCTGCCCGAGATGGACGGCTACGAGCTGGCGCGGCGGCTGAAAGCAAAGCGATCGTTGCGCCATATGCGCCTCATCGCGGTGACCGGCTACGGCCAGCCATCGGATCGTGAGAAGGCGCTCGACGCCGGCTTCTCCGAGCACGTGACCAAGCCGTTCGAGTTCGAGCGCCTGGCCGAGCTGATCGAGGCGGGGGATGTCGCGACGGGGCCGTCAAGTGCGCGTCGATCGGTATCGTTGCGCGCGCCGCGAGAAGCGCGGCGCGCGCCGCCATCCAGGCGGCGTCGCGCGCGCCCGTGAATGGTGAGCACTTCTTTCTACGGATAGAGCTCGCGCTGCGTGAGCCGCGTGCCGCCGTCGTGCGGCTCGAACGTCGCGGTGATCAGCCCCTCGCCGCCGCCTAGCTCACCGCTCTCACGTCGTCACACTTTCTGCGTCGAGGGAGAGCGGGATCAAAGCGTGGCGGCGCTACGGAAGCTGTGCGGGTCCTGCCGCTGCGGGGTCCTCCCCCTTCGCGTCACCCGCACAGCTCCCTTCGCTTCGCCGAGACTGAGCCCGCGCTCGTCTCTGTTGCGACCGCGGCGAGGCAAGAGGGATCTGGTAAAGCGCGCCGGTGCCGTTACTGATCGCAGACCCACGACGGCGTCTGACCCTCGCCGTCGGTACGATCGCATGCGCAGCTATGCTGCACGCCGCTCGCGGCGTAGGAGCAGGTCTGGCCCAGCGTCGGACACGACCAGAATCCGAGCAGCACCAAGACCTGGGGACAGGCGCCGTTCGCGCTCGCCGCCTGCGGAATCGCCTGCCCGTCCGACGTTTGCGCGGCCGCGATAGCCGTGTTGACGTTAGCGGCGTTGGCGTCGCCGGCCGCCGGCGGATCGGTCGCGGCCGGCGCTCCGGGCGCGCCGCCACCGCTGTCATTCGATCCGCCGCAGCCGATCACGAGACCGACCACGGCACTCAGCGCACCAAAGACCACCATTCGCGGGAAAGCATTCATCATCCACCTCATCCGTGGGCCAAGCCACGGGGTGGATCCAGGCAAGGTCTATGCCCGACTCGACTAGACGCTCTCCCAGCCACCGCTCGCCGCCGAGCGGAAGAGCGCGTCGATGACCCGCATGTTCGCGACCGCCTGCTCGATCGAATTCTCGACGGTGCCACCGGTGCGGATCGCGCGCGAGAACGCCTCGGCCTGCAGGCTGTATTGATCGACGACCGGGAACGACGTGACCTGCGCCGAGGCGCCGCCCAGGCGCGAGCCGTCGTCGAGGAAGATCTTGCAGGGCGCGTTGGCCGGCGCGTTGAACGGGATCTCGACCTCGATGCGTCCCTTGGTTCCCAGCGCATTCACCCGCTGAAAGGCCGCCAGCTGCGTGCCACAGGTGAACGTCAGGTGCGCGCCGCCGAAGTCGAGCATGCCGGACGACAGGCGATCGGTGCCGAAGTCCGGGTCGCGTTCGATGAGCGCGATGGCCCGCTTGGGCTCGCGGCCGAACAGGTAGCGCGAGGTGTTCACGGCGTAGCAGCCGATGTCGTAGAGCGCGCCGCCGCCGGCGTCCTTGCGGTTGCGGATGTTGGCGGCGTCGCGGTTGAAGTACGAGAACGCGGTCTGCACGCTGAGCAGCGCGCCGATGCGGCCCTCGGTCACCCAGGCGCGCGCCTGCTGCCACTGCGGGTGGCTGCGCACCATGAACGCCTCCGCGATGATCTTGCCGCTGTCTTTCTGCGCGGCGACCAGCGTCTCGGCTTCCTTCGCGGTCAGCCCGATCGGTTTTTCGCACAGGACGTGCTTGCCGGCGCGCGCGGCGCGCGCGGTCCACTCGACGTGCATGTGGTTGGGCAGCGGGTTGTAGATCGCTTCGATCTCGGGATCGGCCAGCAGCTCCTCGTAGGTGCCGTAGGCCTTTGGGATCCCCAGCTTGTCGGCCGCGGCCCTGGACTTGGCCAGGTCGCGTGACGCGAGCGCGCGCAGGCTGGTCAGCGCGCCCTTCTTCATTCCCGGCAAGCTGACGTTGAGCGCGAAGTGGCTCGCGCTCAGCACTCCCCATCGCACCGGCTCCAGATCCTGGGCGTCCAGCGTCTTGGCACTCAACGTTTTGGTCAAATCATCGGTCGGCATGGCGGGATAATAGTGATTTCCCGGGCGCCATGTGGCTCGACATTCGTCGCTCGCCGGGCACGCGGCAAACCTGTTACCCTCGCGCCGTGAGCGTTCTCAGCCCCATCCTCGCGCAGACCCCCGTAGCCCGCATCGAGGACGTGGTCGCGCGCATGAGCTCGATCGATCAGGCGCTCGAGCCCATCGACGGCGTGTCGTGCTTCAACAAGCTCTATCTCGAGGTCACCAAGAACGTGCTGGCGGGCGTGGGGCAGGCCACCTTCGCCGACCCGCGCTTTCTCACTGCGCTCGACGTCGACTTCGCCAACTTGTACTTCGCGGCGCTGCGCGCCTACGACGCCGGGTCGTCCGAGACGCCGCGCGCCTGGCAGCCCCTGTTCGCCGATCGGGCGGATCGAACGATCGCGCCCATCCAGTTCGCGCTCGCCGGCATGAACGCGCACATCAACCGCGATCTGCCGGTGGCGCTGGTGGAGACCTTCGCGACGCTGGGCCTCTCACCCAGCGACGACAGTCCGCAGCACGCCGACTTCGAAACCGTGAACGGGCTGCTGGCCACGACGGAGAAGCAGGTCAAGGAGCTCTACCTCGACAAGCTCACGCGTCAGATCGACGTCGAGTTCCACGGCGTCGACGACGTGGTCGCGATCTGGAGCGTCGCGGCCGCGCGCGAGGCGGCGTGGACCAACGGCCAGGTGCTGTGGCACCTGCGAGGCATCGGCCCCGTCTCCCGCGCCTACGTGTCGACGCTGGACCGCACCGTCGGCTTCGCGTCGCGCGGGTTGCTGGTATCGACGGGCGTCATCCGCTGACGGCGGGTTGTCAGGACGCAACCCGGGCGCGGCGTCCGCCGGGTGGCCCCGCGGAATCACGCGTCATCGAGGCGCGAGAGTGGTAATTTCCGCACATGGCACCTCGACGCAGACGCTGGCCGTGGGTCGTTCTCGGGATCTTCGTGCTCTTGCTCGCCGGCAAGTACTTCTTGCTGGGCAACCCGGCGGCGCCCGGCGCGGCGTACGTCATCGACATGGACGCATTCCATCGCGCGGCCATCGCGAACGGTGGCGCGTTGCCGGAGCGGATCGAGGTCGAAAAAGTCGGCGAGTTCGCGTTCCCGCGCACGCTCGTGGTCGCGGGCGACGGCTTTCGCATGCACCAGATGGTGCTGCTCGCGCACCGGGTGGTGTGGCCGGACCATTCCATCGTCATCGACACGGCGATGGCGCCGGCGGCGGCCAAGAAGATGCCGGGCAGCAAAACCGACCCAGCTGCCTTCGACCGCCTCGAGGCGGCGATGAAGAAGGCGAGCGCGATCGTCTTCACGCACGAGCACGTCGACCACGTCGGCGGCGTTGCCAGCGCGCCCGACTTCGCGGCGATCGCCAAGCAAGTGCGCATGACGCGCGAGCAATACGACAGCCCCAAGCTGGAACGCAACGACTTCCCCGCGGGAGCGCTGGCCAGCCTGACGCCGCTGTCGTACCAGGGGCTCTACACCCTGTCGCCGGGCGTGGTCTTGCAGCAGGCGCCGGGACACAGCCCGGGATCGCAGCTGATCTATGTCGAGCTCGCGAACGGCGCGCGCTTCCTGTTCGTGGGCGACATCGCCTGGACCAAGGACAACATCACGCGGGAAACCGGACGGCCGGGCATCGCGACGCTGCTCATGAAAGAGGATCGCCCGGCGGTCGCCGCGCAGCTGCACGCGCTCGCGCAGCTACCGCCCGAGGTGCACGTCGTCGTGGCGCACGATCCGGTCGCGCTCGACAGCGATCTCAAGGCCGGGCTCTATCGCGAGGGCTTCACGGATTGAGGATGCGCAGCTCGGAGATGAAGTAGCGGGTATCGCCGAAGCACGAGCTCGGGATCCCCTTCTTCTCCTTGTAGTGCAGCGCGACCCTCTTGCCCTCGGCGTCGTGGATCTGTTGCACCACCTTCGCGTCGCGCACGGTGAAGGTGAAGATCTCCGGCGCCGCACCCGGCACCGGCGTCATCGCCAGCTCGCCTTCCCAGGTCCGACAGATCCAGCCTTTGTGTGAGAACTTCTGGACGTAGCCGACGCGGTCACCGTCGGAGTAGCTGAACGTCAACGTTATCAGCGTCCACAGCGAGGCCACGCCCCCCGCGACCAGCAACAACGTGACGAGAACGAGCTGCCAGCGGTGGCGGCGAAAGAACGTCGAGGGAGGAGGGGCGGCTTCGATGGTCACGGAGCCGAAGGCTACGGCGAATCCGGCTCGATGCCAATTGCGCGGTGCGAACCGGGCGACAGATTCGAAACGGCTTTGTTTCCAACGCCGAACGGCGCGAACGGCGCGCCGCCGGCGATTGTGTGACCGCCTCCTCCAGTTCCTACCCTTCGCGTGTCCGGATTGGCGCTCGTATCCGCAATCGTTACAACAAGTGCTCGACGCTGGCTCCGAACCGGCGCGGCTACGTTACGTGCGAGGCGCAGGGTAAGCCAATGGCAAACATCGTCTATTCCATGTCGGGCGAGGGACGCGGCCACGCCACGCGCGCCCGCGCCGTGGTCGAAGCGATGCGTGGCCGGCATCAGCTGACGCTGTTCGCGTCGGATTGCGCGTACGAAATGCTGTCGGCGCTGTACGAGAACACCGAGGTGAGCGTCCTGCGCGTTTCCGGCCTGCGCTTCGCATACAACGGGCCCGGTCGGGTCAACCTGCTCGGGACCGTGGCGCTGGCGACGCAGCTGCGCCTCCGGATGAAGCGCCACGTGACCGCGGCGCTGCGCGAGCTCGATCGCATCAAGCCGGACCTGGTCATCGCCGACTTCGAACCGATCCTGCCGCGCGCCGCACGCGTGGCCGGCGTGCCGTTCGTGAGCTTCGACCACCAGCACTATCTGGTGGTGAGCGATCTTTCGCACCTGCCATTCTGGCTGCGGCAGCAGGCGAACCTGGCCGCGCCCTTCGTGCGCTCGCTGTACGACTGGCAGCGCGCGACGATCGTGTCGTCGTTCTATGCGCCGCCGCTCAAGCGGGCCTTCCGCGACACCATCTGGGTCGGCACGCTGATGCGTCCCGAGGTGCTGCGCGCGCAGGCCGAAGCGGGCGACCACCTGGTCGCGTACATCCGGCGGCACGCGGCGTCGTCGACGCTGGGCGCGCTGGCGGCCAGCGGCCGCGAGGTGCGCATCTACGGTCTGGGCGCACAGCCATCGCAGGGCTCGATGCGCTTCCTGCCGATCGACGAGCGCGCGTTCCTGGCCGACCTCGCGAGCTGCACGGCCGTGGTCACCACCGCGGGCAACCAGCTGGTCGGCGAAGCGATGTACCTGGGCAAGCCGCTGCTCGTGATGCCCGAGAAGCTCAACTTCGAGCAGGCGGTGAACGCCTACTTTCTCGAGCAGAGCGGCGCCGGCTGGGCCGAGCGCACCGAGCTGACGCCCGCACGGCTCACCGCGTTCATCGACGCCGTTCCCATGCTGCGGCAACGGATCCGGCGCGAGAGCGTGTGCGGCAACCAGGCGGCCGTCGAGGCGCTCGAGCGCCAGCTCTTCGACACCCCCGCGCGGCCGGCGGCCGATTCGCCCGCCGGATTGCCGCCCTCGGGCCGGGCCGCCGTCCGGGGCTGGAGGTTGGCGTGAGAGCGGTCGACACCGCCCGCCGCGCTGTCGGGCTGGCCGCCGAGCTCGCGACGACGATGGCGCGCACGCGCCTCGGCCGCGTCAGCCAACCGCGGCTGCTCACGTACATCGTCACGTTTCGGTGCAACGCGCGCTGTGTGATGTGCGATTCGTGGCGCAAGGAAGGTGAAGGCGATCTGACGCTGGAGCAGATCGAAGCGATCTTTCGCAAGTTGCCGCAGCTGCACGCCATCCGGCTCACGGGTGGCGAGCCGTTCGTCCGCAAGGATCTGGACCAGATCGCCGCGCGGGCGCAAGAGATCCTGCGGCCCTGGTTGTTGCACGTCACCAGCAACGGGTTTCTCACCGACCGCATCGTCTCGTTCTGCGAGCGGCGCGATCGATCGGTGCCGCTGCAGCTGCTGATCTCGATCGACGGCGTCGGTGCCAAGCACGACGAGATCCGCGGGCGGCGCGACGCCTGGGACTGCGCGATGGCCACGGTGCGCGCCATCGCGCCGCGCCAGCGCGAGCTGGGGCTGCGGCTGGCGGTGAACCAGACGATCGTCGACGCCGAGAGCGCCAGCCACTACACGCAGCTGCGCGACATCTTGCGGCCGCTCGGCGTGCGCCACCAGGTCGTGGTCGCGTACGAGTCCAGCGCGACGTACAGTCTCACGCGCGAGGTCGACGAGGCGCCGCGCGCGCCCGGCGGGTTCGCGACCTTCGGCGACATCGCCGTCGACCAGCTGGCGACGCTGTTCGACGAGATCGAGCGCGACCTCGGCGACCTGCCGTTCCCGGAGCGCGTGGCCAAGCGCTACTACCTCGACGGCATCCGCGGCCGGCTGCTCGACCACAAGGCATCGCCCAACCCGACGTGCGTGGCGCTGGGCGCGCACTTGCGGCTCTACCCGAACGGCGACGTACCGACGTGTCAGTTCAACTCGGCGCGCGTCGGCAACCTCAGCGAGCAAACCTTCGCCGAGCTCTGGAGCAGCCCGACGACGGAAAAACAGCGCCGTTGGGTCTCGAAGTGCCCCGGTTGCTGGGCGGAGTGCGAGGTTCTGCCCAACGCGCTCTACAGCGGCGACCTGTTGCGGGCGCTGCGACCGCGGCTGCGTTAGCCTCCGCTTCGGCGGGCGCGCGGGGGCTCGCCCGCGTCACGGAAGTGTTTCAATGTCGTGACGTGACCGTGTCCGGAAGTCGACGATTCTGTTGCGATGCTTCGGATCGTCCTCCTGGCGCTCGCGCTCGTCGGCGGTACCACCGTGCTGATGGGCGTGCCCGGATTCTCGGGCGCAGCGCCGCCGCCACCACCGCCCGCGGGGGGCGTGGACGTCCGGGTAGAGCTCGACCATGGGGCGGTCGCGACCGTCGACGAGCGCTTCCTTTCCTTCGCCGTCGACACCGCCCAGGTCGTCGGCGGCGAGTTCTGGGCGCCGCGCGGCTCCGAGCACGGCGTGCTCGAGACGCATGACGTGGCTCCGTACGACTTCTCGCGCGCGGGCCTGCGTCGACTGGCGGGCGCCCTCGCACCCGCTTACCTGCGCATCGGCGGCACCGACGCCGACCGCACCATCTATCGCGTCGGCGGCGACGACGTCGCGGCGGTTCCCGAGGGCGGCGCGCGTTGGGTGCTGACCGGACGGCGCTGGGCCGAGGTCGCGGAGTTCGCGCACGCCACCGATCTGAAGATCATGTTCACGCTCAACGCCGGACCGAGCGCGCGCGGCCCGGACGGCGCCTGGAACCCCGACAACGCGCGCTCGCTGATCGCGTACACGCGCGCGCACGGCTATCCCGTCGACGTGTGGGAGCTGGGAAACGAGATCAATGCATTCCCGCTCACGCACGGGCGCTGGCTCAGCGGCGAGCGGTACGCGGGCGACGTGCGCCGCGCACGCGCGCTGCTCGATGAGCTCCACGACCCGGGGCGGCTGGCCGGCGTCGGCAGCGCGTACTGGCCGGTGCTCGGCGAAGGGCGCGCGGTCCTGGATGCCACGTTGCGCGCGGCGGACGGCGCGCTCGACATCGTGACCTGGCACTACTACCCGCAGCAGTCGCACCGCTGCCCGCTCGCCACACGGCGCGCGAGCGCGGCGCTGACACCGGCGCCGGAGCGCCTCGGCGACGTCGATCGGTGGGCGGAGCGCGTCGAATCCGCGGCGCACGCGCACGCGCCGCACGCCGCGGTCTGGCTGGGCGAGACCGCGAGCGCGCAGTGTGGCGGGGAGGCTGGCGTCTCGGACAGCTTCGCCGACGCGCTCTGGTGGCTCGACGAGCTCGGGCGGATCTCGCGGCGCGGGCAGCCGGTGGTCGTGCGCCAGACCCTGTCGGGATCCGACTATGGATTGATCGACGATCGCACATTGCAGCCCAACCCCAGCTACTGGGCGTCGTGGATCTGGCGGAACCTCATGGGCACGCGCGTTCTCGACGTTGTCGTCGAACCCGCTGCGCCCGCCGTGCGCGCTTATGCACACTGCTTGCCCGCGTCGCACGGCGCGGCGTCGAGCGACGGCGTGGCGATGTTGCTGCTCAACATTCACCCGACGGAGGCGACGACGGTGCGCTTGAATGGCGGGGGCACCGCCGACGCGCCGGCCATGAGCGTGTTGCAGTTGCGGGCCGACTCGCTCGATGCTCGAACGGTGCGGCTCGCCGGAGTCCCGCTGGCGACGGCCGCCGACGGATCGCTGCCCGCGTTCGGTGCGTTGTTTGCCGCGGGCGCGGCGCGCGGCGCCCGTGCGGTGACGTTGCCGCCGATGTCGGCGACGTTCGTCGCGATCGACGGCGCGCCCGTCGCCGCCTGCCGCTGAGCCGCCTCACGCCGAGCCGACGAACACCTTCGGCCGATGCCCCTTCAGATAGGGCGGCGCGAAGGTGGTCGTCGGGCCGGGCGCGCCGTGGTAGGGCGTCACCAGCATGCTGGACTCGCCGTTCGACGACTCGCAGAACAGCACCAGCGCGTCACTCATCTCGGTCGATCCCGGCGGGACGAGGCGCGAGGCGACGCACCAGGCGACCGAACGCGCCTGCTTGTCGCGCGCCAGGTTGCGGAAGACGCCCACGATCTCCTCGGCGAGCTCAGGCGCCGTGACCTTGTGATGGGGCGAATAGATGCGCTGGATGGGCCGAAACTCACCCTCGAGCGAGATGGCGGCACCCATGGGGATGACCGCGCCGCCGTCGCCGAGCGCCTTCTTTGCGAATGACAAGATGCGACTGGCGAGGAGGTCGAAGTCGCGCGCGGGCATCTGAGGATGTCATACGCTGGAAGTGCCTCGTCTTCCAAGGGGCGCCAGGATTGTGCGTAGCGCTACGCGGTGGAGTCCCTAAGATACGACGGCGGCGATGCGGAGCCAGGACCAGTAGGCGGCGAGGGCGCCAATGACATAGAGCGCCGGCCGGCGCGCGACGCCCAGGCGCCGCCGCGCGAACGGCGCATGCACGACGGCGAAGGCGACAGACACCATCAGCAGCTGGCCGATCTCGACGCCGGCGTTGAAGCAAAAGAGCGCCAGCGGCAGATGGCGCTGCGGTAGGCCGATGTCCTTGAGCGCGCCCGCGAAGCCCAGCCCGTGAACCAGGCCGAACAGGAACGACACCAGCGCCGGCAGCCGGCGCGCCAGCGTATCGCGCTCGCGCAGCGCCTCGCTGGCGACGAGCAGGATCGACAGCGCGATCGACGCCTCGACCGGCGGTGAACGCAGCGTGATCACGCCGAACACGCTGCAGGCCAGCGTGATGCTGTGCGCGAGCGTGAACGCGGTGATCGTGCCGACCAAGCGTCGCCGGAAGCCGACGAGAAACAGCAAGCCGGCGACGAACAGCAAGTGATCCACGCCGCTCAGGATGTGCTCGATGCCGAGCACGACGTAGGCGCGCGCGATCTCGCCGGTGCCGCGCCGGTCGTCGGCCGACCCGTAGAGCTGCACGGTCGGCTGCGCGCTGGTGATGGTGTAGACGCGGCTTCCGCCGTCGAGCCAGAACACCTTGACGATCGCCGCCGAGTAGCGCGTCCCGACCCCGTCGACGGCGAACCTGCCTTTGAGGCCGGCGCCGCCGCAGTGCACGACGTTCGGCCCGGCCGCGCAGCTCTCCGGCCAGTGCGGAACCAGGTCGTTGCCCATCGGACGTTTGTCGTTCGCCGCCGACCACTGCCAGAAGAACTCGCCCGGCGACGTCTCGCGCACCTCCATTTCGGCCATCGTCATCTCGTGCGCGCGCGCAGCCGCGGGCAGCAGCGCGATTGCGATTGCGATCGCGATCGCGCCCGCGAGCCCCACCGGCGTCGCCATTCGCGCCCGGCGCATCACTCGATGTCCGGCTTGCTCGAGACTTCGTGTTTGATCTTGTACTTCTTGGCGAGCGCGCGCACCGCGGCGGTCCGCTGCTCGGCGGCGACCTCGTCGGTCCAGTCGTGCAGCACCGGGCCGCGCACCGAATCGAAGACCGCCGGCTTCGGCGCTGCGATCGCGTCGAGCCG
>Ga0265338_10007503_pt1 | contig 13508 bp, 27 predicted proteins | sample 42126metaG_FD_193579 | JGI IMG/M metagenome (GOLD analysis project Ga0265338, IMG submission 193579) | Rhizosphere microbial communities from Carex aquatilis grown in University of Washington, Seatle, WA, United States - 4-21-26 metaG | ecosystem: Host-associated > Plants > Roots > Rhizosphere... | reverse complement strand
CGAGTTTGATCTGATGCCACCGCTTCTTCTCAAACCCCTCCCAAACAGCCTGTCTACGTTGCTGGAAGGCGTCGTCTACAAGGTCGTCCACTTCCCTAGCCATAACCTCTTCGCGGGTGAAGGGCTCGGCTTCGTGTGTCCAGCCGTGGACAGACTTGAGTTCCATGAACTGGTCGCGGGGAATTGCGAAACGTCGGCATATTTCGTTGATTGTGGCTGGTTTTCCGTCCCAGTCGGAGTATGCTTTCTTCATCGAGCGGAACTTGTTACCGTTGACTACCAAGGGCTTCGGGCGGCATTTGAGGAATGTGATATATGTATCACTATCTCCGTTGTAGACGTATTTGTCGTTCTGGACCCAGTTACCCTCCGGTTCATCTAAGACAAGTTCCGTTAGCAGGGTGCCAGATGTCTCTGCTGATTCTGATTGGGCATTCCCGGCGAGGTCTGCATAAGTCTTCCCGGACGAACCTTCTCTGAGAATCCGGTCCACGGTCTTGTGATGGAGCCCGAACTGCTTGGCTACCCACCGATGGGACGCTTCGGGGTTCAAAGCCGCGCACTCTTTGATCTTGCACTTCAGGATTACAGGTACCGGCGTCGTTTTTGGCATTACTTGATCTCCTCTGTCTCGTAGTCGTAGTATCCGATTAGGTCGCAAATTTCTTCGATGAAATCGTAGGCGTTTAGAATCACGCGATCCGATTGGCAAATAGATTCTGGGCAGCTAATGGTTTGCTCTATGATGAATTTTCGACATATCAACCACAGCCTGTCTTTGTCGTCCATTATTCGGACTCCTTTACGAGATCGGCTTCCGGACCCAACTGACTCAACACCCACTCAGCCAGTATTCTGGTCCCGTCGGTCAGACCCTGATTATACACGGTCAGGTCTTCGACGTGGACATCTTGGGCGAAAGGTTTGGTCAGGTGTTCCTTCAAAGTCGCTATTGCTGCGTCAGAAAGTTTCATTTCGTCTCCTCATGTTCCGGACATCTCGGCTGCACCGATGACTTATCGTCCGCGCCGAAGACATCCTTCGAAGTCAACACCCACACGGTTGCCGGTTTCTGACACACCGAACACTTGCGGGGCGAACTGTATTGTGAAATTGGTCGGCTCACTGCTCCTCCTCCTCAATATCCGCCCGCTCCTCAAGAAACAACACTCCGCCGTTCAGGATAGACAACGCTAAACTTGCCCACGATTTTTCATAGAACGCAGCTATCAACGCTCCACCTGAGATGAAGGCGGTGACATCCCGGATTATGTGACGCTTTAAGCGAATTGAGTGCTTCATCCTTCCCTCGTTTCGATTCCGTGCTTTTTGAGAATTTCTTTTGCGTTCGCAATTCCTAGACGATCCAAGGTTTCATTCAATAAAATGACCGAACAAGAATGACATAGATCGAAGACAAGATGCCAATCGTCTGAACTTCCTGCGCCATCCGATCTTCTTTCTAAAAAGGTGGCGCAGGTAAACCCCAGATTCTTTTCGCATCTATCGCACTTGATGTATTCAACTTTAGCCATTTTGAACTCCTTGATGTTGTTCGAGGTAATCGGCTGCTTTTCTAAGCAGTCCCGGGTCGTTGAACCCGACTATGAAACTGTTGCACCGGAAGCAAAGCAAAGACCGGCAGGAGGCCCGCTTGAGATACCCCTTGACATCGTTAATTGCTTCGTTCCTTTTTTCCGAATAGCACAGATATTCATTTCCGTTGTAGAGGGCCCACGCTTGCCACTGACCCGAAGTGGATTTACGGGTGTGGATTTTGACGTACTTCCATTTGTGGTCGTGGTCTACATGCAACCGTCTGGTCCCGGGTTTCGATCCGCAAAGTTTGCAAGTTCCGCCTTGTAGTTCAAGCTCCTCGTTGTACCAAGCTAAATCGCGCCCATACTTCTTGAAGAGCCGTTTGCTTGCTTCTCGGTCGAGTTGCGCTTGGGTCTTGGGCTTAGACATATTTTACGGCTTTGACTGCAACGTTTGTGCCCGTTCCGCTTGGCGTAATCAAAACAGCATGTCCCAATAGATTGGCCACCTTTACCTTTGCAAAAGAAGACTCGGTAAGATTTAGTCCCTCGATCCAAGTCCCCCATCCGTACCGAAGGACATCTTTGGAGTATTCCAATTGGGTTTCGAGTTCCTTCACCCGTCTCTTGAGCTTTATCGCGGATCGTTGGCTGATTTTCTTGGTCATAAACTTCCTTTCGAACAAGCCCACTGAGCAGGAGCCGGAGTGCTCCATACCTGCTTGGTCGGTTTCCCACATTCCGGACACTCGGGCGGCTTGTCCATTATTCGGACAAGCTCCTCGAACTTGTGCCCGCAAGCGCGGCAATGAAACGTGTAGATCGGCATCGTCTATTCAACGCTGAGTGATGTGATTTCCGGTTTCTCGGCTTCGTATAGCTCGCCGACAGAGGCTACAAAATCCCCGTAGGTCAGTTCTTCAGCCTTGGTCGCAGCATCCGCAAGACTGGTTGCGCTGATGTCGGCCCAAGATTCCACGGTCACTTTGGCCAACACTCTGTAATTCTTGATCGATGATTCCTTTTTCTTCGTTGTCATGTTGTCTCCTTGGTTAAAGTTCGGTGATGGTTTTGTCCACGCCGTAGTTGGATTGGGATTCCAGACGGTAGGTCCCTATCAGAATTTTTTCTCCCGCGTTCTCGGCAGCATCTACGAGATCATCGTATACCGCAAGAAAAGGAGCGGCGGCCCCCTCAATCCAGTAGAAGTAGACGTAGACTTCTTTGGGTAACTTCCTCGATTTTGACATATTTCCCTTACTTGGCAAAAACCACTTGCCCAATCGTGGTTGTGATAGTAAAAGGTTTGAGTACGCCGGATTCGAGTTGAGACTTCGGCACGAACCACAACGCCCCGTCGGTTTTGTCCGGGACCCTTCCGTCGAGTACCGCGTCCAGTTTTGAAAGCAACTGCTGAAACTGCGGGTCTCGGACATCCGGAAACCCTTGTGTGTTTCCTTCGAGCCACTCCGCCGCGACTTGGTATACGTCCAACCCGCTGGCCCGGGCCCGATTCCTGAAGGTCATGCCCACTGCTAGCATAGCTTGGTGTAGCTCCCCGGGTGCAGCCCGCCAACAAGCCAATGCAATCTGCGAGTTGGTGAAATCAGAGGGCGTCAAGCGGCGACCCCCCCGGTCCATTATCCGGACCACCATCTCCGTCCGCTTGCGGAAGCGAATCGATTTCCGATCTCGAAATCACGTTTCGTCCGTCGTCCGGTTTTCTAGTCCAAGGAAGTACGTTGGTTGGCTCTTCTGTTGGTTTGGGAAGCTCGATAACTTTTTTCTGAACTGCTTCATATCCCGGAGGCAGGAAACTTTCGGCGGCGTGTAGCTGGCAACAGAAGGTCTTGAGAACCCCGTTCTGATTGAAGATTACCAGATATTTGGCGGTTTCTGGCATAGCTGCTTCATTCCGTTCTGCTTCCTCTTTGATCCACCGAACCACGTTGTTACAGTCGGTCTTGTCGCAGCTAAACGTCAGTGTTGTCTGTAAACTCACGGTTCCACCTCAAAATACTTCTTCAAAGCTTTGATCCCCCGCTCTTGACGCCATTTCATTTCTTCGAGCGTTAATTCAAGTCTACCACAAGTTTGCTGTTGCGTCAAGCCCTCGATGAATCTTAATTTGATTACCTCTCGGTCGTCGTCTCGGAGATCGGTTATTGCTGCGTAGAGTTCGGATTCCGATATATTGCCCTCGTTTATAGATGTTATTTTGTCGAGTTGCCTAGCCACGCTGGGGTCGTCGGCTGACAAGAGTTTCGGCCTGTCCTGCTTCTTGATTCGCTGTTTGAGAATCTCCTCTATGCGGCTTCTGCAAATCAAAGCAGCTTGCGTCTCGTCGTCGGGCCCCGACAACCGGTCCGGGTTTTCAAGCAGCGCGACGTAGCACTCTTGGGTCATGTCTTCGCGGTGGCTTCTTCTGATCTTCTGTTGGATCAGAGATTTCTGTATGACTGGTTGATACTTGAGTACGTCCATTTTATCCTTCAGGACTTAATTTTGCTGTTTGCCACATCCGGTTCCCGTGTGCAGAACCCGCGTTCCCTTGATGACATTGATGGCATAATGCCTCGCAATTTGATAAGCTGACTTCACCACCTTTACCCTTGGGAATTGTTTCGTGCATTTCAAATGTTTCCCAAGTTATTCCTCGACCACATCGGTCGCACAAATGGTCGTTTACCCCGCGTTCAAACTCGTCCCATGACCTCCCATAAACTTGTGCCCGGATAGACCCGACTGCGCGGGACCTATCCATCAACGGAACCAGACTTGGATCAAAATCTAACCAGTCCTTGTTCCTAAATATCCGGACGGGTAGGCCGTTGTCTCCTATGAGTACGCGGACTTGTTTACTCACGATGATCCTCTACCACCCAAGTTCCGTAGCTCTCCCTCACCGCGTCCAAAAACACGATTTTCTTCCAGACATGATCTTGTTGCTCATCCATCGGTGCCAGCAGTTTCCTGCCTAGTTCCCAGAACTGTTCAATCTCTTTCCGCTCGTCAGGCGTTGCGTAGAACCCGGGTAGATCGTACCACAATCCTTGTACGTCTTCGTGGACATGCAGAAGCTCATTTACCTTAACTCGGAGTTGCTTGGCGGTTACTTTTGGGTCGGCGGCGTAGTCCATTATCTGGACAAAATCCACCGCATCCCAAGTTACATCATCAGGAAAGGCGGGGGCGTGTAGATTTCCACCTTGATTCACCAACCTACGAAGTTCGTGCGCTTTGGTAATTCCCACAGTCTCTAGCTGCTCTTCGGTCATCGCAGGCAGCAGGGTTTCAGCTACTGACAGTATAGCATAAACTTGGCTCCGCTCCCTGCCTATTCTTCCTCTAATAAATTCTAAGTATTCCGAAAACCTGTTGTACCCGAGCGACATCCAATAGAAGTTGGATTTCATCTCCTTGAGTTTCGATCCGAGCCTAGCATAACTCTTAGCCAGCCTAAGCTCATGGGCAGAGATTGAGTTGAGGATGTCGTCGATCTCCGCTTGCTTTTGGAGGGCGGCTTCCTTGTTTAGCGGTTCGAGGTAGGTTGGGTCGCCGGTCATTTCGATCCCTTGCACGGGGTGTTTTGTTTGGTATCGCTGGTCAAAACATCCTGATAGTCGCAATTTCCTTTTTTGATAGGAGGAACTGGACGACGATCCACCTTTTCATTTGGAGCAGTTTGAATGGATTGGTAAAGGGCATAGGCAGCATTTTCTGGTGTGCTTCCAGTTACGGACCACCAATCTCTCACGCCGTCCTCGTAGTAGGTTCCATTCACCCCATAATCAACTGTGCCGTTTTCAAAAGCATCTGCCTGATAATACTCTACTGTTCCATCTTCGTTTGGAACGCAGAAAACGTTCCAATGCAGATTTTCAGTCTTGGCCAGTTTTCGAAGTAACGCAACTTTTTCTGTACCGCTTGGTTCCGGTGTAGTGACCGGTGTAGCCTGTGGGGTTACCTTTACCTTTGGGGCGTCAGAACGGTGTCCGCAACCAGCGATAAGCAACGCACAAAGTAGTAATACTTTCACTTCGGCTCCTTGCTAATCGTCATCAAATTTCCTAGAGCATTGCTCCACACGTCGTACGGAACCAAACTATACACTCCAGAATCAAAAAGTGTAAACGGAGTTCCTTTTTTCCGTTTCTGCTTCCAGAAATCTCCGCAGTCCAGCAACACGTAGTTGTCCGAATTTCGTATCTGCGTGGTCTCGGTTCCCTTCCAGTGATTTGCAAAGCACTTGACGTAGGTTTGAGTGATGGCGGCGTCAACGGTCGGGGCCGGGACGGAGGAAGCGAGCAGCAACGAGAGTAAAAGAGTTTTCACTTTTGAGACCCCAATTCGCATGTCCCTTTAGTGGCGTCATTAACCTCGTCTACCACACCCTGTAGGGTATTTTCGTAGCCGTCTGCCTTCCAATGTGAAACCACATGAAACCCTTTGGGACATCGCAAGCAAATCTGAAAATTTCCGCAGTTTAGATGCGGGTCAAGTGCGGGCCTCGGCCACGCAAGGCCCCCTATCACATATAGTTGGATTGCAATCAAAGTGGATAAGATAATAGTTTTCATAGAAACTCCTCCAGCGGCCAGCAAAACACTTTCCATCTCCATCCCGTGGAAATCCACACCATCGGGGAGTGGGTAGAATCAGTCGCGTCTTTTCCAGTAAATAGCCAGACTAGAATAAGAAAGGGAAACTCCAAAATAACAGCAGGTACTCCTAATATTACCAATATTGGTATTAGTTTCAAAGCCCAAATAATTCTGAGAATCATTTCTTCCCTCCCACCGGCATTGTCAGCACCACAACCCCGTCTGATTCTAATCTTACTGGATGTTCCGTAATCCCCAACGTTGCGTTCTCTCCGGAGCGGGTCAAAAATCCGGACAGGTATTTAGCGGTAAGTTTCAACGTGATCTCCTTGGGGTCGAACACCGGGTCCGGGTCTAGCTGTTCGTACGCCGCTTCGTCCGACGCCACATGCCCAACTCCAATATTTTTCAATATTACCACACCTTCCGCTAAATGTAAAGCGATAGCCCCTTTGTCCTGCTCTTCGTCGATCAACGCTTCGACGGTCCTCAAAGCGGACAGCCACTCTTGGGGTTTGAGTTTGAACTTTATTGTTGCGGGCATTGCCAACAGTTTGTCAAAATCCGGGTATTTCTGAACCGGTTTTGCTGCGTAGACAGTTGTGTCCCCGGATTTGATGACCAAGTATTTTTCGGTGTCGCCAATTGTAATATCAGGTCCGTCCATTATCTGGACAATCGAGGCTGCTGTCAGGTTGATTAACGTCTTAAACGGTTTCGGTACTTGTTGCAGAACGGTCGCCACCGTGAGCACGATGCTGTCTGTGCCGACGATTCGATAGCTCTGCGGCAGGGGTCCGTCGTTGTGAATGTCCAGAGGCTGGCTCTGTAGCTGAACTGCGCCACCAAACGCAGCGGACTTCGCGGGTGATGCGGAGGCGAACGCAACAGCCAACGCCTTCTTAAACGGTCCAGCTTCGAACACAACTGAGTTCTTAGCTTCTTCTGGAAGTGCTACGGACTTGACCGGCTGAATCTCAAGATCAACTACAGCCTTCGCGGATTTTAGCGTCAGTTTATTTCCAGATTGCTGCGCGTCGATTTGTCCGGACATCCGGTTGACTACGCTAGATAATTTCTTGCCGTTGATGTTGAACGTTCCGCCGAATTTCGGGCCGTCCACAACCACTACGACATCGCTGTCTTGCGCGACAATTCCGTCCACGTCAAACCGGTAGGTTTCGGTCTTGACCGGTTGTAGCTTTTTCAAAATCCGTTTTAGGTCTGCTGCGGGGATGTTCATTTGGTCTTCCTTATGCGATTCAAAATTATCTCTTTGGCTCTATTGAAAACAGCCCAATCGCTTTCATCTTCTTGATCGAAAAAGAAATCTTCTCCCCAAAAAGCACCGTCGTCAGTAGAATCGAGAAGCCCGAGAGTATGATTCTCGGCCAGTTTAACTGCTTGTCTCAAGCCAATCTTTTTGCTCATTCGGTGCCTCCTCATAGTTAGATTCGATCTGCTCGAAGCTGGCGAACTCACCAAACGCTGTCAGGTAAGCCGCCGAGTTTCCAATTCCCATTGACCGGCCCTTCAAAAGCTTTACCAAGGTCTTGTCTTCGTAGACGCCCTTGGTTTGTGTTGGGTCATCCGACTTATTAAGGTCTCTGTGAAGCGTCAGCACAGCGTTCGAGGCGTCTCCCCAAGCTCCTGAACCCTTGGCGTCGGTTAGGTGAATCTGCTTCGCTTTGGTCTGTTGCGTAGCCTTCCTCGGTTGACCCACGTTGATGAAAACAATTTTGTAGGTTTCGGCGATCTGCTTGATTCGGGTCATCGCCGCCGCCTGCACCCGGGTTTCGTTGTCCATTCCTGTTGTCAGGTGGTGAAAGTGATCCAGGACTACGCAGTACGGTGACAATCTCCGAATTCCGGCCTCGATTAAATCAAGAACTCCGTTGATGTCGGACAGCATAGGGTCGCACCCGATGTAATAGTTCACACCTTCCAGTTCTCGGGCCGCGAGTTTCTTGTCATCCCCGGTCAAAAAGTTTCGATCTTTGCGTAAAACGTGGGCAGCTACCATCGTTGCAATTTCGGACGGTCTCATTTCGGTTTGGTAATTTAGGACTGTCCTGCCGTACTTCCGAGCGTTGAACAACGTCCACTGAGTTACCCAAGTCGATTTTCCCATCCCAGAATTTGTGGCGTTGATTCCCACCACATCTCCGGGCAAAATGTTCACCATCTTGTCCACTTCAGACCAAGGAAATCTCATTCTATCCGGGTGGTCTGCTAGAACCGCCTCAGTGCCCGTCAGAAGTGTCTCTTGCAAGGAGTACACAGCAGGCATCGGGTTCGATTTAGCTTTGGTGGTTAGCTCTTGTACAACATTCTTGAATATTGAATAATCGCGTCCGCAGTGCTTGAGAAGCGTTTCGTTGGCGTCTTTACATCCTTCGGGCCAAGTCAATAAGAAGACTCGTTCCTTGAGTTCGGCCCAGATTTTGGACATATACCCAGAGCCCGTAGCATCTGTATCTCCAGCCAACACGACGTAGCTCGCCTGCATGAGCTTGTCCTTCATCTCCGGCGTCAGCTTGGTACCGGCTGATGGGACAGAAACGGCGTGATAGCCAGCAGCTTCTAGCACACATGCGTCGAATTCTCCTTCTGTGAGATACACCGGTTCGAACGGATCGATGGTTTCGGTGTTCCACATCGCGGTTGCCATACCCGGTTGTCTAGCGAAGCCTCCCGGCTTTTTCCGAATAATGGATCGGTATTTTACGCTTACAACTTGGTCCCCTTCGATTGAGGGGAAAGCGATCCAGCCCATATCGCGGATATCCGTTCCGGCTTCTCCGGCCAGATTTCCTATATCCTGAACATAGCCAAGATGCAATCTTTTGGCCGTTTTGAGATCAACCCCTCTTTCTGACTGGAGAAATTTTATTCCGGACTGACAGAGGTGTAATCTGGTCTCAAGTTTTTCCCATGCTGATAACGAAATCGTTTTGTACGTCTTCGACTCTGCGACTGGTTTGAACACAGACTCAACAGCAGCTTTCGACTCCCCCCAGCTTCCGAGTTCTTTCTTCACTTTTTCAACCGCCGTCTTGAAATCGCAGTTGTCCATTTTCTGGACTAGCATGAAAATGTTGAAATCCGAAGAGCAACCGAAGCAGTGGGCCCGCATGTCAGCGAATACCGTGAAGCTGGGGCTGGACTCCGAATGTACTGGACACAACCCGACGTACTTGTCCCCGGACTTCTTCAAACCTCTCACGTACTGTGAGTAGATTCTTAGAACCCCAGAATCGGATTTTATGGCGTCGAGGTCTTCCATCAATCTCTTTTGTACCCGTTGTCTTCCGCCCACGCTTCAAGTTGATCTTCTGAGAAGACATCGTCAGGCACGAGATTATCGCCGATCCAAACTACCGCTACGTCTAGTAAGTCTTGGTTCAGGATGGCTTCAATGAAGTTTTCGTTGTTCTGTTGTGAAAATCTTACTCTCATGGCTCCTCCGTTTTGACTTCGGTCGGCGTACTTGGTAAACGTGAAAAGTGTTCTGGATCAACTTGCGGGTCTACTTCTCTCAACAGCCCGGTGATTATTTTACCCCATCGTTCTTCGGTGGTAATCCCGAGGGTAGATTTGAAATCGAATTTCTCTAACACTTCAACACCGTTCGGGTCTACTCCGTCTACCAATCGGGCAATCACAGCACCCAAAGAATCTAAGGGAATCCTGAATCCACGTTGGTAGAACTTGAGGACCCGCAGCATCGATCCCCCCGCATCCTCGTTACGTTGAGGACGGCGGTAAACAAGTCTCTTAGCTGCGAGGTCTGCGTAAAACTCGTCATCGATCAAACTTGTCCATTTTCCGGACTCAAACCACAACGCAGAACACGCGATGGTGAAGTCGAAGGACTGAATCAAATCAGATGGGGTCGGAAACGTCCAACGGTGAATATACTGCACGAAATGGCGCGGGGATAACTTCACCGACAAAGCGTTTCCCGTTTCTCGGGGATCGCCTTTCTTGGCGTCCTCCGCGAGTTCTTTGGCGAACAACTTTGCGTCGTCCTCCGTTTGGGTAAACAAATCCAAGTCGTTCGGCTTCTCTCCGGAGACTGTCGAGCGAATATACCCACCCCCAAGCACCAGTCGAGGCCCGTACTTGAGCATCTGGTTTCGCAGACGGACCGGCAATAATCGTACCGCCCAATTCAGATCGTGAATGTTTAGTTCTCTCATGATTCCTCCTAGTCTCGGTAAGGATCAATTTCGTAGGGCCCGGCCATCGCAACACCAACCGGGGTAAGTCTGTGCAAAATTTTTACCGAGTCTGAAACCTCGGATAGTACAGAATCAAGCCGCTTATAGCAGTCCGGAGACTCGTCGATCCCGGCCCCGCGTAGTTCGATACCAGCATGGCTCACCCAACCGTCCATCATTGATTGAGAGACCTTGCCTTCTCGGACAACGGTGGTGACGCCAGTTTCCTTATTGAATTTCGTCTTACCTTTTGCTTCCATCCGGCCCATTGTGCGTCCGGCACCATGGACAGTCGAGTACAACGAGTATTTTGAGTTCTCGTTCTCGACGCCCTCAAGAATAACGGACTGCTCTCCCATTGTAGCACCAACGAAACCTTTTTGACCCGGGAAAGCTGGTGTAGCTCCTTTGCGAACAACCCACAGAGCTTCTCCACTGTGGGTTTCACGCCAAGCAAAATTATGATGATTATGGATTTCTTCTAGGATGTTGGCTCCGAGGATTTTCGCAACACGGTCGCACACCCAGTTACGGCCAGCGTAGGCATACTTACCTGCCAGCGTCATAGCCTCAAGGTACTGTGCTCCGAGGTCACCAGTAACCGGCAGAACACAAGGCTCTACTTCCATTCCGTCCTTAGCACCGGCAGCATTCAAAAACCACGTCGCTATCCCGTGCCCGAATCCTCTTGACCCAAAATGCACACCAATCCAAACACGATCTTGTTCATCAGTGAACAAATCGACGTAGTGGTTTCCAGAGCCCACCGTTCCGAGTTGGGTGACTGCTTTGTCGCGCAGAGGTTTTACAGCGTCGAGGGTCCAAGTCGGATCGTTGAGATCGAGAACCGGATCATCAACCTGCTCGTCGTTCTTCCGGCCAATTCCGAAACTGATTACCTTCCAGATTTCGTCCATAAAACCGGATACGTTTTTGCGTAGCTCGGACCCGGGCATATCGAGAAGCACGGCTTTGTTCCCGCAGCCAATGTCGTACCCCACTCCGGTTGGGCTGATGGAATCTTTGTAAGCGACTACTCCACCAATGGGGACGCCGTACCCGAGATGGTTATCAGGCATCAACGCGACTTTGTCTGCTGTCTTGGCGCAGGTCCTGATTTGATTCAGGGTTTTCTCATCGGCTTCGCCGAACACCGGTATTGTTCCATCAACTAACCGCATAAATCTCCTAGTCCATTATTCGGACGGGTTTGGTTCCAAGTTCATAACACATTATACCACAGATTCAACCTGCCAGGGGGTCGAAAACCGCCTCATCTAACTGTTTCTTCTGGTCGGCCAATTTCCGTTCTTCTGCCGCTTCTCTCTGCAATCTTTCAGCGGTAACGTCCCGAGCAGCTTTGGCGTCGTCGGCTTCTTGTTTCCGGCGTCGGGAGGAGTAGCACAAGCTGTCCACTATCTGGACAAACTTACCGGCCAAAAACTGGACATTCTTTGAGTCTAGCAAATCCTGCTCCGCAATCCATGCGGCGAATGCTTGCTTAATCTCCGCAGCCGGGAACTCTTTGAGCACTTCGGCCAGTCTGATTCGCTGCTTGTCTAAAAACGCCACGCGGCCCTCAGAGGCGTAAGTAAGCTCACGGACAAGTGAAACTACCTCCGGGTCCTTGGCGGACGCTCCTGCGCCAATTCTATCGCTTCCCAACCGGTCAGAAGCTACGTGGAGGTATTTTGAAACAGCCCCATTCGGGAAATCGTCCCCTTGGTACTCTTCGAGGTAGGCAGTGAAGTCTCGAACTACCGCTCCGACCGAGTGGACAACCGCCAAAGTCTGGATTTCTTCCCAGGTACTTTGATAACCACCGGCTTTTATTCCGAATCCACCACATACCGCTTGAAGCTCTTTCTTGATCCTCATGTCCGTTTTCTCCTAGTTTTAAAAATCGAGCGCCGCAGGCTCCATACCAATACCAATACCAATACCAATACCAATACCTAGAGGGATTCGTCCTGATCTATCCCGGAGCCTCCCGGATCATCCGGGAAAGGGTCATCGGATAGGATTCTCAGGGGCGGGTTTGGCGGTAAGTTCTTGTATCTTTTGAGATGGGCTTTTCCCGGGAGCCTCCCGGACTTGTCAATACCGGTCCAATACCCCCACGTTTTTCCTGCCTCGGTCCAAGTTCTCAGCAAATCCACTCTTTCGAAGTCTGCAAGCATTTCCCGGACCCATCCCGGATCGATCCCGTCCCGATGGTAGGCGTATGCTGTCGCCCAAATCCGGTCGGGGTCGGCGTCAAACACACCGTTAGCCTCGGCCAACGGGATCAGGTAGCTGTACTCTACCCGATGTTCTGGCTTCAAGGCTTTGACTTTTCCGGAGAGGTAGATCGCGTCTCCGTCCACTACTCGTGCTGGCATGTGTCTCCGTCCATTATTCGGACAACTCCACGACTATTTTTAGATAGTCAAATTGGTTCCAAATGACTATTTATAAATAGTCACTTCTCTTCTGGGAAAGCTGATTTCAAGCAGCGCAGAACCAGCCTCCACATATTGTAGGACAAGCGTGGATAATCTTTGACCTGACCCAAACGCAGAACCTTTCTGCTGCCTTTGCGATAGACCTTAGCGTAGTAATTTCCCCGTTCCTTGGTTCCGGTCGCGTCGTTGGCTATGTGCATCTCCCCGAGCTTCTGCGGCTCTCCGACACCCCAAGGGATCAACTCAACGGTCACACGGATCATGCTGACACCTTGAAAATACTTGTTTTTCCGGAACCATCTTCAAACTTCCAATTGACCGGTTCACAAACTCCGGAGGTTTGAATATGATCTCCTCGGTAGTATGTTTTGTTAGGTTCCCAGGATATTACCGCCCCTTCGCCCAACAGATAAGTTGAATAATATGCCGGGGCAGGAAACAACTTCGCTAACGGCGCAAGAGCCGGACTCGCGGCTAACGCACCCAACATCCCGAAGAAACCGCGTCTGGAAATCATGGGCGACTCCTATCATACAGAAAAGTGGACAAAGCCAACTTTATTTGATTGTTGTACCCCCACAGCCCGGTACGGACAATAAAATTTGAGACTTCCTCCTCCGTTGGCTCTCGCAGAGGGTCTTCGAAGTAGAGAACTGCACCCACCGGCATTGTCACGGGGGGGGGGGGGGACGGTTCGGC
>Ga0265338_10007502_pt1 | contig 13509 bp, 10 predicted proteins | sample 42126metaG_FD_193579 | JGI IMG/M metagenome (GOLD analysis project Ga0265338, IMG submission 193579) | Rhizosphere microbial communities from Carex aquatilis grown in University of Washington, Seatle, WA, United States - 4-21-26 metaG | ecosystem: Host-associated > Plants > Roots > Rhizosphere... | reverse complement strand
GCAATGGCGGCGGGCAGCCCCGGGAAAGTCTGCGGCCGGCCAAGGCGAACTTGTTTGTTGAGAAACTGAGCGGCCATCTCGCGCGTGCCCGCAAGCTGGGCACCGCCACCCGTCAGCACTGCGCGCCGTCCAGCGGCGATATCGAAGCCGCTCTTCTTCAGCCGCGTCTGAACCTCGCTGAAAATCTCCTCGAGCCTCGCCTGGATGATGCGCGTCAGCACGGCGCGACGGACCCGGTCGCTTCCCCGTTCGCCCTCCTCGCCCATCAGCGGTACGTCGATGAGGTCGCTGCCGGAGTCGATCTCGCCCAAGGCCGAGCCATAAAGCGTCTTGATGCGTTCGGCGGCGGTGAGAGGCGCGGACAGCATCTTGGCCACATCGGCGGTGATGTGCGCGCCGCCAAGCGGCACGCTGTCGACATGTACAAGCGAATCTTCCATCCACACTGCGACCGACGTGCAACCGCCGCCGATGTCGATCAGCGTGACCCCGAGGGAGGTCTCGTCCGGCGTCAATGTGGCAAGCCCGCTCGCATAGGGCGCGTAGAGCTCGCGCGCCACGCTGAGATGGCAGCGGCCAACCGCAAGCCGCAGATTCTGCAACGGGCCGCTTCGTACGGCCACGGCATGAACGGAAACGCCCAGGCGCTCGCAATACATGCCCCGGGGATCGGACACACCGCACGCGGAATCGACGACATAGCCGGTGGGCGCGGCTTGGATGGTCTCGAAACCCTCCTCGCGGCAGCGGCGCTTGGCGTCGCCCAAAAGCGCGCGCAGATGCTCGTCCTTCACCAGTTCGTTGGCAGTCGTGCCCTCGGCGCGGGCAACGAGGCTCTTGGGCTGACCGCATTCCACCGCCAGGATCACATCCTGGATGCGCGTATCGGCCAATTGCTCGGCGGCAGCCACCGCTTCGCGGATGGAGGCCTCCGCGAGATCGAGATTGGTCACTGCGCCCGACTTTATTCCTTGCGATTCGTGCAAGGCCGAGCCCAGCACCTGTATGCCGCCTTGCTCGGCGCGTCCGATGATGCAGGCGATCTTGGACGATCCCACATCAAGCGCGGCAACGATGCCGTTGCGCACATGGCTGTTCCGCGCGCCATTCGCTTTGGCGTTCGTACGTGTGCGGAATGTGTCCCCCATTTGGAACTTGACCTCTTAAGCGCGCCGTTCGCGGGGAACCGGGCGCGAATCACCATTGCGCAATCGAAACACATAATTGTCGGGATAGCGAAGATCGATCATCTCGATATCGCGTTCCAGGACGCCTTTTTCGACGATGAGTTTTTCGAGTTCCGGAAGTTGGCGGTCCCAACCGTCTTCGGGAAGCCGCACCGTAACTCCGCCGGAGAGGAGAAGGTCCCAACGCCGCTCGCCAATGCGCTCCAGTGCGACCAGCCGGGCTTGTACCGCCTTCTGGCCTGCAAGAGCATCGATGATGGGGGCGGCCGCTTCCGGCGCCCCCTGACCGGCGATCACCGGAAGATGGGGAAAGGCCTCCGCCTCGGTCTTGACGATGACGGCTCCCGAACGCTCGATGACCGCGAGTTCATTCCCGTTTCGCCACAACGCGAAAGGCCGCTTTTCGATCAGCCGGACCGCGACCTTGTCGGGGAAATGGCGCTGCACTTCGGCATCCGCCACCCAAGGCAGCATCAGCAGGCGCGATCGCGCCGCATCGGGGCGAACCGTGAAGATCGATTCGCCTTTCGGAATCGAGAGCGCCGCAGCTGCCGCCGTGGACGAGGTGCGCTCCGCGCCGCCGATGGCGATGTCGCGGACGACGAAGCCGGCATCCGTAAAGGGCTGAACGAGAGCGCCTTCCGCCCGCTCGATCGCATGAGCGACGTGTCCGCCAGCGAACAGCCCGATCGCACCGCCAACCACCACCACCGCAAGCGTCAGAGCCAAAACCGGCCTGCGAACGAGAAGGCGGCGCACTTTCCCGGCGCTGCCAGCGACCTTTGATTTACGGGGGCCGCCGCGGGTTTCGGCACGCAAGACAGCGCGCGAATCGCGCTTGCCGCGGCGGACACTTCTTGCTCCGCGTTCGGCGCGCGCCTCGGTCAGGCTCACCTGTCGCATGAGGCGTCCTCCAGCATCCAGCGAACCAAGGCACGGAAGCTCATGCCCTTGTAGGCGGCCTGTTCCGGCACCAGCGAAGTCGGCGTCATGCCCGGTTGCGTGTTGACCTCAAGCACGATGAGGCGATTCGCGCCGCTTGTATCGTCAAAACGGAAGTCGGTACGGGAGACCCCACGGCAACCGAGCGCAGCGTGGGCGCGCTCGGCCAACGCCATCGCCTCATGCCGGATCCCGTCCGGAATTTTCGCCGGCACGACGTGCTCCGAGCCGCCGGGCGCGTATTTCGCGTCATAGTCGTAGAACGCCATCTTAGGTACGATCTCGGTGACGGCGAGCGCCTCCATTTTATCCCTGGCGCCCCTGACGGCCACCGTCAGCTCCCGGCCCGGTACGTAATCCTCGATCATCACCTCGTCGCCAAAATGCCAGTCGGCCGAATCGAGCGCGGCCGGCGGGCGGTTGTCGCCTTCGCGCACGATAAAGACACCGACGCTGGAGCCCTGATTGACCGGCTTCACCACATAGGGCGGCTTCATCGCATGGGCTTCGGCAGCACGGCGGCGATCGAGCACGATGCTGTCGGCGACCGGCAGCCCCGCGGCGCGGAAGGCCGACTTCGCTCGTTCCTTGTGCATGGCAAGCGCGGAGGCGAGTACGCCCGAATGGGTATAGGGGATTTCCATCAGTTCCAGCATGCCCTGGATGCAGCCATCCTCGCCCCATCGGCCGTGCAATGCGTTAAAGGCGGCATCAGGTCTCGTGTCGCGCAGGCGCTCGGCCACGTCATGCCCGACATCGATTTCCGTGACGGCGAAGCCCTCTTCCCGCAGCGCGTTGGCGCAGGCCCGTCCGGAAACGAGGCTCACTTCGCGCTCCGGCGACAACCCGCCGAGCAGCACGGCAATTCGCTTGAAGGTGGTCATGGGGTCGCCTCCTTGGCGCGCCCGATGCGCTTGATTTCCCATTCCAACTGGATGCCTAGCTTCGCCTTCACGCGAGCGCGCACGTCCTCGCCCAGAGCTTCGATGTCGGCCGCCGTGGCCTCGCCGGTGTTGATGAGGAAGTTGCAATGTTTCTCGGAGACCTGCGCCGCGCCATGCATCAGCCCCCGGCACCCGGCTTGATCGATAAGCTGCCAAGCCTTGTGACCGGGCGGATTGGTAAAGGTTGAACCGCCGGTCTTGCTCTTCACCGGCTGCGTGCTCTCGCGCTGTGCGACCAGGGCTTCCATGCGCGCGCGGATGGCGTCAGGCTCGCCCGGCATTCCCCTCAGCACCGCGTCGACATAAATCATGCCCTGCGGCTTGGAGTGACGATAAGTAAATCCCATCTCGCCCGGGCCAAGGGTTACGAGCCTGCCCTGCGGATCGATTGCGCGTGCTTCGACGAATACGTCCTTTGTCTCGGTGCCGTAACACCCGGCATTCATGGCGAGCGCGCCGCCGATTGTGCCGGGGATGCCCCGCAGAAATTCAAGGCCGGCAATACCGGCATCCGCCGCCGCTCGCGCAACCGCGGCATCCAATGCTGCTGCCCCGGCGCGAAGCGTGGTGTCGTCCAGTTTCTCGACACGGCCGAATGCAGCAGGAAGCCGGATGACGACACCGGGAATACCGCCGTCTCGAATCAGCAAATTGGAGCCGACGCCGATGACGGTCACGGAGAGGTCCGCCGGTTTGGCCGCAACGAAAGCACACAAATCTTCCAGGTCGACCGGGCGGAAAAGAATATCCGCAGGGCCACCAGCGCGAAACCAGACCAGGTCCTTTAGCGGCGCGCGCTCAGTGTAGCTGCCGCGTACTTTCGGGAGCAGGGAGACGGTCGCATCGCTCATGGCGTCGCCTCCCTCAGCTTCAACGCGGCTTCGAGACCGGCGGCCCATTGTGTGATCGAGCCCGCACCGAGGCAGACGATGGCGCCCCCCGGCTGCGCCCGCGGAGCGACGAGGCCAGGCAGGTCCTCCGGACCGTCCAGCGTCAGGACATTCTTGTGGCCATGCGCGCGCAGACCCTCAGCCAGTGTGTCGCGGTTCACGCCCTCGATCGGTACCTCGCCCGCAGCATAAACCGGCGCGACGATGGCGACGTCGGCGCTGTTGAGACAGGTACAGAACTGCTCGAACAGGTCGTGCAGCCGGGTATAGCGATGAGGCTGTATCACAGCGATGATTGACCCAGAGAAAGCTTGGCGTGCGGCCTTCAGAACGGCGGCAATCTCCACAGGATGGTGGCCGTAATCGTCGATGATGGCCGCCCCGTGCCATTCACCGACGCGCGTGAAGCGCCGCTTGACGCCGCCGAAGCCCTTTAGCGCCTTGCGGATCGAACTTCCATCGACGCCGAGCTCCCGCGCGACCGCAATCGCGGCTATCGCATTGGAGACATTGTGTTCTCCGGGCATGGGAAGGCTGAGATCGGCGAGGGTGATTTCGGTGCCTTTGCGGCGATCCCGGAACATCACGTCAAAATGAGAGGCGCCTTGCGAGAACGTAACATTGACGGCGCGAGCGTCCGCCTGCGGGCTGAAGCCATAGGTGACGATCCGCCGGTCGTGGATGCGCGCGATGATGGCGAGGACCTCCGCATGATCCGCACACATCACGCCGAACCCATAGAAGGGAAGATTCTCGACAAAACTCTGGAACGCGGCGCGGACATGATCGAAATCGCCGTAGAAATCGAGATGTTCGGGATCGACATTGGTCACGATGGCAACCGTCGCCGGCAGCTTGAGAAAGGTGCCGTCGGATTCGTCTGCCTCCACCACCATCCACTCGCCGCCGCCGAGGCGCGCGTTCGTACCATATGCGTTGATGATGCCGCCGTTCACCACGGTCGGATCCAGCCCGCCCGCGTCCAGTAACGCCGCCACCATTGTGGTGGTCGTTGTTTTCCCGTGCGTACCGGCGATGGCGACGCAGCGCTTCAGCCGCATCAGCTCGGCCAGCATCTCGGCGCGTCGAACAATAGGCAGTCCCGCGGCGCGTGCGGCGGCAAACTCCGGGTTATCCGGCTTGACCGCGGTGGAATATACGACGACCTGCGCGTCTAAGAGGTTTTCGGCGCGCTGACCGATCGCGATTGGGATGCCGAGGTCACGCAAACGTTTGACATTAGCGCTTTCGGCAGCGTCAGAGCCCTGCACCCGGTAACCGAGAGTCTTCATCACTTCGGCGATGCCGCTCATGCCGATACCGCCGATCCCGATGAAATGGATGGCGCCGATGGAGAGCGGCACGCGCAATTGGGTATCGAGAGCCTGGAACGTGGTCATGCGGCACCGTCTTCCGAGAGACCCTCGGCGAGATCGGCGAGACGTGCCGCCGCATCAGGATGGCCCAGCGATTTCGCGGCCTCTGCGCGAGCGGCGAGCATTTCCGGATCGGTGAGAATTTCGGCGAGGAGGCGCGCCAGACCGTCCGAATCCAGCACGTCCTCCTTGATCACCCAGGCAGCACCCGCTTCCGCCAGCACGGCGGCATTTGCGGTTTGGTGATCGTCCATGGCGTGGGGATAGGGGATCAGGATCGAGGGCCGCCCGATGACCGTGAGTTCCGACAGAGTTGAGGCGCCACTCCGAGCAATCACCAGATGCGCCTCAGCCATTCGGCGCGGCAGATCGGTGAAAAACTTCGCGGCTTCGGCCTTCAGCCCGGTGCGGCGATAGGCATTCTCTACCATCTCCAGATCTTCGGCGCGGGTCTGCTGCGTAATGGTGAGGCGCCTACGCAAATCCTCAGGCAAACGCGCGAGTGCTGCCGGCACGATTTCAGACAGTGCACGCGCACCCTGACTACCGCCGAAAACAAGCAGCCGAATTTGCCCGCCGGGCTCAGGCGGCGTGTAGGGTAAGTCACGGAACGCCACGGCTTCGGCACGCACGGGATTGCCGGTAAACACCACGCGATCGGGATGGTTCGGCGCGAAGCGAGCGAAGGGAAAGGTCGCAGCGATCCGTTTTACACGGGGAGCCAGCAGGCGGTTGACGCGCCCCGGCACAGCGTTCTGCTCATGCAGCGCTGCCGGCACGCGCGCGAGTGCAGCTGCCATCATCACTGGCAGACTGGGGTAACCCCCGAAGCCGACCACCGCCCGCGGACGCAAGTTCAGCAATTTCAGCAGCGCAGCGGCCACGCCGAGTGCAATGATCGCGAACGCTCCGATGCGGCCCACCCGCGACCGCCCTGCAAAAGTCGCGGCGGGGACGGTCGTAATCTCCGCACCCGGGAACACGCTGCCATAATTGTACCCCCGCCCGTCGGTCATCACGACCACGCGCCGGCCACGCCGCATCAATTCGCCAGCAAGCGCCTGGGCGGGGAAAAGATGGCCGCCGGTGCCTCCGGCAGCGAGCACGAAAGGTGCATTCATGCCGTCGCCTCTTCAGGAACCGCAGGACGCTGCCGCGTGAGGCCGAGTGCGAAACCAAGTGTCAAGGCAACCCCGAACAACGAGGACCCGCCATAGGAGATGAGCGGGAGGGTCATGCCCTTAGCGGGCAACACGGAGAGCGACACGCCCATGTTGATGAAGGCCTGGAGCCCGATCACGAGCGCCAGCCCTGCGCCGGCCAACTGTGCAAACGGCTCGCGCGCACGCGCAGCCCGCAATAGCAGCCGGATCGTGACCACGCCGAATAAGACTGCAATGAGCAGACAAAGCAAAACGCCGAATTCCTCACCGGCGACGGCAAAGATGAAATCGGTATGCGCGTCAGGGAGCTTGTACTTCACCGTGCCGGCGCCTGGCCCCACACCCGTGATGCCGCCGGCTTCGAAAGCTTTCAGCGCGAGACCGGTCTGATAGCCGCCTGCGGACAGGAACTCCGCGATGCGCTCGCGCACGTGTGGGTGCAAGAGATACGCCGCACCTGCGAGCCCCGCGCCCCCTGCCGCCAGAAGCACCAGCCAATAATAGCGTAGCCCTGCGAAGAACAGCATTGCGACACAGAGCGTTGACAGGAGTGCCGTCTGCCCGACATCGGGCTGAAACAGCAGCACGCCGATTGCCGGGGCAAGGAAGGCAAGCGTCCAGGCCTCCCCGGGAAACCCGTTCTTCAATTTGTCGGCCAGGAACGCCGCCGCCAATACCGCAAAGGTTGGTTTCAAGAATTCCGAAGGCTCAAGCTTGAACCCGCCGAATTCGAGCCAACGATGCGCGCCATTCACGTTGGGCCCGAACAGAAGCGCGAGCACGGCGCCGATGAGCGCAAGCGCGAAAACCGCGGCTGCCGCCATCCGCGCCTGCCGGAAGCTGAGCAACGACGCGCCGACCAGAATGAGAAGCCCAGTGGCGCTGAATGCAAGCTGTTTCAGCGCATAAGAGAAATTTCCGGCCGCGTTGCCGTGGCCTGTCGCCGCGGGGCTCGCTGCGAAGGCAAGCAGCAATCCAATGGCCATCAGCGCCAGCACCGCTGCAAGGCTGATGCGGTCGACCGTCCACCACCAGCGGCCAAATCCCGAGTTGTCCGTGCGAGAAAGATTCATGGCGTCAGCTCTTTTGATTCGATCAATCGTTTTACAAGGGCGCGGAATGCATCGCCGCGCTGTTCGAAATCGCGAAACTGGTCGAAGGACGCGCAAGCCGGAGACAGCAGCACCACAGGCTCTGCGGCATCGCTTGCGCACGCATCTTCGAACGCCCGGCTAACCGCGCGGTCAAGCGTGCTCGATTGCACCGACTCGACCTTGCCGTCGAGCGTGAGTCCGAAATCGCCTGCCGCCTCTCCGATCAGATAGGCTCGCCGCAGGCGCGGAAAGTAAGACGCAAGATCGGCGATACCGCCTTCCTTGGGCTTACCACCGGCAATCCAGAAAATGTCGCTGAAGCAGGCGAGCGCACGCGCGGCAGCATCGGCGTTCGTCGCTTTGGAGTCGTTGATGAAGCGTACCTTTCCGATCCTGCCTACATCCTCAATGCGGTGCGCAAGACCCGGAAAGCGCGTGATCGCTCCCATGATGGCGCGCGGATCGCGCACCAGCCGCTTTACGGCCACGTAAGCCAGAGCTGCGTTCTGCCAATTGTGCGCCCCGGGAAGACGGGTGGCTTCCCTGAAATCGCCCACTTGGGTCACCGGCTGGTCCCATGCGTCGTATAGTTTTCCTTCGATCACGAAAATGCCACGTCCAAGCACTTTTCCGACCGACACCGCAATTGCATCGTGGCCGCGGGCCGCAGATAGCTTGGTGTAAATAACGGCGGAATCCGGATCGTCGACGCCGACCGCCACCTGGCCATCCGCCGCGGTGTGCGTCAGCAAATATTCCTTCACCCTGGCATAGGCCGCCATGGAGCCGTGGCGGTCGACGTGATCGGGCGACAGATTGGTAAGCAGCGCGACGTCCGGCACCAATCCCGGCGAAAGATCGATTTGATAGGAGGAGACTTCGAGCACGTAGACCGTCTTCGGTCCGGGCGGCGCGAGATCGAGTACGGGTTTTCCGATATTGCCACCCGCCTGCGCATCGAAGCCACAGGATTGCAGGATGTAACCGATCAGCGCCGTGGTCGTGGACTTCCCGTTGGTGCCAGTAACCGCAATGACGTGTGCTGTGCCTTCCGCATCCCGATCAGGCCTGATGGTACGTGCGAACAACTCGAGGTCGCCAATAACCTCGACGCCTGTTTCGCGCGCGCGACGCACGACTGGGTGTGGCTTGGGATGGGTCAGCGGCACGCCCGGGCTCAAAATCAGCGCCTTCATTTGCGCCCAAGGCCAGTGCTCCCACGCCTCTAAGGTGATGCCTTCCTCCGCGCAGGCCTCGCGCGCGGACTGCTTGTCGTCCCACGCGAACACCGTGGCACCACCCGCTCGCAACGCGCGAATGGCGGAAAGGCCCGAGCGCGCGAGCCCGAACACGCCGACCGTCTCACCTTTGAAGCAGTTAACTTCGATCATCGCGGCCTCAACGCAATTTCAACGTCGACAGGCCGACGAGCGCGAGGATCACAGCGATAATCCAGAATCGGATCACGATTGTAGGTTCGCGCCAGCCGAGCTGCTCGAAATGATGATGAATGGGCGCCATGCGGAAGACGCGCTTGCCGGTCGTCTTGAACGAGACCACCTGCACCATGACCGATACGGCTTCCATCACGAACAATCCGCCGACAATGGCGAGCACGATTTCGTGTTTCACAGCGACCGCCGTCGCGCCCAGCACCCCCCCGAGTGCAAGCGATCCCGTATCGCCCATGAACACCATGGCGGGCGGTGCATTGAACCAGAGAAACCCCAAACCAGCCCCGATCAGAGCTCCGAGCAGAATCGCAAGCTCACCCGTCCCGGGCACGTAATTGATCTGGAGGTAATCGGCGAAACGGATATTGCCGACGAGATAGGCGATCAGAAGAAAGGTCCCGGCAGCGATCATCACCGGCACGATGGCAAGGCCGTCCAAGCCGTCGGTCAGATTGACCGCGTTCGATGAACCAACCACCACCAATGCACCGAAGAAAACAAAGGCCCAACTCATCTGGACGAGCGCGCCCTTGATGAATGGAACGGCAACGGCACCGGTGAGCGGGGGCGGCTGCAGCCGCATGATGAAAACGGCCGCCGCCGCGGCGACCGCGAATTGGACCAGCAGCTTCAGGCGCCCGCTGACACCTGCGACCGTCCGCTTGGTCACCTTGAGATAGTCGTCGAACAGTCCGAGCAGGCCGAAGGAAACCGACACCAGTAGAACAGCCCAGACGTAGAGATTGGAGAGATCGGCCCACAACAAAGTCGCGAGCACCATCGCGATCAGAATGAGCAGCCCACCCATGGTCGGCGTGCCCTGTTTCTCGACTATATGGCGTTGCGGACCGTCGAGCCGGATGGGCTGGCCCTTGCCTTGGCTGACCTTCAGCCAACGGATGAAACCAGGGCCGACGACAAAGCAGATGAGAAGCGCCGTCATTACCGCGCCGCCGGTGCGGAACGTAAGATACCGGAACACATTGAAGATCCGGTATTGGTCGGCCAGCGGCACCAGCAATTGGTAGAACACCGTTACCCCCTAAGCCGCCGCGGCATCACGCGCTTTCAGCGCGTCAACGATGAAAGACATTCGGCTGCCGAACGAACCTTTGACCAGCACGACGTCGCCCGGACGGACCGCGCGCGCGACTTCGGTCGCGAGCGCGGCGGAATTGTCCGCATAGGCACCGCGGACACCCACGGGCAGTACATTCCATAACGCACCCATGTGCGCCCCACACAGAAAGACGAGATCGGCATGCGCGGCAGACGTCGCTCCGACAAGGCCCGCGTGCAGCGCGGCAGCATTCTCGCCGAGTTCCAGCATGTCACCCAGCACGGCAATTCGCCGGCCTTTCTGTTGCGGCCGTGTCTCACCGAGGAGATTAAGCGCCGCCTCCATCGATGCCGGATTGGCGTTGTAGCTTTCGTCGATCAGTGCGATGCCGCCCAGTTCAACACGCGCGCCGCGCCCCTTGAGAGCAGTGAACTGCGCTAGCCCCTGCGCAGCAGCAGCAACGTCCGCGCCCAGTTCGCGTACAGCGAGCAGCGCCGCAACGGCATTCATCGCGATGTGGCCGCCCGCGGCGCCAACCGCGAAGGCGATGCGCTTGCCGGATAGGTCGGCGACAAGCTTCTGACCATCGCCGTCGCGTTCCGTCGAGATGAGTCGCGCATCGGCGCCGGCTTGCACACCGAAACTCAGGATGCGAGCTACTCCCGCGGCCTCCGCGTGTTTCTTCAATCTGCCAAATTGCGGATTGTCTGCGGGCAGAATAGCGGAACCACCTTTCTCGATACCTTCGAAGATTTCCGCCTTGGCATCGGCAATCGCGTCCACGCTGCCGAAATATTCCAGATGCGCGGGCGCAATTGTCGTAATTAGCGCCACATGCGGCCGCACCTGCTTCACCAGGTTACGGATTTCGCCGGCGTGGTTCATACCGATTTCGAACACGCCATAATCCGTATCCCGCGCCATGCGCGCGAGGCTCAGCGGAACGCCCCAGTGATTGTTGTAAGACGCGGCCGACGCCGTTACGGAACCCGCCCTACCCAGCATCAGGCGCAGCATTTCCTTGGTCGTCGTCTTGCCGGCGCTGCCGGTCACCGCCACGATCTTTGCGGCGGAACGCACGCGGGAGGCGCGGCCGAGCGCTTCCAGGCCAGTTTGCGTGTCACCCACAACGAGCAGCGGTGCGTCTTCCGGCACGTCTTCGGGCCGGTGACTGACCATCGCCGCAGCAGCACGCTTTTCAAGCGCAGCAGCAACGAATGCATGTCCATCACGCTGGCCTTTGAGTGCAATGAACAGATCGCCCGGCTGGATGGTGCGCGTATCGATGGAAACACCATATGCGGACCAATTGCCGGCCGTATCCCCGGCGGTGGCCGCACCGGCTTCAGCAGCGGTCCAAAGCGCGTTGCGCGCGTTCATGCGGCCTCGCTCTCGGCCGCGCCGCCCAACGCCCGCGCGGCCTTCACTGCCTCTTCGCGATCGGAGAAATGATGGGTCTCTCCGCCGACGATTTGGTAATCCTCATGTCCCTTGCCCGCGATCACCAGTGCATCGTCGGCGCGCAAATCCGCGATCGCCTCGCGAATGGCAAACGCGCGGCCAGCGATTTCGCGCGCATCGGGCGCGCCCGCCAATGCCTCGCGGCGAATAACGGCGGGGTCTTCCGAACGCGGGTTGTCGTCGGTGACGATCACCACATCGGCATGACGCGCGGCGGCGCTCGCCATCAACGGCCGCTTGCCGCGGTCGCGGTCGCCACCGCAACCGAAGAGGATATGGAGCTTTCCACTCACATGCGGGCGCAGCGCCGCCAGCACCGTCTCGATGGCATCGGGGGTATGCGCATAATCCACATAGATCGCAGCACCCTGTTGCGTTCGCGCCACCAAATCGAGTCGGCCGGGCGCGCCTTTCAACATTTCCAGTGCCGCGAACACTTTCTCGGCCGGGTCGCCCACGCCGAGCGCCAGCCCCGCGGCGACCAGCGCATTCGAAGCCTGAAACAATCCGGCCAACGGCATTGCTATTCTGTGCTCCCGGCCTTCGTGGCGGACGGTGATCTCCTGCCCGTCGGCATGGGGCAATTGCTCGATCAGGCGCAAATCATCGCCGCGGACGCCCACCGTGATCAGACGCAGATTCCGCGCCCGAGCAACTGCAGCGAAATCCTCCGCGTACCCGGCGTCGGCATTTACTACCGCGGCGCCGCCATCGGCCACCAATTCACGAAACAAGCGCAACTTGGCAGCAAGGTAGTTCTCGAAACTTGCGTGGTAATCCAGATGATCGCGCGTGATGTTGGTGAAACCGGCTGCAGCGATTTTGACACCATCTAGCCGGAATTGATCGAGGCCGTGGCTCGATGCCTCAATTGCCAGATGATCCACACCCTCGCGTTTCAGGCGCGCAAGTTCCGCATGCAGCCTTACGGGGTCAGGCGTGGTGTGGCCGAGCGACACGTGGCCCCCGGGCGCGTCGATCCCGATCGTACCCAGACTCGCCGCCGGCCTTCCCTGATGGGTCCAAATCTGGCGCAGGAAGGCGGCTACCGATGTCTTGCCATTGGTTCCCGTTACGGCGGCCACGACTGCGGGCTGCGCGCCATAAAACGCTGCCGCCATCTCGGAGAGCCGCTTGCGCGGATTCTCCGCAGCGATGAAGCGAACGCCAAGGCGCCGCGCTTCTCCAGCGGCTTCGGGCCCACCCAATACCACCGCCGCGCCGCGTCTGACAGCATCTTCGATGAACTTACGGCCGTCCGTTTTAGTGCCAGGAAGAGCCGCGAACAGGAATCCGGGCTTTACTTCGCGGCTGTCCGCCGCAAGCCCACGGAAATCCTGCATGCCTGTATTCACAATGTCCGCCTCTCCCAACTCACCCAACACTCGCTTCCGATTATGGTTCCATTGTGAAGAACTCAGGGTGTTGCCGCGGCAAAGGTATCGGTGCGGTGAACGCCCAAAAGAGGCGCTATCTTTGCGATGACGTGCCCGACGGCTGGGGCCGCCACAGCACCGCCAGTAGAGAAGCCGCCGCTTTCTCTGTTCCCATGCGGCTCATCCAACATCATGAAAACGAGATATTGCGGATCATGGATCGGGAAGATGCCGCAAAAAGACGAAATCAGAAGGTGATGGGCGTAAGAGCCGTTTTCGGCTTTTTCCGCCGTGCCGGTCTTGCCGCCGACGTCGTAGCCCGGCACGTCGGCCTTGGTCCCGGTGCCGTCCGTCACGACGAGACGCATCAGATCGCGCATGGTGCGACTGGTCTCCTCCGAGATCACGCGCTCGCCGTGCTGCACTGTCTCATTCTTCAGGAAGGTCGGCCGGATCATCGTGCCGCCATTCACGATCGACGCCGCGGCAGCAACGAAGCCCAAGGGATTGACGGAGATGCCATGGCCGTAGGCGATGGTAGCTGCCTCCACCTCTTCCCAGT